>OIZV01000184.1_pt1 | contig 39465 bp, 34 predicted proteins | sample 1588681 | NCBI WGS metagenome assembly OIZV01 (sample SAMN03283281) | human gut metagenome | biome: human-associated habitat; material: feces | host: Homo sapiens | place: Peru | collected 2012 | reverse complement strand
GATACCCGCCGCTGTCTATCAAAATGGTTCCGTTCGCCGTCAGGCCGCCGGCTCGTCCGACGCCTCAGCCGCCGGTTCTCCCGACGTCTCGTCCGAGACTTCATCCCCGGCCGTCCCGGCCGCCGCTTCTCCGGTCTCCTCTCCGGCCGTTTCCGCCGCGAACGCGTCCGTCAGGTTGAAGCCCTCAAAGCCCGGCTCCCACGCGAATTCTACCGAAGCAATCCAGCCGTCCTCGCCGTTGATCTTCTCCAGATACGCCTGCGACGCCGCGTAATACCGCAGATCGCAAAGCTTGCTCATGGCCGTTTCGTAATACACCGGCGCATCCGCCTGCAGCGGCACGCGCATCAGCAGAACGGCGGCGTTCCCGGCCGCAACACAGGCGTAGCCGTAATCCTCCAGCGCCCTGGCCGCGTCGTACACGCTCTGATCCACGCTGCCGATGGACACGTCGTCGGCGCTGATGGCGCGGGACGGGCCGTAAACGTCGAGCGCGGCGTTTTCGTTGTATTTTTCATACAGGCCGTCGAATACCTTCTCCCGCGCGGCGTTGTCCGACGCGGCGCCGAGCTGGCCGGCCAGCGGCTCAAGCACGCTCAGATCCACGGCCGTCTCCGCGCTTTCGCTCCCGGTCGTTTCCGCCGTTTCCTCGCTCTCGGTCTTCTCCCCGGCAGGGTAGAGATAGATCTGGCGGATCTGGACGTAGTCGCTGTCGCGTCCGTAGGCGAGCACCTCCTCGTCCGTCAGCCCCGCACCGTCCGTTCCGTACAGCGCGCCGAAGCCCTCGGCGTAAAGCTCGTCGACCATATTGAACCAGTCGTAAAGCTCCTCGCTGCAGAACAGCGCCGCGAGATTGTCGAGAAACTTCTGCTCGTCGCCGCCGAAATAGTTGTCGATCATCGTCTGCTTCACGTTCTGGACGTTGGCCATACCCTCGTCGCCGAGCGTGACGCCCTCGGCCGTCAGATGGTTATAAACGCAGTGATACTGCGTCAGAACGGTCAGCGCGTAGGACAGGACATAGTCGCCGCAGCGCGCCTCGTTTCCGGCGCTGTCGCGCAGCTTGGCGTCCCAGCTCATGATCTGGCCGCCGGCGGCGCTCTGCAGCCCCGCGGTCACGTTGGCAAGCTCGTAAAACAGCTCCTGCCAGGTCACCGGCTGACCGTCTACCGTGAACACAACGTCCGACGGGTCGTGACGGGCATAGGCCGCGTTCCAGTCAAGACCGGCCGCCGCCTCCGTCTCCTCCGTCTGTTCCGCCGCCGTCTCCGTTTCGGTCTGCGAAGCGGTCTCCGTGGTTTTTTCCGTTTCGGCCTCAAGAGGCTCGATACGGGTCTCGCCGCAGGCGCACAGCCCGGTGAGCATAACGGCGCACAGCAGCGCAGCAATCCATTTTTTCATGTTTCAACCCTTCTTTTTCATTTCATATCCGGCATTATAGCACAAACAGCCGCGCCGGTTGCTTCCAAATTATGAATTTTTCGCGGCAGGCGCCGTGGATTGATAATCGCGGATGAATTCGCGCGCCTCCTCGAGAATGCGGCGGCCGGAGCGAAGGCGCATGGCCACCGCCGGCTTTCCGCCGGCCTCCACCTTTACACGCCCCTTCCACGCAGGTCTGGCATACAAAGCGCTCACGCGCGCAAAATCGAAATCGCCGAACACGAAGCGCAGCGCGCCCCCCTTCTGTACGACCTCCGTGATGCCCGCGGCGGACGCCTCGCCGCGCAGAAGCGCGACCTGGATCAGCCGGTTCACATCCGGCGGAGGATCGCCGAAGCGGTCGCACAGCTCCTCCGTCAGATCGTCCGCCTCCGGCTCGCTCCGTATGAGCGCGATGCGCCGGTAAATATCCATGCGCTGCTCCGGCGAGCGGATGTATTCCTCCGGGATCGACGCGGATACCGACAGATCCGCCGAGCATTCCGTCCGCACCGGTACGCTTTCGCCGCGCGCCTCCTGCACCGCCTCCGACAGCAGCTTCATGTACATATCAAAGCCCACGTCGATCATGTGGCCGGACTGCTCCGCGCCGAGAAGATTTCCCGCGCCGCGTATCTCCAGATCGCGCATGGCGATGCGTATGCCGGAATTGAACTGAGCGAACTGACGGATGGCGTCAAGCCGCTTCTGCGCGATCTCCGTCAGCACCTTGTCCTTTTTATACGTCAGATACGCCGTCGCCTTCCGCGACGAGCGGCCCACGCGGCCGCGGAGCTGATGGAGCTGGGCCAGGCCGAGCTTATCGGCGTCCTCGATGATGAGCGTATTGACGTTGGGAATGTCGATGCCCGTTTCGATGATGGTCGTACACACGAGCACCGTGGCCTCGCCGGAGGTCATTTTCTCCATGGCGGCGGAAAGCTCCCGCTCATCCATGCGGCCGTGCGCGACCGTGAGCGATATCTCCGGAAGCAGCTTTTCCAGCTTCACCGCCGTGCGCTCGATGGTATCGATGCGGTTGTGCAGATAATACACCTGACCGCCGCGCGCAGCCTCCTTCCGTATCGCGTCGGCCACCACGCCCCAGTCGTGCTCCATGACGACGGTCTCGACGGGCTGACGGTCCTGCGGCGGCTGCTCGATGGCGGACATATCCCGCAGCCCGCCGAGCGCCATATTCAGCGTGCGGGGGATGGGCGTGGCGGAGAGCGTGAGCACGTCCACCTGCGCGGCCATCTCCTTTATATGCTCCTTATGCGCCACGCCGAAGCGCTGCTCCTCGTCCACGATCAGAAGCCCCAGCTTCTTAAAGCGAATGTCCTTCTGCAAAAGCCGGTGCGTGCCGATGACGATGTCCACGCTCCCGTCGGCCAGGCCGTGCAGACAGTCGCGCGCCTGCGCCGCCGTGGAAAAACGCGACAGCAGCCCGATCTTGACCGGGAATCCGAAAAAGCGGCTGACCGCCGTTTGAAAATGCTGCTGCGCCAGCACGGTCGTCGGCGCGAGGATCGCGGCCTGGCAGCCGTCCAGCACGCATTTCATCACGGCGCGCAGCGCCACCTCCGTCTTGCCGAAGCCCACGTCGCCGCAGAGCAGGCGGTCCATCGGCACCGGCTTTTCCATGTCGGCCTTGATCTCGGCCGTGCAGCGGAGCTGGTCGTCCGTCTCCGCATATTCAAAGGCGTCCTCAAATTCCGTCTGCCACGGGGAATCCGGCGCAAAGGCATGGCCGGGCGTGCTCTGGCGCGCGGCGTACAGCCGGATGAGCTCGCCGGCCATCTCCTTCGCCGCGGCCTTGGCGCGCGAGCGGGCGCGCGTCCAGTCCGAACCGCCAAGCTTGGACAGCTTTACGGGATGCTCCTCGCCGCCGCCGACGTATTTTGTGACCAGATCGAGCTGCATGGCCGGGACATACAAACTGTCCGTGCCGGCGTAGCAGATTTTGATATAATCCTTTTCCACCCCGTCGGCCGGCATGCGGAATATGCCCGCAAAGCGGCCGATACCGTGCACCTCGTGCACGACGAGATCGCCCACGGACAGATCCTCGCAGCTTCCCAGCTTCACGCCGGCGGCGTGGGTCTTCCGGCGGCCGCGGCGCGCGGCCATGCGCGCGATCTGCGTGTCCGTGAGCACGGCCAGACGTATCTGCGGATATTCAAAGCCCGCGGAAAGGCTTCCCACGGCCACGGCGCAGCGTCCCTCCGACGGAAGCGCGCTCAGCGACTGATCCACATAGACGCCGGAAACGCCCTTTTCCGTCAGAATATCGCGCATGGCTTCGGCACGGCGGCTGTCGCCCGTCAAAACGACGCAGCGGTAGCCCTCGCGCAGCCAGTGGCTCACATCGTCCGCCGCGGTCTGCGCGCTGCCGCCGTAGGACGGGAGCTGGCGAGCCTGTATCCCGGCGACGGTTTTCGGTTCCAGAGGATAACGCCCGACGGTCAGGCTGTCGGCCATCACGAGCGCGTATTCGCCCAGCGCGGCCAGCGCCTCATCCCAGCCGAGACGAAAGCGCGCCAGCTTATCGACGACCATGCCCGCGGCGATGAGAGAGCGCTCGTCCTCCGCGCTCCGCTTCAAAAGCTCCTTCGCCCGCTCCGCGCATTTTCCCGGCTCGGACAGCACCACGAGCGCGTCGGCCGGCAGATAATCAAAGACCGAGGAAAATTCCGGATAGATCAGCGCCATGTAGCGGTCGGCCGCCGGCAGCAGCGGCCGGTTTTCCAGCGCCTCGGCGTCCTTTTCAAGATTCTCCTTCAGCTTTGCTCCGTCAAAGCGCTGCGCGTGAAGCTTGACGCGGCCGGCCATCGTCCGAAGCTGCCGGGCCAGTTCCGCCCGTCCTCCCGCGGCAAGCGAGGACAGCGTCTCCGCCGCCGGCACGACGCGCAGACATTCCGTGCTCTGGCCGCGACGCTGGCTCGCCGGGTCAAAAAAGGCCATCTGGTCGATCTCATCGCCCCAGAATTCCATACGCACCGGCTCACGCTCCGACGGAGAAAACAGATCCAGTATCCCGCCCCGGCGCGCGAACTGTCCCGCGCCCTCGACCTTATCGCAGGCCTCATAGCCGGCGCGCACGAGCCGGTCCTCGGCGTCCTCGATGGCAAGCGTCTGGCCCCGGCGGAGCGTAAACGCCGCGCATGACAGCTTTTCCGGCGGTATGGCCCGCTGCAGCAGACCGGGAAGGCTGACGGCCACGACGTCCGTTCCGCCGCCCTCCAGCGCGTCCAGAGCGGCCAGACGGCGCTGCTCCGTCTGACGGGACACGGCCTCCGCGCCGTAAAACTCCAGCTCCCGCCCCACGATCACGGGCACGCTTTTGTCCAGAAACGCGCCGAGATCGGCCGCCATGGCCTCGGCCGCCGTGTCGTCCGGACAGATCACGGCCAGCGGCCGCTTTGTTTCCAGATGCAGCGCCGCGGCAAGCTGCGCGCGGTGAACGGCGGAAAGCCCGGTAGCCAGAGCAGGCGAAAAGCCCCCTTCCAGCCGCATGGGGAGGGGGGTAAACGCTGTATTTTCAAGAATGGATCTTGTAAGAGTCTGCACTGTGATTACCTCGCAACAGCTCTATTCTATACGCATCGGCGGAAAATTTCAACCGCCTGCCGTCATACAATATATTAATTGTATTGAAAATCATGGTCATCTATGTTATATTATAATAGTATTTATACTTCTATTATAGTATTTACTTAAACAGAAAGAAGGGACGACCGTGAACTCCCTTACCGACGTATGGGCCAGCGTGCTGGACAAGCTGTCCGGCGAGCTTACGCCGACGGCTCTGAATACCTGGTTTTCCGACTGCACTCCCGTGGAGCTGGACGAAAAGCGCCTCGTGCTGCAGACAAGCTCCGACTTCAAACGCAACATCATCTCCCAGCGCTTCGGCGACACCATCCGCGGCGTGATGAGCGACCTATTCTGCTGCGATTTCAGTCTTCTGGTGCTGGTCGGGGACGAGGTGAAGGAATACGCCAGCCAGTCCGAGCCGGACGATCTTCCCGAAGCCGCGGCCTATACCTTCGACCGCTTCATCGTGGGCCAGTCAAACAAATTCGCCCACGCGGCGGCCATGGGCGTGGCGGAGAATCCCGGAAAGGTCTATAACCCCCTTTTCATCTACGGAAATTCCGGGCTCGGCAAAACACACCTTCTTCTGGCCATCGCCAAATATATCCGAGAGCATCATCCCGACGCGAAGATCGGCTACGTCAAGGGCGACGATTTTACAAACCAGATGGTCGCCTCCCTGCGCGAGGGCACGCAGCCCGAATTCCGGAAGAAATACCGGAACGTCGATCTGTTTCTGGTGGACGACATTCAGTTCATTGCCGGCAAGCTCGGCGTGCAGGAGGAGTTTTTCCACACCTTCAACGCCCTGACGCAGGACGGCAAGCAGATCGTCCTCTCGTCCGACCGTCCGCCCAAGGATATGCCTCAGCTTGAGGACAGAATGCGCACCCGCTTCGAGTGGGGTCTGCTCGCCGACGTTCAGCCGCCGGATCTCGAGACGCGTATGCTCATAGTCAAGCGCAAGGCCGACGCACTCAATTTTGACATAAGCGACGACGTCATAGAATACATAGCACAGAAGCTCAAGAACAATATCCGCCAGCTCGAGAGCGCGGTCAAGAAGATGCAGGCCTATGTTCAGATTCAGGGCGCAAACGTCAACACCGCCACCGCTCAGCAGGCGATAAGAGATATTCTCAGCGACAACAAGCCCATACCCGTTGTCGTTGACAAGATAATTACGGAAGTCGCGCGCACCTACGGCGCAAATCCCGAGGATCTTCGCTCGAAGAAAAAGGATGCGCAGACTTCAAAGTACCGCCAGATCTCGATGTACATCGTGCGCGAGGTCACCGGTCTCTCGGCCAAGGCTATCGGCGCGGAGTTCGGCGGCAGGCACTATTCGACGGTGCTCTATGCTCTCGACGAAATAAAGAAAGAGAGCGACACCGACTCTACGCTCAGAACAACCATCAACGACATTATAAAGAACGTTCAGGAGAACTGATTTTCAAAGCATAGGTCGCACCTCGGGGGAGGGATAAACGGTGCGCGATATTATTATAGCTTCGCCGTCCGACAAGGTACGCGCTCAGCTGCGCGGCTTCGTCGCGGACATGGGAATAATGGGCGTCATTGAGTGTCGCTCTGCCTCGCAGACTCTCGATTTTGTCAGGCGTCTCCCCGCCGCTATAATAATCTGCCAGCGTCTGACCGATATGGCGCCCGCCGCCATGCTCCGTCTGCTTCCTCCCGGCGCGGATATGATCCTGCTCATATCCTCCGCTCAGTCTCCGCTTTTCGGCATGAGCAACGTTCAGTGCATGACCCTGCCCATCTCGCGCCCCGAGCTGCGAAGCTGCATAGAAAAGCTTCTTCGTTCCTCGTCCGAGTCGCGCATACGCTCAAACGGGCAGCGCAATACGGCGGATCAGGAGATAATCGACAAGGCAAAACATTTATATATGAAGGTAAACGGTGTGTCCGAAGAGGATGCATACGCATATATTAGAAGAAGGAGCATGAACGAGAGCAGTTCGATAACCGCAACCGCCCGTCACGTTCTCAGCGAGCTCGCTAATATATAAATGAAAAGGGTCTTGTGAATGAAATTCGCCAAAATGCAGGGCACGGGCAACGACTACATATACGTCAACTGCTTTGAGGAGACCGTTTTTGACCCGCCCGCTGCGGCAAAATTTTTAAGTGACCGCCACTTCGGCGTAGGCTCGGACGGGCTTGTGCTCATAGAACCGTCCGACAGAGCGGATTTCAAAATGGATATCTACAATTCCGACGGGTCGCGGGCGAGGATGTGCGGAAACGCCGCACGCTGCGTCGCAAAATATGTCTGCGACAACGGCTTGACCGACAAAAGCCTTATCTCGTTAGAGACTCCCGGCGGAATAAAATATATAGATATATATAAAGAAAACGGCAAGGTCGTTTCGGCGCGGGTAAACATGGGCGCGCCCATACTGAAAAGTCGGGATATCCCCGCTCTTTTTGACTCGGACACCGTTATAGACCTGCCGCTCAAAGTCGGCGAAAAGGCTTATCGCGTCACTTGCCTGTCGATGGGCAACCCGCACTGCGTGATTTTTTCGAATGACGCAGACTCCGTAAATATTCAAAAAACAGGGCCAGAATTTGAAAATCATCCGGCCTTTCCGGACAGGATAAATACGGAGTTTGTTCAGCCGCTTTCCGACTCCCGCATAAAAATGCGCGTATGGGAGCGCGGCGCGGGCGAGACTCTCTCCTGCGGCACGGGCGCGTGCGCGGCGGCGGCAGCCTGCATTCTCAACGGTTATTGCAAGCGCGATACGGATATCGCCGTCACCCTTCGCGGCGGCGAGCTCTCGGTCAACTGGAGCGCCGACGGGGCCGTTTATCTGACGGGGCCCGCCACAACCGTCTTTACGGGCGAAATTGCCTGCTGCGGAGGCGCCCGATGATGATAAACCGCAACTTCTTAAAGCTCCGCCAAAGCTACCTTTTCTCGTCAATGAGCCGCAAGACAGGCGAATACAGAGCGGCTCACCCCGAAGCCGATATAATCGACCTCGGCATAGGCGATGTCTCGCGTCCCCTGCCCTTTGAGTGCATAAAAGCCATGCACTCGGCGGTTAACGAGATGGCGGACGCCGATACATTCAGAGGCTATCCGCCCGAACGCGGCTACGGCTTTCTTACAGACAAGATATTGAAATACGATTTTGCCGCGCGCGGGGTGACGCTCGACAGAGACGAAATCTTCGTCAGCGACGGCGCAAAGAGCGACACGGGCAGCATAGGCGATATCTTTTCGCCCGAATGCAGGGTCGCCGTCTGCGATCCCGTCTACCCCGTCTACGCCGACGCGAATGTGCTCGCGGGCAGGGGCGGTGAAAGGCTCGAAAACGGAAGCTTTTCAAAATTCGTGTATCTCGACTGCACTGCGGACAGCGGGTTCATCCCTCCCCTGCCGAAGCAGGAGGTCGATATCATATATCTCTGCTCCCCGAACAATCCCACGGGGGCGGCGATGAACAAAAATCAGCTGAAGCTCTGGGTCGATTGGGCGAGGGAGCACGGCAGCGTCATTCTCTTTGACGCCGCATATGAGGCATTCATAACGGACGGCGACATTCCTCACAGCATTTTCGAGCTTGACGGCGCAAAGGAATGCGCAATCGAGTTTCGCAGCTTCTCGAAAACCGCGGGTTTCACCGGAGTGCGCTGCGCCTATACGGTGATACCGCGCGAGCTCACCCGCGACGGGGTCAGCCTGAACGCTCTCTGGGCGCGCAGGCAGGCGACGCGCTTTAACGGCGTGTCCTATATCACTCAGCGAGCCGCCGAAGCAGTCTATTCGGACGAAGGCAGGCGGCAGATAAAAGAAAATATAAGCTGCTATCTCGGCAACGCAAAAGCAGTTGCGGACGGACTCGAAAGTGTCGGAATCCGCTGCTTCGGCGGCAGAAATTCGCCGTATATCTGGTTCGAAGTGCCGAAAGGTCTTACCTCGTGGCAGATGTTTGACAGACTTTTAAGCTCTGCGCAGGTGGTCGGGACGCCGGGCTCGGGCTTCGGCAGAATGGGCGAGGGATATTTTCGTCTGACCGCATTCGCAGAGCCCGAACGCACGCTCGAAGCAGTCAAAAGAATAAAAAACGGTCTTGGCTAAGACCGCACGGAGGATAAAAATGGGCATTTTTTCAAGAATAAACAAGGGACTCAAAAAGACCCGCGAGAATATGTCGGGAGCTATCGACTCTATGCTCCACGGCAAGACGGAGATTGACGACGATTTCTATGACGAGCTCGAAGAGATACTCGTCATGGGCGACGTCGGCTGTATGACCGCGTCGGAGATAGTCGAGAAGCTGCGCGAGCGCGTCGTCAAAAAGCACCTGCGCAAGCCCGAAGCGGTCAAGAACGAGATAAAGGAGATTGTCGCCGAGATGCTCGAGGGCGGCGAGGAGATGAGCCTTATTACTCTCCCCTCCGTCATTCTTGTTATCGGCGTCAACGGCGTGGGCAAAACCACTTCGATAGGCAAGCTCGCCGCAATGTACAAAAACGAGGGCAAAAAAGTTATCCTCGCCGCGGCGGACACGTTCAGAGCCGCCGCCATAGAGCAGCTTGAGGAATGGGCGAACCGCGCGGGAGTCGAGATAGTCAAGCACCGCGAGGGCGCGGACCCCGCAGCCGTTATATATGATACTATCCAGGCCGGCAAGGCGAGAAATGCGGACATAATAATCTGCGACACCGCCGGCAGACTTCACAACAAGAAGAACCTCATGGAGGAGCTGGCGAAGATATACCGCGTCATAGACCGCGAGCTGCCCTACAGTGATCGCGAGAGTCTTCTCGTGCTCGACGCGACGACCGGTCAAAACGCAGTCAATCAGGCGAAGGAGTTTAAAAACGTCGCCGAGATAACGGGAATAATCCTGACAAAGCTTGACGGCACCGCGAAGGGCGGCGTTGTGCTCAACATCAAAAACGAATTGGGCGTGCCCGTCAAGTTCATCGGCGTAGGCGAAAAAGTGGACGACCTTCGCCCGTTCAACGCCCGCGCATTTGCCGAGGGTCTGTTTGACGCAGAGCCGGCAGAAGATGAGGAAGAGGAGAAAGAGGACAAGTAATGGATTTTCTCATAGCTACGCACAACATGAAAAAACGCGCCGAGCTTGAGCGCATATTGAAGCCGATAGGCGTGCGCGTTCTGCTCGCCGAGGAGGCGGGAGTCGAGCTGACCGACGTTGAGGAGACGGGGGTCACGTTCGAAGAGAACGCATTTCTGAAGGCCGACAGCGGCTGCAAAGAGAGCGGTATGCCCTGCATAGCCGATGACTCGGGGCTTACCGTTGACGCGCTCGACGGCGCGCCGGGAGTGTATTCCGCAAGATATGCGGGCGAGCACGGAAACGACGAAAAGAACAATGAGCTGCTGCTCGAAAATTTATCCGATGTCCCTGCGGACAAGCGCACCGCGCGCTTCGTCTCGACGGTCTGCTGCTGCTTTCCCGACGGCAGGCACATGACCGTGCGCGGCGAGTGCGAGGGCAAAATCGCCTTCGAGCCCAAAGGCGAGGGCGGCTTCGGCTACGACCCGCTGTTTTTGCCCGATGAGTTTCCCGGCAAGACGATGGCGCAGCTCACCGCAGAAGAAAAAGACAGCATCAGCCACAGAGGCAAGGCATTGAGACTCCTTGCGAAAAAACTGGAGGAAATTATATGACAAGCAAAGAGAGAGCCGCGCTGCGCGCGCAGGCAAATTCGCTCGAGCCGCTGTTTCAGGTCGGCAAGGGCGGCGTCAATGACGCGCTGATAGCCCAGACGCTCGACGCGTTCCGCTCCCGCGAGCTGCTCAAGCTCAAGGTTCTGCTCGAAACCGCGCCGAAATCCCCGCGCGAAATCGCAGAAGAAATAGCCGCCAAGACTCAGTCCGAGGTCGTTCAGGTCGTCGGCGGGAGCCTTATATTCTTCAAAGAGAATCCGGAGCTGCACGAGCCCAAGGACAAGAAGAAAAAGACCGTGACCGGCACGAAGAATCCGAACCGTCCGTCTGTGCGCAAAAAGATACACGAAAAGAAGCTCGCCGAGGAGAGAAAGACCGCGGCGCGCCGCAAGGCGGAACGCAATTTCAGGCGAAAAGGCGACGTTTAAGCAAGAATTTTAAGTCAATCGGTTCAAAAGCAGGCGTTTTTTGCCTGCTTTTTTGTGCATCGGGACAAATTGCATATTTTTTCATAAAAGCCTATTGACAGCGTAGGCATAAGGGGATTATAATACAGTCACAAGATACCGAGACGGGAGGAAGCGTCATGAAAAAGCTCAACGGCATTATGATGATGGAAATGTGCATGTTCTCCATGCGCATGTATATGCCCATGTCTTTTTCCGACGAGCTTCCGTCAAACGAATAAATCTGATATATGCAGAAATTCGGGGAGCTTCGAAGGAAGTTTCCCGTTTTTTATTTGCATTGAGGAGGAATAAATATGCAGTATCTTAAATTGTTTTCGCCCTTTGATATAAGGCATTGGCGAATGTGCCGCAAGGCGCATGAATTAAAGAGACCGTCTTAACCGATACCTTATAAATTAAAATACAAAGGAGACAACCAACATGAAAAAGACAATATCTATCATTCTTGCCGCAGTCCTCGCGCTGGGCTGCATCCTCGGCTTCGCCGCCTGCTCTTCGGGCAGCAAGGGCATCACCATCGCCGTTCCCAACGACGCTACCAATGAGGCACGTGCGCTCCTTCTCCTCCAGGAGCAGGGCATAATCAAGCTCAAGGACGGCGCGGGCATCACCGCAACCATAAGAGATATCGAAGAGAATCCGAAGAACATCACCTTCAAAGAGGTTGAGGCCGCTCAGCTTCCCAACGTTCTCAAAGATGTTGACTACGCCGTTATCAACTCGAACTACGCTATCTCCGCGGGTCTTAACCCCGTAAAGGACAATCTCGCCATTGAGGGCTCCTCGAGCGCATATTCGAACATCCTCGCCGCCAAGAAGGGCACAGAGAATTCCGACAAGATTAAGGCTCTCTCCGCTGCTCTCCAGAGCAAGAAGGTCGCCGATTTCATAGCCTCCAAGTATGACGGCTCTGTTATCAGCGTTGTCAAGAACCCCGGTGACGGCTACGATTCCTCCGTCAACTATGACGCTCTCAAGGGTCAGACGATAACCGTCGCCGCCTCCCCCACACCGCACGCCGAAATCCTCGCCGTTGCCAAAGAGATACTCGCAGCTAAGGGCGTGACCCTTGACATCAAGGAGTTCACCGACTATGTCCAGCCCAACAACGTTGTTGAGTCCGGCGAAATTGACGCGAACTACTTCCAGCACGAGCCCTACCTCGATGATTTCAACAAGCAGAACAATACCCACATCGTCACCGTCTGCTATGTACACGTCGAGCCCATGGCTCTCTACGGCGGCAAGCAGACCACTCTTGACGCAGTGAAGTAAATGTTATAAAATATAATGCCGGGCTAAGTTGCTCTTAATCGGGCTGCTTTTCCGGCATTATCTTTTTATCCAGAAGTTCGGAGGCATAAAATGATCGAGATAAGAAATCTGTCAAAAACCTTCAAGACCGCCGACGGCTCGCTCGACGCGCTCAAGGATGTTTCCCTGACGATAAACGACGGCGACATCTACGGCGTCATAGGCATGAGCGGCGCGGGCAAGAGTACGCTCGTGCGGTGCATAAATATGCTCGAACGCCCGACCGAGGGGCAGATACTCATCGACGGAGTGGACATGGGCGCGCTTTCGAGCAAGCAGCTCAGGGACGCCCGCCGCAACATAACCATGATATTCCAGGGCTTTAACCTGCTCATGCAGCGCAACTGCCTGAAAAACATCTGCTTTCCGCTCGAGCTTGAGGGCATGAAGAAAGAGGACGCGAAAAAGCGCGCGCTCGAGCTGCTCGAAATAGTCGGCCTGCCCGACAAGGCGAAGGCTTACCCCGCTCAGCTCTCCGGCGGTCAGCAGCAGAGGATAGCCATAGCCCGTGCGCTCGCAACCAATCCCAAGGTGCTGCTCTGCGACGAGGCGACGAGCGCACTCGACCCCAACACCACTCACTCGATTCTCAACCTCATAAGAGACATAAACAAAAAGCTCGGCATAACAGTCATTATAATCACGCATCAGATGAGCGTTGTTGAAGAGACCTGCAACCGCGTCGCCATTCTCGACAACGGCACTGTCGTTGAGCAGGGCGAAGTCAGCACGGTTTTTGCCCATCCGCAGTCGGACGCCGCAAAACGCCTCGTGTTCCCCGACGCTTCGGACGAGATTTTCTCACCCGCCGCAGATGAGCACAGGATAAGAGTCGTCTTTAACGGCGCGTTTGCGACTAACACCCCGCTGATAACCAAGATGGCAATGGACGAGGGAATCGCCGCCAACATTCTCGCGGCATCGACCCGCTGCATCGGTGACAAGGTATACGGCAATATGCTCCTCGGCATCTCCGGGGAGGGCGACGAGCTTGAACGCGCGTCGAAATATCTGCAAAGTATGCCGGATATTCTTGTTGAGGAGGTCTGAAGATGTTTGACAATGCATTCACTTCCGAGGCTTTGACAGAGGCTCTCGATATACTGAAAACCGAATTTCCCTTAGCTATTTGGGAGACGATATATGTCACCCTGCTCTCCACGCTCTTTGCAATAATCATCGGGCTGCCGCTCGGCGTGCTGCTCGTTGCGGGCGAAAAGGGCGGAGTTCTCCCCCTGCCCAAGGCGCTGATGAAGGTGCTCAACGTTATAATCAACCTCCTGCGCTCGGTGCCGTTTTTGATACTGATGATACTCGTCTTCCCGCTGACCCGCCTTATAGTCGGCACGGCGGTCGGCACCGTCGCCTCCATAGTCCCGCTCGTTATAGCGTCGTTCCCGTTTGTGGCGCGTCTGGTCGAGAGCAGCCTGCGCGAGGTCAACCCGAACATAATCGAGGCCGCGCAGAGCATGGGTGCGTCGCCCATGCAGATAATCGTCAAGGTCATGATACCCGAGAGCGTGCCCTCGCTGCTCTCGAACTTCACAATAGCGATAACCACCATACTCGGCTACTCCGCGATGAGCGGAATAATCGGCGGCGGCGGACTCGGCAAGATAGCCATAAACTACGGCTACTACCGCTACAAATACCTCGTCATGCTCTTTGCCGTCATACTGCTTATCGCGCTCGTTCAGATATTCCAGAGCGTCGGCACGCATCTTGCGACAAAGACAGACAAGAGGCTCAAGAAATAATCGAATAATCAGCCGCACCCGGTCGGGAGAAACTCCCCGCCGGGTGCGTTGTTTTTTTATTTATGCCTTCTGCTTCGGGGTGAACAGCTTTGCGTCAAGCTTTTTCATCACAGCGTCAAAGGCAGTAGCCATGAGCAGCGTGACGGCAAGGCAGAGAAAGAAGTAAACGAACACGTTCCCGGCAAACCCGAGTATTTTAAGAACCGTCATGGGTATGTGTTGGAGAATGTAGACGCTGAAAACGTGCCTGCCGAACATAGAAAGCACCGGATTACCAATTTTTATTTTCATTGTCACAAGCAGTATAATAAACATAAATGCGACGGAGCAAAGCCAGAAAACAAGAAAATATACAAACCTGTACATATGGCTGACTCCGAAAACCGCCGATGCGGCAACGAGCGAAACAATATATGAAACTCTGTTTTTCAGAACAAGTCCGTCTATGCGCTCTTTGAAATATGCATACCACATACCCGCGGGGAAAAGGATGAGTGTATTATAGTACCATGTCGGGCGGCCGACCGCGATAAACAGAACCGTCAGCCCGACAGTCAGTACAGTCATGGCTGTTATGCCGTAAAGATTTTTTCGGCGAAATACAAGAAAAGCCGCAATCATTATAAGATAAAGGCAGAGCATCGCTGTGATATACCAATTTGAATTGCCTATGCTCTCCCAAGTAAGAAGCGCGAGCAGCGTCTTTACGAGCCCCGGCTTTCTCCCGAGCAGGATATCCATAATCAAAAACAGCAAAACCGTAATATCGAAATGCATGAGCAAACTCAAAAATTTCGTCCTGAATATGCTATTGACATACTGGGTGCCCTTCTTCATTACCGAACACATCATACCGTAGCCCGAATAGAAGAGAAACGTCACCACAACAAGCTGCCCTATCCAGTCCTTAACCTCGAGCCACGCTCTGCCGAGCGCCGAGTTCAAGTCCAAATACCCGGTGATATGGCACATGAAAACAAGAAGTACGAAAAGCCCGTTTATATCGGCTGTCACATCTTTCGACATATAGTCCCGATTAAAGGCTCCGAGCTTTGCGGGTCTTGAGCCGATAAAAAGCAAAACTACCGCTGCGGCGAAAATAAATATCACTGAAAAATCAACTCCCGAAGCGTTTGATTAATTATAGCACAGTGCTCCTGCCCTTACAACAAAAAAGCGCGGACACAGCTTTTTTACCGTGTCCGCGCTTTTCTTTAAGAAAGGTAATTTATCAGTTGAACGGGTTGTAGTAGAATGAATCGTTACTCTGCTGAGTTGTTTTCTCCTGCTGCTTTGAGGATGCCGAAGCGGTATTGCCGGTGTCCTCAACGAGCTTTACCTTGACGTTAAATTCCTTCGTCTGATAGTTGCTCGAAATTCTGCACAGGGTCAGCGTCAAGGTGTCTCCGACCTTGGAGTTTTCTATCGCCTCGAGAAGCACCTCCGAGGTACTCAGCTTCTTGCCGTTGACCGCGGTTATGAGGTCGCCGACCTGGGCGCTGCTGTTTGCAAGGTCGCTGTCCTCGTTGATATCCGCGATTATGAGCGAGCCCGCCGGCAGACCCTTTATCTGCACTATCATGTTATACTGCTGATTCGATGTGTTGGAGAAGTAGCTGATGCCGAGCTTCGGGCGGTTCGGCACTCTGCCGTAGGCGATAATGTCATCGATTATCTCCTTTGCCGATGAAATCGGGATGGCGAAGCCCATGAGCTCATAGTTGCTGTCGCTGATTTTAAGCGAGTTTATTCCGACCACCTGGCCGTATTCGTTTATCAGAGCGCCGCCGGAGTTACCGGGGCTGATGGCCGCCGTATGCTGGATGCACTCCATGGAGTAGCCTATCTGGCTGCTGACGGTTCTCGAAATCGCGGAGACCATGCCGTTGGTAAACGAGCCGAAGAACTCGGTGCCGCCGGGGTTGCCTATTGCATACACGGTCTCGCCGACGGAGAGCTTTGTTGAATCGCCGAATTCCGCGGCGGTGAAGCCCGTCGCCTTTATCTTGAGCACTCCGATATCGGTGCGCGAATCGTAGCCGACGATTTCCGCGTCATACTGCTTTCCGTCATGGAGCTGGACGACCGCCTTGACTCCCTCGCCGCTGATAACATGGGCGCAGGTGATTATATAAGTGCAGGTATGATCCTTATTCTCGCCCATGACTATGCCGGAGCCCTCACCCGAGGCCGAGCTTGACGACTGGCTGTATACGACTATACCGACGTTGCTCGGAGAAACTTTGGCATATACCTCAGCCGAGGTGAGTGCGCTGCCCGTCTTTGAGGTCGTTGTCGCTTTCGGCGTATCCGTGATATTGAGCTCTGCGTCGCCCTCGGATGTTTCGGTTATCGAGGTACCGTTGCCGGCGCCGCCGGAATTGCCGCTTTTCGCAAAGACCGTAACTATCGCGGAGACCGCTACGACTGCCGCGAGTATGGCGGCGAAAATCGCAACGCCCTTCTTCTTCGCGCTCATCTTTTTCTTCTTTTTCTCGGGTTGCGGCTGAGTATAGCTGCCAGAATTATACGGGGGCTGAGCGTAGCCGTTCTGCTCGGGCTGATTGTTATACGGAGCCTGAGTACGGCTGTCCTGCCCGGGCTCATGCGGTGCGGAATAGACCTTATCGGGCTCAAGCGGCGCAGACTGCTGCTCGCCGGTGTCCGTTGAGTTGTCCTCGGGCGGAGTCTCGCCCGAGCTGCCGAAATTATTCATATAATCATCATTGTACATAAATCTGATTTACCTCCATCTATTGCCTTCGGGATATCCCTTCATCGTATGACACTATTATGAACTCTCAATATTACGATTTTTTTAACGGCGGGTAAATAACCTTCGGATTTTTATTCAACTTTTTTGTATTTGTTTGATACAATAAGCTTTATCTCAGCGGAAGCCAGAACACGAACCGCGTGTACTCGCCCGGCTCGCTGTTGACGGTTATCTGTCCGCCGTGCATATCAATCACGGTCTTGACTATATAAAGTCCGAGACCTGCGCCCTTTACGTCATAGCTGCGCGACTTGTCGGTCTTATAGAAGCGCTCAAAGACCTGCCCCGCATCCTCGTGAGAGATTCCCTTGCCGCTGTTTTTGATGGAGAAAATCACCTTTTCGCTGTCCGACTTTATCGCGACCTCGATATATCCGCCCTCGTCCGTGAACTTGACGGCGTTATCTATGAGATTATATACAACTTGGTTTATCATATCCTCGTCGGCGCAGATATTGACAGGCCCGACCTTATCGAGTCCGCGAACCTCTATCTTCTTCTCGTCTATTATACGCTCAAAGCCGAGCATGGTTTTGAAGGTCATGGCGGAGATATCGAACTCCTTGGGCTGAATTTTCAGCTGACCCGCCTCTATCTTCGACATATTGAGCATTCCCGTGACAAGGCGAGAGAGGCGCTTGACCTCGTCGGAGACTATCCTGAGATAATACGAGCTCTTCGACGAATCTATCGTGCCGTCGAGTATTCCGTCAATGAAGCCGCCTATGGTCGTCATCGGGGTCTTAAGCTCATGGGAGACATTGGCGACGAAATTTCGCCTCGAGGTCTCGATTGCCGAGAGCGCATTCGCCATGGAGTTAAACGCCGTCACAAGCTCCGCGACCTCGTCCTCATCGCCGCCCAGCACTTTATGATAGGGCACGGAGATACGGTTGCTGAAATCGCCCTTTGCATACTGCTTGGCGGCCGCCGACATCTCGCGAAGCGGCTTTGTCATCTGATATGTCAGCACATATGTCGCGACGAACGCTATCGCAAGCGCGAGCAGAGCCGAGAACAAAAACATCTTGAGCACCGCTCTGACGGGCTCATGCAGGGAGTCCGTATCCTGCGCGGCAACGACCGCTCCGCAGAATTGACCCGATGCTATGATAGGCTCAACGCTTATAAAATGCGAGCTTTTATACATCCCGCCGAGCGTTCCCGTCTCGGTATATCCGCCGCCGTTGAGCTTATCCAAAGCCGCCCTTGGGACGGTATATTTGCTGTGAACAATGCACTCGCCCATATACATCACAAGGTCGGACTGCCATATATCCTTGCAGCAGATTATCTTGCCGTCTGTGTCGCAGATATAGATATCCGCATCGATAGCCCGCGAGAGCTGAGCAGTCGAAACGCTCATAAGCATGGTTGCGTCCTTGTTCCCCCTCTCGAGCGGATAGCCCTTTTGGATAAGGGCGGCGGCGGTCTGCGCGACGTTCTGCGCGTTCTGCTTCAAAAGCGCCGTCTTTTCCTCGGACTGATTTCGCGCGATGAATATGAGCAGGGACGAACCGAGAATGGCAAAGCTGATAAAAAGTATCAGCACCGTAACATAGAAGTAACGGTGAAACAGACCCGAGCTTTTTGTTCTCGAGCCTGTGTTCTTTATATCTTTAAGTTCAAACTTTTTGCGTGCTTTTTTCATTGCACATCAATCCTTGGTCTCAAACTTGTAGCCTACGCTCCAAACGGTCTTGAGCTCCCACTTGTCGGACACGCCCTCGAGCTTCTCTCTGAGTCTCTTGACATGGACGTCGACCGTTCTCGAGTCGCCGTAATAGTCGAAGCCCCAGACCTCGTCGAGCAGCTGATCGCGGGTAAACACCCTGTTCGGATTGCTCGCAAGGTGATAGATAAGCTCAAGCTCCTTGGGCGGAGTGTCGATGCGCTTGCCGTCGACCCAAAGCTCGTAGTTGGTCAGGTTTATCTTGAGCTTGTCGTATTCGACCTGCTTTATGTCCGTAGCCGGTGCGCCGGCGCTGCGCCTTAAAACCGCCTTGACTCGCGCCACGACTTCCTTTGCGTCGAAGGGCTTGACGACATAGTCGTCCGCGCCGAGCTCGAGACCGAGAACCTTATCAAAGGTCTCTCCCTTTGCGGTGAGCATGATTATCGGCTTGTCTGAGAACTTTCTGACCTCGCGGCAGACCTGCCAGCCGTCAAGACGGGGCAGCATTATATCGAGCAGCATCAAATCAGGCTGAATCTCGCCGAAGCTCTTCACGGCGCTCTCGCCGTCGTTTACTATGCTGACGGTGTAACCCTCTTTTTCAAGATAGAGGCGCAGCAGTTCGCAGATATTAACGTCGTCGTCAACGACAAGTATTTTTTCGTTAGCCATAAGTACCTCTCCTTTTGTTTTAAACGAACCCATTGTAATTATTATAAACCATTCGCAAAAGTTTGTGTGAATGGCAAAATAACATTTTGTTACAAAATTTCGTATATTTACCTGTGCAGATTCTCGCCCATGCTCACGAGCTTATGCTCAATAGAATCGACGAGCGCTATCCAGCTCGCGTTTATAACGTCCTGCGACACGCCTACGGTAGTCCAGATATCCTCGCCGTCCGACGACGTGATAAGAACGCGGACGCTCGCAGCCGTGGCGTCCTTGGGCTCCATGACGCGAACCTTGTAGTCGATGAGCCTGAGCTTTCGAAGGCACGGGTAGAACACCTCGAGCGCCTCGCGCAGAGCGCGGTCGAGCGCATTGACGGGGCCGTCTCCGTCCGACGCCGCTATTCTGACTCTGCCGTCAACGCTCAGCTTTATCGTGGCGGTTGCGCTGTGGTCGTTGTCATAGGGCAGCTCGTCGAGCACCTTGTAGCTGATAAGATTGAAGAACGGCTTGTATTTTTTAACGAGGCGGTGAACTATCAGCTCAAACGAAGAATCCGCGCCCTCATACTGATAGCCCTCGTACTCCTTCTGCTTGAGGATATCGAGCAGCTCCGCCACCTGCGGCGAATCCCTGTCGAAATCGGGATAAAGCTTCTGTATCTTCTTGAGCACAGCGGACTTTCCCGTGACCTCGGAGAGCAGGAAACGCCTGCGGTTGCCAACTGTCTCGGGGTCGATATGCTCGAACGATTCGCTGAATTTCAAGACACCGTCCGCGTGCATCCCCGCCTTGTGCGCAAACGCGCTGCGCCCGACAAACGGCACATCCCTGTGCAAAGTTACATTGGCTATCGACGCTATCTTTATCGCCGATGAGGTCAGATTTTTCAAATTCTTCTGCGGGATACACTCATAGTCGGATTTTATCTGCAAATTGGGGATTATCGAAGTGAGCTTCGCGTTTCCGCACCGCTCGCCGAAGCCGATAAACGTGCCCTGCACCTGCTTGGCGCCCGCTCTGACAGCCATGAGTGCGCCCGCGCACGCCATATCGGAGTCGTTGTGAGTATGTATTCCTATATCGGTACCGGGGAAAGCTTTTACTATTTCACCGGTAACTTTTTCTATGTAATCCGGGAACGAGCCGCCGTTTGTGTCGCACAGAGCAAGGCAGTCCGCACCGCCGCGCAGAGCCGCGCGCAGACTTTCGAGCGCGTAGCCGTCGCCGTCGGACATACCGTCAAAGAAGTGCTCCGCGTCGAAAATGACCTGCTTGCCGTGATTTTTAAAAAAGCGGCAGGTCTCCTCTATCATCAGAAGGTTTTCCTCGGGGCTTGTCTGCAAAACGCCCTCGACCTGGATTTTTCTGCTCTTTCCGACTATCGACACGCACGGAGTCCCCGCCCTGAGCAGAGCTGCGCACGAGGCGTCCTCTTCAACGCTCTCGCCCTTTCTCCGCGTTGAGCCGAACGCGCACAGGCGGGAATTTTTGAGCCACAGCCTGCTCGCCTTCTCAAAAAATTCAAGCTCGCGTGGATTTGACGTGGGGTTGCCCGCCTCGATTATCGGTATGCCGAGCTCATCGAGCACGCGGACTATCTCCAACCTGTCGTTGACGGAAAAGGATATGCCCTCGCCCTGTGCTCCGTCGCGCAGGGTCGAATCGAGAAGTTCTATCTTTTTCAAGTCTCTTCCTCCCGTGTCAGTCGTTTATTACCGTGTCGCCGCTCTCAAGAGCGGTTATGCCCGAGCGCGAAAGCTCGGCTATTCCGTGGACGCTCATGTCCGCTATAAACGAATCTATTCTTTCCGGCTCGCCCGTAAGCTCCGCCGTGAGCATCGTGTGGCCTATATCCTTGACCCTCGCGCCGTAGGCTATGACGGTCTTTAATACTTGCGGCCTGTCCTTGTTGAGGCAGTGAACCTTTATCAGCAGCAGCTCGCTCGAAATGAGCTTTCCCTCCTCGAGATGCGCCACCTTTATGACATCCTCTAATTTCAGCAGCTGAGCCTCGACCTGCTTCACCTGCTCCGGTTCGACCTCGGCGACAACCGTCATTCTCGAAAACTCCGGATGCTCGGTCTCGGAGACGGTGAGGCTTCGTATATTATATCCGCGGCGCGCAAAAAGTCCCGCCACTCTGAGCAGAACGCCCGAGCGGTTTCTGACAAGCGCCGAAACGGTCAGCCTTTGAATCATGCTGATTCCTCCTTATCTGTATATAGCCGTCGTGATATCGCCGCCGGGCGGTATCATCGGGAGCACCGCGCATTCGGGGTCGATGCGGCAGTCTATGACCACGGGCCTGTCCATGGCGAGCGCCTTTTTGAAAACGCGCTTTGCCTGCGACGGATTTTTTATTCTCATCCCCTTGACGCCGAACGCCTTTGCGACGGCGACTATATCCGTCGCGCGCTCCGGCTGAGTTGCGGAAAACCGTCCGTCATAGAACACCTTCTGCCACTGCCTGACCATACCGAGCACGCCGTTGTTCATAACTACTGCGACAACGGGAATATTATATCGGCTCAGCGTCGCAAGCTCGCTCAGGCTCATATGAAATCCGCCGTCGCCCGTTATGAGCACGGTCTTTCTCTCCGGCACGCCGAGAGCCGCGCCGATAGCCGCCCCCATACCGAAGCCCATGGCACCGAGCCCGCCGGAGGTTATCAGCGAGCGCGGGCGCTCAAAGTCATAATACTGCGCCGTCCACATCTGATTCTGACCGACGTCGGTCACTATGTTCGCCTCGCCCTTTGTAAGCTCGCTCAGGGTATGCAGAACGGTATAGGGCGCATACGGCTTCGGGCGCGGGATTTGTCTTTTAAACTCAGCTATCTCGCCGAGCCATTCGGAATTTTCGCCCGGCGGGAGCATTGCCCTGAGCCTCTCCAGGGTCTTTCCCAAGTCGCCGAGAATATGGGCGTCGGAGACTATGTTCTTGTCAAACTCCGCCGCGTCTATGTCTATATGTATTATCTTCGCCTTCGGAGCGAAGCTCGCCTTGCTCGCGGCGACGCGGTTTGAAAATCTCGCGCCAGCGGCTATGAGCAGGTCGCAGTTGAGAGCCGCAGTATTGGCGGCGGGGTTTCCGTGCATACCGACAAGCCCCAAGAAAAGCTTCGCCGAGCAGGGATAAGCGCCGAGCCCCATCATCGAGCACGCGACGGGGATTTGCAGCTTTTTTGCGAACGCCCCGAGCGCTTCGGACGCGCCCGAGCTTATCGCTCCGCCGCCGACATAGATAAGCGGTCTTTTTGCTTTTGCTATCATCTGCGCCGCGCGTGCGAGCTGAGCTTCCTCGGGCTCTTTTGCCCGCGCGGGCTCGCTCTTCGGGGCGCGCTCGTATTCCTCGCTCTGCGCCGCGATATCCGCCGGGATATCGACGAGCACCGGGCCTTTTCTGCCCGACTGCGCTATAGAAAACGCCTCGCGGACATCCTGCGTCACTCCGCGCTCACCCGACGCTATAAACGAATACTTAGTCACCGGCATCGTGACGCCCGCGATATCGACCTCCTGGAATGAGTCGCTGCCGAGCAGCGAGGTCTTGACGTTCCCGGTTATCGCAACAACGGGACTTGAGTCCATGTATGCGGCGGCAATTCCCGTCACGAGGTTGGTAGCGCCCGGACCCGAGGTCGCAATAACGACGCCCGTTTTGCCCGTCGCGCGCGCGTAGCCGTCCGCCGCGTGAGCCGCCGCCTGCTCGTGGCAGGTTAGTATATGGCGAATTTTATCGCATTTGTAAAGTTCATCGTAGATATCAAGCACCGCGCTGCCCGGATAGCCGAAAACCGTATCGACTCCCTGCTCGAGCAGAACATCTATCAGCGCCCGCGCACCCGTTGAATTCATAAACTCGCCTCTGAAAAATTTATTTTACCGAGAATTTGAAGCTCGTGCGGCTTCTGAACGTCTCGCCCGCCTTGAAAATGCAGGGCGGGAAGTTCGGACGGTTCGGGGAATCGGGATAGAACTGGGTTTCAAGGCAGAAGCCCGCGTGCTTGTTCATCAGCGTGCCGCCCTTGCCGGGGATGTTATTGAGGAAGTTTCCGGTGTAGAGCTGAACGCCGGGCATATCGGTAGTTACTTCCATAACGCGCCCGCTCTCGGGGTCATATGCGGTCGCAAACGCGCCCTGCGTATCGGGATCTATGCAGAAATTGTGGTCATATCCGCCGTTTGCAAGCTCTATCTGGGCGTCTGCGCAGTTGATATCTCTGCCGATAGCCTTCATCTGTCTGAAATCGAACGCCGTTTCGGTGACGTCTCTTATCTCGCCGGTGGGTATACTGTCCGCATCCATGGGGGTGTAGTGCGAGCAGGACAGGCGAAGCTCCTGCGAGAGGACGTTCGGGCGCTTGTATGAGCCGAGATTGAAATATGCGTGATTAGTCATATTTATCGGAGTATCCTCGGTGCAGACGGCCTCATAGGAAATCGAAAGCTCGTTGCTGTCATCGAGAGTGTAGGTCACCCTTGCGCTCATCTCGCCGGGGAAGCCGTTTGAGCCCTCGGGGCTCGTATATTCGAGAACAAGGCTCTCGCCCTCGACTCTCGCCGCCCAAACCGCGTGGGAAAACTCGCCGCCGCCGTGCAGGCAGGTCTTGCCGTTTTCGTTCTTTATCACATCGAACTCTTTGTCTCCGACTCTGAAACGGCCGCCGCAGATGCGGTTTGCATATCTGCCGACGATCTGACCCTGATAGTCGGAGCGCTCGACATGACCCTCCAAATCGTCAAAGCCTATGAGGACATCCTCAAAATTGCCGTCTCTGTCGGGTGCAAAGAGCGACTGCCAGGTTGCGCCGTAGGTTATGACGGACGCGCTGACGCCGTTTGAATTTTTAAGCTCGTATATATCGACCTCTCTTTTGTCGGGAAGAGTGCCGAAAAGTTTCTTTGAAATCATTAATAAATCCTCCTGTCGTTATATTAACTCATAATAAATTATACATTATTATATCGTCAAGTGTCAAGAAAAGCGAAAAATGCGCGGCAAAAAATATTCTGTTTTTATTGACACGCTTAAATCCGCAGTTTATAATAAAATTAATTTAGTACAGTAAAGTCTTGAATCCGAGGCCAAGAATGATTCGGGACTTACCGAAAGGGGAATAACAATGGGTTCGTCAAAGACAAAATACATGGGCTTCAAGGAGATTGCGGCATATTCGCTCGGGCTTTTCGGCTTTCAGGCGATAGTCGGACTTCTCAACTCGTATCAGGCGGAGTTTGATGCGTCGATACTCGGCGCGGATATCGCGGTAGTCGGTATTCTCGTGCTCGTCGCAAAAATCCTCTCCGCGGTTTTCGATCCGTTCGTCGGCAACATGATCGACCGCTCGAAGAGCAAAAAGGGCAAGTTCAAATCGATGATAGCAAAGTCGATACTTCCCCTGCTCGTCATGACCTCGGCGGTGTTCATAGATGTGCCGTTTAAGACGAACAAGGTCGCCGTCTACATATGGATCTTCGTGACCTACCTGCTCTGGAGCTTTGCGATGACCCTCGGCGACGTGCCCTCGCAGGGCATAGCCTCCGTCCTCACCCCCGACCCGACGGAGCGCACAAATGTCGTCTCAATTTCGAACACCTTCAAGCAGATAGGCTTCTCAGCCTGCGTCGTTATAGTGCCGATAGCCTGCCTTATCATTCCCGGAGGCTCCAAGGTGCTCGTCAAGAGCGGCGAGACGGATCTGCCGATGATAGCAAACGAGTATCTGTTCACAGCCGTCCTCACGGCCGTGCTCGGCTGCGTGCTGTTCATGCTCATCCCGCTCATCAACAAGGAGCGCGTGCCCTACTCGGCGGGCGAAAAGATTTCTTTTAAGGATATGCTGAACGCGCTCAAATCGAACAAGCCGTTCATGCTCGTTATAATCTCATATTTCCTCGGCTTCGGCCGTCAGATGGCTATGGGCATTCAGGTTCAGGCCGCCAACATTCTTCTCGGCTCGCAGAACCTCGTCGCCGTGCTCGGCATCTCGACCGCGATAGGCACGATGATAAGCATGGCCGCCTGCCCGTTCCTCATAAAGAAGCTCGACGAAAAGAAGGTCTTTATCGGTCTGTCGGTCTACGGCTTTATAGCATCCGTGTTCTCGTTCGTGATAGCCCACTTCTGGTTTATAAACCCCGGCAATACGGTGCTCACCGTGCTCTTCTATTTCTCGCTCTTCCTCTTAGGGCTGCAGTTTGCGTCCGTCAACCTCATGCCCATGATAATGACCGCCGACTGCGTTGACTACTACGAGTACGAGACGGGCAAGCGCATGGAGGGTACGGCATATTCGGTGCTCACGCTGACCATAAAGATCTGCCTTGCGCTCGGCATGGCGCTCGGTCTTGTTTTCGTTCAGGTCTCCGGCTACTCCGATACCGTGCGCGAGATAGCCGCGGGCACCGCCGCCGGCTTCACGACAAAGACCAAGGACACGGTGTTCTTCGCCTATTCCGTTGTCCCCGGAATTCTCTCCCTGCTCTCCGCATTCCCGATATTCAAATACGATATCGTCGGCAAGAAAAAGCAGGAGATATCCGACGCGCTCCAGGCAAGAAGAGCCGCCGCAGAGAAATAAAAAGCAAAAAGCTATCCTCCGTATGTCTCATACGGAGGATTTTTTGTTGGTGTTATTTTAGGCCCCTGTATAAAGGGCGGCTGATAAAAGTTGCGATTATTTTATTCAAACATCGCCTTGAAGGCTTTTATCCACTCGCGTGCTATCAGCGCGTGACCGCTCTCCGTCGGGTGGATGCCGTCCCATATCCAGTAGGCGCAGTCGCGTCCCTCTGCGGCGCTGTCGAAAACTTTTTGAAGCGGGATAAAAAATATTCTGTCATCCTTTTCGACAATGCGGCGGCAGACCTGCGAATATCTGCCCAGCTTCCTGCGGCAAACGTCCTCCTCCGACTTGTATCTGTCCCTTGTCGGCAGGAAAAACGGCTCCATGAGGAACACCTTCAGCTCGGCGTTCGTCTCGAAGGACTGCGAAAGCATATTTTCGAGATTGCTTTCATATTCCTCCGGCTCAATATGATTTTCGCCCTCAAAAAGGAAACAGTCGTTTACTCCGATAAGTATGCTTAAAATATCCGGCTCTATGTCGAGCGCGTCCTCGCGCCAACGGCGGAGCAGTCCGCGTGTCGTGTCGGCGGAAATGCCGCGGTTTACGAATTGAAGTCCGGCGTCCGGATATTCCGCGCCGAGCATCCCGCTGACAATAAACGCGTAGCTGTGCCCTATCTGATGGTTTAAATCGTGGCGGCGTTCGGGCTCCCTGTATCTGTTGCCGTCCGTTATGGAATCGCCCTGAAACAGTATCTTCATTTTTCCTCCTCAGTCTATATCCGCAAAAACCGTGTCTGTTATTTCTCCGCGGCAGGTGCCGTTGCTAAGGTCAACGAGCCGCGTCTCAAACGCAGGCTCAAGCTCCTGCGGTATTCTCATTTTCACCGTCACCGCGTCCTCGAACGCCGTGTCCTCAACTATGCCGCCCTGCTCCGGGATAAGCGAGGCGAGCCGCCCGTAAAATGTGTAGTCGCAGCGGATTTTCACTATACTGCACTCGGCGCGGGTCACCGTGCCCCCCGCGTCAACTGCGAGCTTCGCCGCGTGGGAATAGGCTCTGACAAGCCCTCCGCCGCCCAGAAGTATGCCGCCGAAATATCTTGTGACCACAAGCACGCAGTCGGTAAGCCCCTCCTTTTGAAGGACGTTGAGCGCCGGCATTCCCGCCGTTCCCTGAGGCTCGCCGTCGTCCGAAAAGCGGCAGATGTTGCCCTCTCTGATTATATATGCGGGGACATTGTGCGTCGCATCCCAGTGCTTCGAGCGGATAGAGTCTATAAACGCCGCCGCGTCCTCCTGAGTCGTGACGGGCGATATATAGCCGATGAACCGCGAACGCTTTTCAACGAACTCGGCACTCGCCGCCGCTCTTATGGTTCTGTACTGCATATTGCCGCCTCCCGTGCGCCTTATTCTTCCTCGCCGCCGTCGTTCTTCTCATACGGGAATTCGTAGACAACCTCTAATTTATGCCCGCGCATCCAAAGCGACGGCGTTACGCGCAGAGTGTAGCCGCAGCCGTTGGGGGTTATCCACTCGTGCATCGGAAGCTGCGGAAGTCCGAAATTCGTGAGCAGCGCCATCATAACGCCGCCGTGGGTGACTATCGCAGCGCGGTCGGTCTCGGTCTTTATCAGTCCGTCAACTATTTTTATAAAGCCCTCGCACACGCGCCTTGCGAACGTCTCGTTGCTCTCGCCGAACGGCGGCTCGACGCCCTGCTCGCCGGCAAGCCAGCGCGGGAACATAGGATAATCCTTGAGCTCCTCCGCGTCCTTGCCCTCAAACTCGCCGAAATTGCACTCTATGAGCGAGTCTATTGTTATGCACTTGTTGTCGGGATAGAGTATCGCCGCAGTGTCCGTGCAGCGCTTGAGCGGGCTTGATATAACCGCGCCGACAGGCGGATAGACGAGCTCCGAGCGCATATTTTCGAGCTGCTTTCTGCCCTCTTCGCTGAGCTCGACGTCGGTATGGCCGATGTATTTTCCCTCGGTCTCCTCTCTTGTGGCGCCGCTTCTGATGATATATATAATATAGCTTTTCATATTTCCTCCAAAAATACGCCGAGTATTTTGTTGAACTGTATAATTGAAAATCGACGGATATCTGCTATAATGATTATACAGATTGTATAAATTAAAAGGGGTATCTATATGGCAACAGGTATAACTGCGCGGCTGTCCGCACTTCGAAAGGAAAAGGGCATAAGCCAGAAGGAAGCCGCAGCGGGGCTGGGCGTCTCGCAGGCTCTGCTCTCCCACTACGAAAACGGAATACGCGAATGCGGGCTTGATTTTCTCTGCCGCGCGGCCGACTACTACAATGTCACCACGGACTACCTTTTGGGTATAAGCGAATCGAAGCGCGGCTTTGAGGGCGCATTCGGCATAAACGGCGACATCTACTCCGACGCGGAGCTCAGCACGCTGACAATATTCCGCGTTGCGGGCAAGCTTCGAAAGTTTCTGACCTTCCGCCAGGAGAACAGCGACACCTCCTCGGACGTCATGCACATGATATACTGCCTGATTATGTACAGAATCATAATCGCAGAGTCCGCCAAGGGCACGCTCCCCTGCGAATGGGTTCCGAACGCCGAAGTGCTCAACGACCGAAATTACCTCAATATCATTGACCGCGTCGCAAACGAGCTGATAACCGTCGGCTCAAACGCGTCGCGTCAGATACCCGATAAGATACCTCTGTCCTTCAAAACCGTAATAGAACAGGCGCAAAGCATTATCAACTCCCGCTGCGAAAAGAGCGGGATAAAGCTCGGCGATATATACACCACCGAGTTCTGATTATATTCTCGCCACTCCGCTGTCTCTCGCAGCCTGCGCCACCGCCTCGGCGACCGTCTTTCCGACGCGCTCGTCGAACGCCGCGGGCAGGATGTAATCGGGATTCAGCTCCTCATCGCTGACGAGAGAGGCTATTGCCTTCGCGGCGGCTATCTTCATCTGCTCGTTTATGTCGCTTGCGCGGACATCGAGCGCACCGCGGAAAATTCCCGGGAACGCGAGGACATTGTTAATCTGATTTGGGAAGTCGCTTCTGCCCGTGCCGACTACCGCAGCGCCCGCAGCCTTGGCAAGGTCGGGCATTATCTCGGGCACGGGGTTCGCCATGGCCATGATTATGGCATTCTCGGCCATGGACTCCGCCATCTCGGAGGTCACTATTCCGGGCGCGGAGACCCCGACAAAAATATCGGCTCCTTTCATCGCGTCGGCTAAAGTGCCGGTGCGGTGATTTTTATTTGTAAATGCGGCTATCTCCGCCTTTGCGGGAGTCAAATCGTCGCCCGCGCAGATTATGCCCTTGCGGTCGCACATGATTATCTCTCCCGCGCCCTTGGAGTCAAACAGCTTCGCTATCGCAACGCCCGCGGCGCCCGAGCCGCTGAAAACAACGGTGCAGTCCGAGAGCTGCTTTTTGACTATTTTAAGCGCGTTCATAACGGCCGCAAGGCAGACCACCGCCGTGCCGTGCTGATCGTCGTGGAAAATCGGGATATCCGTGCGCTCCTTGAGCTTTCGCTCTATCTCGAAGCAGCGCGGGGCCGCAATGTCCTCGAGATTCACTCCGCCGAACGAGCCGGCGAGCAGAGCGACGGTGTTCACTATTTCGTCAACGTCCTTCGAGCGCACGCAAAGCGGTATTGCGTCAACATCGCCGAACGCCTTGAAGAGCACGCATTTGCCCTCCATAACGGGCATACCCGCCTCGGGGCCAATGTCACCGAGTCCCAGCACCGCAGTGCCGTCCGTGACGACCGCGACGGTGTTCCAGCGGCGCGTTAAGTCGTAGCTTTTGCTGACGTCGTCCTTTATCTCAAGGCACGCCGCCGCGACTCCGGGAGTGTAGGCAAGGGACAGCTCGTCCTTGTTGCCGACCCCTGCTCTCGGCTTTATCTCCAGCTTGCCGCGCAGTTTATAGTGAAGCTTCAGTGATTCGCTCAGATAATCCATTTCAGTTTTCCTTTCCTGTTGCTCGGTATTTTTACGGCCGCCGATCAGAAAACCGGTCGGCGGCCAGATAATATCAGTCCTTCGCCCAGTCGCGTGAACGCTCGACTGCGCGTTTCCAGCCCTTGTAGAGCTCGTCACGGTGTGACTTCTCCATCTGGGGGGTAAATATTCTCTCGATTTCGCGGTTCTGCGCTATCTCAGCCCTGTCCTTCCAATAGCCGACGGCAAGACCCGCGAGATATGCTGCGCCCAGAGCCGTCGTCTCAACGGTCTTGGGTCTGTCAACTATCGTGCGAATCATATCCGACTGTATCTGAAGCAGAATATTGCTGACGCTCGCGCCGCCGTCGACGCGCAGCTCCGTAAAGGTTATGCCCGAATCGTCCTCCATCGCTTCAAGGAGATCCGTCATCTGATAGGCTATCGCCTCAAGGACGCTTCGAGCGATATGGGCGCGGTTGACTCCGCGCGTGAGTCCGACTATGCAGCCGCGCGCATACATATCCCAATAGGGCGCGCCGAGTCCCGTGAACGCGGGGACAAAATATATGCCGTTGGCATCGGGCACGCTCTCGGCGAGCTCGTCGCAGCGTTTGGCGTTGTCTATCATATGCAGCTCATCGCGCAGCCACTTGATAACCGAGCCTGCGTTGAACGCGGAGCCCTCTATGGCATATTCGACCTTGTCGCCGATACCCCACGCGACGCCGGTGAGCAGGTTGTTCTTCGACTTGACGCGCTTCTCGCCAGTGTTCATCAGCAGGAAGCAGCCCGTGCCGTAGGTGTTCTTCGCCTGACCGGGCTCAAAGCAGGCCTGACCGAACAGAGCCGCCGGCTGATCGCCTATTGCGCCCGAAATCGGAATACCCTCGAGTTCCTCAAGGCCGATTATGCCGCCCGCGACCTTGCCGTAGACCATACTTGAGGGCTTGACCTCGGGAAGGATGGACATCGGGATATTGAGATATTCGCACATCTTCTCGTCCCAGCAGAGATTGTCAACGTCGAAGAGCATGGTTCTCGATGCGTTGGAGTAGTCGGTTATATGCACTCTGCCGCCGGTGAGATTCCATATGAGCCAGGTCTCAACCGTGCCGAAGAGCAGCTGATCCGCCTCGGCGAGCGCGCGTGCGCCCGGGACATTGTCAAGTATCCACTTTATCTTTGTGCCGGAGAAATATGCGTCTATGACAAGACCCGTCTTGTCCTTTATGTACTCCTCCATGCCGTCCGCCTTTATCTGCTCGCAGAGCTCTGCCGTGCGGCGGCACTGCCAGACGATGGCGTTATAGACGGGCTTTCCCGTCTCCCTGTCCCACATGATAGTGGTCTCGCGCTGATTGGTTATGCCGATAGCCGCTATATCCTCGGGCTTCACTTCGCTCGAAGAAAAGACGGAGGTCAGCGCCTGAAACTGGCTGAAAAGTATCTCCATGGGGTCATGCTCAACCCAGCCCGCAGCAGGATAAATCTGATCGAACTCCTTCTGCGCTTTGGCTATAATATTGCCCTTCTTGTCAAAAACGATAGCTCGCGAGCTGGTCGTTCCCTGGTCGAGTGCAAGGACGTATTTTGCCACTTGTATCCTTCCTTTCAATTTACAGATGTCTGTTCTCTGCCCGAGCGCCCGTTTTTCAAGCGTCACGCCGCTCGGCACATAAATTTTCATTATAAATAATAGCTCTAAACATACAAAAAGTCAATGTTATTGACGAAACACTTCGGCACTTTAACTAAAAAAGTAAAATATTATCAGTTTGCCCCGCGATAGTTCTTTAGTGTAAATATTAAAAAGCTTTTTTGATATATAATATGCTCCGCAAGCTTAAATTAAAGGAGTGTATTTTACTAATGGGAGACAAGCTTTCAGTCATCACGGGCGCTACGGGTCACGTCGGCTACGCACTTGTTAAGGAACTCGAGGCACGCGGCGAAAACTTCAGAATACTCATCAGAAAAGACAGCAAGATTTTTGACGGCATCAATTGCGAGCGCGTATTCGGCGACGTCACCGATCCCGCTTCTCTCGAAAAGGCTTTTGAAGGCGCGGACGTCGTCTATCACCTTGCAGGCGTTATCGAGATAAACAAGGGCAACGAGGACATGACCTGGAAGGTCAATGTCGACGGCACAAAGAACGTCGTTGAGGCGTGCAAAAAGTGCGGCGTAAAGCGCCTTGTCTACGCTTCCTCCGTTGACGCTTACCCCCCGCTCCCCGATAATCAGGTTATGCGTGAGATTTCTCACTTCAATCCCGAGATTCTTGACGGCACCTATGCAAAGACTAAGGCTACCGCCACAAACTATGTATTTGAGAATAACGACGACAAGCTTGAGACCGTTGTCTGCTATCCCGGCGCGTGCTGCGGCCCCTATGACTTCAAGGTCTCTTCCGTCGGCGAGATGGTCAGAATGTTCTTTAACGGCAAGTTCCCCGTATCGCTCGCATTCGGCGCATACAACTTCGTTGACGTGCGCGACGTTGCCAAGGGCATGATCGGCGCCGCCGAAAAGGGTAGGCCCGGCGAAGGCTATATCCTCACCGACGAGGTCGTCACCGTTGACGAGCTTATACATATGCTCGCAGATATCTGCGGCACAAAGGCTCCCGGCTTCAAGCTTCCTCTCGGCCTTGCAAAGGCGTTCGCTCCTCTCATGGAGGTCTATTACAACGCCGCGAAGAAGACTCCGCTCTTCACCCGCTACTCCATCCGCAAGCTGACCTCCAACTGCAACTTCAGCTGCGATAAGGCCAAGAAAGAGCTCGGCTACGCTCCCATGGGCGCAAAGCAGTCCTTCACCGACATGGTCGCATGGATAAAGGAATACGAAGGCACCGGCAAGAAGAAATAAGCAGGCCGAATAAAAATGCCCCGACGTTAGCGGGGTGTTCATAAGACACAAAAACCGATCTATGGCTCATAGGTCGGTTTTTTATATTATTGCAGGGTACACAAAAGCACGCCCTTTATCGGTTCGGTGAAAATGAGATTGGCGGGGGATGCGTCGAGTCGCCGCACCCTACAAAGATATTGAAAAACAAAACAGTCGAATCAATGCGGGCGAATCCGTGCCGCAAATCCCAATTTGCCAATATCTGATACGGCTTCGATTTATACAGGAAAAGTCCCGACAGTACAATGCCTGTCGGGACCTTTCGTTTGCTTTTCCGTTCGGATTATTTGCCGAACAGCTTTTTGAAGAGGTATATTATCGCTCTGAACGGAGCGGTGATGATCTTGAGCAACGTCTTGAAGAATCCATCCTTTTTCTCAACCGTGACCTTGCACTCGGCTTTCACTCCGTCGGCCGATTCGGCGGTTATTATCGCTTCGCCCTTGGCTATCGCGGTGACTGTTCCGTTTTCGTCAACAGTCGCTATCGACGGGTCGGAAGAGCTCCATGTGACGGTGCGGTTAAATGCATCCTCGGGCTTCACTGTTGCGGTGATCGTGAATGTATCGCCGACAAACACGGTTTTTTCGCTCTCGGAGAGCTCGATTGCGGACGCCCTGACGAGCTTTGGAATAACTCTTGTTTCCTCTATATTGCAACGCGAGCACGCTCTTCTCTCGAGACCCTCTTTTTCGTAGGTTGCTTCCTCGACGACCTCCCATTCGCCCCAGACGTGGTCGCACGGCGGATCGTCAATGCAGTGTACGGTTGCACGCGTAAGCGCCTCATTTTTCGTTCCGATAACCACCGCTTTCCACTGCGCACGTGTGCCGAGATAATACACATTCTTTAAGCTGTCGCAGTTTTCGAAAGCAGAATCATCTATTTCAATAACGCTTTTCGGGATAGTTATCTCTCTGAGGCTTGTGCAACACATAAATGCGGACTCATATATTGCCGTAACACTTTCTGATATTGTTACCGACTTAAGGTTTTTACTATGTGCGAACGCTTCAGCATATATTATTTCCACACCGTCGGGTATGGTATAGGTGCTGCGCTCCTTGGCCGCGGGATATGTTACCAAGAAGTTTGCTTCGGTGTTAGCAAACAGCACACCGTCGGCACTCCAAAAGATGTTGTTACCCGGCGAAACGACTATATTTGTAAGGGAACAACAGCCGACGATAAATGGTTCGCTTGAGACATCTATAACGCTGTCCGGAAATACTATCTCTTTAAGATTTTCGCAATAGGCAAAAGCACATATTTTTTTAACGCCGTAGGGAATAGTATAAGTGCTACGCTCGTTACCAGCGGGATAAGCTACCAATGTACTCATATTTTTGGTAAACAGCACGCCGTCAACACTGACATAGTTTTTATTGTCCGGTGAAACGGTTATTTCTGTAAGGCTTTTGCAGCCGTAAAAGGCCTCTTTCCCTATGTAAGTAACGCTGTCAGGTATGGTTATCTCTGCAAGGTTTTCGCATCTGCCAAAAGCAGAATCGCCTATTTTTGTCACACCATTTGAAAGCTGCGCCTTCGAGAGTGATGTGCAGTTGTAAAAAGCATAATTACCTATTTCCGTCACGCCGTCCGGTATGGTTATCTCGGTAAGGTTTTCGCAATCGCGAAAAGCAGAATCGCCTATTTTTGTCACACCGTCGGGAACAGTATAGGTGCTACGCTTGTTGCCTTTGGGATAGACTAACAATGTGCTCATATCCTTGCTGAACAGTACACCGTCAACACTCGAAAAGTTTTTATTGTCCGGTGAAACGGTTATTTCTGCAATGCTTGTGCAGCCCGAGAAGGCAGATCCGTCTATTGATATAACACTGTCGGGTATGGTTATCTCGGTAAGGCTTGTGCAGCCTGAGAAGGTAGATCCTCCTATCTGTGTAACACCGTCGGGGACGGTATATGTGCTGCGCTTATTGCCTTTGGGATATACTATCAGCTCGCTTCCGTCCTTGTTAAACAGCACTCCGTCAACGCTCGAATAGTTTTTATTATTCGGTGAAACGGTTATCTTTGCAAGGCTTGTACAGCTGGAGAAGGCATATCCGCCTATTGATATAACACTGTCCGGTATGGTTATCTCGGTAATGTTTTCGCAATCGCGAAAAGCAGAATTGTCTATTTTTGTCAAACCATTTGGAAGCTTCACTTTTGAGAGTGATATGCAGTCGGAGAATGCAGATCCTTCTATCTGTGTAACGCTGTCCGGTATGGTTATCTCGGTAAGGCTTATGCAACCGCGAAAAGCAGAATAGCCTATTTTTGTCAAACCATTTGAAAGCTGCACTTTCGAGAGTGATGTGCAGTAGTCAAAAGCATAATTACCTATTTCCGTCACGCTGTCCGGTATGGTTATCTCTTTAAGGCTTTTGCAATCGCGAAAAGCAATATCTCCTATTTTTGTCAAACCATTTGAAAGCTTCACTTTCGAGAGTGATGTGCAGCGGTAAAAAGCAGAATTGCCTATTTCCGTCACGCTGTCGGGTATGGTTAGCTCTTTTAGGCTTGTGCAACCGGAAAATGCAGATCCTACTATCTGTGTAACACCGTCGGGGACGGTATAGGTGCTACGATTGTTGCCTGCAGGATAGGCTAACAGTATGCTCATATCCTTGCTGAACAGCACACCGTCAACACTCGAAAAGTTTTTATTGTCCGATGAAACGGTTATTTCTTTAAGGCTTGTACAGCCGGAGAAAGCAGAATCACCTATTTTTGTCAAACCATTTGAAAGCTGCACTTTCGAGAGTGATGTGCAGTTGGAAAAAGCATAATTACCTATTTCAGTAACACCGTCAGGTATGGTTATCTCTGCAAGGTTTTCGCATCTGCCAAAAGCATAATCGCCTACTTTTGTCAAACCATTTGAAAGCTTCACTTTTGAGAGTGATGTGCAGCAGTAAAAAGCAAAACTGCCTATTTCCGTCACGCTGTCAGGTATGGTTATCTCGGTAAGGTTTTCGCAATCGCGAAAAGCAATATCTCCTATTTTTGTCAAACCATTTGAAAGCTTCACTTTCGAGAGTGATGTGCAGCGGTAAAAAGCAGAATTACCTATTTCCGTCACGCTGTCCGGTATGGTTATCTCTGCAAGGCTTTTGCAGTCGTAGAAGGCAGACTCGCCTATTGATGTAACGCTGTCGGGAATCACTATGCTTGTAATTCCCGTGTAGCCTTGAAAAACCTTATCTTGCCATCTACCGCCTATCCATTTGACTTCATATCCGCCTATTGTTTTCGGAATAAAAACCTCTCCGGAATTAGGTCCTTTGTAGCGGGTTATTCTTACTCCGCACTGATATTCGGAACCCGTCCCATTTTCCTCCACCTCATACTCAAAAAGCCCGTCTTCGGTGGTTGCCGCCTCCGCTTTCAGCGAAAGCATGGGCAGGCGGATGCCGACGAAGCCGCTCAGGGGCGCGGCGCCGAATATCATTATCAGCGCCATGGCGGCGGCAAGCAGGGATTTGAAAATATTTTTTCTTTTCATTGTCTCTCCTCCGATACATTTATTAATATATTCCGTCGAATATCTCCTTTTCCATAATATACCCTTTGTAATTTTCTGTCAAGAGATTTTATTCCAGTGGGTAATTTATCGTACAGTGCTGCCGCGAAACGGGGTTATCGCAGCAAAATAAAGTGATTTTTTTTAAATTCCAGCACTCCGTCGTCCCTGAGCGCGCAGAGCTGAGCGGACATCGCGCTGCGGTCAACGCACAGATAGTCGGCGAGCTGCTGGCGGTCAAACGGGATATCGAATTCGTTTTTTCCGCTTTTCGTCGCCTGCGCGGACAGATAAGAAAGCAGCTTTTCGCGCGTCGTGCGCTTGCCCATGTGGCTGAGCTTCGAGTTGAAATTCAGATTTTTGCGCGCGAGCTCGTGTATTAAATTGCCGACGAGTGCCGAGTGCGCCGAGCACGATTTCGGGCATGATTTGAGCACATATTCGACCTTCAGCCGCATTATTTCGCAGTCGCTCTCCGCCTGCGCGCCGACGGTCAGCCTCTCGCCCGTGCACGCAAAGGACTCCGCGAATATCCCGCCGCGCGTTATCCGCGCGAGTATGTTGCGGTTGCCCCAGAAATCGTCCTGCACTATCAGCACGCTGCCGCTCAACACAAGCCCGAGCGAATCCGTTCTTTCGCCCTCGTTCAGTATTATTTCGCCCCCCGCATACCTTCGGCTCCTCGCTTCGAGTGCGCCGAGCAGCTCCGGCAGCTCGGTTTCGGCTATTCCGTCAAAGAGCGGCGCCGATTTAATTTCCGCAAAATTTTCAAACATTTTTAATCCTCCGTTGTTTTTGCAACAGTATTTCTGTCTCAATTCTACTATAATTGACTTGTCAGGTCAAGAAAACAAAGCTTTAACTCGGAGGAATTTTTATGAAGCGCAGAATAATACATATTGACGAAGAAAAATGCAACGGCTGCGGGGCCTGCGCCGCCGCCTGCCACGAGGGCGCAATAGCCATGGTTGACGGCAAGGCAAGGCTTATACGCGACGACTACTGCGACGGACTCGGCGACTGCCTGCCCGCGTGCCCCGCGGGCGCGATAACCTTTGTCGAACGCGAGGCCGCCGCCTACGACGCGGAGGCGGTCAAAGAAAACATGATGAAGAAAAGAGGCGGCGGACATCAGGGCTGCCCCGGGTCGAGGCTGATGACTATCAACCGCGACGAGAGCGCCGCTTCCCCGTCACAGCCGACGGAAATGCAGAGCAGACTGCGCCAGTGGCCCGTTCAGATAAAGCTCGTGCCGGTAAACGCTCCCTATTTTGACGGCGCAAAGCTGCTCATCGCCGCCGACTGCACCGCCTACGCCTACGCCGCCTTCCACGAGCGGTTCATCAAGGGACACATCACGCTGGTGGGCTGCCCCAAGCTGGACAGCGTGGACTATTCCGAAAAGCTGACGGAGATCATCCGGGAGAACGACATCAAGAGCGTCACCGTCGTCCGCATGGAGGTGCCCTGCTGCGGCGGGCTGGAGCTGGCGGCGAAAAAGGCACTCCAGCAGAGCGGGAAGTTCATCCCGTGGCAGGTGGTCACCGTCACGGTGGACGGCCTGCTGATGGAAGAATAACAAAATCATTAGAAAAAGAAAGGATGAAGCACGATGAAGTATGTATGCAGTCTTTGCGGTTGGGAATACGACGAGAGCGCGGGTTACCCGGAGGGCGGCATCGCCCCCGGTACGCCCTGGAGCGAGGTGCCGGAGGATTTTGAGTGCCCCCTGTGCGGCGTGGGTAAGGATTCCTTCGAAGAGGCGTGAGCTTTCTGCAAGAGAGGCAAAGACTATGAGTTATGAAAACTGGAAGGACAAAATCGGCACATTCGAAGTGATGGACGTGCGGGGCAAAAAGATGGACTTCTTCCCCGCATTGAAGGCAAAGGCTGCCGCGCTGAAAAACGGCGAAGGACTGCATATCATCCAGACCTTCGAGCCTGTCCCCCTGTACCCGGTGCTGGCCCTTATGGGCTTTGAGCGTCACACGGAGAAGGTGAGCGGCAGCGAATACCACGTCTGGTTTTATCGAGTGAGGAAAGGAGAATAACCGCATGAGCTACGAAAACTGGAAGAATAAGGCGCAGGGGTTTCAGACCGTGGATGTGCGCCATATACAGGGCAGCTTCTTTGAAGGGCTGAAGAAAAGAGCCGAGGCGTTGGAGGTGGGCGAAGGATTACACATCATCCAGACCTTTGAGCCGCATCCACTGTACGCTGTCATGGAGGGCTTGGGCTACGAGCACCACACCGAGCAGCGGGGTGAGGCGGAGTTCCATGTCTGGTTCTGCCGTGTGGAGAAGAAGGAAGGCGACAGCTCCGCTCCCTTCAAGCCGCTGGCTCTTTTGAACTATCCCATGATCGACGAAAAGCTGGGGCAGATCGCCGTGGATTTTTGGGAGACCACATGGCAGAGCGAGAAGCGCGTACTGCCCTACGAAACGCGGCTGCTGCTGTCCCTGACCAACGCAGTGGGCGCAGGTCGGATGCGGCAGGCGGCGCGGGAGCTGGTAAAGGCATATATCCACGGCGTGGAGAGTGCCGCGCTGGACGATGTGTTCGAGCTGCTGGCATGGAATCAGGGCATCGGCTTTTTCAGCAGCGAGATCGGCCCCTCGGCGCTGTTTCAGGCGTACAAGCTCATTAAAAACGGTGAGAAGCAGGGCAAGTCCCGGGAGGATATCTGCAGCGCGCTGCGCGAGAAATTCGGGGAGAAGAACCCGGAGATGCAGGTCTTGCATTAAAAGCAGAGACCTTTACAAACGGCTGCGCGGCTGCGGAGGAACGCTCTCCGCAGCCGTGCAGCTTTTGGGTTTGGATCCTTTCGAGGGTACTCTCTTCTTGCTGCCCCTGCCTTTTTGCCCCAATCGCTTTATTCTCGGCGAATTCAAGATATATTTCCATTAAATCCCCATTCTTAACAAAGATTTTAACCCATTCTCTTTATTATAGTAAAAGAGCTGTAGACTGACGAGCATTCTGTGCACCATTGCCCTGCCCCGGTGGGCAGTGCCGGAGGGTGGCTGTATTACCGCTATGTGGGCTGCACCACCGGCACCTGTGCCGTTACGTCCAGCCCGTGGCTCTCCACCGGCTTCGGCTGCGTCCTTGGGTCGCTGCTGTATA
>OIZV01000182.1_pt1 | contig 39682 bp, 38 predicted proteins | sample 1588681 | NCBI WGS metagenome assembly OIZV01 (sample SAMN03283281) | human gut metagenome | biome: human-associated habitat; material: feces | host: Homo sapiens | place: Peru | collected 2012 | reverse complement strand
AATGGTGTATAATAATTAGACTGTATAATGGGTGTAGTGCTGATAGGAGGAGAATTAACGCATGGAAGCCTATTTTGATAACAGCGCAACGACTGCGCCCTGCATAGAGGCGATAAGAGCCGTCAACGAGGCGCTCACGGATTGCTGGGGCAACCCGTCCTCGCTTCACCGCACGGGCAACAAGGCAAAGGAGCTGCTCGACCTCTCGAGAGAGAGCATTGCCAAGCGCCTTTCCTGCGACCCCTCGGAGATATTCTTTACCTCCGGCGGTACGGAGAGCAATAATCTCGCCGTAATGGGCGCCGCCTATCAGATGCGCCGCTTCGGCAAGCGGATAGTCTCGACGAGCGTGGAGCATCCGAGTATAGACGAAACTTTGAATAAGCTCGAGGCCGAGGGCTTCGAGGTGATAAAGCTCAGGGTCGATAATTTCGGCAGGGTAAACGAGCGTGAGCTCTATGCCGCCGTCAATTCAAATACGATACTGATAACAATGATGCTGGTCAACAACGAGGTGGGCACGATAATGCCCGTCGAGGCTGCCAAGAGGGCGGCAACGGCGGCTCGCTCGCCCGCGCTTATCCATTGCGACGCCGTCCAGGCGTTCGGCAAGCTGCCGATAAAGCCAGCCGCAATGGGCGTTGACCTTATGACGATAAGCTCGCACAAGATCCACGGCCCCAAGGGCGTCGGCGCGCTTTATATCCGCAAGGGAGTTAAGATAAAGCCACGCACCTTCGGCGGCTCGCAGGAGATGAAGATAAGACCCGGCACGGAGGCAATGCCCGCCATTGCGGGCTTCGGGGCGGCGGCGAGAGCCCTGCCCGACCCCAAAAGGGAGCTGGAGCATATCACCATGCTGCGTGACTACATGGTGTCAAAGCTCACGGAGATCGACGACGTGGTCATCAATTCCCCGCAGGATGCTCTTCCGTTCGTGACCAATGTTTCTGTGCTCGGCATCAAATCCGAGCCGATGCTGAACTTCCTCTCCGAGAGGGGAATATGCGTCTCCAGCGGCTCCGCCTGCTCCAAGGGCAAAAAGAGCCATGTGCTCACGCAGATGAATCTGGACCGCAGGAGGCTTGACAGCCCGCTGCGCATCAGCTTCTCGAGATTCACGACCGTGTCTGAGATAGACGCCCTCGTGCTCGGTATCCGTGAGGGCAAAAAGACGATAAGAGCCATTAAATAAAGAGAATCGGAGTTAAATTCAAGGATGAAAGAAATCATTTTGATAAAGAACGGCGAGCTTGCCTTAAAGGGACTTAACAGGAGGACTTTTGAGGATATCCTCGTCAAGAATATGCGCCGCAGACTCGAATCGGCGGGCAAATTCAAATTCACCATCGCTCAGTCCACCGTAGTCGCCGAGCCTGAGGACGGCGCTGACCTCGACGAAGCAGTCGAGCGCCTCGGCAAGGTGTTCGGCATCGCAGGATTCTCAAGAGCGGCGGCGGTCGAGAAGAATATGGACGTTATCCTCAAAAGCGCGGAGGAGTACCTGGCTCCCCAGCTCCTCTCCGCCCGCACCTTTAAGGTCGAGGCGAAGCGTTCGGATAAGAAATTCCCGCTCAAATCCCCCGAGATATGCGCCGAGGTCGGCGGATATCTGCTGCGTAAATACCCGCATCTCGCCGTTGACGTCCACGAGCCCGACCTTGTGGTGAATGTCGAGGTCAGGGATTCGTACGCCTATATTCACGGCAAACAGATAAAGGGTGCCGGCGGTATGCCCACGGGCAGCGCGGGCAAAGCGGCGCTGCTCATCTCGGGCGGCATCGACAGCCCCGTTGCGGGCTATATGATGGCGAAGCGCGGCCTGGAGCTTATCGCCGTCCACTTTGCCTCCCCGCCCTACACCAGCGAGAGAGCGGAGCAAAAGGTCCACTCGCTGCTAAAGCAGGTCAGCAAATATTCGGGCAGGATAACCCTCTTTGTCATTCCGTTCACCGAGACTCAGGAGCGCATCAAGGATGATTGCCCCGAGGAGATATTCACTGTCATTATGCGCCGCATGATGATGAGAGTGGCTCAGATAGTGGCGGCGAAGCAGGGCGCAGGCGCGCTCATAACGGGCGAGAGCGTCGGTCAGGTCGCGAGCCAGACAATGCCCGCCATTGCCTGCACCGACAAGGTCTGCGAGATACCCGTATTCCGCCCGCTCATCGGTATGGATAAGGACGAGGTCGTTGCGATCTCAAGGAAGATAGATACGTTCGATATCTCGATCCTCCCCTATGAGGACTGCTGCACCGTATTCACCCCGAAGCATCCCAAGACCCGCCCGACGGTCGATTACGTCGAGGCGTGCGAAAAGGCGCTCGATATCGACAGGCTCGTGAATGAGGCCGTCGAGGGCGCAAGGACGGTATATATAAACGCTTATTAATTCTTAATTTTTCAAGGAGCACCGAAATGGCTGTCTGTGAGATTCTGTCCGTCGGGACGGAAATATTGCTCGGCGATATTCTGAATACCAATTGCCGCTTCCTCTCCGTGGAGCTTGCGAAGCTCGGCATCACCGTGCTGCGCCACACCACCGTGGGCGACAATGCCGACAGGCTCGCCGCCGCGCTGGGCACCGCGCTTGAGCGAAGCGATATCGTTATCGCTACGGGAGGACTCGGCCCCACCGCCGACGATATCACCCGTGACGTTTGTTGCGAGGCGATGGGCTTTGAGCTGCGGTTTGACGAGCGGATTGCCGAGGAAATACGCAGGTATTTCACCGCCAAGGGTGCGGAGATCCCCGAGACGAATTACAGGCAGGCTTATGTGCCCGTCGGCGGCACGGTGTTCCCGAATCATCACGGCACCGCTCCCGGGCTGGGGCTAAAAAAAGGCGGCAAATGCGTCGTTATGCTGCCCGGCCCGCCCTACGAAATGGCGCCGATGTATCGCGAGAGCGTCGTGCCCTATCTTGCCGAGTATTCGGACGGCGCGATAGTCTCCCACACCGTGCGTACCATGGGCATCGGCGAGAGCGCGCTTGCGGAGCTTTGCTCCGACCTGCTCAACGGCGAGAATCCCACCGTCGCGCCCTACGCCAAGATGGGCGAGGCGCTGCTGCGGGTGACCGCCAAGGCGGAGAGAGCGCAGGAGGCGGAGGAGCTCTGCGCCCCCGTTATCGCCGAGATACGCCGCAGAGTCGGCCGCTATTGCTACGGCATCGACAGCGAAAATATTGAGCAGAGGGTAGTTGAGCTGCTTAAAAGCAGCGGGCTGACGCTCGCCACGGCGGAGAGCTGCACGGCGGGCTATGTCTCAAAAAGAGTGACCGATATCCCCGGCGCAAGCAGCGTTTTCGGCTGCGGCGCAGTCACATATTCAAATGAAATAAAAGAGAAGCTCCTCGGAGTGCGGCATGAGACCCTTGAGGCTCACGGCGCCGTAAGCGAGGAGACAGCGAGAGAGATGGCGGCGGGGGTCCGCAGGCTCTCGGGCGCCGATATAGGCATCTCCGTCACGGGCATTGCGGGTCCCGACAGCGACGGGACGGATAAACCGGTCGGGCTTTGCTACGTTGCGATTGACGCAAAGGACTATACCGCCTGCGACAAGGTGGAGACGGGCAGGGGCGACAGGGAATACAACCGCTACGTCAATGCCTCCCGCGCGCTCAACCTCGTGAGGCTTTATATCGAAGAAAGGATGGCAGATAAGGCATGAATTCAAAAAAGACGCTCGCAATCATTTGCGCCGTTCTCGCCGCGCTGACAGCGGTGTTCGGCGTGCTCACCGTCATAAATCTGACGGGCGATAAAGAGCCGGGCAAGCCCTCGGTCAAATCAAACGGCTACATCATCACCTCCGCCGTCGAGTATGACGCCCCCGCGGCTCAGCTTAGCGGAGTGATATCAAACAATATGAAAGCGACCGCCTCCTACCCCGCAGGCATACTTGAGGGGCTGAAGCAGGCGTATTCGATAAACAACGACCTTGTCGGCTGGCTCTCGATCCCCGGCACGGAGCTTGACACAGCAGTTTTGCAGGGTAAGGATAACAGCTACTACCTCAAGAAGGATTTCTACGGGCGCACCACGGGCGAGACGAGCCGGACGAATTACGGCAACATCTTCCTCGACTACCGCTGCTCGAATACCGACCTCTCAAAGAACATGGTTATTCACGGCCACACCACCGGCAGGTCGGACGGCGTGCCCAAGCAGTCCTTCCGCTCACTCTATGATTACCGCAGCAAAGAGACCTTCATCAAAAGCCCGATAATCAGATACAGCACTCTTTACGGCGAATATACCTATAAGATCTGCGCCGTTTTCCTCTCCACCACTCAGAGGGCGGACGACAATGGCTACCTCTTCAATTATATATATCCCGATATGTCGGACGGCAACATGGCCGGCTACATCGAGCAGGTCAATCAGCGCAAGCTCTATGATACGGGCGTTTCGCTTGAGCCGACGGATAAGATAATCACCCTCTCCACCTGCATTTATGACTACGGCAAGAGCGTTGACACAAGGCTCGTGGTCGTCGGCAGGCTGCTGCATGAGGGCGAGAGCGAGGCGATAGATACTTCGCTCGTCAAGGATAACCCCGACTACCGCAGACCGCAGATCTGGTATAATTCCAAGGGCAAGACCAACCCCTATAAGGACGCCGCCCGCTGGGAACCCAGCCCGGATTGATCAAAACAGGAGGACAAAATATATGGCAAAAGAAAACAGTGAAGGCAAGAGACCCTCGTCGCTGCCCGACGGCATCAGCTCCATTGCGGACGATGAAGCCATAACCGAGATAGATTTCAACAGCTTCCTTGAGGAGAGTTCCGACGATTCCTCGGTGTTCGCAGGTTTCCATGATGATATCGAGCAGACGGAGAAAAATCTTGCGGACGAGCTTGACAGCCTCTATGACGATATTATGAGCAGCGGCCCCGCAACAATAGTGCCGAAGCCCATCTCCGCCATCGTATCCGGCGAGGAGGAGCAGCCCGCCGAGCCTGAGAGCAGCGCTCTGGATGAGCTTTGGCTCAACCCCGAGGAATACATCGAGCCTGAGATACCCGTCGTTTCGCTTGACGGCGAGGAGGAGCAGGAGGATGAGCCCGCCCCCGAGGAAGAGGAGCCGACGCCCGCCTCCGATGAGAAAAACGACCTTTTCAGCATGATAGATTCGCTCAAGGCGGATACCGACGGCGACACGGGCTTCAGCGATATCCTCTCCGAGATAGAGACCAACGACCGTATTGTCCCCGTCAATGAGGAGAATCTCAAGGCGGATGATATCGTTACCGCCGCCCCTGCCGCACCCGCTGCCTCCGCTACGTCGGAGCAGAAGCTGGCGGCTCCCGCAGCGCAGGAAAGCGACGACGATGACGACTTTGATTATGAATCGGAGCTTGCAGCCCTGCTCGGCGATGAGCCGGAGGAGAGCGAGCAGCCTGCCGAGGAGCAGCAGCCCGCCGAGTCTGCAATTGAGCCGGAGAAGCCCGGCTTTGTGGTCGAGATACCCGACGACGGCAACGATTACGAGGCTGCCGCCGCAGGCTACGACACCAAGCCTCTGCCCGACCTCACCAAGACGGTCGGCAGCATCTCCACGGACGAGTCGAAGTTCGTCGTGCCCGAGGAGCCGACGGAGGAGAAGCCCGCTGACGGAGAGAAAAAGAAGGTCACCGCCTCCGAGATAATCAGAAAGATAGTGCTCGCTGTCTCGATAATCACGATAATCGTCAGCAGCGGCGTGCTTGCGAATACCTATATTATTGAACCTTATAATTATAAGAAGAACGAGGATCTGCTTGCGAGCCGCCTCAATTCGGGCGCGAACGAGCACAGCGACGCCAGCATCGACGACGTGACGGTGAACGGAGGCGACAGCTCGAAGTACCCCTCCGGTATGCTTGCAAAATATGCCCAGCTTTACGACGTCAACAGCGACCTTGCGGGCTGGATCTCCATACCCGCTCTTGAGATAAACCTGCCCGTAGTCAAGGGCGCGGACAACAGCTATTATCTGCGCCGCAACATCTATAAGAAGCGCACCGATTACGGCGTTCCGTTCTTTGATTACAGGATAAGCGACCTCAAGAATCTGCCCCGCAACACCGTCGTTTACGGCCACAATATGCGCCACGACGACCTCATCTTCGGTATGCTCGAGAATTACCGCGAGATAAAAGGCTTTAAGTCCGCCCCCGTTATAGAGTGCAACACGATATACGGCGATCAGCTTTGGTTTGTCTGTGCCGTGTTCATCACGAATTCAAGGGCGAGCGACGATAACGGCTATCTTTTCCCGTATAACTTCATTGATGTCAGCGACGCAAAATTCGACGAGTACATTGCGGAGATAGACAAGAGAAGCCTCTACAAAACCGGCGTTGATATCAATCCGACCGATAAGATACTCACGCTCTCCACCTGCTGCTACGACTTTGACGAGGCGAGGCTCGTGGTCGTCGCGAGGATGAGACGCGCGGGCGAAAGCTCAAGTGTGGATACTTCGGGCGCAAAAATAAATGAAAATCCCAAATACCCGCAGGCGTGGTATGACGCCAACAAGAAGACCAACCCTTATGCGGCTGATTCACGCTGGTAAATAGCGGACACATTTCACACTAAGGAACGGTGAAAGCAATGATCAAAAAAGCAAGCATATTCACTCTGAACGCTTATACGGCTCAGGGTGCCGCCGACGTGCTCAAGGAACGGTTGTCGGAGCATTGCGGCGAGCTTCGAGAGGCGGATTTTTCCGCACCGCTTGAGCTTGCCCGTGCCGCCGTATCATGCGGCGGGCTTGCAGTCGCAGCCGCTCCGATATCCCAGTATCTCGACGCAAAGCTCCGCATCATCAAGGAGCTGCAATTGCGCCCGGTGCGCAGCAAGGCGATCGTTGACGCCCTTGCCCTGAGCGGCATAGGCGATCAGCGCACGCGCGACCTGCACAGCGCCGTGCCCGAGGGAGCCAAAGCGCTGCCCACCGAGGACGGCCGATACTCGGGCTTCATCTGCAAGCACGGCAACGGGATGCTCATCCTGTTGCCGCTCGACGCGGATATCATTGAGAATTGTTTTAATAAAGAGCTACGCACCGTTTTCGGCGAAGCGAAGCCCAAACACTCGGCTATGGCTCAGTTCAGGCAGAGCGTTGAGCGGATAATCGCCGTGGACAGACCCATCGCCGTGGCTCAGGTCGGCTGCTTCAAGCCGCTGCTTGCCTCTCTTATGAGCGTTGACGGCGCGAGCGAGATATTCCTCCCGTGCAAGCTCGGTGATGAGATAAACGGCAAGGATTATTACGCCGAATGCGCCAAGGCCGCCAAAACGGCGGCGCAGACCGATTTCGGCATTGCCGTCTCCGACATTGAGACGGACTCAAGCGGCACAAGGTTTATGACCGTGTGCGTTGCCGACGGCAAGTCCGCCAAATGTGCCAAGGTCTTTGCCGACGGCGAGGAATCGGATAAGCACCTTGCCTCGGCGGCGATAGTCAAGCTCTGCTCTATGCTCGACGAGCTTGATAATGAATCGGAGCTTAACCCGCCGCCCGAGCTTCTGAAAAAGCCCGCCAATTCGCGCAAGCCGTTCATCATAGCCCTTGCGGGCATAGGCGCGGCGATATTGCTCTGCGTCATCCTAACGGTGGTGCTCGGCAGCGGCTCCGGCAAAGCGCTGTTTGCCGACGATACGGCGGCAGGCTCGGTCACTCAGCAAAGCGAGACTTATAACTACGGCGGCAACATTTACGATTATCACGGCGAAGTCGGTATCGGTGATGAGGATGACGAAACGACCGAGCCGTCAACGGTTCAAAACTCCGTCTTTACCCTGCCCGTTACCGCACGCACGCTGACTACAAAGCTCGCCGCTACGGCTGCGACGGTCAAGACGACGGTGAAGAATATCGCAACCACGATAGCGACTACCGTTAAACAGACGGAGAAGCCTGCTCAGCCCTCCACCGCAAAGCCGACTGAGCAGATAACGGAGAAACCGACCGAGAAGCCCACAGAGGCAAAAACGACGAGCAAAAAGTCCTCGTCAAACGGCGACGGCAAATTCGTATTCAAGGTCTACGGCTGGGGTCACGGAGTCGGCATGAGCCAGCAGGGAGCGATCCAGATGGCGAAGGATGGCAGCTCATACAAACAGATACTCGCCCACTATTACCCCGGCACGACGCTCAAGACCGATTCAAACACACCGAAAACCGTCATTTACGGCGGCGAGGAGATACCGATAGTCAAGTATCTCTGCGGCACGACGAAGAGGGAGATCGGCGCAGGCTCGCCTGCGGAGGCTCTCAAGGCTCAGCTTGTGTGCGCCTATTCATTCGCAAAGACCTATAACTTCAATGTCCCCGCCAGCCAGCACGCCTACGACGACGGCTACGCCTATGAGGGCACGGCGCTGCACAAGGCCTGCCTCGAGGTGCTGAATATGAGCTCGGATTCCGACACTCCGAAGGCGGTTTATGTTGATTACAACGGCTCGGCGGCCCGCACGGTCTACTTTGACTCCGTGGGCGGCAAGACCGCTTCGGCGGCAGATACCTGGGGCGCGACTCAGTATCCGTACCTGAGCGGCGGCGCCTCCTGCAAAGAGGAGGTTCGCTCCACCACCGTGGAGATCTCCGCTGCCGATATGAAGAAATACATACTTAATTATAACGAGGATATCAAGCTCGACGACGACCCCGCAAATTGGCTCGAGATAATCTCACACGACGGCGCCCGCAGCGAGAATTGCGGCTATGTTATCAAGATAAGGGTCGGTGATAAAACGGTGAGCGGCAACAATTTCAGAGCGAAGGTGCTCAAATACAAGATACGCTCCCACTGTTTCACCGTCGAATATGTTCCCGCATAAATAAAGAAAGAGCGGCTGCTCCCGTGAGGAGCGGCCGCTTTTGATATTAGGGGTAAAAAGAAAGGCTGCCGCTAAAGCGACAGCCTTTGTGTCAGGATTAATTATTTAACAAGACCGGTGATCTTGTCGATGATATCCTGGAAGGGGATCTTCTTGAGGAGGTCAATGAGCTTTTTGGCAAGATCCTGGAAGGGGATCTTCTTGAGAAGCTCGACAATCTTGCCGCCGACTTCTTTCCAGTTAATGTTCTTAAAGAACTGCTCGACCTTCTCCTCGGTGGAGAGCTCCTTCGTGCCTTTGAAGGGGCAAACCTCAAGGTGCTTGTCATACTCAGCCTGAAGGACAAACTGAGCGGTGCAGCCGCCGTCCTTATAGCCTTCGCCGCTGTAGGGGCAATGCTTAACATGATCCTTTACGGGGATGGTGTTTTTGATGTGAGCGTTGTACTCTGATTCCTTGTCAAATGTCTTTTGGCAGTAGGGGCAGGTGTTGGTGCAGTTATCGGTAGCTGCAAAAGCAGTTACGGCTGCTGAAAGAGCCATGATAAGAGCAAGTGTGAGAGCCAGAACTTTCTTCATAATGTACTTCCTTCCGATAAAAGTTTTTCTTAACAACACTGTGTTAAGGATAATTTATAATATCATCTTTTTGCGCCCGTGTCAACAGAAAATTAATAATTGATTTACCAATAATTTAAAATCGATGTCTGAAAAGGGTGTATAATTCCGATAATTAAGTAAAGAGAAACCGCCGTGTATCATCACGGCGGCTGAATTCTTATTTATCCTCGCCCGGCACGACGAGGAAATCCATGGCGGTGTCATTGTTGATGAACCTGTAGATAAGCTCGCTTATCTCGTCGGCGGATTCAAGCATACCTTCGTCAAACCAGAGGCGGAATACCGAGAACACCGCCCCGACATAGAAGTGGACGGCGTACCTGCCGTCGGTCGTAGTGCTGACGACGGGGAAATAGTCATAGATGCATTCCTCGAGGATGCCGGAGAGGTGGTGGGCAAGCCCCGCCTCATAGATAGCCTGTATCACGGCGGTGTTATCCTGATAGAACATTGCGCCGTATTTGATTATCTCCTTGAGGTCGTCCGCCCGTCTGTTGCCGATATCGCTCACGAACCTGTCCTTCTGATCGAGCAGATATTTGATGAGGATCTCGTCCTTGCTCTTGTAGTTGCGGTAATACGCCATGCGGGAGACCCCGGCGAGGGTGGTGATGTCCGTTATGGAGATACTTTCATATTTCTTTTCCTGCATCAGGCGCAGCAGCGCCGTGACGATGCACTCCTTGGTCAGGAGATTTGATTCGTTTTGCCTTTCCATAAACAATTATCCCTTATTTGTAACATTTAACTTATTTTTGCTTTTTTGTTGATGATTTGTTCATAAACTGATGTTACACTTGTAACCGTTACAAGTGTAACAGATTACCACGGCTTTGTCAAGTACGGTAAATTTTTCATATGAGGTAGAATATATGCTGAAACTCAAAAATATCGTCAAGGAGTACCCGACAGGCGACAGCAAGGTCGTCGCACTTAAGGGTGTGAGCATCGAGTTCCGCAAGAGCGAATTCGTCTCGATCCTTGGCCACTCCGGCTGCGGCAAGACGACGTTGCTGAATATCATCGGCGGTCTCGATCAATACACCACCGGAGACCTGATAATCGAGGGCAAGTCGACCAAGGATTTCAAGGACAGCGACTGGGACACCTACCGCAACCATTCGGTCGGCTTCGTTTTTCAGAATTACAACCTGATACCGCATCAAAGTGTGCTCTCCAACGTGGAGCTGGCGCTGACCCTCTCAGGCGTTTCGAGAGAGGAGCGCAGGGAGCGTGCAAAGGTCGCCCTTGAGAAGGTCGGTCTCGGCGATCAGCTCGGCAAGAAGCCCAATCAGATGTCGGGCGGTCAGATGCAGCGTGTGGCTATCGCCAGAGCGCTGGTCAACAATCCCGAGATATTGCTTGCCGACGAGCCGACGGGCGCGCTTGACTCCGAGACCAGCGTTCAGATAATGGATCTGCTCAAGGAGATATCCAAAGACAGGCTCGTTATAATGGTCACCCATAACCCCGAGCTTGCCGAGAGGTATTCGACAAGGATAATCCGCCTTGTGGACGGCAAGATAGTCTCCGACTCCGACCCCTACGACAGCGGCGAGGAGCAAAAGGCAAAGGAAAAGGGCAAAAAGAAGCCCTCGATGTCGTTCTTCACGGCGCTCTCGCTCTCGATGAATAACCTGCTCACCAAGAAGGTGCGCACCTTCCTCACCTCGTTTGCGGGCAGCATCGGTATAATCGGCATTGCGCTTATCCTCTCGCTCTCCAACGGCTTCCAGGCGTATATCGACGCCATTCAGCAGGAGACGCTGACATCTTACCCGATATCGGTAGACAGCGCCACCATGGATATGACCTCCATGGCAAACAGCATGACGGGCATCACCCCCGGCGAGGTGGATCACGGGCTGGACAAAGTATATTCCAACACCATGGCGGCCGATATGATGGAATCCTTCACCTCCGAGATATGGTCAAACGACCTCGTCAAGTTCAAAGAATTCCTTGACAATAACGACGAGATAGGTCAATATGTCAGCAGTATTCAATATTCCTACGGAGGCACGATGAATATTTATTCCGCCGATACATCCGACGGCGCCAATCAGGTCTACCCCAGCCCCCTTATCTCGATGATGGAGTCAATGATGGGCAGCATGAATTTCGGCGGCTTGTCCATAGATTCCTCGACTATGTCATCATATGAGAAATACTACAATTCATGGCAGGAGCTTATCAATAACAAAGAGCTGCTCACCACGCAGTATGACGTTGTTGAGGGCGCTTTCCCCGAGAAATACAACGAAGTCGTGCTTATCGTCGATAAGAATAACGAGATCAGCGACCTTGCGATACAGGGCCTCGGCATCATGTCCTCCAAGGAAATGATGAATACCTATATGTCGATGATGAGCGGCGGCGAATACACAGGCGAGCGCCACGAGATAGAGTATTCGGATATAATCGGCAAGACCTTCAAGATAGTCCTTGAGCCGAATTTCTACAGCTATAATTCCGAGACCGGCGCATATGACGATATGCACGGCGATGAGGAATACACCAAGAAGCTCGTCGACGACGGCGAGGAGATCAAGATAGTCGGTATCATCAGGCCGAAGGACGACTCCCTCATGGTCACAACTATCGGCGCTATCGGCTACACCTCGGCTCTCACCGAGCATATCGTGAGCGCCACCAATGAATGCGAGATAGTCAAGAAGCAGAAGGCTGACCCCACCGTCGATGTCTTTACGGGCATACCGTTCAAGACCGAGGAGACCTCCTCGACCGAGACTCCCGCGGCGACGGAGACTGCGGCTTTCACGCCGCCCACCGTCACGAGCCTTGCTTTCACGGGCGAAGCTCCCAAGACCTCGTTCACCGCAAACAGCTTTGACTTCAGCAAGATGGAGCCCGTCACAGAGGAGGAGATATACGCCGCTATCGATAAGAATTACAGCGGCGAGGAGGCAAAGAAATATAAGCGCACCGTTGAGCTGATGCTCAAATCCACCCTCACCCTCGACGAGCGCAGGGAGCTTATCGGCTACCTTGACGAGATGCTTGAGGGGCAGGAGATAGAGGGCATGGGCAAGGTCACGGGTCAGCAGGCCTACAGCTTTCTCCAGATGATGGATAAGGAGACCAAGCTCAAGATGCTCAACGCAATAATGAACGGCCAAATGGGTAATGTTACGCCGCCGTCGGGCGACGGTTCCAACACCACAAAGCCCTCGACCGATAAACCCTCGCAGCAGCCCTCGAATCCGTCTCAGCCGACCGCAGAGCCCGAGCCTGAGCCGGAACCCGAGCCTGAGCCGCTTGCCAAGAGCTATGAAGAGGCTCTCGAGCTTCTCGGCGCGGGCGACCTCTTGACACCGACCTCGATAAATATTTATCCTCTCGATTTTGAGTCCAAGGATAAGATATCCGAGATAATCGACAAATATAACGAGGATATGAAAGCAAACGGCAATGAGAAATCCGCCATAAAGTATACCGACTATATCGGTCTGCTGCTTTCATCCGTCACAAAGATAGTCAACATCATCTCCTATGTCCTTATTTCGTTCGTTGCTATCTCGCTTGTCGTTTCGTCCATAATGATAGGCATCATCACCTATATCTCCGTGCTCGAGAGGACGAAGGAGATAGGTATCCTCAGAGCGATCGGCGCATCAAAGAGAGATATTTCGAGAGTGTTCAATGCGGAGACTCTGATAGTCGGCTTTGTCTCGGGTGCGCTCGGCATCGGCATCACGGTGCTGCTGAATATCCCGATAAATATGATAATCGAGCACCTTACCGGCATTGCCCACGTCTCGCAGCTCCCGTTCAACGGTGCAATAATCCTTGTGGCGATCAGCATGGCGCTGACCCTTATCGCAGGTCTCATCCCCTCAAAGATAGCCTCGCGCAAGGATCCCGTCGTAGCACTCAGAACCGAATAAAAGCGATCCCCGGCGCAATGTGTTCGGCACTGCGTCGGGGATATTTATATATAATGTATAGAAAGCGCAAAAAATCCGCCCCGTCTTGCGGCGGAGCGGACTTTTGGTTCTTTTAATTATGCGCGGTCAAGTATTCTGTTGATGCCGGCAACTACGACGTCAAATTCCTTGACGAGCTGCTCGAAGTAAACCTTACCTGATTCCTCGAGGTGATAGTAACGGCGCTTACGCTTCTTGCCTACAAGCATCTCATACTCGCTGAGATAGCCTGCTGCGACCATGCGGAAAAGGATGGAGTACAGGGTGCCTTCAAGCATAGTGTAGGTGCCAAGGCTCTTTGCAGCGAAAAGCTGGGTAAGCTGGTAGCCGTACAGATCCTCGTCGCGAAGGAGATAGAGGATGAGCATTTCGGCGGTGCCTCTCTTGAAATTGTCCTGACTTTGGCTCACAGTGATCACTCTTTCTTTTTAAAATTTTTATAACACACTTAGCTGCCAAAAGCAAAAGTGCGGTCTGTATCTATATAATACCACAGAGATTGGTAGAAAGCAAATACTATTTTTGAAAATATTCGTATTTTCATAATTTTTGTTTAATATATCCTAAAATCAACAGACAACTCATTGATGATTTGTGATTGTTGCATATCAAATATCATAATTTCGATAGTTTTTACCTCGATTTATTCGTTCTATCAATACTTTTGTTTGAGTGTTGCCGCCCCATATGGCGCAGAATGCATACAAAAAGGCAGCGGTTGCGAGCCGCTGCCTTTATAAAAATTGCTTTATTTTACCGTCAGGGCGTAGCCTGCGGAGTAGCCGGAGAATTTATCTGTGGAGGCGCTTGCTGCGTCGGAGAAGCTGCCGTTTGAGGAGGCGGTCTGACCGAATACCCTAACGATGCCGCCGCTTATCGCAACGCAATTCGCCATGTCGTTGTCGGAGCCTGCCTGCGTGGCTATCGCCGCGCGGTTGCCGCCGGGTGTCAGAAAATCCGCGAAGGCGTCGAATTCACCGAGGTTGCCGACCGTGTTGAACTCCCTGTCGCCCGATTTGGTGTAGCCCGTGACGACAAAGCCGCCCTCGGTGCGCCTGATATCGGTTATCTGATCCTCATAATAGCCTGAAACAGCCCTCATCCACTGCTCTTTGCCGCTGCCGTCGATGCGGATAACGAGCGCATCCGTCTTGCCGCCGCAGTGGTGAACTCCTGCGAGAGTGCCGTCGGGGGCGGGAGTACCCCTCAGCTCATATGAGCCGCCGAGCAGGCAGCCGCCCTCGCCGTCCGCCTCGATTACGCCGAATTTATCAATGCCGCTCGTTGCGACGCAGTAGCCCCAGAGAAGCTTGCCGTCGGGGCTGAATTTATAGGCTATACTGTCGTTGTAGCCGCCGATGAGACTGTCAAAGCGGGCAAAATCGCCGTCGGTCGAGGAGGTCATGCAGGCGGCGAAAATATTGCCGTCACCGTCGCAGCTGATGCCGCCCATCGACGAGCCTTTGCTGCCGCAGAAGAACTCTTTCCATTTGACATTGCCGTTGCCGTCAAGGCTGAAAATGAAGCCGCTCGTGCGCTTGCTTATGACGGAGGAATTCTCCGCAGGCTCGGCACGGTTGCCCGTGAAATCGCCGTCAAGTGAGGTGGTGTTGCCGCTGACGGCGAAGCCGTCGGGCGAAGCGGAAACGCCGTTAAACAGGCTGTGACCGCTGCCGGAGTAGCGCTTGACCCACTCGATATTGCCGCTCGCCGTATACTTTATCGCCAAGGCGGCGGTGGTGGCACTTGTATCGTATGAATTGGAGCGATATGCGTAGCCGACGGCTAAGATACCGCCGTCCGCGAGCGTGGCAATGTCGCTGAGCACTACCGTTTCGCCCTGCTGTGTATACTGCTGCTTCCAGATGGCAGCGCCGTTTTTATTGAGCTTAGCGACGAAGGAATATGTTGAATTCAATGCGCCCTTTGACATGTCGGCAAACCAGCCGTCGGTCGAGGTGGAGGTGCCGCAGATGACGAAGCCGCCGTCCGCTGAAGCAGCCGCGCCCCTGATGATGTCCGCACCGCTGCCCTCGATGAGCGTCACGGGCAGCTTCTCGATCTCCCTTATCAGCACACCGCCCTCGGTGGTGGTCTCTTTCGAGGTCGTCGGCTCGGTGACGGGGTCGGTTATCGGCTCCGTGACAGGCTCTGTGGTCGGCTGAGTTGTGGGCTTGGTTGTCGGAGCTGTAGTCGGCACGGTCGCGGGCTGAGTCACCGCCGTGGTAGTGGTTGTTTCGTCCGGCTTTGAGGGGATCAAGCCCTTTATCAGGTTGCCGAGCAGCATGAGCATCATCGTGATGATAAGTATGATTATCGTTATGGTCCTTACGAATGAACCGAGCATGGTATCGCCTCCCGTTTTATATAAATCCGATTATATTTTACCATACCGGCGGCAAAATTTCAACCGTCTGATTTTTCCGTGACTTTTTGCGGCATTTGTTGCCTCTTGCCGCTTGAATTCACCGAAAACTTGTGGTAAAATCAGCATAATGACAGATTATAAAATGGGGGTGTTTCGGATGATACTCAAAAGCGAGCCGTATATCTCGGACAGCGAGCTTAAAGAAGCTCTGCTCGGGGCGCTTGAGGGCAGGCAGCTCAACAAGGTGCTGCTCCTGCCGCCCGACTACACAAGGCTCTACTCCGGCGCAGGCAAGATAACGGCTGTTTATTACGAGGCGCTCAAGGATATCTGCGAGGTCGATATCATGCCCGCCCTCGGCACGCATGAGCCGATGACGCGGGAGGAATTCACCGCCTTTTTCGGCAGCGGAGTGCCCTTTGAGCGCATGATAGTGCACAATTGGCGCACAGATGTTGTCAAGCTCGGCGAGGTGCCCGCGGATTTCGTCAGCGAGGTCTCCGACGGGCTGGTGAATACCAAGATCGACGTTGAGGTCAACCGCCGCATAGTCGATCCGAGCTACGACCTCATCATTTCTATAGGTCAGGTCGTGCCGCACGAGGTGGTCGGCATGGCGAATTACTCCAAAAATATCTTTGTCGGCTGCGGCGGCAGCAATATGATAAATTCATCGCATATGCTCGGCGCTTTCTATGGCATGGAGCGCATCATGGGCAAGGATCATTCGCCCGTGCGCAAGGTGTTCGACTATGCCCAGGAGCATTTCCTTACCGACGTGCCGCTGCTGTATGTGCTGACCGTCACGACCAACAAGGGCGACGACACATTCATTCACGGGCTGTTTATCGGCGAGCACAGGGACGTCTTTGAGCAGGCGGTGAAGCTGAGTCAGGATATCAACCTGACCTATGTGGACGAGCCTTTCAAAAAAGTCGTCGTTTATCTCGACGAGCGTGAATTTAAGAGCACCTGGCTCGGCAACAAGGCCGTGTACCGCACCAGGATGGCAATTGCCGACGGCGGCGAGCTGATAATCCTTGCCCCCGGGGTAAGGAAATTCGGCGAGGACGACGAAAACGACCGCCTTATCCGCAAATACGGCTATGTCGGGCGTGAAAATGTGCTGCGCCTTGTGGATGAGAATGAGGATCTGCGGGCCAATCTCTCCGTTGCTGCCCATCTTATCCACGGCTCGTCGGACGGACGGTTTAGCATCACCTACTGCACCGAGAAGCTGACCGCCGATGAGGTCAGGGGCGTTTCGTTCGGCTATATGCCTTATTCAGAGGCGATCAAAAAGTATGACCCCGCCGCCCTTAAAGACGGATACAACACCGTCGACGGCGAAAAAATATTCTATATAAGCAACCCCGCTTTGGGCTTGTGGACTACTAAATGAAGAAGTGAAAGATATGGAAAAGTATATTGACCTGCACACGCACTCGATAAAATCTGACGGCTCAATGACCCCCGCCGAGGTGGTGCGTGAGGCAAAGAAAGCAGGGCTCAGCGCTATAGCCCTCTCGGATCACGATACGGTGGACGGCGTTAAGGAGGCCATGGAGGAGGGCAAACGCATAGGCGTTGAGGTTGTGCCCGCGATTGAATTCTCCGTGCAGTCCGCTACCGAGACGCACATTCTCGCATATTATCTCGACATTGATTCCCCGCTGCTCAAGGAGACCCTCGATAAGGTCAACGAGACGAGAAATTTCAGGATGAGCGAATGCTGCCGCAAGCTCAACGAGCTGGGCTTCGACGTCACGATGGAGGAGGCTCTCGCCCTTGCGCCGAACGGCATAGTCGGCAGGGCGCATTTCGCAAGGCTGCTTGTCGACAAGGGCTACACCTCGAGCGTCAAGGAGGGCTTCAAGCTCTATCTTGAAAACGGCAAATACGCCTATTCCGATATTCAGTATCTCTCGGCGGAGCAGGCGGTGAAGCTCATTAAAGACTGCGGCGGTCTTTCGTTCGTCGCTCACCTGCATCTTATCAAGATGGAGGACGCTCCGCTGCGCGATTTTCTCGCCCACCTCAAGGAGTGCGGGCTGGACGGCGTCGAGGGCTACTACACCGAGTATACCCCCGAGATGCAGGAGAAATATCAGGCAATGGCAAAGGAGCTGGGGCTGATGATATCGGGCGGCACGGATTTCCACGCCGCTATGAAGCCGCATATCAGCATCGGCACGGGTCTCGGCAATCTCAGGATACCCTACAGCGTCCTTGAAAATATAAAAAAAGCAAAGGAGAGCAGAGCATGAAAAAGTCAGATATAGGTCTTATCGGCCTTGCCGTAATGGGCGAGAACCTCGTTATGAATATGGAGAGCAAGGGCTTCACCGTCTCCGTTTTCAACAGAACTACTCAGAAGGTTACGAATTTCATCAACGGCAGAGCCAAGGGAAAGAATATAGTCGGCACTTATTCGCTTGAGGAGCTTGTTGCATCGCTCGAGAAGCCCCGCAAGGTCATGATGATGATAAAGGCGGGCTCGGCGGTCGACTCCATGATAGACAGCCTCATTCCTCTGCTCGACGAGGGCGATATAATCATCGACGGCGGCAACTCCCACTTCCCCGATACCGCAAGACGCACCGCTTATGTCGAGAGCAAGGGTCTGCTCTATATCGGCACGGGTGTTTCCGGCGGCGAGGAGGGTGCTCTCAAGGGTCCGAGCATGATGCCCGGCGGCTCGCCCGCCGCATGGCCGAGCGTGAAGCCCATATTCCAGGCAATCTGCGCCAAGGTCGAGGACGGCACTCCCTGCTGCGATTGGGTCGGCGAGAACGGCGCGGGTCACTTTGTCAAAATGGTTCACAACGGCATCGAATACGGCGATATGCAGCTCATCTGCGAGGCTTATCAGCTCATGCGCGACCTGCTCGGCATGAGCGCCGACGAGATGCACGAGGTCTTTGCCAAGTGGAATACCGAGGAGCTTGACAGCTACCTCATCGAGATAACCTCGGATATCCTTGCATATAAGGACACCGACGGCAAGCCCATAGTCGACAAGATACTCGACACCGCGGGGCAGAAGGGCACAGGCAAATGGACGGGCATCGCAGCTTTGGACGAGGGCATCCCCCTCACCCTTATCGCCGAGGCCGTATTCTCAAGGTGCCTGAGCGCCATGAAAGAGGAGAGAGTCGGCGCCTCCAAGGTGCTTCACGGCCCGAAGCCCGAATTCAGCGGCGACAGGGAGCAATTCATCAACGATATCAAAAACGCGCTCTTTGCGGCGAAGATAGTTTCCTACGCTCAGGGCTACACCCTCATGCGCTCGGCCGCAAAGACATATAATTGGAATCTCAACTACGGCGGCATCGCCCTTATGTGGAGAGGCGGCTGCATTATCAGGAGCATTTTCCTCGGCAAGATAAAGGAAGCCTTTGACAATGACCCCGCCCTGACCAACCTGCTGCTCGACCCATATTTCAAGGGCGTTATGGAGAGCGCGCAGGCGGGATGGAGGCGCGTTTGCGCCGCCGCAATAACCAACGGCATTCCTCTGCCCGCAATGACGGCGGCCCTCAACTACTATGACGGCTACCGCTGCGAGAATCTGCCCGCTAACCTGCTTCAGGCTCAGCGTGACTATTTCGGCGCTCACACCTACGAGAGAGTTGACTGTGCGAGGGGCGAATTCTTCCACACCAACTGGACTGGCGAGGGCGGCGACACCGCCGCAACGCAGTATAACGCTTAACGCATTAGCGAGGTGCTTAAAATGGAGCTTAATATCAAAAAAGATTATTCATGGGCAATAGTCGTGCCCACCAGCATGGGCGTTCGCATATGCCCGGCGGAGGGTCAGCCCGTCGCCGCGAGCGACGTGTTCAGAATGCAGGCGACAAGCGCCGAGACCAATGTTGCGAGCATCGCTTCATACCTCGGCATGCCCGTCAAGGTGCTCACCACCTTCGTCAAGGGCAGCCCGATTGCGGCGTTTATCAAGCAAAATCTGCGCTCAAGGGGTATGACCTTTGAGGGCAAAGAAGTCGAACAGGGCGGCCCGTGGGGCTACCGCCACCAGTTCAATATAGCCGACAGCGGCTGCGGCTCAAGAGGGCCGAGAGTCCAAAACGACCGCGCGGGCGAGGTCGGCAGGACTCTTTCGCTGCGTGATTTCGATGTTGACCGCATTTTCGGCAAGGAGGGCGTCGGCATACTCCACCTATCCGGCCTTATCGCCGCTCTCTCACCCGAGACGGGCGAATTCTGCCTCGAGCTTGCAAAGAAGGCCAAGCAATACGGCACGGCGGTCTCGTTTGACCTCAATTACCGCGATTCGTTCTGGAAGGGCAGGGAGAGCGAGCTGCACGCCATATTCTCCGAGATAGCCTCGAATGCCGATATTCTCGTCGGCAACGAGGAGGATTTCCAGCTCTGCCTCGGCATCAAAGGCCCCGAGGCGGGCGGCAAGGATATCGCCTCCAAGATCGAGAGCTTCAAGGAGATGATAGGCAGGGTCAAGGCGGCTTACCCGAACGCCAAGGTCTTTGCGACCACCCTGCGCCAGGTCGTCAACGCAAACGCCCACCTGTGGGGCGCAATAATGCTTGCGGGCGACGAATGGCACGTCGTTGAGCCGCGCGAGATAAGAGTGCTCGACCGTATCGGCGGCGGCGACGGCTTTGTGGGCGGCCTGCTATATGCGGCGCTCAAAGGCTGGGAGCCGGAGAAGTGGATACAGTTCGGCTGGGCAAGCGGCGCCCTTGCCACCACCTTCCTCACCGATTACGCCCAGCCCGCCGATGAAGATATGGTCTGGAGCGTCTGGAGCGGCAACGCCAGGGTCAAAAGATGACATTATTAATAACAGATTATTGACAAAGCACCCCCGTCCGGTCATACGACCGGACGGGGGTGTCCGTTATGTTGGTTTACTTTTTCAGCCCTGCGAAGAGCTTGACGTTATCGAAGGTATAGGTATATTTGCCGTCCTCGATGCCGTGGACGATCTTACACACCGTGTCATTATAGGGCGTGGGGACGGAATACTTCTTGCCGTAGGCGCAGACAACGCCGTTGATCGCGTCTATCTCGCACTTCCTGCCCTTCTCGAGATCCTGGAGCATACTCGCTTTCAGGAGCCTGTGCTTCTTGATACAGATGGGGATAAGAGCAAACGAGATCTTCTTTTTGAGGCCGCCTTTATAATCGAGCAGCTTGACGACGTCCTTGCCCTGTATCGGCTCGATCTTTATGCCGGCAGCGGCGGCAACGTCGATGCACTCCTTAATGAGATTTTGGCAGCAGACTCTTGTATCCTTGCGCTCGGCAACGTCGCCGAAGGTGCCGCCCGTGACAGCCGACATGCCGCTGAAGGCCGCGTTTATCAGCAGCTTTGACCAGCGAACGCCCATGAAATTCTCTTTTATCTCAACGGGGCACATCTTCTCAAGGATCGCCTTGACCTGCATCAATTTGTCGTCGACCTGACCGTTCATCCTGCCGAGGTCGAAGCTCATGCTGTCCGGCTCGCTTGTCAGCTCCGAAACGCCCTTGCCGTGGAGCGTTGCGCCCCATGCGACGGTGCAGCCCATGGTTCTGTCCTCACCGACTACCTCGGCGACCGAAAGCTCGGGCATACCGTTCTGAAGCGTGCAGACTATGCAGTCATCCGTCATGTTCTTCTGCAAATTTTTAAGCACGTTTACGTTGTCGAGCTGCTTCGTGAGCAGGATGATAAGCTCGTATTTCTCCGTCATCTGATCGGGGGTCAGCGCATGAACGGGGACGGTCATATCGACCGTGCCGATTATCCTTGCGCCGCCTGCGTTGAGGGCGTCGACATGCTCTTTGTTGCGGGTTATCAGGTCAACATCGACACCCGCCTTTGCAAGATATGCGCCGAGCACCGTGCCCAGCGAGCCTGCACCGTATATTGCTGTTTTCATATGAATACCCCTTCAATTCATTATTTGCGCCGGAGTTGGTAAACTTCGGCGCAGTTTTTCTAATATTATTATAGAAAAGAATGGGGACGATGTCAAGAGATAGATACGGCCAGTAAAATCTTTGAAATTATCTGTTGACAGAATTAGCAATGGTTTCTGCCTGCTTTTGGATTCGCTCATCATCAAATATATCTATCTGTGTCATAAGCGCACTCTTGAATCCGTTCGGGTCACTTATATGATTGAATAAATAAGTGCCTGACGAAGTGTCAATCCGAATTGTGCCGTAGTTCATAAGTTTTCCGAAGAGACCTTGCTCAACCGAAGCATTGTTGATCTTATTCAGGGGAGCCTCCAGCGTTTTAGTCCTGATAAGGCCTCTTTTACCAATAATCTTTTTGTTTGTAAAACAAAGCGTTGTTGTAAATAAGTCAATAAGCGGCTTCCATATTGTTATGAATCCAATAGCTATGAAGCAAAGAATAAAGTGCGGAATAAGAACTACTATACTTATTTTACCCTCTCTAATAACGTGCTCGTCTCTGCCGAGATTCTGTTCAATGTTTTTACTCATTTGTTATCGCTCCTTTTAATTTTTACTTATTATATCACATTAAAAGCAGAATTGCAATACAAACGCAATGCATATTTCATATATTTTTTTATATACAATTATTCTTAAAAGGAGTGATTGTTTGAAAAAATTTAAAATTCCATCTGTTCCTCCCACCACCAACAAATGTATCCGTTTCCCAAACGATGTTATTGAAGAGGTTGAAAACGCAATTTCAGGTAAGTGTTGCACCTTCACAGCATTTGTCGTTGAAGCGGTTAGGGTTGCCCTTGAAAACCTAGAAGATGAAGGACAGCAAAACGGAAAAGACGGCTGAGCCATGAGCTCAACCGCCTTTTTGATTTTGATAATTTGCCTCGGAGATAACAGGTTATCTCTTGGAGAACTGGGGTGCACGGCGTGCGCCCTTGAGGCCGTATTTCTTTCTTTCCTTCATTCTGGGGTCTCTGGTAAGGAAACCTGCCTTCTTGAGGGTGGTACGGAGAGTCTCGTCGTACTGAAGAAGAGCACGAGCGATGCCGTGGCGGATAGCGCCTGCCTGGCCGGTGACTCCGCCGCCGCCGACGCGGCAAACGATGTCAAACTTATCGGTGGTGCCGGTAAGAGCGAGAGGCTGACGGACGATGAGCTTGAGAGTCTCAAGGCCGAAATAATCGTCTATATCTCTGTCATTGATGGTGATCTTGCCGGTGCCGGCATAAACGCGGACTCTGGCAACGGAGCTCTTTCTGCGGCCGGTGCCGTAGAAATAAGGATTTGAATCGTACATTATTTATAGCCTCCCTTTCTTAAAATTCCCAAACTGCGGGCTTCTGCGCTGCATGGGGATGCTCTGCGCCCTTGACGACGCGAAGTCTGGTGAGAGCCTTGCGGCCGATAACCGTGTCGGGAAGCATACCCTTAACGGCGAGAGTCATAGCGAAATCGGGTCTGGTCTTCATGAGAGTGCTGTATTTGACCTCTCTGAGATGGCCGATATAGCCGCTGTGATGATAATACATTTTCTGATCGAGCTTGTTGCCGGTCAGGATCGCTTTCTCAGCATTGATGATGATAACATGATCGCCGCAATCAGCGTGAGGAGCAAATGTGGGCTTATGCTTGCCGCGAAGAAGCTTTGCAGCCTCAACGGCGACCTTACCCATGGGCTTGCCCGCTGCATCGATCACATACCAACTGCGGGTGATGTCGCCCGCTTTAGGCATATAAGTAGACATAACTTTTCCTCCGATTTATTTTTTTCGTGCTTGCATATATTATCACACCCCGACAGCATTGTCAAGACATTTTTTCGGATTTTTTAATTTAAACTCCGCAATCTCTCGTTTTCTCTTGTTTTCTCGCTTTTATCGTGCAAAAGCTCACTCGCGATTTTTAAAATTTTTCTTGACTTGTGCCCACTGGACTTGATATTCGGAATGTTCACTATATGGAAGCGGACAATTTTGTGCAGTTTTAATGAAATTGTGTTTCGCCTCTTGACTTTTACAATATATTGTATATAATGATAAACAATGAGAACACAAGAAATATCTTTTCTTACTATATTTTGTTAGTTTATTTTTACATAATGCATTATGCTTCTGACTACTTTTGAGGAGGGATATCGATGTATACTTCTTTCAGCACGGATGCCGAGATCGGTGGTAGGCGCCTCACCGTCTACGGCATCGCCTATAACGGCGAGGCGCTCATCTGCTTCACTGAGGACAGGCAAGCGGCGGAGGAAGCGGCGTCGCTTTTCAACGAGAATTCCGTTGAGCCTTGCCACGCCACGGAGATAGTAGAGGATAGCTTTATCCGTTAAGTTGATACGGAAAAGGAGACCGCAGAGTGTACCTCCACCCTGCGGTCTCCTTTTTTATTTCATTTTAATACAAATAACAGTATAGCGCAAGGAAGTGTATCAGCGACCCTGCGAGCACAAATAGATGAAACACTCCGTGACAGTAGCGTGTGGTGCGCCCGAGCGAGAGGAACACCGTGCCGACGGTATAGACTGTGCCGCCGAGCAGGATAAGCCCGATGAGCGGCAGTGCATCCTCACAGTATTTCCAAAGCGGATATATCAGCACAAGGCACATCCAGCCGAGCACCATATACAGCACCATCTGAGCCACCTTGAAGCGCTCCTGGTCAATGTATGTCAGCGCCGTACCGACCGCGCCTATTATTACGCTAAGGGCGATCATTACGATCGCAAACGGGCGGTTGTAAGGCATAACGCCGACAAGCATCAGCGGAATGCTCGTGCCCTCGATGAGCACATAGATAACGGCATGGTCGACAACTCGCAGCACCTTTTTGGCGTAAGACGGCTCGACTGCGTGATAGACCGTGGAGGCGGTGTAAAGCACCATCATTGACAGGCCGAATATGACTGCGGCGAGGCGGGAGTCAATGTCCGTGGCCTTCGACAGGAACAGCGCGCCGCTCAGCAGCCCGAAAAGTATCCCTACCCCGTGCGAAACCGAGTTGAATATCTCCTCGTTTTTTGTGTAGCTCGGCAGTTTGACTCGTTCAAAATACGTATTCATCCTTATTCTCTCCTTTTATGATCGTTGCTGCGCTTCTCGGAGCTTTGACTAAAAGCGCTTTTACTGGAAATCATCCGAAATCTCTGTCAATGCTTTGTATTTCGGCGAGCGTTTTAGCCGTTAGCGACCGTAAAACATCCGATGAGATGCGCAACGGATATCGTTGACAATTAAAGGCTCGGCGTAAAAGCGAACGCCGGGAGTTGTGACGGCAATCGACAAGCGGTTCTTCAAATTGATTGTATTAATGTTTATGTGCCTGACACTGCATAAAAGCAGACTTGAGCAACCTGTGTTCCCCTCTGCCGACCGACCCGTTGCTTACAGTCTATACCCTAACGTCGCAAATGTCACCCTACACCCACACCCGCCGCCTCTACAAATCCAAACTCTACGGTAGAGAATCACGACTCTACTCTCTACCCACAGTAGAATCGTTGATATATAAAGGAAAACGCCCCAAACCGCGATAAGCAGTTCGGGACGCTTTTGATGTTTTGGAGATTGTATTATATTGCTCCGCTCAGCCGCCGACGCCGATCTCGGCCATTTGGCGGTTATGCTCTTCGAGGGTTTCGGAGTAGTGGTTGGTGTTATCCTTGCCGTAGAAGAAGTAGTAATAATTCGTATCGGCGGGGTTACGGGCGGCGTCTATCGCTTTAAGCCCGGGGCAGCATATCGGCCCTGCGGGCAGCCCGACGCGCTTGTTGCAGGTGTTATAGAGAGCGGCGTACTTCGACTGATCCGCCACAAGGGGGTTGCCCGTGATGTAGTTGTTGACGTATTCTCTCGTTGGGTCGCAGTTGAGATATTTATAATCGCCGCCGGTACGCAGACGATTGTGAAATACGGAGGAGACAAGGCGCATATGCTCGCTGCTGCGGGCTTCTTTCTCTATCATCGAGGCGAGTATCAGCGTGTCGTCGTCGATGTCGCCGACCTTGGCGTGAAAGTTATTCAGCATCTTGATTAGAACGCTTCTCGGGCTGTCGCCGGTGTAGAAATCGTATGTATCGGGGAAGAGATAGCCCTCCATTTTGAAGCATCTGTCGCTGCTTGACGGGATAGAAAACGACTTCGGCGAATAGCTCTGGCACACGTCGTAGAAATCCTTGGCGGTACAGACGCCCTTTGACTCAAGCAGATTCGCTATCTGCATGAAGGAGTAGCCCTCAGGGATAGTCACGCGCACCTGCGTTTTCTCGGTCGCCCTTGTGCGTTCGGCCGACGCGGTCTGAGGAACGCTGCCGACGGCGTTGTTATCGTCGGTTTCGTTCGACTGATTGCCGCCCCATGTTTCTATCGTGTAAGGGTCGGCGTTCGCGGGCACGGCGCTGCTGCCCGCCTCGCTCGGGTCTGCTTCCGGCTTCAGGGAGCAGCCGAAAAGAGCTGCCGTTATCATGCAAAGCAGCGTGACGACCGCCGCCGCACGGCATAATTTATTATACATTTATTTGATCTCCTTAGGTGTATTTTTTGACCAGCCTGTCCGCTCTGCGCCCCTTCTCCTCAACAGGGAGGGCGGCGACGGCTTCGGCGGTCTTGCTCTCGGCGGCCTCGGAATAGAGATCCTTTATGCACGAGGAACGGTAGTTTGCATAGAGACTTTCACCCTTGGAGGCAAGATCCTCCTTGAGCACGGCGAAAACGCATTCGTCATAGACGAGCACCTGAACGGTGTTTGCCTGCTGCCCGGCGATCTTCTCAAAGAAGCCGGCGGGGTAGCCGTCGGAGTCTTTCTTGAGCAGGATGGAGTCCGAGAGGGCGTAGCCCGCAGCCGAGGCGGCGTCGGAGAAGCCCGAAACGCTTGCGGCCATTTTGTTGAACGCCGCTACGGTGTCATTCTTTTGCTGCTGGGTCATCTTGGAATTTGTGCCCGCGGTAAAATAGGCGCAAACGGTGCGGAAGCAGACATACTCGGAGTAGAAATAGTCCTTTATCGCCTGCTCGGCGGACGCGTTGCCCGTGCCCTTGTCATAGAGAGCGGTGAAAAGCGCCTCCTCATAGGCTTCGCAGGTCATTATCTTGGTGAGCGTCTGCTTCGACACGCCGACGCTGCGGTAGTGATTCTCAAATCTTATCCAAAGATTGTTGACCTCCTCGGATATATCTGTCTTCTCGGCGGAGGTCAGCTTCAGACCCTTGGTGACGAATTCGGTGTTGACGGCGACGTATTTTTTACATTTGTCTATAGCCGCCTGTTTGACCTTGGCTCTGTCCGAGGTGTCGGCAAGGCCGTAATCCGTCGGACGCTCGGCAACTTTATCGAGGTAGTAGACAAAAATTTCTCTGTTAATCTCGGCTCCGCCGACGGTCAGCACGGTGGGGGAGCGGCGTGAGCAGGAGCAGAGAGAAAGCAATATCAGAATTGCGGCGGCAGCCGCAGTGAATTTCTTCATGGCATCATATCCTTTCGTTCGGAGAGTATTATAGCATATAAAATCCCGCTTATCAATGAAATGTAAAAAAGAAAAGAAAAATTTAAAAAATATCTTTATTCCCGCGAAAAAATGTTGTATAATTAAGCGGAATAAAACATTTTGGGGTGAAATTCAATGGAAAAGATAAAACTTATCATCGCCGGCGAGGAGTATAATATCGCTACGGACGACGATCTCGATTACGTTGCTCAGCTCGGCGCGGAGCTTGACAAAAAGATCAGCACTCTGCTGCATGATAACGACAGGATATCCGTCACTCAGGCTGCGATAGTCACCGCCCTTGAGTATGCCGACAGCGCCAAGAAGTGCGAGAGCACCTCGGAGAACCTGAGAAATCAGATCCAGGGCTACCTTGAGGACGCCGCCAGAGCAAGGACTGACGCCGAGATATCCAAGCGTGAATGCGAGCGCCTCGCAAAGGAGCTTGCCTCAAAGTCGTCTAAATAATGGCAGCCGAGATACTTGCCCCTGCGGGCGGATATGACGCCCTTGTCGCCGCAGTCCGCTGCGGTGCGAACGCCGTATACCTCGGCGGCAAGGCGCTCAACGCAAGGAGAAACGCCTCCAACTTCTCCGATGAGGAGCTTCGGGAGGCTGTGGCTTACTGCCACGCGAGGAATGTAAAGGTCTATCTGACCCTCAACACCCTCGTTGCCGACAGCGAGCTTGAAACGGCATATGATGCTATCGAGTGCGCCTGCAATTCTCATGCGGACGCACTCATTTTACAGGATATCGGGCTTGTCTCGCTCGTGAGGCAGGTCTGCCCTGATATGCCCATGCACGCCTCCACTCAGATGTCCGTGCAGAGCATCGAGGGGGTCAGGGAGCTTGAGAAAATGGGCTTTGCCCGCGTAGTGCTGCCCCGCGAGCTTTCCGAGAGCGAGATAGCCGCCATAGCCGCAAAAACGGATATGGAGCTTGAATATTTCGTCCACGGCGCGCTTTGTATGTGCGTGTCGGGTCAATGCCTGATGAGCTCCGTGCTCGGCGGCAGGAGCGGCAATAGGGGGCTTTGCGCCCAGCCGTGCCGTTTGCCGTTCGGCGTCAACAGCAAGGGCGGCAACGCCTTGAGCCTCAAGGATCTTTCGCTCGTCGATGAGCTGCGCCGCCTTGAGAAAGCGGGTATCTGCTCTTTCAAGATCGAGGGCAGGATGAAGCGGCCGGAGTATGTCGCCGCCGCAGTCACCGCGTGCAAAAACAGTCTGAATAATATTAATGATTATAATATAGATGAAGCGCTGCGGGCGGTGTTCTCCCGCTCGGGCTTCACAAATGGATATTTTGAGGGCAAGCTCGGCAAGGATATGTTCGGCGTTCGCCGCAAGGAGGATGTCGAGGGCGCCGCGCCCGTGCTTTCAAGCCTTGCAAGGCTCTATGACGGCGAGAAGCCGCTTTTGCCTGCGGATATGGAGCTGAAATTCAAGCGCTCCGAACCGCTCACGCTCAAAGTCTCTGCCTGCGGCAAAACCGCCGCGGTCACTGGTGATATCCCGTCCGAGGCGGTGAATAAAGCCGTCACCGAGGAGGAGCTGCGAGACAGGCTTGCGAAATGCGGCGGCACGCAGTTCTTTGCCGGCGATATTTCGATAGACCTCGACGAGGGGCTGAACGCCCCGGCTTCCGCGATAAATCGGCTTCGCAGACAGGCTCTCACGGAGCTTGACGGCGAGCTTGCAAAGGGAAGAGATATACCGTTCACCCGAACCGAACGGGTCACGGCTCCGCACCGTGCCGAGCGCATGAAGCTCCACGCAAGATTTTTCAGCGAGGCTTCCGTGCCCGACTCTCTTGACGGGCTTGCGAGGGTGATATTGCCCATTGAGACAAGCCCCGAGACTTTGAAACGGGTGCTTGACAGCGGAGCTCAGGCGGCGGTCGAGATACCCCCGGCGGTATTCTCAAATGCCGATAAATATGTTAAAAAGCTGACGGAGCTTAAAGAAAACGGGCTTTCGCTCGCTTGGGTCTGCGGCCTTGACGGCGTCGGCATAGCCCGCAGAGCGGGGCTGCGATTTGTCTGCGGCTTCGGCATGAATATTTTCAACTCCGTTTCGGTGTCGGAGGCTGCGATTCTCGGCGCTGAGGATTGCCTGCTCTCCTGCGAGGTCAGCCTCGCCCAGGCGGCGCATATCGGCGGCGAGCTGCCGAGAGGGCTGATGATATACGGCCGAATACCGCTGATGATGACGAGAAATTGCCCTGTCGGCACCAAGCTGACATGCGCCGAGTGCGGCGGCAGGAGCTATCTGCTTGACCGCATGGGTGTGCGCTTCCCCGTCCGATGCAAAAACGGCTGCAGCTTCGTGCTCAATTCCCGCCCGCTGTGGCTTGCGGATAAATTGAATGATATCAGGAATGTCGATTACGGCCTGCTCTGGTTCACCGACGAATCAAAAGAGGAATGCGCCCGTGTGATAAGCGATTACCGCCGCGGCGGCGCTCCGCAGGGTGAATTCACAAGAGGGCTGTATTATAAAGGCGTTCTTTGATCTATAGGAGGAATATTAATGATAAGAATAGGTATATACGGCTACGGCAATATTGCCAGAGGCGTTGAGTGCGCCGTCAGACAGAATCCGGACATGACCCTCGCGGCGATATTTACCCGCAGAGAGCCAAAGACGGTCAAAACCGTTTTCGGCGAAACTCCCGTATTCCGTGCCGATGAAGTCACCGTTCACGCCGACGATATCGACGTGATGATACTCTGCGGCGGCAGCGCAACGGATCTGCCCGTGCAGACTCCGCAGCTTGCAAAATACTTCAACGTCATCGACAGCTTCGATACCCACGCAAGGATAGCCGAGCACTTTGCCAACGTCGACGCGGCGGCAAAGGAGGGCGGCAAGACCGCCGTTATCTCCGTGGGCTGGGATCCGGGTCTGTTTTCGCTCAATCATCTTTACGCCGCTGCGATACTTCCCGACGGCAGAGATTATACCTTCTGGGGCAGGGGAGTCAGCCAGGGGCATTCCGACGCGATAAGGCGCATTGACGGCGTTGCCGACGCAAGGCAGTATACCGTCCCCGTGCCCGAGGCGCTCAGAGCCGTCAGGGCGGGAGAGGATCCCGAGCTCACCACCCGTCAGAAGCACACGAGGGAATGCTTCGTCGTCGCGGAGCCGGGCGCGGATAAGGCGAGGATAGAGCGTGAAATCAAGGAAATGCCGAATTATTTCGCCGATTACGACACCACCGTTACATTTGTAACGCAGGAGGAGCTTGACCGCGACCATGCGGGTCTGCCGCATCAGGGCTTCGTCATCCGCTCGGGCGTTACAGGCAGGGACGGCGAGCACAAGCACATCGTCGAATACAGCTTGAAGCTCGACTCCAACCCCGAATTCACCGCAAGCGTGCTGCTCGCATACGCAAGAGCCGCCTACAGGCTGAACAGATCGGGCGACATAGGCTGCAAGACTGTGTTGGATATCGCTCCGTCGCTTCTCTCGCCCAAGACGGGAGCCGACCTGATAGAGTATCTGCTTTGATTAAAGATATAATGAGATAAATTCAAAAAAGGGCTTGACTGCAAGGCTGGATTGTGATATTATATTCCTACCTCTGCAAGAAGGCTCTTTTTTTGCGCCCGAAAATTAAATGAAACGCAGAGGGAGGCTGAGCTTCGGCGGGTTGCCTGATAGACTCGCACGGGGCCTGAAATTCCGATAAATGGAGGTGCCGCACATGGCTGCTAACGGTAAAAGAGTTAAGATAACACTCGCTTGCACCGAATGCAAACAGCGCAACTACAACACGATGAAAAACAAGCAGAATACACCTGACAGACTTGAAATGAATAAGTACTGCCGTTTCTGCAGAAAACACACTCTTCACAGAGAATCAAAGTAAAGGCGGGAGGAACGACCTATGGCTAAAAAGGAAATTTCCCAAGCAGCAGAAAAGGTTGCCGCCGCAGAAAAGAAAAAGGATAAAAAGCCTGCTAATCCGAACGGCAATGTTTTCCAGAGAGCCGGCAAAGCCATCAAGAAGTTCTGCAAGGACTTAAAGGGCGAGATCAAAAAGATCGTTTGGCCGGACAGAAACACCGTCCTTAAATCAACAGGCGTCGTACTCGTGGCCGTTATTATTTGCGGCGCGGCGATATTCGGCGTCGACCAGCTTCTTGCTCTTATCATTGGCCTGCTCAAGAAGGCTGCCGAGAGCTTGAGCGCTTCAAATGCAGAAGCAGAGACGACTACTGCTGCCGCTATGATGGCGATAAAGAGCTTCTTTATCGGCTGACGGGGCGGGAGGAACTGCAATGCCTATTGAAACAAGATGGTATGTTGTTCATACCTATTCAGGTTATGAAAACAAAGTGGCGGACAGCATCGTAAAGATGGCTGAAAACCGCAAAATGCAGGATCTCATCCTTGAGGTCAAGATCCCGACCGAGACAGTGACCGACGCGGAGAAAAAGAAGGAGATCGAGCGCAAGCTCTTCCCCGGATATGTTCTCGTCAAGGTCGCGGTTACGCCGGATAAAGACAATCGCCCCAAGATGAGCGATGAGACGTGGCTTCTTATCAGAAACACGCGCGGCGTTACGGGCTTCGTAGGCCCCGAAAATAAAGCGATCCCTCTTACCGACGAAGAAGTTATCAGGCTCGGAGTTGAGAAGAGAAGCATCGAGGTCTCCTACGGCGTAGGCGACACCGTCACCATTATCGACGGCTATCTCGAGGGCTTTTCGGGCGTCGTTGATGAGCTTGACGTTGATAATAACATCGTCAAGGTCACAGTTTCAGCATTCTTTGGCAAAGAGACCGTTGCCGAGCTCGAGCTCGACCAGGTTGAGCTTGCCGAATAAACACGGTAATTTGAGGGTCATAACCCTTTCAAATTTAGCGCCTCAGGGCGCAGTTGCGGCTCGTGCCGCAGCTTCGTGGGAGGGGCCGCAAGGCTCCGCAATTTACCACATTTTATGGAGGTTATTTTGTTATGGCACAGAAAGTTGTAGGCTTGATTAAGTTACAGATCCCCGCAGGCAAGGCAACTCCGGCTCCCCCGGTAGGCCCTGCACTCGGTCAGCACGGCGTTAACATCATGGCGTTCACCAAGGAATTCAATGAGCGCACCAAGAACGACATGGGTCTTATCATCCCCGTCGTTATCACCGTCTATGCAGACCGTACCTTCTCATTTATCACCAAGACTCCGCCCGCCGCCGTCCTCATCAAGAAGGCTTGCGGTATCGAGAGCGGTTCAGGTGTTCCCAACAAGACCAAGGTCGCAACGATCACGTCCGAGCAGGTTCGCAAGATCGCCGAGCAGAAGATGCCCGACCTCAATGCAGCAAGCATTGAAACGGCAATGAGCATGATCGCCGGCACCGCTCGCAGCATGGGCGTAACAGTAGTTGACTGATTGCAAATTGTGGGAGGAAAAATCCGATTAACCACATGATTGGGAGGAAAAATTAACATGAAACACGGAAAGAAATATAATGAAAGCGCCAAGCTCATCGACAAGGCCGCTCTCTATGAGCCCGCCGAGGCACTTGAGCTTGCCGTTAAGAGCGCAACCGCTAAATTTGACGAGACTGTTGAAGTTCACGTCCGTCTGGGCGTTGACTCCCGTCACGCTGACCAGCAGGTCCGCGGCGCAGTCGTCCTTCCCAACGGAACCGGCCGTACCGTCAGAGTCGCCGTTTTCGCTAAGGGTGCAGACGCAGACGCAGCAGTAGCCGCCGGCGCAGAAGTAGTCGGCGCTGAGGATCTTGTCGCAAGGATCCAGGGCGAAGGCTTTATGGATTTCGACGTTGCTATCGCAGCGCCCAACATGATGGGTCTCGTCGGCCGTCTCGGTAAAGTCCTCGGCCCCCGCGGACTTATGCCCAGCCCCAAGGCAGGCACCGTTACCCCCGATGTTGCCAAGGCTGTTACCGAAGCTAAGGCCGGTAAGATCGAGTATCGTCTCGACAAGACCAACATCATCCACTGCCCCATCGGCAAAGTTTCCTTCGGCGCAGAGAAGCTCAATGAGAACTTCACCACCCTTCTCGACGCTATAATCAAGGCTAAGCCCGCCGCATCAAAGGGTCAGTACATCCGCTCCTGCGTGCTCGCCACCACCATGGGCCCCGGCGTCAAGGTCAACCCCAATAAGGTCGGCTCCGCTGCTGTCGGCGCATAAAAATCGTCAAAACCCCTTGACACACGGTAAAAAGTGTGTTAATATAATCAAGCTGTTCTTTTTAAGACAGCAGGTGCTTTTCGCATAATGGTTTTTACCGCCTGCCGAGAGAGGATGCATACTTTAGATATTATATCGGTATGTTTACGCCCTTTCTGTGGTATGCGGAAAGGGCTTTAATTTATGTATATAACATCCTTGGAGGTGAAAATATGCCCAGTGAGAAAGTTCTCGAGCAGAAGAAGCAGGTCGTCGCAGACCTTACCGAGCAGCTTAAGAATTCAGTCGCAGGCGTCGTTGTCGATTATAAAGGCATCAACGTGGCCGACGATACCAAGCTCCGTAAGGAACTGCGTGAAGCAGGCGTTAAATATTCGGTAGTTAAGAATACTCTTCTCGGTCTTGCCGCTAAGGAAGCAGGTCTTGATGACCTTTGCAGCGTCCTTGAAGGCACCACCGCTATCGGTATCAGCCCCGAAGATCACACCGCAGCCGCAAGAATCCTTTCCAAGTTTGCCGATACTCACAAGAACTTCGCAGTTAAGAGCGGTTATCTTGACGGCGCAGTCGTTGACACGGCTACCATTGATTCTCTTGCAAAGCTGCCCAGCAGAGAGATACTGCTTGCAACCGTTTGCAACGCGTTTAACGCACCCATCGCATCCTTCGCCCGTGCCGTTCAGGCTATCGTTGACAAGAGCGGCGAAGCTCCCGCAGAAGCAAGCGCGGAAGCGTAAAATCATTTTTAATTAAAATTCATGTTTGGAGGAAAATAAACTATGGCATCCGAAAAAATCACTGCTATAATCGAAGAACTCAAAGTTCTTACCGTTCTTGAGCTTTCCGAGCTCGTTCACGCTGTTGAGGAAGAGTTCGGCGTTTCCGCCGCTGCCGCTGTTGCTGTTGCTGCTCCCGCAGACGCAGGCGCTGCTGCCGCTGAGGAGAAGACCGAGTTCGACGTCATCCTTGCTGAGGTTGGCGCTGAGAAGATCAAGGTCATCAAGGCTGTCCGTGAGCTTACCGGTCTCGGCCTTGCTGAGGCTAAGGCTGTTGTTGACGGCGCTCCCAAGGCTGTCAAGGAAGGCGTTTCCAAGGAAGACGCTGAGGCTGCTAAGGCAAAGCTTGAAGAAGTCGGCGCAAAGGTCGAGCTTAAGTAATTCAGCTTTAACTCAATCATGCGATCCCGTGCAAACGGGGTCGCATTTTTGCGTTTAAATGTCGGTTTTATGCGGGTGTGCCGTTAAAAATCCGCACTTGCCTACGCCCAATTTTATACGAGGGAGCCGACGAAACTACGAGTTGTCAGCGGGAATTCGCCTTCTCCTTGAGGCGACCGCTGATTAAAACGAAGTTATGCTTATCGGCAAGATATGTTGCCGCCGCACAAATCCCAACGCAAAGTCAAACATTTTTCCTGCTTTTGTCTTGATTTTTCATATAAAATCAAATATAATTTATTTACCACAAATTAAGGAGGATTTATCGTGAAGATCAAGAAAATTCTGTCACTGCTGCTGTGCCTTTGCATGATAGCCGGCTTCATTCCTTTTGTTGCCAAAAAGGCTGAGGCCGCGACCGCCCCCACCGATATTTACGGCAATGCGTGGGCTGAGTCTCGCTTCGCTCTGTGGGAGGACGGCAGGACGAAATTCGACGGCACAAACCGTATGATCATTTGGTCGGGCAAATATCAGTTTTACGGCAGCGAGCTGCTCAGCGGCAAACATCCCGTCTGCACCCCCGGGTATTTTTCTCCCGACAACGCATGGGTTGTCGATGCAACCGATAACCTCGGGGATAAATACAACTATATAAAGGTTCGCTTTGACAAGTTGGATCAAACATGGTTCCTTAATTACAAGGATACCACGAGCAACGCCGACCGCTACACCATCTGCCTGAGCGACGGCAAGACTTATCTCAAGGACAGCTCCAACGCCGTTGACGGCAAGCTCTCCGCCACCACCGATGCGGGCGACGCCACATGGTGGGATATCCGTAATGACAAAAGAGCGGGCGACGATCACTATTACTACTCGATCGGCAAGGATAAATCCGGCACAGACCCTCACATCATCACTAATGACGAAAGCGACGGACGCAAGAGCCTTGACTGCTCGCTTTCAACCACCTCTTATTTCAGCATAATGGTCGAAATGCCGTGGTACACCACCACCTTCCACAACGAGAACGGCAGCACCTACAAGCAGGATACCCGCCAGGTGGGCACCTTCAAAGCCCCCGCAAGCCCCGCGGATAAGACGGGCTATACCTTCGCGGGCTGGACGGATGTAAAGGGCAGCACAAGGGTCATATATAAGACCCTTGACGATATCAAGCCCACAAGCTCCAAGGATTACTACCCCGTTTACACCCCCAACAGCTACACCGTCAGATTCTACTCCGACAGCGACCTCCTCGGCGATTATGTTGAGCAGAGCTTCACCTATGATGCCGAGCAGGCTCTTAAAACGAATACCTTCACCTCACCCACCGGCGACTTCAAAAATTGGAAGGACGCTGCGGACGGCTCAAAGACCTATGAGAACGGTCAGACCGTCAAAAACCTCACCGCCGAGAACGGCGCGATGATCACCCTCTATGCCGAGTGGAACGAATATTTCTACACCGTCGCATTCAGCGGCAATTACGGCACCGGCAGCGTCCCCTCAAAGCGCGTCAGATATTCCGAGCTCTTCACCCTGCCCGACGGCACAGAATTCACGAGAGAAAACTATAAATTTATCGGCTGGAACACCAAGGCCGACGGCTCAGGCAACGGCTATTCGGCAGGCGAATCCGTCAACAGGCTCACCACCGAGAGAAACGGTCAGGTGACTCTCTACGCCATCTGGGAGGCTCAGCACGTCCACTCCGTCGGCGAATGGGAGACCGTTAAGGACGCCACCTGCACCGAGGTCGGGCGCAGAGTCCGCAAGTGCGAGACCTGCGGCGTGACCCTCGAGGAGGAGACCGTTGCCGCTACCGGTCACACCGACGGCGCATGGATAACCATCCGCGAGCCCTCCTGCGTTGACCCCGGCGAAAAGATATGCAAATGCATTAATTGCGGCGAAATATGCAAATCCGAAAGACTTGACCCCCTCGGCCACTCCGAGGATACATACTCGATAGTTGAGAGAGAAGCCTCCTGCAACGGCGAGGGCGAAAAGGTCTGGTACTGCGGCAGATGCAATAAGCCCGTCAGGACCGAGGCAGTCTCCTCCACGGGTCACAAAGAGGGCAGCGCACAGGTCAAGGTCATCCCGACCTGCACCGTTGACGGCGTGAACGTCGTCAAGTGCGAGAATTGCGGCATTGTTATCAGAGAAGAAAAAGTCGCCGCCCTCGGTCACAAGCCCGGCGCCTTCATCACCGAGAGGCAGGCCTCCTGCGGTGAAACGGGGCTTAAAACTCAGAAGTGCGAGACCTGCGGAGTTACCCTTGCCGAGGAGATCGTTCCCGCGACGGGTCACACCGAGGGCACGTGGATAACAACCCTTGAGCCGACCTGTGTAAATCCCGGCGAGAGAGTCTGCAAGTGCGTGAATTGCGGAGAGGTATGCAGATCTGAGAGACTTGACCCTGTCGGACACAAGCCCGGCAAGGCGGCGACCTGCGTTGACGATCAGACCTGCCTCATCTGCGGCGAAGTGCTTGAAAAGGCGGACGGCAGAAGCCACGTCATGAGCGAATGGACGACCAGCAAGGAAGCCGGATTCTTCACCGAGAGACAGGAGAGACGGTTCTGCCTCGCCTGCAACGGAGAGGAAGAATTCAGATATGTCAGCGGCACCGCGGGCTGCCACAAATATTTCCCGCATGTCGACGGCGACAACTGCGGAGCCTGCAACGTGCTCCACAATGTCAACGCTTTCTTCAGAGGCGTTGCAAAGGTGTTCGGATTCATCATCTTCGGCAATATTGGCACCAATATCCTCTTCCCCTGGCTCCATAAACACTTCCACCATTGGTTCAACCCCAATAAATAATTTGACCCATTGATCACCCCGGGGCTGTCACTTCTCCGACAGCCCCGGGGTTTACTGTTGATTGCGTCGCGTATGATCAATAACTCATATTTCCCTGCCCGTTTTTTGCTTTCGTGTCCATTTTTTGTTGACCGGTGCAGGAAGCGATAAATGTTTGCTCCCTCAAGAAGGAGCCTAAGAGGCAAGCAACGGTTTTATACCCCGCAAACTATCCGTTTAAAAAGCAAAAGCCGCCGTGGTTCGCGGCGGCGGATTGCTGTAAAATCGAAAGGAAAGCCATCTATATTTATTCCCCAAAGCGTTTGCTTTATATCCGTTATACAAGAAAAATCAAATCAATATCTGAAAGCGACCTGCTCCTCTTTCTCACCCGAAAAAACACACATTGAGACCGTAAGCCCCAAAACTATAGCTGCAAAAAATGCCATCTTAAATACCCTCCTAAATCCGAATTATACGAGAATCCTCAGTCGCTCAATATCTGAAAGCGACCTGCTCCTCTTTCTCACCCGAGAAAACACACATCGAAACCGTAAGCCCTAAAACTATAACTGCGAAAACTGCCATCTTATTTTTCCTCCTCATTATTCGCTCAGCGTTTGCTGAGTTATCTTATGTCTGTATTCTATCACAAAAAAATCTAAGAAAAAAGTAGCTAAAATTCTAAGAATTTATTAAGATGCTCAAATTCGGTCGGTGCGGTCCGCAAAAAATTAAACTTGTGTGAACTCGGCCTAATATGTTGACCTGCGGGCGCAAAACTGTTATAATAAACTATCTATCAATATCTATAATTATTTTTTAAGGCAGTGTCGAAAGGCGGTATACTATGATAAAAATATCCCCGTCAGTGCTTGCAAGCGATTTCTCACGTCTGGGCGAGGAAGCGGCAAAAATGGAGAAGTGCGGTGCGGATTATCTGCACCTTGACGTGATGGACGGGCATTTTGTGCCGAATATCACCTTCGGTGCGCCTGTTATCAAAAGTATAAGAAAAAAGACAGGGCTTGTCTTTGACGTTCATCTGATGATAAGCGAGCCGCTGAAATATATCGAGGATTTTGCAAAGGCCGGCGCGGATATAATCACTTTCCATATCGAAAGCGATTCACCGGCGGAGGAGACCGTTGACAAAATCCTTGCCTGCGGCTGCAAGGCGGGCGTGAGCGTGAAACCTGCGACCCCCGCACAGGAGCTTTTCCCTTATCTCGACAAGCTCTCTATGGCGCTTGTGATGACGGTGGAGCCGGGCTTCGGCGGGCAGTCCTTTATGCCCGAGACGATGGAAAAAGTCAAAGCCCTGCGCCGTGAAGCTCAGCGCAGGGGCATTGATCTTGATATTCAGGTGGACGGCGGCATCAACGCTTCGACCGTCGCAGTTGCGGCAAAGGCGGGCGCTAATGTGTTCGTCGCAGGCAGCGCCGTATTCGGCGCGGAGGACCCCGCCGCGGCTATCGCCGAGCTGAGGGAGCTTGCGGCTCAATGAGTCAGCACTCCGAGCGCATTATGCCCTATGAGCAGCCGCCAATGCTCCTTTGTGAATTCACAGGCGGCCTTGTCGCTGCTCTGGGAGGAGCTGAATTCGGCAAAGTGGCTCTTTATCGGCGCCATTTCAGCCTGTGGAGTGAGAATAAGTCGGTATTTGCCCTCGCTTTCATACAGGCTGCTGTCGGCGGTGCCGCCCGTGCAGCTTTCGGCGGCGCGGTAGAGGTCGTCAAGGCTTGAGAATTCGCACAGCAGCGCCTGATCCTGCTTCCTGAGCGTTGAGCGCAGGCAAAGTCGGCTGCGGCGCTCGTCAAGCAGGGTGAAGCAAAGCACGCAGCCCCCGGCGCTTTTCGGTGAGGCCTCTATCACCATGCGGTGAGAGGGGTCAAGATCGCGCCCGAGCGCCTTGCCCGCGGCGTCAAGCACCGTCCAGATGACGCGGCGTGTTTCTATTGTGGAATAATCCATATCCTCGTATGTAATGTCCAGCTCCCGCAGATCCTCGTCGGTCAGGTCAACTATGATCCTGTCCTCGGCAGGAGAATTTATTTTCATATTCGATTCCTCCTTCGGCAGCAATGAAATAAGTCGCTATTAATATAATATGTTTTTGCTCTAAAGTATGCAATGAATAAATAATGGAATTTCAGAGGTGACAGCCTTGGCTGAAAACGCCGTTAAACAGAATAAAGTCAAGAATTCGCGCATTTTCGGTGATTATCTGATAATGCTTGTCGCTCCGCTCGTGATAGCCGTGTGGTATTACGGGGTGCGGGCGGTGTATGCGGCTGCCGCCGCCGTGGCGGGGGCAATGATAACCGATATCGCCGC
>OIZV01000178.1_pt1 | contig 40419 bp, 42 predicted proteins | sample 1588681 | NCBI WGS metagenome assembly OIZV01 (sample SAMN03283281) | human gut metagenome | biome: human-associated habitat; material: feces | host: Homo sapiens | place: Peru | collected 2012 | reverse complement strand
AAATAAAGTTTGTTACGCGGCAAGCCGCGGGGAATTATACCCACTTTGCATTAAAATTTTCTGCATTAACAACCGTCAGTCTTTTACTGCCATAATCATATAATTCCAATCCGGCGCATCTGTCCATGTCATGAACAATAAAAATCAACTGATTACCAATAGAATTATTAATATTAATTGTATTATGTTCATTGGCATTCAGTATTAATTGTCCCATATTTATATTATCGTGACTTAACTGACTGCCGCCATACACACCATCAGACAAACAATAATAGAATCTTTGCGCATCCATCCTGCCACAATCTTCAGGTATTTCAATCTGTGCAACCGTTTCAAACTTATCATTCAAAATACAGGCATAAGCAGTATTCGCAGTTAATCCGCTCTCTTTCCTCTCATATATCGTGCTGCCATCTCTGGTAAAATTAACATTATATCCGGGATAACTTTCTCCTGCCAGATTGTCAGAGCACTCATACAGCACCGATCCGTCTGCACCCAGTATCATAAATCCCGGATTAGCAGACTGGTCAGAGTGAATTACTACCGCTTTCCCATCAAAAATATCTCCTGTTTCCATTCCTTCCGGCAATTCATATACAACCTGAAGCTCCTTGTTGATGAGTACCTGCTTTGTACCGGTATCACCGGAAACAGTTGCCCACGCAATTCCACCATAAAATCCGGTATCCATCTGCGTCAGCTGATACTCTGTCGTGTTTTTCTCTTCTACGACAGTTGATTCCTCTGTGGCAGGTTCTGTAACAGGCTCTTCTGCAACAGACTCCTCTGTAACAGACTTCTCTACAGTTTCTTCTACACCGGTTCCCTCTTCCACTGCTTTTGTGGCATTCGCTTCATCATTTCCACAGGCTGCAAGCATCAATGACATAGTGCCAATCAGAAAAATCTTATAAAGTTTTTTCATCACAATATTCTCCTTCGTTTTTTCAATTATAAATTCTCACCAAGTATAGCCCGCATACGGGCAATTGTCAATAGAAAGGCTATAAAATAAAATTTTTGCATACACTATTTTTCCAAGGTGAATGCAAAAAATGATAATATATGATAAGTTGTGGAAAACAATGAAAGAGAAGAATATTTCTCAATATAAGTTAATCAAAGACTATCACATAAGCACAGGGCAGCTTGACAGATTGCGTAAAAACGAAAATGTCAACAGCTATACCCTGAACCAGTTATGTAAAATTCTGAATTGCAGACTTGAAGATATTGCAGAATATGTGGAAGATGAATATGAAATCTGAGTTTGCGAAGGTTGTTCAAACATCACCGATTTTCCCGAGTAAATTTCCAATACTGTGATACATTCCCGAATAAATAACAGGGTCAAGTTTTGTCAAATCCACATCAAAGCTATCTCGACACATGAAATTTTCATCAACCTGAATATTCCTGATTTTGCAAAAATTTCTGCAAATTTGATGCTTTTCCATACATACGACAAAACCATTACTAAAATCTATGCAAAACGCAAAATTTAGTAATGGTCTGTCAAGCATATTCAACGGTCCTTTCTTTCTTGCTGGTGAAATGTCAGACATCACCTATACATATCCTCCAAGGATACCAGTCTAACTTCACCTTTCTCAGCAAGTTCCTTTAAGCCATTCGTAAAACCACTTTTTGAAAAAATATAATAATGATACCCTTTCCCTTTACCGAAAACTCCCGCATATTCCTTCATTAGTTCCAATTCGTCTACACCAATCGGTTCATTTTTATACTTACATGATCCAATAAGATATTCCATTCCCTCTGCCGGAGTACCAACAATATCTATTTCCACTTCCTTTTTTCGCTTAGGATCAGTTCCCCACCACTGACCAATATCGGACAACAGGATAGGTACGTCTTCTACATATAAAAATAAATATTCTCTGCACATCTGCTCAAAAACATGTCCCATATAATCCGCATAGTGCTTTTTAATAACAGAATCATAAATATACTCTATTCTCCCGGCACTGATTGCGGATGTGTTCGGAAGTACAAAACGATACCAGAATTTGAAAAAATTATCTCCGATTGCATAAACTGTTCTCTTTCCCGGTTTCTCAGCAATCGGGGTTTTCTTTATCAAAATGCCAAGATCCAATAATACCTTCAGGTACTTCGCACAAACCGGTGCTTCTATTCCGATCTTGGTAGAAATTTCATTGGAACGTGACGCTCCACCCGCAACTGCTGTAATAACCGAATTATAAATCGCTGGCTCCCTAAGTTCCTGCTTCAACAGATTTTCAGGCTCCTCGAACAGATAGCTTGATGTATTAAAAAGGTTCTCCTTTAGTGCCGCATCCACATCATTTACAACAGCAAGTTTATTGATATAATGAGGAATTCCACCGGTAATACCATAGACAAACGCCTGTTGCTCGGCTGTAAGTGACGGATTAAATTCTTTAATTTCTCTATACGACAATGCCTGAATCTTCAACTGTCCGGTACGTCGTCCATACAACGGACTTTCATATCCCAAGACTTGATATTCCATAAAGCTCATGGATGACCCACATAAAATCAAAAATAGCTGCCCATTTTTCCAAGTATGGTCTATGATATGTTGCAAACGGGAGGATATAGATTTACTTGCCTTTGCCAGATATGGATACTCATCAATTACAAGCACTAACCTCTCACTTTCTGCCAGCTGCGTAATCTTGGTAAATGCCGCATCAAATGATGGATAGACTGGAGCCAAATCCGTTCCCGGATTCTCTTTTTCATATATTGCCTTTGAAAACGCCTCAAGATTTTCCTGTGCCGAGGCGTTAAGCGCAGAAAAGAAAATGGTAGGTTTATCTTTACAAAATTCGTTAATAAGAGCAGTCTTACCCACGCGGCGACGTCCATAAATTACAATACATTCAAAATTTCCCCTATTGTATCTTTTATTTAAATCCCGAAGTTCCCTTTCTCTGCAATAAAACATGAAACCACTCCCTTATATCAACTCGTAAGTTTTCAACTCGTAAGTTGATTATATTGTTTTTCAAATAAAAAGTCAATATAAAGCAACACTTTTCTTCATCCCGAAACATCACCGATTTTCCCGAGTAAATTTCCAATACTGTGATACATTCCCGAATAAATGACAGGGTCAAGCTTGTAACGCTTACCCATGTAACCGGAGCAAAGTTATGCGTTCCGTCCTCATTGTTCGTTCCAATGATAAAAGCAGGCTGAACACACATTGAAAAGTGCGTACCTATCGATTTTCTCTTTACCGTTTTCATTTATGTATCTCTCCTCATTATCCCTAAATACTCCTCATAGGCAAACACCCTATTTCTCGCGGCATTGGTTGTCTCCTGCAAAATTCCAATTTCCACAAGCTTCTTCACAGCCGTAGCCACAGTATTATAACTAACCTCTAATTCCTTGGCAATTTTCTTAATATCAATAATCGGATATTGCTCAATATAATCAAAAACTGCTCTTAAATTGTCTTTGCTTCGAGTTGTTTTCGGCAGCTTTTCTATATTTCTATCATGCAACGCAGAAAGCTGACAAATTGCTTCCAAAGAATTCGATGCGGCTTTACTCACCGCTTCCAAAAAGAATCTTATCCATTGTTCAAAGTTACCGCTTCTTCTGACTTCACTAATTCTATCATAATATTCCACTTGGTTTTTTTTCAAGAAATAGGATATATAGATAACCGGCTTAGCCAGCAGCCCTTGTTCCATCAAATACAGTAATATCAGAAGTCTTCCGATCCTTCCATTTCCATCTAAAAAAGGATGTACCGTTTCAAACTGATAATGAATCAATGCCACTCGAATCAATGGATCATAATCCACGTTCTCATTGATAAACTTCTCCAAATCAGACATCGCATTTTGCATATCTTCTACATTTGGCGGCACATATCTTGCATCTTTTAACGAGCAGTTGGCCGGTCCGATCCAATTTTGAGAATATCTAAATTCCCCCGGCGTCTTATCCTGTCCACGAACCCCTTCCATTAGCACCTCATGCACTTCTCTTATCAATCTACAACATAACGGCAATTTTTCTAAACGTTTCAGCGCATACTGTGTTGCTTTCACATAATTGATCACATCCGAAACATCCAGATTTGTATTTGTTTCCACTTCCGGGTCCAGTACATCATCAAGAGTGCACTGTGTCCCTTCTATTTGTGAAGAAATCAATGCTTCCTTTCTTACATACATTGCTATAAACAAATCAGCGTTGGAAATTAACTGTGATGCAGTATCAAGCTTTACGAGTTGTTTATTTGCGTCTACTAAGAGTCTCACGATTTCCTCATCCATTTCAATTTCCGGTATCGGCGGTAATGGATTTGGTTTAAATGATTGGTAAGCAGCCTCCCCTGTTAAGTTGTCAACATATTTCCCTGCACGATTCATATAACTCTCCTTGTTTTGCAAAGCAAAATGCCTGCCTGATTATGCAGGCAGAAATTTTTTACCTCATTTTGAAATACATACACTTATTATATCCTGCTTATTTCAAAAAGTCACATAGTTTTTGAAATAAAAATAAGTTTCGCACAATCTAATTTCAAAAAGTATGAAGGAGGCTCTTACAAGCAAGCTTGTATCGCCTCTCACCACATTCTTGAGAAATGCAGCTCGCAAGCCACTTCGCATTCCGTCCGTGCCCAACCTCCAAATGCTTCGCATTCGTCGGTTGCACGGCTTTCGCCTTATAGTCCCCGCATAAAAAGGAGGCTCTTACAAGCAAGCTTGTATCGCCTCCTTTTTATGCGGGGACTGCACGGACTCAATGCTCCAGCATGTTTTCAATAAAGATTCCGTATCCTCTGGTGCTGTCTTGGACGAGGACGTGGGTGACTGCGCCGATGATCTTGCCGTTCTGGATGATGGGGCTGCCGCTCATTCCCTGGACGATGCCGCCGGTGAGCTCCAGCAGGTCAGCGTCCGTCACCTTTAATTCGATTCCACGGTTTACGTTGTCGTGGTCAAGGTGGATGTCCGTGACCTCGATGTCATAGAATTTCGTCGTTCCGTCCACCGTGCAGAGAATCTGCGCCGCCCCGCGCTGGATCTCCTGCTTTAAACCGATCGGAAGCGCATCCCTTGTTCCGAGCGCCAGCGCCTTGGAATTACAGGTGCCAAAGATGCCCTGCGTGCTGTTTTTCGTGATGGTTCCTAAAATATGGGAGTCCGAGTAGACGATCAGCCCGGTCATCTCTCCGGGATTGCCGACCGTGCCCTTCTTGATGTCGATGATGCTCGTCTCATAAAGTGTTCCTCCGTCCACATGCATCAGTGTGCTTGTGTCCACATCATTGATTCCATGTCCGAGCGCCCCAAAATTTCCATGGCTGTCAATGTAGGTCATTGTCCCGACACCCTGCGCATTGTCTCTGATCCAGACACCGATCTTATAGCTCCCGCTCTCGTCCTTCTCAGGCTGAATCGCCACCTCCATGGTCTCGCCATTCCGCTCCACCGTCAGAATGACCGGATTTCCTCCGCTCTCCTCGACCATTTTGATCACTTCATCCTTCTTTTCCACATCTGTTCCGTTGACCTTACGGATATAATCGCCGGACTTCACAATATTTTTTCCGGGCGAGCAGTTCACGCCGCCCTCGCCCTGAAACTCGCCTGTTCCGACGACGAGAACACCGTCCGTCTCGATATAGATGCCGATCGGCGTTCCCACAGGTATCAGCTCCTGATCCTCGATGACCCGGATGCCCACCTGCTTCACCGGGAGAAATCCGAACAGCTTCACCTGCATCTGATAGGAGGACTGCGCATCCATCTTCATAGTGACAGTCTTACTCAGGTCAATGTCTACGGCTCCCTCCGGTATATTGCTCTTCCCACCCTCACTTACGCTGACAATATCCGCCTTCGCGGGGATACCCAGTCGAAAGGATTCCTCTTCTCCGGCACGGACATTGATGACCGAGGGAATGCTGCTGTCTATATAATAGCAGACCATCCCCGTGAGAAATGCACAACTGATGACAAGAAGCGCCACAAGCATTGCTCGGTAAATTTTCAGCCTCCTGACCCTTGCCTTCCAGTTCTGGAGAATGACGACCATCTCCCCGCCCGCCTGAGCCTTGATTTCTGCCTGCTCCCGGCTTCCGCCCGCTTCCTTGTTCCTGCCCTTTTCCTCTATCTCTCTATCCATACTCTACACGCTCCTCAAATACAAACCATACAAAAAGAGACCCTGCCAAGGTCTCTTTGCATTTGTCGTATATAGTATGGGTCTTTTTAATCTTTTTTATGCTGCTTTGCCTGTCTGCGCATCTCTCTCGCATTAGATAAAGCCGCCTCGGAAAGTGCATCGCTGCCGAGCAGTCTCGCAAGCTCGCAGAGACCTTCTTCCTCCTCCAGCAGCCGGATATCCGTAATGGTATTTTCTCCCGTGCTGCTTTTTTCAATACAAAAATGTCTGTCCGCCATCGCCGCAATCTGCGGAAGATGCGTAATACAGATGACCTGATGCGCATGGGCAAGCGTATCCAGCTGCTCTGATACACGCCATGCCGTGCGGCCGCTGATTCCCGTATCAATCTCGTCAAAAATGAGCGTGTCGATCTCGTCCCTTCCCGCCAGCACTGTCTTGATCGCCAGCATGATACGGGACAGTTCACCGCCGCTTGCGACCTGACCGAGCGGCTTCAATGCCTCCCCGGGATTCGTCGAAATCAGGAACTCCACATCATCCCAGCCCTTCGATGTCATATTCTGCTCGGGGCGCACCGCAATTTCAAATTCTACCGTGAGAAAATTCAGGTGGACAAGGGCATCCCGAAGCTGTCCCTGTAAGATCACAGCATTTTTCTGTCTGATCTGTGTCAGCTTCGCACACGCCGCCTTCAATCCCTCCTCCGCCTTTGCCAGCTGCTCTGTAAGCTCCCTGATATAAACGTCGTAATCCGTCAGCTTCTCCAGAAGCTTCTGCCTTTCCTGACCATAGCGGATCACATCCTCAATCGTGTTTCCGTATTTTCCCTTTAAATGATTCAGCAGATTCAAACGCTCCTCGACAGAAGTGAAATCCTCCTCATCAAACTCACAGTCGCTCAGATATTCCGCGACATCCCTGTTATAATCCGCAAGCAGGTTGTCGATTTCTGCCAGCTGTCCTTCCAGTTCCTCGAGCCTCGGGTCAAAGGCTGTTACCCCTCTGATGGCACGAAGCGCTCGGCTGAGCGCACTTCCCGCGCCACCCTCGCTGTCGTTTCCCGTCATCTGGTAGCTTTCGGACAGGCTCTCCGTAATCTTCTTGCTGTTGCTCATGATACGATAGCGCTGCTCCAGCTCCTCATCCTCGCCCGGCACAAGTCTGGCTTCCTCGATCTCCTGCCATTCAAACTCGGCGAGAGACTGTTCCTTCGCCTTTGTCTCCTCGTCCATTGTCCCGCCGGACAGTTCCTTTTTCAAACGCCTGCACGCCTCAAATTCCTCCTCCACTGCCTGCGCCGCGCTCTCATACTCCGCTCCGCAGAAGGAATCGAGGATTTCCATATGCTTCTTTTTGTTCAATAGAGACTGGTGCTCGTGCTGCCCGTGAATATCAATCAGAATCTCCGCCAGCTCCCTGACCTGCTTCGCCGTGACGGTCTCCCCGTTGATCTTGCAGACGCTCTTGCCGACCTGCATCTTACGGCTGATGATGACCGTCCCGTCCTCCGATGCGTCCAGTTCCATCTGTGCGAGCTTCTCCCGCACCCTTTCACTGTCCGCGTCGAAGACCAGCTCCACCAGAGCGCTGTCCGCACCCTTCCGCAGCATTTCCTTCTCGAACTTTCCGCCCAGCGCAAGATTGACGCTGCCGATCAGCAGGGATTTACCCGCGCCCGTCTCACCGGTCAGAATATTCAGCCCTCTTCCGAATTCTACCTCTGTCTCTTCCATCAGAGCAAAATTTTTCACATGTAAACTTTGCAGCATTTTATCTTCTCCCCACAATGCCTCAATGGCGGTCAGCCTTTACCAGTCCCTGTATCCTCTCCATCAGTGCCCTCGTCTCCTCCACGCTTCTCACCGCGGCAAAGATCGTGTCGTCACCGGCGATGCAGCCGACCAGCTCCGAAAATTTCAGCGCATCCAGCGCAGCGGCTACCGCCATTGCCATACCAGAGACCGTTTTGATGACAAGAATATTCTGCGCCATATCCATAGAGACATACCCGGCTTTCAGCACACGGATGTATTTGTCTCCCATGTGACCGTCCTCCTGCTTTAGGACGGCATATTTCTGCTTGCCGCTTCCGGCGGGAACCTTCGTCAGTCTCAGCTCCCGGATATCTCTGGAAACCGTCGCCTGAGTCACGGCAAAGCCGGCATCCCGGAGCCTTGCCGCCAGCTCCTCCTGCGTCTCCACATCATTCTGTTGGATAATTTCTACAATTCTCTCATGTCGGTTTTTCTTCATTGTTAAATCTCCGTCATTTTCTTGTGAAGCACTTCCAGAAAGCTGACCTGATTCAGCTGCAAAAATTCTGTCATCTTTTCCGACTGGACAATCCGGATTCTGTCCCCGGTGCATAAAGTTGCGCCGTGGCTTCCGTCAAAGCTCGCCTCCACGGTCTGGATCTCTCCGTCGCTGCGCTCCGGAATCTCAATCTCCACCACATCCTCCGGAGACAGAATAATGCTCCTCTGGTTCAGCGTATGCGGACAGATCGGTGTCAGCATAATCAGCTTTGCCTTCGGCTCGACCAGCGGGCCTCCCGCAGACAGATTATAGCCGGTAGACCCGGTCGGGGTCGTCACAATCATACCGTCCGCACTGTAATCATTCAGAAAAAGTCCGTTGACATAGATGTTGAATTTGATGATCTGCAGCGAGCCCTTTCTCGATATGACGATGTCATTCAGCGCCCAGCCCTCCTCGGTTCTGCCGTCCTTCAGCACGGCCTTTCCGTAAAGCATCATCCGGCTTTCCTGCTCGTAATCTCCCTGTATGAGCCGCTCCAGCGACTCCTCCAGATTTGCCGGCTCAATCTCCGTCATATAGCCGAGCGTTCCGAGGTTGACGCCGATAATCGGAATGTTCCGCTGCCTGGTCTCGCGCGCCGCCCGCAGCACCGTTCCGTCCCCTCCCAGGACGATGATACAGTCGGCTGTCTGGTTCCATTCCTCATCTCCCGCCTTGACAGACACACGCTGCCCACGGCTCTCCAGATAGCTGCACACCCGCTTTGTCATAACCAGATTCTCGTCCTTATGTCTGTTGGTATAGACCAGAAAATGCTTCATAGCCGCTCCTTAACTTTCCTGCCTTTCTTCCATGGAATACTCTTTTTCCATGGAATGCTCTTTTTCTATGGAATGAGATTTCTCGACTGTCTCACGGATCAGGTTCTGCCACTCTTCTGTCTGTGAAAGCCCGCTCTTTGCAGCAATAATCTCCTTAAGCCGGTTCTCCGCCTCCTGCTCGGTGAGAAGCCGTACAGCCTCCTCCGGTTCCCTCTCCTTCCGCAGATGCACCAGATATTCGATATTTCCCTCCGGCCCCTTGATCGGCGAGTATTCCAGTTCAAGCACCGTGAAACCGATGCTGTCCGCGTAATCGACAATCTTGCCGATCACCTCGCGGTGCACCTCCGGCTCCCTGACAACGCCGTTTTTCCCTACCTTTTCCCTGCCCGCCTCAAACTGCGGTTTGATCAGACAGACCATCTCACCGTTCTCCTTCAGCAGGTTCCTCGCCGGGATCAGTATCTTTGTGAGAGAGATAAACGAGACATCCACACTGGCAAAATCAAGATCGTCCTCTATGTCCTCCCGCTTCAGATAGCGGAAGTTCGTCTGTTCCATGCAGACAACTCTCTCGTCATTCCGCAGCTTCCACGCCAGCTGTCCGTGCCCGACATCCACGGCGTACACCTTAACCGCACCGTTCTGCAGCATACAGTCCGTGAAGCCGCCCGTCGAGGAACCGATATCCATACAGATTTTCCCCTCGAGTGTGACCGGCCAGCATTTCATCGCCTTCTCCAGCTTCAGTCCGCCGCGGCTCACATATTTTAAGGCATGCCCCCTGACCTCCAGCCGGATCTTGCTCTCATCGAAGCTCGTTCCCGCCTTGTCCTCCTTCTGTCCGTTGACATAGACATTTCCCGACATGATGATCGCCTTTGCCTTCTCTCTGGATGTGGCATAGCCCTGATTCATCAGAATTACGTCCAAGCGTTCCTTCATCTCTTCTTACCTTTTCTCCATAAGCTCCCTGATCCGCTTCACAATACTGTCCGCGTCGATCCCGGTCTCCTGTTTTAAAAGCTCTACGTTTCCATGCTCGATATAGGCATCCGGCAGACTGATGTTCAGGTATCTGTTCCGCAGCCCCTTCCGGTTCATGCAGTCAAGCACCTTTTCGCCATAACCGCCGCAGGCGACATTCTCCTCCAGCGTGACAATCAGCTCATGCTCTCCGCACGCCTCTTCTACGATCTCCTCATCAATCGGCTTTGCAAAGCGGGCATTGATCAGACTGACGGCAAAGCCCTCCGCCTTCAGCTGCTCCCTGACGGTCTCGGCCGTCTTCACCATACTGCCAATCGCCAGAAGCGCAATCTGCTTCTCCCTGTAAATCCATTCTGCCTTGCCGAGCTCGATGGGTGCCCGAAATTCCTGCAGCCCGTCATAGGCTGTCCCACGCGGATAGCGGACAGCGATGGGCGCCCCCAATGCGACCGCAAACTTCATCATATCGGAAAGCTCCCATTTATTCTTTGGCGCACAGACATGCATATTCGGGATGCCCGTCAGATAGGTAAAATCAAATATGCCTTGATGCGTCTCGCCGTCGCTTCCCACCAGTCCCGCCCGGTCGATTGCAAAAACGACCGGAAGATTCTGAAGACAGACATCATGGAGAATCTGGTCGTAGGCTCTCTGCAGGAAGGACGAATACACGGCAACAATCGGCTTCAGACCGCCCGCCGCAAGTCCCGCCGCAAAGGTGACAGCGTGCTCCTCCGCAATCCCGACATCGAAAAATCTGTCCGGGTACATATTGTGAAAGCGTTTCAGCCCTGTGCCGTCCGGCATTGCCGCCGTGATTGCCACAATCTTCCCGTCCCGCTGCCCGAGCTTGCACATGACCGTAGAAAAGACATCCGTATAATTCGCCACTGACCTCGGATTCTTCGGCAGACCGGTATCGATGACAAAAGGATCTGTGCCGTGAAATCTTGCAGGATGCCTCTCTGCCGGCAAATACCCTCTGCCCTTCTGTGTCAGCGCATGAATCAGCACCGGTCCCTTTACGCGCTTCGCCTCACCAATCACCGTGACAAGCGCATCAATATTGTGACCGTCCACAGGCCCCAGATAGGTGATTCCCATATCCTCAAAGAACATCCCCGGAATCACCAGCTGCTTGAAGCTGCTCTTCGCCCTCCGTATTTTGTTGATCACGCTGTTTCCGCGCTTTGTGCCGAGCAGCGCCTGATAGATCCCCGCCTTCAGATCCAGATATCCGGTCGCTGTACGGATGCTGTTGAGATATTTCGATACACCGCCGACGTTCTCAGAAATGGACATATTGTTGTCATTCAGAATAATAATAAAATTCGTCTCCAGCTTTGACGCATTGTTCAACGCCTCATAAGCCATACCGCCCGTGAGCGAACCATCCCCAAGCACGGACACCACGATGTTCGACTCCCCGCAGAGATCACGCGCCTTGACCAGACCGAGTCCGGCAGAGATCGAAGTGGAGCTGTGCCCTGTGTCGAAGACATCACAGGCGCTCTCCTTCCTCTTCGGGAACCCGCTCATTCCACGAAACTGGCGCAGCGATTCAAAGCCATCCCTGCGTCCTGTCAGAAGCTTATGCGTGTAAGACTGGTGCCCGACATCCCACACAATCTTATCCTCCGGAAAGTTAAGGGCAAGATGCAGCGCCATAGTCAGCTCCACCGCACCCAGATTCGAGCCGAGATGCCCTCCCGTAACACTGATCTTCTCTATCAGGAAATCCCTGATCTCCTGCGCAAGCGCTCCCCAGTTTTCCTTATCGATCTGCTTGATATCATTTTCTTTTTCTATGGTTTCCAAAAACATCTCTGCGCCTTTCACCTATTTGCGGCGGTGGATCAGCTCAAGGATCAGCTGTCTCAGAAAAGGATTTTCCCCCGCAAAGCTGTCAAGTATCCGCACGGCTTCCTCAGACAGCGCAGCAACATCTGCCTCTGCCTTCTCCAGCCCGTTCAATGTCACATAGGTCTGCTTGTCGTTCTGGGCATCGCTGCCCACAGCTTTGCCAAGCTCACTGCTGTCCCCGGTCACATCCAGAATATCATCCTGAATCTGGAATGCAATACCGATATTATACGCGCACTTCTCCAGCGCCTGAACCTGCTCAGCCTCCGCACCGGCAAGCACCGCTCCGATCGTCATTGCCGACTGGATCAGCGCCGCCGTCTTATGCTCATGTATAAACAGAAGCAGCTCCTCTGTAATCTTCTTTCCCTCTGCCTCGATGTCTGCCGTCTGACCGCCGATCATCCCGTAGATTCCCGCCTTCCTTGCAAGAATCTCCAGCGCGGCAGCCGCCCGCTTCAGCTTTTCAGGGGTTCCGGCATACGCAAAGCTCTTCACCGCCGTCTCAAAGGCATAGTTGAGCAGTCCGTCTCCGGCAAGAATGCCCATAGTCTCCCCATATACCGCCCATGTCGTCTTTTTCCCCCTGCGGTATTCGTCATTGTCCATCACCGGGAGATCGTCATGCACCAGGGAATATGTATGGATCATTTCGATTGCGGCGAGAAAGGGCTCGACGAGAGCTCTGTCCTCCTCGTTTCCGCCGCAGAGCAGATAGGTCTCCCACAAAAGCATCGGGCGCAGTCTCTTTCCGCCGGCTCTGACGCTGTAATTCATCGCCTCCAGCACCGTCTTCTGCGTTCCCTCCTCTGCGGGAAGAAATTTCTCCAGTATAACGTTGAGATCCCTTGTCTTTTCCTGTAAAAGTACATTAAATTCCTTATTCTCCATCCTCAAACGCCTCCAGCTGTCCATCCTCCGCGAGCTTCAGCACCTGCTTTTCCACGCGGTCTATCTGCTCGCTGCATTTCTTCAGCAGCCCCATTCCCTCGCTGTATGCCTGAAACGCTTCCTCCAGAGGAAGCTCGTCGTTTTCCATTTTCTCAATGATCTCTTCGAGTTTGTCAAATCCGTCCTCCAGACGGAAGCTGTCTTCCTTCTTCATGCCGTCTTCTACCCTTCCTCCGCACTGATGCCTCATGCCTTCTCAATTATCCCACCGAGCACCGCCGCGCGGAAGCTGCCGTCGCTCACCGTGATCTCCAGTTCCTGTCCCTCGCGCACCTGCTTCACGGAGCGGATATTGCTGCCGTCCCCGTCCGTGATATAGGAATAGCCGCTGTTCAGCTTCTCCAGCGGTGAAAGGCTCTTAAATTTCTCGATATAGATTGCCAGCGCATGCCGTCTTGCCCCGAGCAGCTTCTCCATCCGGTTCTGGAGCTGTTCCTCCATATTCAGCAGACGCATTCTGCGCTCCCTGATACGTCCCATGGGGCTGAGCGCCCTCAGCTGCAATTCCCGCTGCCTGATCTCCGTCCTGCCGTCCTGCAGCTTCCGCTGCATCAGCCGGTTCAACATCATCCTGTCCGTCTCAAGCTGCGACAGAATCTCGCGGACATCCGTCACTGCCAGCTCTGCCGCCGCAGAGGGCGTCGGTGCGCGGAGATCCGCCACAAAGTCAATAATCGTTGTGTCAGTCTCATGTCCGACGGCGGAAATGATCGGCACGGAGCAGTCGAACACCGCCTGCGCCACCTCCCGCTCGTTAAATGCCCACAGGTCTTCCATGGAGCCGCCTCCCCTGCCGACGATCATCACGTCAACACCAAGCTTCTCCAGCGTGTGTATGCCCCTGACAATGCTCGGCACCGCCGCCTCACCCTGTACAATCGCCGGATAGAGAATAATCTGCACATACGGATTCCGCCTGCGGGCGATCTGCATGATGTCACGAACCGCCGCACCGGTATCCGCCGTCACCACACCCAGCGTTCTGATGTAACGCGGGATGGGCTGCTTATATTCCACCGCAAACATACCGGACTCCTCAAGCTCGCGCTTCAGCTGCTCGAATTTCTCGTAGAGCAGACCACTTCCGTCCAGGGCAATCTGCTTCGCATAGAGCTGATACCTGCCGTCCCGCTCGTAGACATCTACGGTTCCGCCGACAATCACCTGCTGCCCTTCCGCCAAACGAAAAGAAAGACCCGCGCGGTTGCCTGCGAACATGACACAATTCACCACTCCCTTTGGGTCCTTTAATGTAAAATAAATATGTCCCGACGGATGATATTTGCAGTTGCTGACCTCTCCCTTTACGAAGAGCCCCTGCAGCAAATAGTCCTGTGTGAACATATTTTTAATATATGAATTCAGTTGTCCTACCGTATAAACGTTCCGAATATCAATCACCCAGCTTTAAAATTTTTGCCAGAATCGCATTCACGAAAGCACTTGAACTGTCCTGACCATATTTTTTCGCAATCTCCACTGCCTCGTCGATTGCAACTCTCGGCGGGATATCGTCATCATAGCGCATCTCGTACACGGCCAGACGCAGGACGGTCAGTTCCACCTTTCCCATTCTGGTCGTGTCCCAGCCCTCTGTATTCTCATCGATCAGCTTGTCTATCTCGGGAATCTTCTCCCTGACCAGCTGACACCTTTCCTCAATATAATCGGCATCCTTCTGGGAAGGAATCGCCTCATTGTCCTCCAGATACAGGCGCATCTGCCTCGGCATATCCTCAGGAGAGTGAAACTCTACCTGAAACAAAAGCATAAATACCTGTTCTCTCTGCTCGTGTCGTCCCATTGCACTTTTCCTTTTTACTTTACTTTTACGCCTGCGATCCTGATGTTGACATCATTGCAGGTAAGCCCTGTCATATTCTCGATGGCATTCTTCACCTTCGTCTGAACCTTCTGACAGGTCGCGGGAATGTTGTAGCCGTACTCCATGGTGACAGCCAGATCAACGACAACGCTGCCGTCGAGCACCATGACCTTGACACCCTTCGTCAGCTTCTTCATGCCAACCTTGCTCATCAGCTCGTTCGTGATGGTTCCCGCCATCGCGCTGACACCCTCTACCTCTGTCGCAGCGAGGGAGGCAATCATTGCCACAACATCATCTGCGATCTGCACAGCGCCTACGTTTTCCTCATCCTTGAGCACAACTGTCTTCTTATCTATTTCTTTTTCCATCCGAATTTCCTCCTGATCGAAATTACCTTGCATATCAGATATAAGTATACCACATAATCTATTCATTTGTCACCCAAAAACTCAGAGACATCTGACTGTCGTTCTGCGTATAGGCAACCGTCCCGCCGGACACCGTATCCATGTACAGAAAAATTTCCTGTCCGCCGATCAGCCGGTCGAGCATCTGCCGGTAGCACTCCTCGTCGGAGCACTTCAAAGCCACCTCGTCCCTGCCCTGTTCCTTTGCCTGTTCAAAAACCGTCCTCAGCTGATCCTTGTCAAAGCCGGAGAAGAATGCGCCCTCCCTGACATAATAGTTGGCATCCGTATCCACACAAAGCGGCAGCTCCATACTGTCCGAGGGAGTGTGTGTCCTCAAGAGCTCCTGCGTCGTCACGTTCAGATAATCGTAATTGATCTGCGGCCGGTTCGCCGCCATCGTCGTATCATCATCGAGACTGTACGAGGCATCTCCCCATGTCGTATCCAGATAATAGTACGCCCCATCCACCCGGACAAGGTTCCACGCATGGGTTTCTCCCGTCTCGACCGTTCCGGTGACAAGTGTGCATTCCACACCGAGCCGGTTGAGCAGAAACTGCGTCGCCTTTGCATAACCCTGACACACCGATCTGTGGTTGACAAACACGGAGTATATATTCTGGTTCTCCGGCGCGTTCCGATCATAGTCGGTCTCAAGAATGACCGTCTCATACACTGCCTTTGCCTTGGCGTAGTCATCCCAATCTCCACCGATGTTCCCGAGAATCCTCTCCGCCTCGGCGCCGATTTCTTTTCTACGCGCCTCCGCAGTCTCCGCATCGACGGAATAGGTTCCCGTAAAATCAAAGGAGACCGTCTCATCACCCTTCGTGTACTTTGTGTAGGAATAGCCCTCCACATAGAACAGCTCCGGGTGATCGCTCAGAACATACTGGAAGATCCTGTCTATGTCTCTCTCGTCCAGTCCTGCCTCGATCCCGGTCTCATCCAGCGTGGCATTCTCACCGAAGCTTGCGAGTATATCCCTGATTTCCTCATACCAGAGAAGCTCCTGACCGCTCAGCTCCTGCGCGGCATACTCGAAGGCACTGTCCTCCAGGAAGCAGTAAGACACTGAGTCTTCCCCACTCTCCCCGGTCTCTGTGGGCACACTCTGCTCCGGCATCTCACTTTTCACAGACTCCGTCAGCACAAAATCCCTGGGGATTTCCTCCAGAAGACCTGTGTCGCCACACCCCCCCAGAAGAATGCCAAGCAGAAATAATAAAACGCTCACCCTACATACTTTTCTCTTCATTCCACACTGCTCCGGTTCTACCTCTTAGTTTCGGGAAAATTCCGTCAGCACAAGACCCTTATTGCGGTCGAGCGTCATGCCGATGCTCCACGCGTTGACAAACAGCAGCAGCGGATTTCCCTTCATATCCTTTACCTTCTTCATATCTGAGGTACCTGTCAGCTTCGCAATATCCACCTCATCCTTATTCTCGATCCAGCGGATGTGCTCATAGGGCAGATTCTCCAGCCTTATCTCCACATTGTATTCATTTTCCAGTCTGTATTTCAGCACATCAAACTGCAGCACGCCGACAACGCCGACGATGATTTCCTCCAGACCCGTATTGAACTCCTGGAAGATCTGGATTGCACCCTCCTGCGCAATCTGCTCAATGCCCTTTACAAACTGCTTTCTCTTCATGGTGTCCAGCTGGCGGACTCTCGCAAAATGCTCCGGTGCAAAAGTCGGGATTCCCTCATACTGGAATTTCTCCTTCGGCATACAGAGCGTATCTCCGATGGAAAAGATACCGGGATCGAACACGCCGATAATGTCTCCGGCATATGCTTCGCTCAGGATCTTTCTCTCATCCGCCATGATCTGCTGGGGCTGTGAGAGACGCATCACCTTATTTCCCTGTACATGGCGTACCTCCATGTTCGCGTCGAATCTGCCCGAACAGATTCTCATGAAGGCGATCCTGTCGCGGTGCGCCTTATTCATATTCGCCTGTATCTTGAAAACAAACGCAGAAAATTCATGCTCCGCAGGCTCGATCAGTCCGATGTCCGCCTTTCTGGGCAGGGGCGGTGTCGTCATCCGCAGGAAATGCTGCAGGAAGATCTCCACACCGAAGTTTGTCAGCGCCGAGCCGAAGCATACCGGTGTGAGCTGTCCGGCTCTCACCTCGTCAAGGTCAAATTCCGCGCTTGCGCCGTCCAGCAGCTCGATCTCCTCCAGCAGCTTGTCCGCCGCCTCATCGCCGATCAGTTCGCGGAGATGTGCCTCGTCCTCCACCGGGATTTCGGTCGCCGTTCCTTCCTTCGTTCCCTTCTCCGTGTCGGAATAGGAAATCACGCATTTCTTCTCTCTGTCATAAACGCCCTTAAAGCCCTTGCCGGAGCCGATCGGCCAGTTTACGGGACAAGTTGCGATCCCGAGCTCCTTTTCGATCTCATCCAGCAGGTCGAAGGTATCGTTCGCATCCCTGTCGAGCTTGTTGATAAAGGTGAAGATCGGGATCCCACGCATACCGCAGACCTTAAAGAGCTTCCTTGTCTGCGCCTCCACGCCCTTCGACGCATCTATGACCATGACCGCAGAATCCGCCGCCATCAGGGTACGGTAGGTGTCCTCCGAGAAATCCTGGTGTCCCGGTGTATCCAGAATGTTGATGCAATAGCCGTCATATTCAAATTGCAGCACCGAGGATGTGACGGAAATACCTCTCTCCTTCTCAATTTCCATCCAGTCCGATACGGCATGTCTCGCCGTCGCCTTTCCCTTGACGCTTCCCGCCAGATTGATCGCTCCGCCGTAAAGCAGGAACTTCTCTGTCAGCGTTGTCTTTCCCGCATCGGGGTGAGAAATAATCGCAAAGGTTCTTCTGCGGTTGATTTCTTCTGTATAATTGCCCATGTTTTCCTCCATATCAGATCTTTGTTTTTTCGCCTGTCCGTTATCCATCTGCAACGCATTTAGTGTGGGATTACGGATTCCCCTTCAAATTCAGGCGCAATACCAAAGTATTGTAGCACAGTTGCCCCTATGTCTGCAAAGGTTTTCCGCGTTCCGTAGTTTACAGGCGCGATTTTTTTGCCGTAGACGATAAACGGCGTGTACTCCCTTGTGTGATCCGTCGTCGCGGTATAGGCAGGGTCACAGCCGTGATCTGCTGTAATCATCAGGACATCATCCTCCCTCAGCTTTGCCAGCATTTCAGGCAGCTTTTCATCAAAGTACGCCAATGCCTTCGCGTAGCCGTCAACGTCCCTTCTGTGCCCGTACAGCATATCAAAATCAACAAGATTGACGAAACACAGTCCGTCAAAATCCTTGTCCAGATATTCCAGCGTCCGCTCGATACCCTCCTCGTTGCCGGAGGTGTAGACGAACTCTGTGATGCCCTTTCCCGCAAAAATATCCTTGATCTTTCCCACTGCGATCACATCCCGCCCCGCCGCGGAAAGCTGATCAAGCATCGTCGTTGCCGGAGGCTCAAGCGAAAAGTCGTGCCGTCTCGCAGTTCTTGTATAGGGGCCTCCCATCGGTCCGGCAAACGGTCTCGCTATGACTCTGCCGACACCGTTCTCTCCCTGTAAGATCTTTCTTGCGATACGGCAATATTCATAGAGCTGTTCCGGCGACACAAGCTCCTCGTGCGCGGCAATCTGGAAAACACTGTCCGCAGAGGTATAGACGATCAGCTTGCCGGTTCTCATGTGCTCGTCACCGTAATCCTGAATGACTGCCGTGCCGGAATAAGGCCGGTTGCAGAGAACTCCCCGCCCGGTCTGTGCGGTGAAGGCATCCAGAACCTCCTTCGGAAACCCTTCAGGGTAGGTCGGCAGAGGCTTCGGGGAATACACTCCCGCGATCTCCCAGTGTCCGATCGTCGTGTCCTTTCCTCTCGATCTCTCCGTCATGCGGGCGATCGCCGCCGTATGTGCCGCATTCTTTTCCCCGACTGTCACCCCGTCAATATCAAACAGACCAAGCTCTCTCATATTCGGCATATGAAAATACGGGCTGGAGGACACGCTTCGTATCGTGCTCACATTCACATCCCCGTACGAAGCCGCATCCTCCATCTCACCGATTCCAAAACTGTCAAGAACAATCAGAAATACTCTTCCCATAACTCTTCCGTCCTTTCACATACATCTTCCAGAAGTATATCATATTTTATATGTAATTTGTACCAATTTTCTACACTTATTCAACGACCGTGCTGATTATGATGTTTTCCGGCGCAATGTCCGTCTTTCGCGTCACAATATCCTCGATCTGTGCCCGCATGACATCATCCAGAACCGCTGCATTGACAACCACATCCACCGCGTCACCGTTGATGCTGACGACCACATCCGAAAAGCCCTTCGCCTCCAGCAGGATTTCTGCGGCAGCCTCCTTCTCCGCTATGGCTGTCATTTTTACCATGTTATCAACCGCCTCCTGCTTCTGCTCATCCGTCAGCCCCGCGCTGTTAATGATCTCCAACAGGGTCTCCTTGTTCTTCGCCCTTGTCTGCTCCTTCAAAAGCTTCGCCTCGGAGAGCACGGCGATCCCTGCCGTCGAAGTAAACATCGCCTCCCCCGGAATCTCGCCCTCGTCCGGTGTGTTCGTCTGCGCCTCTGTGGTAGCGTTCTGGGTTATCTGTGCTCCGACATCGAGAAAGTCATCCACCGGAGTCCCCTCCATATCTGAGTCCAGACTTTCAATATCCGTCACCCCCGTCTGCAGCAGATCCTCCTCCGACAGATCCAGAAGCTCCTGCGCCGTGTAATTTCCGGTGACAATATCCCCTGAGCCTGTCAGATTTGCCTCGCTCGTATACACATTTCCATCCGTCACTTCCAGATATTCATCTTCCAGATCGGTTCCCGCAAACTGGAGGTATCCCGCGATCGCGATCATGATTGCCAGTGCGGTTATCATAAGCTGATTCTTTTTGATTAGGTTTTTCACGTTTTTCCCCTTCTCTTCGTTTTGCTATTTCATTGTATGTACCTGAAAACGGATATATGATTCCGGTCATTTCGTTTTTGTCTCCATTTTGACTACCTTCACCTTATGCGCCTCCACGCCGAAGAGCGCCTGTACGATCTCCGTCACCGTCCGGTTCACCGTACCGCTTCCCGCGCCCTCCGCGACCACGAGTACACCCTCGATCTCCGGGACATAGGTCTTGATAACATACGGCTCACTGCTGCTGCCATTTGTGCTGTACACCACCGTCTCCTCCATGTCCGTTGTATTGACGTTCCGGCTCCCGCCCTGCGCATCCGTCTCCGTCGTTGACGAACGGCTGACCGGTGTCTCCCGCTCCACGACAAGCTCACTCGACGACTTCAGGGTAATCATCACCTTCACCCTCCCGATCTGCTCCATATCCGCCAGTGCATCTGTCAGCCGCCTCTCGAGATCAGCCGCATACGCCTCCTCCGAGGAACCTCCGGCCGCCGTGCTCTGCACCTCCGTCTCTTTTCTCTGTGTTGTAATATTGGCAAGTCCTTCCCCGGTTCCGCCTGTGTCCCCGCTGTCTTTTGTCGGCAGGGCGATGACAAACAGCAATATCCCCGCCAGTACCAGCACCACCAGATTTTCCTTGCGAAGGAGCTTCGCCGCTCCCTTGTCCTCAAGCCATTGCTTCCAACCTTTCGTCATGTCTCCTCCCGACCGCGGTCCTTTCCGGCCATCACTCCTGTTCCCTGCCGATCTGCACCGGTTCGACGACAATCGAGATTTCTGCACCTGTCATGTCGTCCGGCTGCTCCTCTGTCCCGCTGTCCGCAGCCGATTCCATTCTATGTCTGACCTCCTCCAGCGTCATCTTCTCCAACAGTTCATCCGCCAGAAGCGTCTCCTCCTCCGCCTGCATGATTCCATCCTGAAGCTCCGTCCGGAAGCTTTCGAGCCGTCGCGCCGTCTCCTCTATCTCACCCCCGAACACAAGGCTGAATACCGGCAGGAAAAGCTGGATCAGCACCATCACGCCCACAAGCAGCTTCAGATACTTTTCATATGACGCTTTGGGGCTGAAATGCAGAACCGCCTGTGCGCAGATCATGAAAATACCGACCTTGCAGATCGCCGTAAAAAAACTATGCAGCATAAATTTCCTCCCCTCAGATTCTGCCGGATGCCGCCGTAACAACAGCGACGGAGATCAGGAACAGCAGCATTGCCGTCCCCGTTGTGCGCAGCAGCAAAAGTCCGCCCTCGCCCGCCCTGTCCACGCAGGTCGTAATCCGCTTGTCGCTGACAACGCCCATGAACGCCGCCGCACACTTCAGCACACCGGCAACCAGCGCTATCTTCAACAGCGGTGCTGCGCAGAGCAACAGCATCAGAAGCAGCAACACCACACCGATGCTGTTTTTAATGACAAGTGCCGACCCCAGCACCAGTTCGACGGCGCCGTCCGCCAGATTTCCGACGCCCGGCAGCGCAGAGACGATTTTTTGCAGAGCCGAGCTTCGCGCGGAATCGACAACCGGCGTAATCAACGCCTGAAAAATGCTGATGCCGGTGATCACCCCAACCGCCCCCCTGAGTGCCCAGCCGATCACCTTTTTCAGCAGTTCTACCAGCATCGACAGCTTCTCCTCCGCCCAGATGCCGTTCACCATCGAGAGCGTGACATAGCTGTAGATGAGGGATATGATTCCCTGAGAAAGTATGCATTCCACCCCATAGATGACAAACAGCATCAGCTGGCAGGCAATTCCCGCCGTCGCGCTCCCGCCCGACACCCCCACGGATACCAGATAGACGGGCACAAGCAGCCGGATAAACAGGGTGATATTTTCAAGCGTGTCCACAGCTGTCGCCGCCGCCTCGCAAAAGCATTTAAGCAGGATCGCCATAAACAGAAGGTACATAAAATAGAATGCAATATCCGCCACCTGATGCATCTCAAAGATCTCCACAAAATGTGCCACCAGAGCTGAGATGATCCCCATGACGAGCAGCCAGATCAGGACGTTGCGCATCCCGGCAAGCTGGTCTGTCACCCCAGCCACGCTCCCCTTCAGCAACGATCCCAACGCGCCCGTCACATCCCCGCTCATCACCTGCCCGAACAGCTCCTTCGCAGAAATCTCCGTCTTCGGAAAAAGCTGGCTGATCCCGCTTTCCAGCCTGTCCAGCCCATAGTCCTGCCATAAAACGTCCGTCTCCATCCTTATCCTCCTACAAAAAGCCCTGAATCTGACCAATCACGGCGAAGAGCACCGGCAGCCCCGCAAACATGACAGACAGCTTTCCGAGCACCTCAATCTGTCCCGCAACCGTCCCGTAACCGGCATCCTTGCAGATGTCCGCGCTGAACTCACAGATATAGGTGATTCCGATGACCTTTAAGAGCACCGCAAGATAGGTTTCCGCACCGCCGAGATACGCCTTCAGCTGCCCGAGCTGTGCCATCACCGCCGCGACCTGCCTCACGGTATAGCTGAAAATGAGAATGCCTGCTGCCAGCCCGATGTAAATTCCATATTCCGGCTTCTGCGCCTTGAACTGGATCGCAAGCAGCACGCCTGCCACTCCGAGAAAAGCAATCTTTATAAGCTCCTGCATGGGCACCTCCTCACAGCGCAAAAAGTGTCTGGATTGTCTGGAACAGCTCGTATATGTAGGGAACGATCCATGTCAGCACGAGGATCAGTCCGGCAAGACTGATCAGGAAGGCATGCTCCTCCCGACCGCTGTGCTTTAAGATCTGACTGAGTATTGTAACAAGAATCCCGACCGCCGCTATCTTAAAAATCAGACTCACTCCCATATCTCCCCGCATCCATTTCTTTATTTGCATTTCAGCACAATACCAGAAGGATCATCAGCCCGCTCATCGCACCGAGTCCGATCGCCATTCTGCACTTATCCGCACTTTCGCCCTCCAGAACAGCCTCCGTCTTTAAAAGCTGCTCCCGGCTCTGCTCAATCACGCGAAGCTGCATTTGTCCGTCCGCATAGCTCCCCTGTGCCGCAAACCGCAGAAATTCCTGCCTGTCCGCTTCCTTTAGCGGCAGGATGTCCAGCACCTTCCCTGTCTCCTCGGCAAAGACCGCCGCAAAGCTCTCCCCCATATTCTCGCGCATTCTCTCCGCAATCCTCTGAAACGCGCCGCGGTATTCCTCCGGCAGTCTCGATGCCGCACGCCCACAGCACTCCGGCAGAGTCTCCCGCCCATAGCGTATCCCGCTGCACAGCAGCTCCAGAATCGCCGACAGCTGCCGCAGCGCCCTGATCCTGCCGAGAAAGCGGCTGCGATACCACAGCCCCATCCCGACACAGCCGGTCAGGATCATGACCGCGCCGGTCGCCCTAAGCATAGCTCCACCCCCCATCACGGATTTCCTTCACCACACATTTACCGTCCCTCTTTGCCAGAAGAACAATCGTCTGGAAAAGCTGCCCCCATATCTTGTCCTGCCCTCCGAATCTGTCCGCAACATCCCGCATGCTCTCCCCATGTACGGTTGCAAGAATGCGGCAGCCGCTCGCGGAAGCACAGCGGAGCGCCTCTAACTCCTCGCTGCTTCCAAGCTCGTCAATGGCGATTACCTCCGGTGCCATCGACCTGAGAAGCATCATCATGCCGATCCTCTTCGGACAGGCATCCAGCACGTCCGTCCTCATCCCGACATCATTCTGGGGAATCCCGCAGAAGGTCCCCGCAATCTCCGACCGTTCATCCACGACGCCGACTGTCATGCCACGGCTCGCGGCACTGCCGTCCGAGACCTGACGGATCAGATCGCGCAGCAGCGTCGTCTTTCCGCAGCCCGGCGGCGAGATGATCAGCGCACTCTTTAAACCATTTCCGGAATACATTCTGCCCATGACAGCATCAGCGGCTCCCCTGATCTCGTGCGACACCCTGATATTGAGAAACGAAATGTTCCTCACCGTGCGGATACTCGTCCCATCCTCCGAGGTGACTTGTCCCGCAATTCCTATCCTGTGTCCGCCCGCAACGGTGAGAAAGCCCTGCCGCAGCTCGTCCTCAAAGGCATACAGCGAGTAATGGCATATGTGCTCCAGAATCCCCGACAGCTCCCCTGCCATCACCGTTCTGGCTTCCCTGACATTGTCGGTAAACCTGCCGCTGTCATCCAGAAACAATTCCCTGTCGTCCACATAGACGAGGATCGGTCTGCCGGCGCGCAGCCGGATCTCCCGCAGCCCCGCCTGACAGGATGCCGTATATTTCCAAAATTCCCTGCTCTCCGCCGGAAACAGTTGCAGAATCGTATTGTCCATATTCATCACCTGTCCTCCTTTCTCCAATATATGAAAAAGCTGCGAGGATATTCCGAAAATAATTTGAAATAATAGGTTGACAAAAGCTGATGAAAATGTTAGTCTTAGCTTGTAAGAAATAGTAACCATTACTATTATTAATAAAGGAGGACAAATTATGAACGCTAACAGTGCACAGCTCGACAATCTTGTTAATCTTCTTGACGGATATGCCGCAAAGGGAGGACATCATCTGAATGTCAATGTGTTGAACAGAGATATGCTGTTAGATGCCCAGAAGCACCCTGAAAATTATCCGCAGCTGACCATCCGTGTCAGCGGTTATGCCGTAAACTTCATTAAGCTGACCCCGGAACAGCAGGCAGATGTCATCAGCCGTACCTTCCACGAGGGAATGTAACGAGGACGAAAAAAGGGAGCAGCCCCCAAAGCTGCTCCCTAATAACTATAGACATTATGGTATACGATATAATAGCCGCCGCCAAGCCGCTGCGCTTCAATCTGGATCACGAGATTCTCTCCTCCCATGTCCTCTAACGCCGCCTCAGCGTAATCCTTCCAGTAGGTTCCGCTGCTGTAGGCGCGTTCCACACCTCCCCACAGTTCCTCCGGAATAATATTGTAAAACTGCCTGTCCCCGAGGCCTACCTGCTTCAGCTGGTTCGCGCAGTCCTTAAAATAGGCATCCAGTGTGTCACACACCTCATCTTCACGAATCCCGGCTTTTCGCAGCTTTTCCTGCCGCTCCTGCTCGGCAGTTCTCGCCGCCTCCGCAGCCTTTTCCTCCTCCGTCTTCTCCGGCTCGTGCCATTCCAACGGCTCCTGCGGGTCAGGGTTGATATGGTCGTCCACAACGGAATCCACCGATGTCTGTTCCTGCTCATCTATCGTGACATCCTCACAGGCGGGAAGATAGATCGACAATCCGGTTCTCGCATGCGTTGCCGAATACTCCGAATCGGATTTATTGTAATAATTGTAGGTAGCCGGTTCCGTATCGTCCCATGTCACATCCACATTCCGGTAGAGACTCCCTATTTTCACAATATTCCACGCGTGATCCTGCCCCGCAAAACCCGTGCAGTAATAGCAGGGAATCTGCAGCTGCTGCATCAGGTACTGGAACGCCCTTGCATATCCCGCGCAGACACTCTTTCCGAGGACGATCGCACTGTAAGCGCTCTGGTTCAGCTTTGCCTGTGCATCGTACTCCACGATCTGCATCAGCGCATCATGCACAAACCGCTCCTTGTCATAATCCGTTTCGGCATCTGCACCCTGCGTCAGGATTTCATTGACCCTTGTATCAAATATCTGCTTTGCGCCCTCGAGATCGTCAGCGGTCTCATTATATTTCAACTGTATTTCCACACAGATTCCGGTTTTAAGATATTTACAGGAAAACTGGGCATCCAGCCAGAAAAGCTCAGGATGGTCGTTGTATACCGCCTCGACCACATTGTTCGCCTGTTCCATCGTCACAGCGACAACCGGCGTAAATGCCGTATTCAGGTTCAGGGCATTGGCATATACCTGACGGTACAGCGACTGCAAGGTCTCGTCGAGCATCGCATAGTAGGGATAATACTCCGATGAAAAGCTTAAGCCCTCTCCCGTGTCCCCCGTTGCAAGAATCTCGCTGAGATTGTCCGCCTCCTGCTGCCCGATCTTCTCGCTGTCCGAGGTTACCGGCTGAAAGCCGCTGCGTCCGCTGACCTCCTCCGGAACCGTCTGCGGTAAGCTGTCCGGCACAACATACCTTCCCGAACTGCTGTCTGCCGTGGTCTCGGGCGGAACAATGCCGCTCTGATCTCCCGCTGCCTGTGCCGGATCCGCCTGGAGCTGCTGAACCTTTCCCGCCAGCCATTCCGTCAGCGAGGGATTCAGGGCACAGACAAGAATCGCAAGGCTTCCCGCCAGCATGATCCCCACGATCGTATATAGAATCCGTTTCAATATCTTCATAGCTTCATTTCCTTATACTTAACCTTAATACGCCCAGAAGCCGGCGAATCCGACAACAGCGGCTGCGGCGATCCAATACAGCATTGCACCCGCTGCTACTAAAATTGCAATGATCGCAATCCATCTCACTAATACCTGTCTGGAGGACTCCCCCTGCTTACGGAGTGCAACAATCGCAAAGATAAGCCCCAGAATCGGAACAGACCACGCAAACATGATCGCCAGTATTGCCCAAAAAAGTGCAACCTGTCCTGTACCCTCTCTGCCGGCAGAAGACCCCGGCGCTGCCGTTGTCTGACTTGTTACTCTTTGTCCCGCCGTTGCCTGTCCCGCCATTCTGGCTGACATATGTCTTCCAACATGGTGGCTGTTGTCGTGATGCAAGGGATCGGAGCCGACATGCCCGCTCGAAAGCTGGTCGCCCGTATTCACAAGCCGCCGGATCAGTTCATCCATGCTCTTTTTGTACTCCCTGCGGCTCGCTCCGCCGACACCGTCCAGATCCATCTCACCGCCGAAAGGATTTTTCAGCCATGCCTCCACATGCAGTTCTCCCGCAGCATAGGACCATTTCATATATCGGTCTCCGCCATGCCTGTCTTTCAAATAGTAGACCATTTCCCCATTCCAGTCTGTTCTGGAGAACTGGTTGTGGTACACAAAGTCATCCATGACCATGCTTACCACATCAATCGGCTTATCAAGCTGAACATCCTTCACATATCTGCCCATTCGTCTTATCCCCTCGTCTGTCGCCTTTCTCTTTATTATCATTCTTATAATTATTATCGTTCTTATAAGTTCTGGACATCCTTCTTCAGACTCTCTGCCATATCATGCAGCTGTGTTGTCTGGGAAGAAATCTCCTCCGTGTTGGCAGCGATCGTCATGACCTTCTCCGTCATGGCATTTACCCTGTCAACGACTGTCTCTATGTACTCAATGCTCGCCATGATCTTCGGCAGAATTTCCTCTGCCTTATTGTTGTTGATCGTAATCAGATCCTTGGTCGATTCCGACAGCTTCCGGATCTCCGTCGCCACGATTGCAAAACCTCTTCCCAGTTCACCGGCATGCGCCGCCTCTATGCTCGCATTCAGTGACAGCAGGTTCGTCTGACCCGCAATCTCGGAAATGTCTCTGTTGCTCGATTTATACACATCCATAAAGTCATTCATGATCTTCACGGACTGGTTCAGCTTCTCGCAGAGTGCAGATATTTCCTCGATGCCCTGTGCAAGGTTCGTCGCCTCCCTCGCGGATGCCTCGTTGGCGGAATCCATCTCGCCGATGTTTTCGCTCAGCGTCATGAAGCTCTCTGTAATCTCGCCCAGCGCCTCCTGATGTCTGGCTGCCTCCTCCTGCTCCTTAGCGCGGATCTCCGCGATCTCCTGCGTCTCCTTCTCCGCCGTATCCTTGAGATAGTGCACACAGTTTTCCCTGCAGTTCACATGGTTGTAGATGGCTCTTGCCATATCCCTGCAGGAGGAATAACCGCAGCTCTCGCAATCCAGTCCCTTCGCCTGCGGCGTTGTCTTGTTCAGTGATACAAAGATGTCCGAAAGCTCTCTCTCCGACGGCTCCTTCACCTCGACATGCTTATCCGTGTACTCTCTCATAAAATCCCTGATGTCAAGCTGTCTGAAGGCATCCATCAGATTTTTCAACCTCTCTTCCGGTGTCAGTGCACTGTCCCACGGGCTCTGCGACTTTTTGCCGCGCCGTCCGTTCTTTCCGCCGTTCTGCAGCTTGGAATGGCGCATTTCCGCAAGGGTCAGCATGACATCATCCGTCTGCCGCGCCGGTTCGGTCGCCGTCCCGTAGATACAGCCCCTTGCACAGTTTAAAATATCCACCATGAAGGGCAGCTTCTTATGGGACTGGATTCTTTCGGCATACTCCCTCAGGAATTTATAAGCCTCTGCCTCTCCCTCGACCTGACGGACAATCTTTTCTTTTCCGAGGAAATGTTCCACATTTTCCCGCAGTCCGCCCGGCATCGGATAAAGGCTTCCAAGTCCGTATTCCAGTTCATCCTCGTAGGGCTCACAGCTTCTGTAGCTGTCCCCGATATATTGCATCAGTTTCCGGAAGGTCACATTGTACTCTACCATGCCATGCGTGTTCCGGTCCGTAATTTCCAGCTTCTTTGCAATGCAGGGGCTGATGAATGCGATGCTGTCAGAGACATGCATGTACTTCTTCATGTATACTGCCATACACATCATCGGGCTGTGTATCGGCACAAGTCTCGGTATCAGCTCCGGTATGTATCTTTCCACATAGTTTACGATTGCCGGACAGGGCTGGGAGATTCCTCCGGTGAAATTATGTTCCGTGATATATTTCAGATAGCCCCATGTCGTGATGTCTGCGCCAAAGGAAACGCTACAGATATGATTTACTCCCTTTTTCTTGAACAGTCCCAATATCTTCTTATATTCCGCCGGATAGTTTGCAATGAATGCCGGCGCAATGATGACCGATATCTTTTTTCCTGCCGCAAGATCCTGAAAGAATCTGTCCGTGTCATCCTCATAGTCCCGCGCATCATGCTTGCAGGCATCAAAGCAGGCGCCGCACGCAATACACATTTCGCCGTCCACCGTGACCTTCCCCGTCTCTGTCGCATTGTTCGCCGTCAGCACAGGACATGTCCTCACACACTTGTTGCAGCCGGAACAATCGTCATTCGTAAAAATCAGTCTGTCCATCATTTGCACTTTCCTCCCAGTTCTGAATGTATACTGCACTTATCTTGATTGTAGCACACCTATTCCAAAAAGGAAACTATATTGCCCTTTGTAATTTACACTTTTTTTCCATAAGCTCTGGAAAATAATGGTCAATCATGCTATAATTATTTCTGATGACAGGTGCAGCTGTCTCGCTGTGATCTGTCAGATACATAGAAAAAAGGATGGGTGAAAAGTTTTGAAAAAGTCATTGTCATTAAAGTTATCTGTATGCTTTTCCAGTGTCGTTCTCGTAACCTGCCTGATTCTGGTAGGTACCTGCACCTGGATATTCCAGAAGGCTGAGTCCGCAATTCAGGACATCCGGTACGAGGATATACTCGACGGCTATAAGCTGAATGTCAAGTCACAGGTTCAGTCAGCTCTGACCCTTGTTGACTACTACTATCAGCAGGAGCTGTCCGGCAAGCTCACTGAAGCACAGGCACAGGAGCAGGCGAAGGAAGCTGTCAGGGCGCTGCGCTACGCCGACGATCAGGGCGGCTATCTCTGGATCGACGGAACGGATTATACGCTGATTATGCATCCGATCTTACAGGAAAAGGAAGGCTCCAACCGAAAAGAGCTGCAGGACTGCAACGGTGTCATGATTATTCAGGAGATCATGAAAGCAGCGCAGGCGGGCGGCGGTTTTAACGAATTCGTGTTCACAAAGTCCGACGGTGTGACCGAGGCTCCCAAGATTGCTTACAGTGAAGCCTTTGAACCGTGGAACTGGGTTCTGACGACTGGCTGCTACTCCGACGACATCGCCGATTACATTGCTGTCAGCGAAAATAATGCCCAGATCAACAGTATCTTTGACAAGTGCTCACTGGCTCTGATCATCGAGAGTGTCATCCTCATCATAGTCATGATGCTGCTGTCCGTGCTTGTCATCAGCCGCATGGTAAAGGTACTGGAAATTGTCAAAGGAAAGCTGGAAAATGTCTCCAACGGTGATCTGACAGGCGAGCTTGACAGCCGCTTTACGGCACGTCAGGACGAGATCGGCGCCATGGTCAAGCACACGAATCAGGCAGTCATCAACTTCCGCGGGCTCATCAGCAACAGCCTTACGACCTCCAGAGCGGTCAGCAGTTCAACCGCAGATGTCAAATCCATGACAGACTCGGCGATCGATGCGACACAGCAGATTGCAACTGCCATCGAGGGTGTTGCAAACGAGGCAACCACACAGGCGAGCGCGATCAGCAACATGATGAGCTCCGTCAACGAGATGCAGTCCGGCACGCATGAGATCAGCGATGCCGTAAAGGAAATTGGCGAATATACCACGAAGCTCAACAATAACTCCATTCAGATGAAGAAACACATTGAGGCAATGTCACACGGAAGCGAAAATATGTCCGAACAGGTAAACACAATCTCAAACAAGATTACAGAGACCAACGAGACAATCAAGCAGATGACAAACATTCTGAACAGCATCGAAGAGATTGCGAGCGAAACCAATCTTCTCGCCCTCAACGCCTCCATCGAAGCTGCACATGCCGGAGAAGCCGGACGCGGATTCGCTGTTGTCGCAGACAACATCAAGAAGCTGTCCGAGAACACCTCCGCCGAGCTTGACAGTATCAATTCCATCATTACCGATCTGGTAAAGCGTTTTGAAGAATGCACCGACTGCATAGAGCAGGTTGTAAACAGCAACCAGATCAATATCACGGATACCAACGAAGTCATCAAATCCTTCAAGGTACTCGATCAGGGAATTTCCGTCACCGGGGAAAAGGTCGAGAGGATCAACGCAATTCTTGTCAATACACTGGACGAGATCAATGCTGTCTCCTCGCAGGCTGCCGAGATTGAGCGCGGTGCAGAGAGCTCCGCTGCCGCTTCCCAGGAAGTCACAGCCAGCTCCGAAGAGCTTGCCGCTCTGATGAATTCCATCGGCAACAGTACCGATACCCTGAACACCGAGGCAGAGGGACTGGTCGAAAAGCTGAATGCATTTACTGTTTAAGTCCAGAAAAGGGAACCGCCGCTCAGGCAGTTCCCTTTCTTAGGCTTCCTTCTGTCTCCAGAGCCACAGCGCATAACCTACAGCGATCACAGTAATTACAATACAGATCACAAGCTGATAGGTCATCGTCTCGCCGCTCCTGTTGGCAAATGCCGCCAACGCATTAAATACGCCGTGGAAAATACAGCACGGCAGCAGCTGTTTCGTCCTGACAACAAAGACAGACAGCATCAGTCCGATTGCCATCGCGTAGATCAGCTGTAAAAGCGTCTCGTAAATATCCTTGCCGTTCAGCAGATTCACAATATGCCCCAGTCCGAAGGTCAGCGAGGATATGATAATCGCCTGTCTGACTGAATTCTGCATGAGCGTATGGAGCAGGTAGCCGCGGAAAAGAATTTCCTCGACAAATCCGACGCAGAGCATGCCCAATACGTAAAGCACCGTCTCCACCGGTTCAAAGCGAAAGGCAGTTCCGTTCCATAGATTAATCGTTGCAAGTATCACCATCGGCAGCAGGAACAGCGTTTTGCCCCAGTTCATGGATACTGACGGACAGAAGCCATATGCTTTCAGCTTCTTCTCCCGCGCCATTGAAAAGATCAGCTCCGCGAGAATCAGCGCCGCAGGGATCACACGCCATCCCTGACTCTCGCTGTCCACAAATATATTCTCGCACACCGACATTACAACTACATAAATTATAATCTGAATCAAAGTTATTCTCAACTCTCTCTTGTTTTCCATCTTTCTCTCCTGATTTCCCTTTTCCTGTCTCATTATCTGCTCTTCACACGCAATATCTGAAGAATCGTCTCTTCGTCCGGCTCCATGGAATTATTTGCCACCATACTCGCTATCCCGTGCACCAGAAAGAAACGCGCCGCAAAGATCTTCTTTGCCTGCTCCATGTCAACGCCCAGACCGGTTGAAAATTGCTGTAAAACCGGTTTCAGTTCCTCCGCACTCCAAAGGTCATCAAAGGATTGGTTTGAAAAGGCGTCTACCTGAAAGAGAAACTTAAAAAGGTTCGGTTCTTCCATGGCAAAGTGAATATAATTCATACCGATCTCCATCATCGGATTCTCATAACGCCCCCGGATATCCATCAGTCTCCGGCTGTGTTCCTCATCCGTTCTGGCATATACTGCCCTCTTCAATTCCTCAATCGTAGCAAAATTGTACATGACCGGCTGTGTGGAACAATTCAGCCGCTGCGCAATCGACCGGGCATTAATATGCTCGATACCTCGTTCACGGACAATTTCATAGGCAGCCTCCAGAATCATTTCCTTGGTTATTTTTGTTTTTGGCGGCACCTCTATACCTCCTTTGTTCTTTTATAACGTGCATTATATAACATAGATTATATTACGTCAAGTACATTTTGAACAAGAAAAAAGCACCCGCCGAAGCAGCTGCTCTTCTCTCTGTCTCCTATTCAAATGTAAATGCCGCTACCGCGATCTGTCCCACGCCCTCGTAGAAAAAGTAGATAGAGCGAATGCCGTCAGGAATATTGACATCCGCAGTCACACGTTTCCAGCCGTTTGCATATTCAATCGGGAAGCTGCCGCACTCGTCCCCGTCCAGTCTGGTTCTGAGTACAAGGCGTCCTGTGCCATATCCATGATAGCGCACCGACATTTTTTTGACACCCTTGCAGTCAAAATATTTAAAGCCCATTACATTACCATTTTTAAAATTATTGACATAGGCATACTTTTCATCCCGCAGATACAGGGAAACAGTCTTGTCATCTATCGGTTCATCTTCCACGACCGTGACAGCTGCACAGTAGGCATCTCCCCTGTCACCGCCGTCCTGCATGATCTTCGGGAATCTGTCGTCCATCCATCCCGACCACGGCACGTAGGTGCAATCTGTCTCATTAGTAAACAGATTACACGCAATATAGGCCGGATACTCTCCTTCTGCCCTCAGCGGAGCCATACTACAGCAGGAGGTCATTTCCGCCTGAATGAAATTTCCACTTTCATCCGTCCGCAGTTTTTCAAAACAGCCTTGACGGGAATAGTTCGTTCCATTTGTATGTCTGTGATAGAAAATGTACCATTCGCCCTCTATTTCCACCATACTTCCATGATTGTTTGCGCAATAAAAGGTTGTCTTTTCTGCGGGCTTGTAGGAATCAATATGAAGATCACCGTTGCTGACAAGCACACCGGCGTACTCGAATCCACCCGTTGGCCGGTCGCTCACAGCATAACTGAGTTCATGAAACCATCTGGAAGAATAAATAAAGTAATACTTATCTCCCCTCTTACGGATGGAAGGTGCCTCAAAGAACTCATGCCCTTCAAAGCTTGTTCCTTTACTATACTGTGAACCCGGGACAATAAACACCGGTTCCTCAATAATTGTCAGCATATCCTCTCCCAGAACAGTCGCCATTGCGCCATGTCTGGAATCATCACCCACACCACAAAAACCGGTGTATAAGTATGTTCTGCCATTCTCTGTCAGCACACCGGGATCAAACTGCGGCTCATCTCCCGCACGTTCGCCGAGCCTTGAGCCATCCGCATAATGTACATGACCATAAAATTCATATTTTCCGGCAGGAGTATCGCATACTGCAACCGATACGATCCCAACAGAGCTTAGCACATAATAGAGATAGTAACGCCCATCCGGTCCTACCGTTACGTCAGGTGCATATAAATTCCCCTGTCCATCTCCATTTTCAGGATCCTGATCCTTTCTGAATATGATACCCTCATATCTCCAGTTTCCGAGATCATGCACAGCAGCAGACCAGCACACATAGTCCAGCATACAGTACACGTCTCCCCCTGATTTATCATGCGAACCGTACACATAAACCCTTCCGTCAAATACATAAGGCTCGCCATCCGGTACATACTCCCAAGAAGGCAGATATGGATTTGTTGGCTGTAATAGATTTTTCATTCTTCCTCCTGACTATGCCCCAAAAGCACATGTAATTATTTTGCTTCTTTTATCTTAGCAGGGAAAACATTTTACTACAATACATTTTCAGACAAGATTCAAATTTCTGTTAAAATCTTAATCAGGGATTTATGCGCCAGTTCAAAGGCCTCCGCACCGCTCAGTGTTTTCTTCCCGGAAGCCAGCTGCTCCCCTCTCTCAAGTCCCGCGAACCCGGAAAACTGAAACAGATGCGGTTCCAACGATAAAAATCCCTGATAACCGCCCGCATACAGATCTTTCAGAATTGCCGCGACATTTCCATCTCCCATGCCCGCCGGAACGACATTGCCATTTACCGCCAGCGCATCCTTCACATGAATGTAGGAGATATATTTTTTCAGCAATTCATACGCCTGCAAGGTATCCTGTCCCGCCTGAACGAAGTTAGCGAAGTCGAAAACAGCCTTGAAATGCTCTCCGTAGAACTCATCCATAAGCTCCCTGCACTCCTTTGCCCTTTCGCCGTATATGCCCTTTTCATTCTCATGCAGCAATACCGCATCATTGGCAGAAGCGTAATCCACAAATCGCCCTATCTGTTCAAATACCTTCCCCTTATAGGCTTCCCGCATCCCTTCCGGTATGTAGAAACTGAACATGCGGATATTTTTGCATTCCATTTTATGGGCGACCTCGACGGCACGTCTGAACTCTTCAAAATGCTTTTCAAAGGAATCCTCTATCCCGATCTTGCCAAGCGGCGAACCGGCTGCCGAAAGTGAAATTCCCGCACTGTCCAGCCGCTCTTTTATTTCCCTGAGCTTATCGTCAGAATGGTAGATCAGATTTTTTCCATCCACTCCGCGCATCTCCACATAATGCATGTCGAGCTTCCGCAGTTCCTCCATCTGTGCAGTCAGATCGTCCGCAATCTCATCCGCAAACCCTGTGATCAGATACTCTCTTTTCATTTCTTTTTAACCTCCTGCTAAAATGTGCCTGTTGTGTCAAATACGATTCCCTTGTCTTCCTTCTTTGCGGATCGTGCACGTCTCTTATTCAGCTCTGCAAGGAAAAGTTCCTCATCAAACGGGATTTCAATCGTCCGGTCAAGCCACGAGGACAGGTGCATGGCATTCGACAAGGTCAGTCCGCGGATTCCCTCCGTTCCCTCTGCTACCAGTGGACCTCCATGCAAAATCCGGTCTGCAAACGCCCTTAGCACACCTGCATGCTGTTCATTTTTCCCGTCCGTCTCAACCTCCACTCTGGTCATATCCGGTTTCTTGAAGCCTTCCTTTTCGGTCATACAGAAAGTCCGTTCATTCTCGGCAAGCCTGTCATATATCAGCTTTCCGCCTTCACATACGATCTTCCCCATTTCAAAGGTCAGTTCCAGCCGGTTGGTTCCCGGCGCATCACCGGTAGTCGTCACAAACACGCCGGTCGCCCCGTTTTCATATTCCAGATAAGCGGTCACATCATCCTCCACCTCTATGTCATGCCATTTCGCCTCATGGCAGAATGCCCTGACCCTTACAGGCATACCGCATAACCATTGCAGCAAGTCCAGCTGATGCGGGCTCTGATTTAACAGAACTCCGCCGCCTTCACCGTCCCAGGTAGCCTTCCAGCCTGCCGCGTCATAATATGCCTGTGTCCGGTACCAGTCGGTAATGATCCAGTTGACACGCTTCATTGCCCCGAGTTCACCGCTCTCGATCATGTCATGCAGCTTTCTGTAGACACAGTTCGTCCTCTGATTTAACATGATTGCAAATACTGCGCTGCTCCGTTTTGCAGCCTCATTCATTTCTCTGACCTGTTTGGTATATACGCCTGCCGGCTTTTCGCTGATTGCGTGCACGCCATGCTCTAACGCATAAATCACATACTCCGGGTGAAAATAATGCGGTGTGGCAACCAATACCGCATCACAGGTTCCTGAATCAATCAGTTCCCTGCCGTCCGCAAAAACGCTCACCTCAGACGGAAGATTCTCTCGCGCCCAGTCCAGCCTGCACTGCCGGATATCCGCTACCGCAGTCAGCCTCATCTCCGGCACCTCTCCCCTTAAAATACTGTTGACATGGTTCGTGCCCATTCCACCGATTCCGATAATTCCCAATCGTACCTGTTCCATACTGTTCCTCTCCTTTTTACTGTCGCTGCTATATCTCTTATCTCGGTATTTTTCCCGCCGCCTCATAGATACGCATCATTGTGTCAAAGGTGTTTTCCACACCGCTCAGATTTCCCTGATAACTTCTTCCCTCCTCCAGACATCGGTAAAAATCCTTGATGCAGCTTCGGTGTCCGCATCCCCAGTAGTCCTTTCCGATACCGTGCCCGCTCTCACACGGATACTCTTCCACCCCCTTCTCCGGCGTCCATAGCGTCAGCCGGGAACCATTCATGGTAATCCGTCCTCTCTCACCCTCAAGCTCCAGAAAGACCGGTGCATCCGCCGCATAGCCGTTCGATGCGTAAAAGCACGCCCTGCCTCCCTGTGCAAAGGACATCCACGCCTCCACCGTGTCCTCGACTTCAATGAGTCCCTGTAAATGGTGATTTGACAGGGAGGCCGCCACCTGCTCCGGTTTCCCAAAATACCGCAGCAGCAAATCCAGCGTGTGAACAGACTGATTGATCAGAGCACCCCCGCCCTCCGTCATCCATCTTCCTTTCCACTGACTGCCCACATAATAAGCCTCATCCCTGCGCCATGTCACAAAGGCCCGCGCCCCTTTTACCTCTCCGATTTTTCCTTCCGCAAGCATCCGATCCATCTCCAGCGTCGTTTTATTGTAACGGTTCTGAAAGCAAAAACCGAGCTTTCCCGGATGTCTTCTGTCCTCTTTCTTCAACTCCTCAAACTGTTCCCTCGATATTGCACAGGGTTTCTCCATAAACACCGACTTTCCATGCCGAAGCAGTTCCGCCGCCATCGGAGCATGTAAAAAATGCGGTGTGCAGATATGTACTACATCCGGTTCCGCTTCACAGAGAGCATGCCAATTCGTATATATCTCCGCCTTTCCGCCCGTGTACTCTTCTGACAGTTGTTCCGCCCTGCCCCACTCCGTGTCGCAGACTGCCACCAGCTCCGCATCTTTCATGTTCTGTATCACCCAGCCATGTACCCACGCAATATTACCGCATCCGATAATACCGACCTTTTTCATGTCATCCTCCTTGTCTATCGTAAAACCGTTCTCCCCGAAAATTCCTTTGTTAAAGCTATTGTAAAGCATTTGAAAACGGAATAATATGTATATAAAATACATAATTTATGTCATTTTCCGACTTAGGAGGAGATTACAAATGACTAACGTCCTATCCTTTCCCATAGCCGCGCCTTTCGATGTGATTTATCGCAAGGATAGCCCTGCCTATCCAGTCGGTCCGCATTCCCATAACGGAGTGGAAATTTACCTCACACTCTCGCCTTTGCCGGACGTTCTCTTAAATGACACCGTCTCCGCGGTTCCCGCCGGGACCCTGATTATCATACCGCCGTTCTGTGTCCATCAGCTTTATCACAGTTCCGGCACCCTCTATGAGCGCTACATTTTGAGCCTTAATATGCAGTGGCTGGACACCGTATTTTGCGGGCAGGCGGATTTTCTGTCCTACATGAAGCAAAGTGCCGCCCCTCTTTTACTTACCCCGGATCAAGCCGCCAAAACTGAACTGATCCGGGGAATGACTGCATTGCTCTCCTTCCCGAAAGTCGCCACGCCCATTGCATTGGCGGAGTTCTTTGCCTTGCTCACAAGACTGAATGGGATCGTTGAAAACCTCTGTCCTACCCAGATGCTCACCCCGCCCATCTCGCCTGCTCAGCAGAGAATTAACGAAATCATCGCTTATATACACGATCACATCGCAGAGAATCTGACTGTGGAGGAACTTGCCGGGCATTTCTTCCTGCATCCCGACTATCTTTCGCGCTTGTTTAAAAAGCATACGCATACAACCGTCAGTCACTATATCACACTGCAAAAAATTGCCACGGCGCAATCCCTGCTCCGGGACGGCCAGACGGTCACACAGGTACAGACGGCTCTGGGCTACTCGAGCTATGCATATTTTTTTAAAAGCTTCCAGAAGAACACGGGAATGTCGCCAAGCCAATACCGCACGCGGTATTATGTAAAAACTCTTTAAAGCCCTTTTCCCTCCAAGATTTTCTATATACTTTTACCGGTAAATGTAATATACTATCCGTAACGGCTGTGCCGGGAATTGAAGCAGAAAGGGATAAGAACCATCAGGCGCACTACGCTAAAGATGCCACCCTCGCGGATGGCATCTTTTTATGTATTCTGATCGGGGGATTAATGGGTTGCGTAGTACTCGTCAAGAGCCGCCTTGCATTCTTCCTCGGTATGTCCGGCACTGCTGACAGACACAAGTCCATCACTCCGGATGGAAACACTCACGCCGTTTGAAGCTGTCCATGTTGTTCCATAATCAATATCTCCGACTACCTCTGTCTCCTGCTGACTCTCCCCATTCGTAGTCTCACCATTTGTACTGCCGGGCTGGGAGTCCGGGCTGGTGGTCTGTACGTTTGAACCGGAAGCCAGCGCAAAGTTTTCGACTGCATAAATCATTCCATTGTATACATATACTGCACATGCACCTGATCCGTAGGCGCTGTTCAGGTAGTTTGCATGGTGGCCGGGAGAGAGATACCACAGCATATGGACACTCCATCCGTTGGCAGTGGTTCCACCTTGATATTCAATATTCTCACCGTAATTGCCGCAGCCATTATGAGAGAAATCGGTAACGATCTGCTGTGCCCTCTGGCAAGCAAAGTTATAAATATTTTCATCCCACTCGAGCGCATTTAAGCCTTCCGAAACTCTTTCCTCATTCATATAGCGCCATACGTCCTCTGCAGCAGCCCTGTCGAAGCTGCCCGTTTCGTCACTGGAGCTTCCGGGTACGCCGTCGATCTTACCTAACACCTGCCACGTCGCCGCATCAAGGACAGTTCCATCTTCACAGATTGCGATGTTTTCGCCATATTTTTCATAAGCCGCTGCTACAATAGGATTGTTGGGGTTCAGGCAACCGTCCGGTGTCAGAAAATCCGTCTGGCTGGAGTTTGTGTTCTTTGCAATATTTGTTTCAGCTACCTTCTCGTCGCTTAGGTACTTATTGCTGACAAAGGCTTCGCCATCATCATAAACTATTCTGTACCAGCCGGTCTCATTGCACTGCCCTGTAACGGTGACTTCGTTATTTTTCTTAAGACTTCCCAGCTTCGTTCCGCTTGTGGCAGGTAAGTTTCTTACATTTACGGAGCTCTTCGCGTACATGGTCTTGTTCAAATCCGCGTAAGTGTACGCGCCCGTCTCGGACTTAGAGCTCGTCTGAGGCTCGGGACTTGCCTCAGGCTTAGGGTCTGTCTCAGGTCTGGGGCTTGTCTCAGGCTTAGGGTCTGTCTCAGGTCTGGGGCTTGTCTCAGGCTTGGAAGCGGTATTATCGTTGGATTCCACGTTGGTCTCCTCGGTCTCTGGCACAGATTCTTCACTCTCCGGAATGGGTTTCTCAGTCTCCGGAACGGATTCCTGCGTTTCTGCAGGTTCGATTTCTCCGATAGGCTGCTCCGTCTCCGGAACCATTTCCTCTGTCGTCTCCGGGACTGTCTCCGTGCCCTCGTCCATGGTTTGGGACCCGATTATTTCTGGCGTTCCTGCGGTCCCGGAAGTAGCATTGCATCCCGCCATCACTGCTGTCATCATAACTGCCATCATTATTGCTACGACTCTTTTTTTCATAATCCTTTTCCTTCCTTGTACTTTTTTGTATCACACAGCCTATCTGTGTTTCTACTTGTTAGACAATGTCCTTTTCAAAAAGGATTTAAAATCCCGAAAAAAATTTTGTATATGCTTCTTTATATTGTAGCTGTCTTCATTTAAAAAGCTATATCACAAATATGCAGTAGCTTTTGCAATACAATATGTGTTCTGATGGCATTAAAAAAGGACAGTCGATTTTTCCAGCTGCCCTTTGGGTTAAATATCTAGTTTCGTTAGATCTTGTCCGGCAAATGCAAGGTAATATCATGCAAATTCAAGCAAAAGCTTTATTGCCTTTAGCTCGATTGCATTTCCAGCACAATGTCTGGAGATTATCTTCTACTGTCTCACCGCCTTTGGCCACAAGACTGCAGCAAATCCTGACCATTCATTATAATAGCAATAGTTTAGCCATATACGTCAGTGCTTCCTCTTTTCCAATGCCAACCCAATCAATCGATCCGCCTGATCTGCC
>OIZV01000177.1_pt1 | contig 40594 bp, 45 predicted proteins | sample 1588681 | NCBI WGS metagenome assembly OIZV01 (sample SAMN03283281) | human gut metagenome | biome: human-associated habitat; material: feces | host: Homo sapiens | place: Peru | collected 2012 | reverse complement strand
GCGACGGCTCCGGCGACGGCTCCGGCTACGGCTACGGCTACGACTCTGGCTACGGCTCCGGCTACGGCTCCGGCGACGGCTACGGCGACGGCGACAACTACGGCGACGGCGACGGCTACGGCTCCGGCTACGGCTCCGGCGACGGCTACGGCGACGGCGACGGCTACGGCATCACATCGTTTGACGGCAGGCCGGTGCATAAGATCGACGGGGTGGCTACGATCCTGCGCAGCGTGCGCGGGAACGTAGCCCACGGGGTGATTCTGCACCGGGATCTCACCACGGAGGAGTGCTACGTAGTGAAGCAGGATCGCTTCTTTGCCCACGGGCGGACGCTGGCCAAGGCGATGGAGGCGCTGCGGGAGAAGCTGTTCGAGGATATGCCGGAGGAGGAGCGGATCGCAGCGTTTCTGGCGGAAACGGAGGACGGGATGCGCTATCCGGCGCAGCACTTCTACGACTGGCACCACCGGCTCACCGGCAGCTGTGACATGGGGCGGCGGGCATTCGCCCGGGAACATGGCATTGATGTGGAGGGCGGAACCATGTCGCTGCGGGAGTTTCTGGAGCTGACGAAGGACGCCTACGGCGGCGACGTGATCCGGCGGGTGATACAGGAGGTGGGGTGATGGCGAAATACATTGACCAGTCCGTAGCGATTGCGCGGCTTACTCATCTGGAAGTGACAGACCCCACCGCTACCATGGTGGATGCCAAGCGGGTGCTGGCGGATACGCTTCCGGCCGACGTGGCGCCGGTGGTGCATGGGCGGTTTGTCCACATAGGGCCGAGATTTGCCGGGGGTGTGGATTGGTGGAATTGCAGTATTTGCGACAGTCTGGTATCCGGTGCAGAGACACGGTTTGTCTATTGCCCCCATTGCGGCGCGAAGATGGATGGAGTGCTGTAATGAGCAGGCCGCGGTACGACTGGTGGGGGTACGCCAAGGGGATGATCCGGCGCTACCCGGGGGCGGTGACGGCGCGGGAGCGGCGGGCTGTGAGCGAGGCGGTGCGGCAGACGCTGGAGATGCCGGACGGAAAGGCGCGGATGAAGCTGGTGGACGTGATCTTCTGGCGGCGCTCTCACACCCTGCCGGGAGCGGCGGCACTGTGTCATGTGTCCGAGCGCACCGCCAGGCGCTGGCATACCGGGTTTGTGTTTCTGGTGGCCCGGGAGTTCGGGCTGATGGAATAGCGAGAAAGAGGAGAGTTGGCAGCTCTCCTCTTCTTTTCTGTTTTGCACAAATGCAAAACTATAAGTTTGTGCACATTGACCATATTTAAGGGAAAAGTTGGCCTTAAAAAGCCATTTGGGTGTGCTACCATGGAAATGGCAGGGATGGCACGGCCTGCCTGTGAGTTCCTTTTTGGCCTCCTTTCTTGGGTGGTCGCCGGGGAGACCGGCGGCTGCCCCCATATGCGGGCAAATGTCCCAAGGTGGCGACGCGGTCTCCAAAACCGCGTGTGGTGGGTTCGATTCCCAACTGCCCGTGCCATGATCTGCTGGTAGAGCGCCAGCAGCAAAATCAAAAGAAAGCTCAATGGATGCAGGAGAGGCGGATAGCCGGGGACAGACGCGCCAGGGACAAAGGCCAGTGGTGGGAGGCAGGCGCGTTGGAACAGAATGCTGGATTGAGGGGTGGTGTACGGTGGCGGCAAGGCTGACAGATTGGCAGAAGAAGAAAATACTGGCCGACTATGTGCAGCTGGGCAGCTACAACGCCACGGCGAAGATCAACGGGTGCGCCCTGAACACGGTGAAGAAGCTTGTGCAGGGAAATGCAGACATCGCAGAGCTGTGCATTCAGAAAAAAATGGAGAACACCGCGGACGTGCTGGCCTACATGGAGACACAGCGGGACGTGGTGTGTGAGATCATCGGCAAGGGGCTGACCGCTCTCAACGATCCCGATAAGCTGGCGGCGGCCACGCCTGCCCAGATCACCACGGCGCTGGGGACGCTGATCGACAAGTGGACGCTGCTGCAGGGCAGCCGGGACAAGGCCGATGTCCGGGTGGAGCTGGGCAGCATGGAGGAGTACAGCGAATGAGCACGGTGCTGCGGATGGATCCGCCCAACAGTGAGCCGCAGGCGCAGTTTCTGCGGGAAAAGCACAAGTATGTGGCCTTTGGCGGGGCGCGAGGCGGCGGCAAGAGCTGGGCTGTACGCACCAAGGCCAAGCTGCTGTGTCTGCGCTACCCCGGTATCCGGCTGCTGATCGTCCGGCGCACCTATCCGGAGCTGGTGAACAACCACATCCGGCAGCTGCGGACGGAGCTGTTGGGGGTGGCGCGGTACAACGACAAGGACAAGGTGCTGACCTTCGGTAACGGCAGCAGTATCAACTTCGCCTACTGCGCCAGGGACGGCGACCTGGATCGCCTGCAGGGCGTGGAGTACGACGTGATCTTTCTGGACGAGGCCACGCAGCTGTCGGAGTTCCAGATGCAGGCCATTACCGCCTGCCTGCGCGGCGTGAATGACTTCCCCAAGCGGGTCTATTTCACCTGCAACCCCGGCGGGCAGGGGCACCAGTACATCAAGCGGCTGTTCGTCGACCGGCGGTTTGCCGAGGGCGAGAAGCCGGAGGACTACGTATTCATCCGCTGCGCTGCGGCGGACAATAAGGCGCTGATGACCAAGCAGCCGGACTACATCCGGCAGCTGGAGGCCCTGCCGGAGAAGTTGCGCAGGGCGTGGCTGCTGGGGGACTGGAACGTATTCGAGGGGCAGTTCTTCGAGGAGTTCACCGACGACCCCAGGCACTACGCAGACCGGCGCTTTACCCATGTGATAGACCCCTTTGAGGTGCCGGAGGGCTGGACGATTTACAGGAGCTTCGACTGGGGCTATGCCAAGCCCTTCTCCTGTGGGTGGTGGGCGGTGGACTACGACGGGCGGCTGTACCGCATATTGGAGCTGTACGGCTGCACGAAAGAGCCAAACACCGGCGTGAAGTGGACGCCGGACAGGGTGTTTGCCGAGATCCACCGTGTGGAGACGGAGCACCGCTGGCTGAAGGGCAAGAATATTCAGGGTGTGGCCGACCCGGCCATCTGGGACGCGGAGAGCGGCGAGAGCATCGCCGAGACGGCGGCGCGGCACCGGGTCTATTTCACCAAGGGCGACAACAAGCGGCTGCCCGGCTGGATGCAGGTGCACTACCGGATGGCCTTTGACGAGGGCGGCAAGCCCATGCTCTACGTGTTCCGGGGATGCAAGTCGTTCATCCGGACGCTGCCGGGATTACAGTACGACGAGCACGCCGTGGAGGACGTGGACACCGACGGCGAGGATCACATCGCCGACGAGACCCGGTATATGTGCATGGCGCGTCCCATCAAGCCCCGGATGGCGCCGCAGCGTGACACCTATCTGGACAATCCCATGTACACGGCGCTGGACATCCCCAGAGAGGACGTGCTGAGCGCGCCGGAATATATCCCCATGCAGATCAAGGAGGCAGATTGATGGACGAGAACAGAGAGGTGCAGGGCACGCCGGAGGCAGATCGCCGCCCGGTGGTGACCATCGGGGCGGAGCAGCTCCATCAGGCCACGGAGACCCTGCAGCGCTACAAGCAGGGCAAGACCAATCTGGAGAAGCGCGTGATCGACAACGAGGAGTGGTACCGGCTGCGGCACTGGGCGTGCCTGCGGGCAGAGTCGCAGAAGCAGCAGGTGGAGCCGGTGAGCGCGTGGCTGCTCAACTCCATCGCCAACAAGCACGCCGACGCCATGGACAACTACCCCGCCCCCAACATCCTGCCCCGTGAGCCGGGGGACGTGGAGGAGGCGCGGCGGCTGAGCGACATCGTGCCGGTGGTGCTGCAGCAGACCGGGTTTGAGCGCACTTATTCCGAGGTGTGGTGGGACAAGCTCATCGGCGGCACCGCCATCTACGGTGTGTTCTGGGACGGCAGCAAGCTGGGCGGGCTGGGCGACATCGCCGTGGAGCCGGTGGACGTGGTGAATCTGTTCTGGGAGCCGGGGATCACCGACATCCAGCGCAGCGCCGACGTGTTCTATGTGCGGCTGGAGGACAACGCCGCGCTGGAGCGGGCGTATCCGCAGCTGGCCGGGAATCTGGGCGGCTCGACCCTCAATGTGAGCGCCTACGTCTACGACGACACCGTGAACACCGCCGACAAGTCGCTGGTGGTGGACTGGTACTACAAGCGCAGCGGTCAGAGCGGCACCCAGCTGCACTACTGCAAGTACGTCAACGACACGGTGCTGTACAGCAGCGAGAACGTGGGCACGCCCTGGTATGACCACGGGAAATACCCCTTCGTGTTCGATCCGCTGTACCGCATCAAGGGCACGCCCTGCGGGTTCGGCTACGTGGACATCGGCAAGGGCACCCAGGAGTACATTGACCGGGGGGATCAGGCCATCATGGCCAATATGCTGTCCAACGCGGCGCCCCGGTTCTTTATCCGCAGCGACGGTGCGGTGAACGAGCAGGAGTACGCCGACTGGACGAAGCCGTTTGTGCACACCAACGGGAACCTGGGACAGGACAGCATCCTGCCGGTGACCGGGCGGGGGCTGAGCGGCATCTACCTGAACGTGCTGGAGCAGAAGATCGCCGAGCTGAAGGAGACCACCGGCAACCGCGACGTGTCCACCGGCGGCTCCACCTCCGGCGTGACGGCGGCCAGCGCCATTGCGGCCATGCAGGAGGCGGGCAGCAAGCTGAGCCGGGACAGCAACAAGGCCGCCTACCGGGCGTTCCGGGAGGTGGTGGAGCTGGTGGTGGAGCTGATCCGCCAGTTCTACGACGCGCCGCGGCAGTTCCGCATCATCGGTGAGAGCGGGCGGCAGGAGTTCGTGATCTATTCCAACGAGGCACTCAGGCCGCAGGCGCAGGGTGTGGCGTTCGGGGTGGACATGGGGTACAGGGTGCCCCAGTTCGACCTGGAGATCACCGCCGAAAAGGCCAGCCCCTACAGCAAGCTGAGCCAGAACGAGCTGGCGCTGCAGTTCTTCGGGGCGGGGTTCTTCAATCCCCAGATGACCGATCAGGCGCTGGCGTGTCTGGAGATGATGGACTTTGACGGCAAGGAGCAGATCATGCAACGCATCGCCGCCAACGGCACGCTGTACCAGCGCCTCCTGATGGTGCAGCAGCAGGCCGTGGCCATGGCGCAGCTGGCGGATCAGCTGGGCGGCACCGACTTCGCCATGCAGATGCTCGGCGGCGGGCAGGCAGGGCAGCAGCCCATGCCCGGCGGCGTGCCGGACATCAAAGCAGACGGCGGCGAGAGCAGCGTGACACGCAACGCACGGGAGACGGCGGCCAGCCGGGCGACCCCGACGTAAGGAGGACGGCATGATCGAGATCAGGATGGAGCGCACCGGCAAGACCCGGGTATTGCAGATGACGGGACACGCGGGACAGGCCGATGTGGGGCAGGACATTGTGTGCGCGGCGGCGTCGATCCTGTGCTACACGGCGGCGCAGACCGCCCTTGACCTCTACGAGAGAGGGCAGCTGCACAAGCGGCCCCGGGTGGAGATGGAAAAGGGCCGCAGCGTGGTCACCATCTGCCCCAAGGCATCGGCGGAGGCCGAGGTGACGGTGGCGCTGCGGACGGTGGAGACCGGGTTTGCGCTGCTGGCGCACCACTACCCGGAGTATGTGACATTTGAAAAAAGTGAATAAAGGCGCAAAGCCTTTAGGATAGGATTCGCCCACCTGACGGGCAGATCACGGGCTCGCCCACCTACGGGCAGGAGGATACAGTATGAAACATTTGTTCCGTTGGCTCGATCTCCAGCTGTTCGCAGAGGGAGACGGCGGCACAGCAGCGGGCACTACGGGCGCGGCGGCTGACCAGAGCGACCTCTCCGGGGTCGTGTACGGCAAGCAGGCCGAAGAGACGGCACCCGACGCCGGGGCGCAGCCGCAGGAAGAACCTGCAAGGGATCTTGGCAAGGAGTTTGAAAAGCTCATCAAGGGCGAGTTCAAGGACGTGTACGCCAAGCGGGTACAGGACACGGTGACCAGACGGCTGAAGGCCACCTCTGCCGACGTGGAGGCGTTCCACGCTGTGCAGCCGGTGCTGCAGATGCTGTCCCAGCGCTACGGCGTGGACGCTGCCGACATCAAGGCGCTGTCCGCCGCCATCGAGGAGGACGACTCCTTCTATCAGGCGGAGGCAGAGCGGATGGGCGTGAGCGTGGATCAGGTGAAGTCCATCCGCAGGACGGAGCGGGAGAACCACCAGCTGAAGGAACAGCTCAGGGAGCAGGAGAACCGCCAGAAGATGGAGCAGAACCTGGCGAAGTGGGCGCAGGAGGCACAGGCCATCGCCCAGAAGTACCCGGGGCTGGATCTGGAGAAGGAGCTGGCCAATCCCCCGTTCTTCAGTGCGCTGATGAACGGCGCCAGCGTGGAGGGCGCCTACTGGGGGCTGTACCACGACCAGCTGATCCCACAGGCCATGCAGTACACCGCTCAGGAGACGGAGCGGAAGCTGGTGAACAAGATCCAGGCGCAGGCCAAGCGCCCCACCGAGAACGGGGCGGGCGCAGGCGTGACCGTGAAGAGCGACGTGTCGCAGCTCTCCGACAAGGACATGGATGAGATCATCCGCAGAGCGAGGAGGGGCGAGAAGATCCGCTTTTAGTCCCTCCGGGAAGGAGACGACATGAACAAGACCAAACATTTCCGGGTGATGGTGCTGGATCTGCAGCTGTTTGCTGACGTGACCAACGCCACCACCTCCAGCTCCACCGGCAACAACCTGTCGGCGGAGATGAAAACCTTTTATGACAAGGTGCTGCTGCGCGAGGCGGGCCCCAAGCTGGTCCACGAGCAGTTCGGCCAGAAGCGGGACATTCCCAGGGGCAACGGCAAGACCATTGAGTTCCGTAAGTTCAACCAGCTGCCCAAGGCGATGACCGCCCTGACCGAGGGAGTGACCCCCGACGGCGGCGCGCTGGACGTGACCAGCCTGACGGCCACCGTGAGCCAGTACGGATACTTCGTCCGCATCACCGACCTGCTGGATCTGACCGCCATCGACAACGTGATCGTGGAGGCCACCCAGCTGCTGGGCAGCCAGGCGGGTCTGACCATGGATACCGTGGTGCGCAACCAGCTGGTGGCGGGCACCAACGTGCTGTGGTGCCCCAAGATCACCTCCGGCGCGGAGACGGCGGTGGAATCCCGCAGCGGCATGGACACCACCGCTCAGCTGACGGTGAAGATGATCGAAAAGGCGGCGGCCACCCTGAAGGCCAAGAACGTGCCCAGCTTCGACGGCAAGTACGTGGCCATCATCCACCCCTATGTGGCCTTTGACCTGCGGCAGGACAGCCGCTGGATCGACGCCCACAAGTACGCCGCCACCACGGAGCTGTTCAACGGTGAGCTGGGCGAGATCGCGGGCGTGCGCTTCGTGGAGACCACGGAGGCGAAGATCTGGAACGACGGCACCTGCCCCCAGAAAACCGCCGCCAGCGGCGGCGTGGCCACCACCTACTACAGCGTGTTCGCCACGCTGGTGCTGGGCAAGAACGCCTACGGCGTGACCGAGGTCACCGGCGGCGGCCTGCAGACCATTGTGAAGCCCCGCGGCAGCGGCGGCACCGCCGATCCTCTGGATCAGCGCTCCACCGTGGGCTGGAAGGGCATCCGCACCGCCAAGATCTTGCTGGAGCAGAACATGGTGCGTATCGAGAGCGTGTCCAAGGAGTGGAGCGCTACCGCCAAGGCCAACTGATAAGCGGCGCGGTGGGGGATGAGCTCCCCCACCGCAGAAAGAAAGGACAACGACATGGACAATGACAACCTGAACGTCACCCAGACGGCGGATACCGCCCAGCCGGAGGCGCCCAAGGCCACCCAGCCGAAGAAGCCCAAGCGGGTGAAGGTGATGCTGCCCATCATCGACGAGCACGATATGGAGCAGTTTGTGGCCGTGAACGGCGAGAGCTACCTGATCCGCAGGGGCGAAGAGGTGGAGGTGCCTGCCGCTGTGGCGGAGGTGCTGCGCCTGAGCGAGATGCAGAAGCGGGAGGCATTCCGCTATCAGCAGGCGGCCATCCGTCAGGGCATGATGGGCGGCGAGATGTAAGGAAAACGAGGGGGCAGCCATATGCCCCCTCATTTTGAAGGAGGGCAAGCGCAATGACGATCAGGGAAGCGATCACGGCGGTGGATCTGGAGAAGCCCAGCGTGTTCAGCGATGCGAACAAGAGGGCATGGCTGGGGGAGCTGGAGGCCATGGTGGTGCGGGAGATCATAAAGACCCACGCAGGCGGCGAGACGGCGGAGGTGCCTGCCTTTGACAGCAGCACGCCGGACGACACCGTGTTGACGGCGCCAGCCCCCTATGACCGGATGTACCCGCTGTATCTGGCGGCGCAGATCGACCGGATGAACGGGGAGCTGGGCAAGTACAACAGCTCCATCACGCTGTTTACGGCGGCGTATGGAGAATATTTTAATTGGTATAACCGCACCCACGCCCCGCTGGGCACGGCGCTGCGGTTCTGGTAAGGGGGCTGGGGCATGAACTTTCCGACGGTACAGGAGACGGCCACCAGCCGGGAGATGATCTCCACATTTGGTGGATACGACCACAACCAGCGCATTTCCGGGAGCGCATTTTTTGACATGAAGAATCTGTCCTCCGACGGCTATCCCCTGCTGCAGTCCCGCCGCAAGCGGGGCACGGTGCGGCAGCTGACGGCGCCGGGGGGACTTTTGGCCAAGGACGCCATGGCGTGGGTGGACAACGGCAGGCTCTATTACAACGGGGCGGCCATTACCGGGCTGACGCTGACCCAGGGCGAAAAGCAGCTGGTGAGCATGGGCGCTTACCTGCTGATCTGGCCGGATAAAAAGTATCTGAACACGAAGGACATGACGGACTTCGGCAGCATGGAGGCATCGTGGCAGAGCGCGGGCAGCGTGACCTACTCGCTGTGTGCGGCGGACGGCACGGCGCTGACCGGGGTATCCTCCAGCAAGCCGGAAGCGCCCAGCGGCGGCGACTACTGGCTGGACACCTCCACCTCCCCCCACAGCCTGATGGTGTGGAGCGAGAGCAGCGCCATGTGGACAGGCGTGGCCACGGTATATGTCCGGATGGAGTCGCAGGGCATCGGCACGGCCTTTGAGGAGGGAGACGGGGTAAAGATCAGCGGCGCGGCCTACGTCGGCGACAGCGACGTGGTGAAGGAGCAGATGGAGGAGCTGAACGGCACCAAGCGCATCATCGCCAAGGGGGACAACTACGTGGTGGTGATCGGCCTGATCGACCTCACGCACACGCAGGAGACGGGACAGGTGACGCTTGCCCGTGTGGTGCCGGAGATGGACTATGTGTGCGAGGCGCAGAACCGGATCTGGGGCTGCAAGTACGGCATGGTGGACGGCAAGGCCGTGAACGAGCTGTACTGCTGCAAGCTGGGCGACTTCAGGAACTGGAACGTGTTCGCGGGCATCTCCACCGACAGCTGGGCGGCCTCGGTGGGCAGCGACGGCGCGTGGACGGGCTGCGCCAACTATCTGGGCTATCCCACGTTCTTCAAGGAGAATGTGATCCACCGGATCGCCATCTCTTCGGTGGGCGCCCATCAGGTGACGGAGACGGTAGGCCGGGGCGTGCAGAAGGGCAGCTACAGGAGCCTGTGCGTGGTGAATGAGGTGCTGTTCTACAAGTCCCGCACCGACGTGTGCGGCTACGACGGCAGCTTTCCCACCTCTATGGGGGCGGCGTTCGGCGGCGTGCGGTACGACAGCGCCGTGGGCGGCAGCTACAACGGCAAGTACTACCTGTCCATGCGGGACGAGGGCGGCACATGGCACCTGTTCTGCTACGACGCGGCGCGGGGGCTGTGGCACCGGGAGGACAACACCCACGCCATGCAGTTTGCCGCCATGGACGATGACCTGTATTACATCGACGCGGACAGCAAAAAGATGCTGTGCGTGCTGGGGACGCAGGGCACGCCGGAGGCGGACGTGGCATGGATGGCGGAGACCGGGGAAATCGGCTACGACTACCCGGACAAGAAGTACCTGAGCAGGTACAACATCCGGCTGAAGATCGCACCGGGCGGGACGCTGAAAATGTCCTGTATGTACGACAGCGACGGCGTGTGGCGCCACGCCGGGACGGTGGAACGGGTGGGGCTGGGCACCTTTACGGTGCCGGTGATCCCACGCCGGTGCGACCACATGAAGATCAGGCTGGAGGGAACCGGCGACGTGCGGGTATTCTCCATTGCCAAAATTCTGGAGCTGGGGAGTGACAACGGATGGTGATCCTGCAATCGCCGCCTATGCTGCAGGGGAGCCAGACCCAGCAGCTGCAAGACGTGCGGCGGTATCTTTTCAGGCTGGTGGAGCAGCTGAACAACAGCCTCAACAGCCTGACGGAGGACAATCTGGCGCCGGAGGCGGTGCAGGCGCTGGGCAGCGCGGCCAGAAGCGCCGCCGAACAGACCCGCGCAGACCTGAAAACGCTGATTATCAAGAACGCCAACGAGGTGACCCAGACCATCGAGAAGATCACGAAGGAGCTGGAGAGCACCTATGTGGCGAAGTCCGACTTCGGCACCTTTGAGGAGCGGATCAACAACGCCATTACCGCCAGCGCCGAGGGGCTGGAGATGGAGATCAGCTCCACCAGCGAGATCCTGAACAGCTTCATTGCCACCTCCAACGGCTATATCCGGCAGGGCGTGGTGGCCAAGGACGGGGACGTGCCCATTCTGGGCATTGCGCTGGGGCAGGATATTTCCGTGACCGGCACAACGGTGGATGTGGACGGGAAAACCTATGAGACGATCGACACCTCCAAGAACATGAGCGTGTGGACGACGAACAAGCTGAGCTTTTACGTCAACGGGCTGGAGGTGGCGCACTTCGCCAACAACGCCCTGTACGTGAACAACGTGGAGACCCAGTCCATCACCTTCGTCAACTGGCGGGTGGACGACGCCAACGGGTTGCGGTTCCGCTGGGTAGGAGGTACGACATGAGCAGTTACAGCTGGGGCAGCGCCCCGGTGATCTCTTTTTCCGTAACAGATAACATCCAGCGCACCGCCAACAACGGGTATGCCGGGTATGTGACGGTGACGCTGGGCGGCGTTGGCGGCAACGCTTATTTCGGGTACAGCATCAGTGCCAGCGTAGAGGGAACAAAAAAGCAGCTCAAGGGGAATTCCCCCTCAACATGGAGCGCCGGGCAGTACAGCGCGTCGTTTTATGTTGAGGGCGTCTCTGCCGGCACGTCTGTCAGCATTTCGGTAACGCTGAGCAGCAACAGCGGGCGCTCCGACGCCGACGTGAGCTACACGGCCTATATCGGCGGAGGCGGGAGCAGCGGGGAGGACACGGACGATGCCACGCCCATCAGCTGGGACGCCTCCAAGGGCAACAGCGCCCGGCTGGGCGGCAAGCTGACCATCAAGCTGAACCCGCAGCGGACGTATTACACCCACAAGCTGACGTACACCATCGGCACCACCACCGGCACCATTGCCGAAAAGGTGGGGTATGTCTCCAGCTATGAGTGGACGGTGCCCACGTCGCTGATCCGCCTTGTAAACAAGAGCTACGGTACGCTGTGCACCATCACCTGCACCACCTACAGCAGCTCACGGGAGGTGGGCAAGCGGGAGCAGGACGCGGTGCTCTATCCGCCTGCGGACGCGGGGCCCGTTGTCCCGGCGTCGGTGCGCTCCTTCTGGCCGCAGAACGAGGGCGTGGTGGCCGGGTTTCCCGGCTACGTAAAGGGGTACACCAAGCTGCTGGTGCGCATTTTCCCCGATGTGATCGAAATGAAATACAGCGCGACGCTGAAAAGCATCACGGTGACCTTTGGCGGCAAGACGGTGGCCGCCGAAAAGGCGGCCGACCTGTACAATGGCAGGGAGTACTACAAGGCCGTGACGGCTGTATTGCAGGATCTGGTGGGCAGACTGACGGTGACCGTTACGGACAGCTACGGCTTTTCCAGCGGCGTGACGATCAACATCAGGGACTATAAAGACTCTTTCCCGGGAAAGACGATCTATGATTATGCCCCGCCGTCGCTGAGCGGCATTGCCATCTACCGCAGCGACGACGCCATGGTGGCGGCGGACGCAGGCGCGCACATCACGACCGGGGCGACGGTCAGGTGGACGTCACTGAACGGGTGGAACGATGATGCGAATCACTGTTCGCTGACAGCGCAGTACAAGGAAGCCGGGGCGCAGACGTTTTCCGCTGCCGTAAAGCTGACGAGCGGGCAGAAAACGAGGATCAACGGCAGCGCCGTCATCGATCCGGAGAAGAGCTACACCGTGCGGATCACGGCGAAGGACAGGATCGGCCGCACGGCCATCTATGAAGCGACGGTGCCCACCGCCACCATCACCTTCCACCTGAAGGACGGGGGCAAGGGCGCGGCATTCGGCAAGATCTCCGAAAAGGACAACACCTTTGAATGCGGCTGGGACGCGGAGTTCTCGAGGGATGTGCGCATCACCGGCAAGCTGACGGTGGGGTCGGGCAATCTGCGCAACGGGGACAACCTGCTGGACAACTGGTACTGGAACCCCAACGTGATGATCAACACCCGGGGCGTGGCCAGCGGCGCGGACTGGAACGGCGGCTACGGCATAGACCGCTGGAAGGGCAGCGCAGGGATGAAGGTCTATTTTGCGACCGCCGACGGCTACCTGTATCTGGACAGCAGCACGGGGACGACGTCCGGCTATCTGCAGCAGCTCTTTGAACCGGCACTGGCAAAGGCGCTGGTGGGGAAAACGGTGACGGCCAGCGTGCTGTGCACGGCACTGCCCTACAGGGGCGTGCATTCCGGCACCTTCACTTTCCCGGAGATTGGCAGCAAAACAACGATCCCGACGGATTTCGGCACCATTGAGGTGGGCAGCGGCGCTGAATCAGGTGTGGGATTCTTCCTGCTGCGTGTGGCGGCAGGCGGCACGCTGCGCCCCATGGCCGCCAAGCTGGAGCTGGGGGACACCCAGACGCTGGCGCATCAGGAGAACACGGTGTGGACACTCAACGAGATCCCACGGCGGGAGGGGCAGGAGCGTATCTGTCAGCGGTATTGCTTTGCGCCGTTTATCGGCGGCAGTATTTTCACACGGACGACATTCGTGGGCACCGGTATTGTGCAGTTCTTTGTCTCCACTCCCGTGACGCTGCGCACCAATCCCGTGCTGGAGTCGGGTACCGTCAACGTCGGGGCGTGGGGCTCTACCGGGTTGGCGCATGGCTTTACGTATACCTACTCCGCGCTGCGGAACTCGCTGCGCATCCTGGCATCGAAAGCGGGGCACGGCCTGAGCGATATGTGGATGGATCTCAACAAGGTGATCTTTTCTGCGGATCTGTAAAAGGGGGGTGCCGCAAATGAGCAAGGTCTATATCAAGACGGATGCAGGGGGGCGCATCCTCGCCTGTGACGGCGGCTACAGCGAGGAGAACATGGGCGACAAGGCAGCGTGGACGCTGCTGGACGAGGGCGAGGGAGACAAATACAATCTGTGTCAGAGTAATTACTTTGACAGCCTTTATACAGATGACGGTATCCCCCGGTATAAATATGCAGACGGTGCGGCGGTGCTGCGCAGCGAGGCGGAGATCGAAGAGGACGTGGCGGCGCTGCCGCCGCCCCCGCCGTCGCCGCTGGAGCAGGCGCAGGCGGAGGCCGCCGTTTACAAGGCGGCGCTGGAGGTGCTGGGCGTGAACACGGAGGAAGCCGATGAGAGCTGATATTATGGCGCAGGCGCAGGCCATACGCGCCAGCATGGATAGGGCGGCGGGGTACCTCACCGACCGGCAGGCCGCCAGCGCGCCGCTGCTGTACCCGAGTTGGGCGGCAGGGGTAACGGTGGAAGCGGATGCCCGGATGTACTACGCGGCCACAGGACGGCTCTACAAGGCTGCGCAAAGGCACACCACGCAGGAAGGCTGGGAGCCGGACAAAACGCCTGCCCTGTGGACGGCCATCGACGTGGAGCACGCAGGCACCCGGGACGACCCCATTCCGGCGGTGCGGGGCATGACGTACACCTATGGGCTGTACTACCGCGACGGCGAGGACGGCAAGCTGTACCGCTGTGAGCGCACCGGGGCGGCGGAGGGCGACACGGCCACGCTGCAATACCTTCCCCATGAGCTGGTGGGGCATTATTTCACGGAGGTAGACGACCAATGACAGAGACGATCATCGTGGCGGGACTGAGCCTTGTGGGGACGCTGGCGGGGGCATATCTGGCCAACCGCAAAAGCAGCGCCCTCATTGCCTACCGGCTGGAGCAGCTGGAGGAAAAAGTGAACAAGCACAACAGTCTCATCGACCGGACGTACCGGCTGGAGCAGCACATGGCGGTGGTGGACGAGAGCATGAAGGTGGCCAACCACCGCATTGCCGATCTGGAGGCGGAGGTACTCCACCACACGGAGACACACCATAGGGAGGGCTGATATATGGCATTTTCTTATAAGGACTATGTGGAGAGCGACCGGGTCAGGAAGCTGGCGGATCAGCTCTCCAGAATCAACGACACCAAGCCCGGGGATTGGACGGGCGGCCAGTACGGCGGGCAGGTGCAGGACATTCTCAAGAAGATCCAGAACCGGGAGAAGTTCAGCTATGACCTGAACAGCGACGCGCTCTACCAGCAGTACAAGGACAAGTACGTGCAGCAGGGCAAGCAGGCCATGCAGGACACCATGGGGCAGGCGGCGGCACTGACGGGGGGCTACGGCTCCACCTACAGCCAGAGCGCCGGACAGCAGCAGTACAACGCCTATCTCCAGAGTCTGGGGGACGTGGTGCCGGAGCTGTACCAGATGGCGCTGAACCGCTACCAGATGGAGGGCGACGACCTGAAAACCCAGTATGGGCTGCTCTCCGACCAGTACCAGCAGGAGTACAGCCAGTACCGCGATCTGCTGAGCCGCTGGCAGGCAGACAGGGACTATCTGAGCGGGCGGTATGACAGCGAACGGAGCATGGACTACGGGCGCTATACCGGCGACCGGGATCTGGCCTATCAGGACTACCGGGCGGCCATTGCGGACGACCAGTGGCGGCAGCAGTATCTGGAGTCCATCCGGCAGTTTGACGCCCAGCAGGCGCTGGCGCGGGAGCAGTTCGACTGGCAGAAGGCGCAGGCGGCGGCAAAGGCCAGCAGCGGCGGCGGAGGCTCGGGCGGGAGAAGTTCTTCCGGCAGCGGGAAGAAAGCGGATGCAGAGAAGTATTCCTCGTCCACGGCGATGCGCATCATCCACGACGCAGATACCGGCGTTGACCAGTCTTTGCAGGGACAGATCAACGCGCTGGCAGCCATGTATGAAGCGGGCAACATCACCAAAAAGCAGTACAACGATCTGGTATATGCGCTGAGAAACCCCGGTAGGTAAGGAGGCTGTTCATGGGCTGGCAGGATATTTACAAGAGAAAAATGGAGGAATCCGGCCTTGAGGCCGGAGAGATCAACTTCGTCGATGTGGACACCTTCCACCAGAGAGAGCGGGAGAGGTGGGACGCCGACGTGGCAGCCGGGAAGATTCAGACCGTGAAAACGCCGGAGACGACGGTGGAGACACCGGCGAATAGCGGCGAAAGGAAGATCACCGTCTCCCCCGGCGGTACGTTTCTGGGCGGATTCTCCTTTACGGCGCCCCGGCAGAAAACCGCGCAGGAGCTGGCGGACGAGGCGAAACAGCAGCAGGCGTATCTGGAGGAGTATGAGCGGCTGTCCACGCTGGATCTGGAAGCGCTGGAAAAAGAAGTGGACGAGGCGAAGCAGGCGGCGAAGGGCAGCCACGGTACGTATGACATCAAGGCGTTTGGCGGCGGCGACCTGCCCACGCAGCAGGACGGCAAATATGCCGCGCTGCAAACCGACCTGAACAAGGCCAGAAGCATCCAGTATGAGAAAAAGGGCCGGGAGGCGCTGGACAAGCTGACGGAGGAGCAGAGCGCCGCGCTGGAGGTGCTGAACACGGAACGGTCGGACACGGCCAAACGGCAGGCAGCGTGGCAGACGATGCAGCAGGCAGGATATTCCGACGAGGAAATCAGTCAGCTGGCCAATTACCACAGAAACGTCCCCCGGCGGGAGAAGAACGCAGAGACATACGCCAAGGTGCAGGAGGCCGGAAGGAATGAGGGCGACACGGCACCGGTGTTCGGCACGCTGCTGTCTGTGCCCGCCAATCTGCTGAGTGGCATCGGGTCTATCGACGCGGCAATAAAAAAGTTGGCCGACCCCGACACGCCCACGGACTACAACGCCCCGGCCATGCTGCCCTATGCCTACGCCAGCGGTGTGCGGGGCGAGGTGACGAAAAACCTTCAGTACGACCACGGCAACAACGCGGCGTTTCTGTACGGCGTGGGCACGTCCGTACTGGACAGCGCGGCCACAGCGGCGCTGACGGCGCTGGGCGTTCCGGCTGCGGCGGCCTCGGCCACGCTGGGCGGCGCGGCGGCCACCGACGCCATGGTGACAGCCAAGGATCGAGGGCTGGATGACACCCACGCCATCATCTCCGGCGTGGCGGCGGGCGTATTCGAGACCTTCTTTGAAAAGTACAGTCTTGAGAACCTGATCTCCATGAAGCTGCCCACCGGCACGATGAAGCAGCGGCTGGCCGGGCTGCTGAAGAACACCGCCACACAGGCGGGCGTGGAGGGCAGCGAGGAAATGTTTACCGACCTCGCCAACCTGATGGTGGACAAGATCGCAAACGGCGACATGGCGGACGTGAGCCAGCGGATCGCCGTGTACATGGCTGGCGGCATGAGCTACCAGGACGCACAGCAGAAGGTGGCCAACGAGACGGTGAAGGACATCGCCGTGGACTTTGCCGCAGGCGCACTGGCGGGCGGCGTCATGGGCGGCGGCAACATGGCGGTGCAGACCGCAGCGCACAACCGGTATCAGGACGCTGTAAAGCAGGTGCGGGAGCGTGCCGGTATCACGGGATCGTTTCAAACCAGCGAGGATGGGCGCACCAGCTACAACGATAACGAGACACAGATCCGCTCTGTGGTGAAGGACGGCAAGGTGGAGCTGGCAAGCGGGGAGACGGTAGACCCCAAGGACGTGCGCTTCAAGGATCAGCAGACCGCAGACCTGTACGAGGGCGCTATCTCCTCGGCGGAGAACGCCGGGGCGGCGCAGGTGTTTGTGGATTCCTACACCGGCGGCGACGTGAGCCAGTACCTGCTGGGAATGCAGCAGGCGTATGCGGCGGGCAGAAGCGGCATTGCGCAGGAGGACATGACGCCGGGCACGTTTGCCGACGACCTGAGCCGGGCGCAGTTCCGCGCCGCCTATGCGCAGGGACAGGCCGCCACGGAGGCGGAATTCCCCGTGATGCGCGACATGGGACTGGGCGAGAACGGCAGCGCCGCGTGGGCAGAGGTGCAGCGCACCAGCCGAACGCAGAGCAAGGGCAAGCTGCAGGCGGGCTTTACCGTGATGTATCAGGCGGGACTGCGGCGGGAGGCCGCGTCCAGCGTGAAGAGCGCGGCGGCCAGCGCACTGCCCCAGAGCGTGCAGACGGCGGCCTATAAGGCGGGGCTCTCCGACGCGGCGGCCAGCCTTGCACGGGAAAAGGCGGGGCTGGACTTTGTGAGCAGCGCAGGCAACGATAGCGGCCTTGTGGACAGCGAATACGCCCAGCGGCTGGCGCAGGAAAAGGCCGGTACGGCGGCACTGCTGAACACCATGGGCAAGGAGCTGGGACTGCGGGTGGAGATCGTGCCGACGGTGCGGGGCGGCAGCGCCAACGGCCAGTACATTGCCAGCCGGAACCTGATCCAGATCGCGGCTGACGCGGACAACGCCATTGACTTTGTGGCGGCCCACGAGGTGACGCACCGGATGCAGGAGCTGGCGCCGGAGGAATACCGGGCTTACCGCGACCACGCCATGCGCTACCGCGCACGGGAATCCGGCGAGGAGGGCGCGGCGGCCTATGTGGAGCGGTATCGGGCGATGGCCGAGGAGGCGGGCGTGAAGCTGACGCAGGAGGAGGCCATGGACGAGATCGCCGCCGACTTCACCAGCGAAATGATGGCAAACGGCAAGCTCTTCGAGGACTTCGCCAAGGAGAACCGCCCGGCGGCAAAGCGGATGCTGGACGCCCTGAAAGCCTTTATCGAGAAGATCAAGGCGCTGTTCCGGGGCAAGGAGGCACGGGACGCGGCGGCACAGAGCGCCTACGGCACGGACATGGCCGAGCTGGAGGCGTGCGCGGCGCTGTGGCAGAAAGCCTATGACGCGGCGGCAAAGCAGGCGCAGAACGCAAAAACCGCCGCCCGCGAGGGCGACGGTGAGGGACGACTTTCCATTAAGCGGACTTCGCAAATGACGCTGGCGCAGCAGCTCAAGATGTACTATGACGGAAAGATAGCTTCCAGTGATGCGTTTTATTTCGGTGAAACGCCGGATACATTGGCAATTGTCGGGCTGGATTCACTGCCTTTGGCGTTTACGATTTCTGATTTCCATAAATCTGCAAAGGGAAAACACAATGTTCCTCGGCGAGTATGGAAAAACCTGAATAGCAGTTTGGAGAATGCGCTGTTTGCATTTCGTATTGGAGATCGTGTCGGCATCATGACCAGTGACATTGATGGAGACGGGAAACCTCTTCTGGTAGGCATTGAGCGAAATGTCAGCATGGATCGTGAGCCGGTGAATGCAATTCGCAGCGTTTATGGTCTGGATAATCCCGGCGCGTGGCTTAGAAATCAGTTTACTGGTGGAAAAGAATACATCCCGCTGAATAAAGAAAAAGCGAACGCCTTTCTCCAGACCTACGGCGCATATTCGGCCTCGGTGGGAGATGGCATTCGCTCTACGGATGCTATTGTAGAGGATAGCCAGTCGAATGTCAAGAGTAAATTTTCGCTGAAGAAACCGGTGGAGGAGACAAAAGACCTGCTGGCGCTGCACAACCTGACAGAAAAGAATCTTCTGGATGCTGTCAAGCTGGGTGGACTTCCGATGCCCTCCATCGCCGTGGTGAAGGGTGACGCGGGGCACAGTGAGTATGGCCCGATCTCCTTCGTTTTCAGCAAGGATACCATCGACCCGCAGCTGTTCCGCAGCAATAAGGTGTATGGCTATGATGCGTGGACACCCACTGCACCGCAAATCGAATATGAGGTCAACGAAAAGGCCGCAAGACGTATTCATGACCTGTTTTACAGGATGCAGCGAGAAAAAGGCCGTGACTTTGCTAATCCGCTGTATTCTGTGGCCAACACGCTGGAGGATGAGCTGAACCGCAAAGGTGGGTTGGACAAGGTGGTTGAACCTATGCGGGACGATCCGCGTGTGATGAACATCTACCTTGAAGATACCGGACGTGGAGCAGTAGAAAAAGTGATGCGCCAAAACGTCAGCCGCATGGATGAAAACCAGCAGGAAATGTCCGAGTTCCTGATCCGCGAATTGGGCGCTGACGCTGTAGACGGTTTCCGGGCAACTGGCAACGAGGCTCCCATTGCAGCAAGAAGGCGATGGTTTGCAGAACACGGTGAAGCACTGAACGAGGCATTGCGGAAATACTACGAAAAGCTGGGGCTGCCTGCGAAGGATGCCGCCGATGTGGTGAACGCTGAGACGAATGCAGCGAAAACAAAATATCTGCTGAATACGCGGAAGTATTTGAGCGGAAACACAGAGACGGTGACGGAAGAAGTCGATCTGGACGCTACCAATAATGCTATCCGCAAAAAGGTGGACAAGGCTGACTATGACCGCTGGCTGGATGAGCTGTTTAAGGACGTTGTGAAAAACGAGGGCATATACAACGGTAAGGCTTACTACACATCCTCCGGTAACCGCCGCAGCTTCTCCGCGACCCATTATGAGATCACGCTGGAGAATATTGTAAAGGCAATGAAGCGGGGCGACCAGAAGGGCACCAATACATTCTTTGGCGGGCAAGCTATCTGGGGTGTGGCTTCAAAGGACTATAATTCCATTGACGAAATCAAGGCGGATTCCGGCCGACTGGTAAAAATGCCGGAGGAGGAATACAGCGCTATCCGTCAGGAGTATTCGGCACGGCTGGCGGAGTTGACCAACGAGATCAAAGACCCCGCCGCCCAGAATGACTTTATTGCTTCGGACGATGCGGCCACAGCCATTGTGGAAACTCTGCGCACAAAGCGTACCGCAGCGGCCATCGACAAGGAGCTGCGTACATATCCGACGCTGCATATCAGGCCGGACACGGCGGGCAAGGTGCTGCAACTCTTTGAAGATATTTCCAATATGCCCACCGGGTACTTTGAGGCCAAGCCGCAGCGTGCTGTGGGATTTGACGAAGTGCTGGCCGCTGTGATCCCGGACGATACAAGCGCGGGTGCGAGGGCGGCACTGGCTCAGGCTGGCGTGAAAACGATTGAGTACAAGAGCGGAGATGAACAATCCCGCACAGATGCAGTAAACAGCGTGGAGGGCGCAAGATTCCAGCTGAAATCCGCCACGGAGCTGGAGCAGGAGGTGCGGGAGCTGAAGAAGGAGCGGCGGGCGCTGGAGAACCGGAACCGTGTGCTGACGGAGCGCGTGGCCAAGTGGCGCGGGGAGCTGCGGCGCACCGAGACGCCCAGCGTGCGCCCCGATGACGTGAAGAAGCTGGGGCGGCAGTTTATCAGCGACTACGGCAGCAGCACCGATTACCGCGCCATTGAGGGCGACATGACAGCGCTGGGCAAGGCGCTGATGGCCGACGACGTGTCCATGGAGACGCTGCGCCCCCACGCCCGTGCGGCGGCGGAGAAGATCATCGACGGGGTGCTGGTGCAGACGGAGAGCGGCGGGGAGCTGCTGGCCATCCGCGACCACCTGAAAAACGTCACGCTGCGGTATACCGACGACGGCTCCATTCCCGATTTCAAGGCGTGGAAAAAGGCCAACCGGGGGACGCTGAAGATCAGCGACAAGAGCGGCCTTGACGTGGATGTGGCGTACAGCGAGCTGACGGAGATGTTCGGCGAGGGGTATTTCCCCAGTGACATCATCCACCCCGACGACCAACTGCTGCGGATAAGCGAGGTGCTGGAGGATGTGGGGCGCATTTACGAAAACCCCTTTGACAGCTACCGTGACGCAGCGGTGACGGAGCTTTCCGACCTGCTGATCGACGGTATGATCGGCGAGGAGGTGCGGCAGAGCAACCCCACCTTTGCCGACCGGCAGGCGCTGGAGCTGCAGGAGGCCAAGGGGCGGCTGACGCAGATGCTCATCAAGACCCGCGAGGGACGGGACAGACAGGTGGCGCGGATGCAGCGGCACTATCAGGAGCAGACAAAGGCCGGGCGGGAGCGGCGCAACGCCACCGCTTTGCGTGCGAAGATCGCGCGGCACACCGCCGACCTGTCCCGGAAACTGCTGACCCCCACGGACAAGCAGCACATTCCGGAGACGCTGCGGCAGAGCGTGGCGGCACTGCTGGGCAGCATCAATCAGGAGAGCGCGTACAGCTACGACGAAAACGGCAAGCTGGTGCACAACACTTCCGGCGACCCAACCAAGCGGACACAGGCGGCCATTGCCCTGAAAGCCGCCTATAATGAAATTCGCAATAGCGGCGAACTGGTGCTCGACCCCGACCTGCTGGGCAGCGAGGGCGCGGGACTGCTGGATCAGGTGATGGCGTTCGGCAACAAGCGCATTGCCGACATGAACAGCGAGGAGCTGACCACCGTATGGCAGGCGGTGCGTGCTATCGAGCACAGCGTGTCCACCTACAACAGGAATCTGGCCATTGAGCGCTATGCCGGGGTGCAGGAGCTGGCGGAGGCGCTGCGGAGCGGCACCGCTTCACGGCGGCGGGTCAACCGGGGCGTCGCGCTGGATCTCTATGACCCGTATTCGTTCTTCTACGGCTACGGCGAGGCGGGTATGCAGATATTCCGGACGCTGCGCAACGCACAGGACAAGCAGAACACCATGCTGAAAGCCATTCAGGACGCCGTGGAGAAGTTCATGGACGAGGCGGTTTATAAGAGCCGGACGGAGCGCCATGCGTTCTTTGTGGGCGCGGATGGCAAGCGGCTGGTGCTGACCACGGGGCAGATCATGAACCTCTACAACCTGATGCGGCGCGGCGAACAGGCGGTGCATCACATGACGGTGGGCGGCGTGGTGCAGCCCGCCATCGAGAAGAAGGGCAAGCAGGCGGCCATTGACCGGGGCACGGAGAACATCCGGCTGACAATGGACGACCTGAAAGCCATCACCGGCACGCTGACCGAAGCGGACAAGCGGGTGGCGGAGGGCTTGCAGAAGATCGCCAGCGGCTACCTCGCCAAGCAGGGCAATGAGGCCAGCATGACCGTGTACGGCTATCGGAAGTTCACGGAGCGGAACTACTGGCCGATCAAGGTGACGAAGGAGGGCACCACCCAGAACGCCGAGAAGAGTCCGGAGCTGCCGCGGGAGATCCGGAACATCGGCAGCGCCAAGCCCCTGACGCCCAACGCCAGCAACGCGCTGGAGATGGCGGATGTGTTCGATGTGTTTGCCCAGAACGCCAGCGACATGATCCAGTACAGCACACTGCTGGCTCCCATGGAGGACATCAACCGGATTTATAACTACCGCTACCGTGACGCCGAGGGCAACCTGACCGGCAAGAACGTGAAGCAGGTGCTGACGGACGTATACGGCGAGGCTGCGCCGACATACTGGACCAACCTGATGCGGGATTTGCAGAACGGCCTGAACAGCACCGGCACCGACACCACCCGGCTTGTTGAAAAACTGGTCGGCAACGCAAAGGGCGCCAGCGTGGGCTTTAACGTCCGCGTGGCGATCCAGCAGCCGACGGCCTACGTCCGGGCGGCGGCCATCCTCGACCCGTCTACGATGGCAAAGGGTATGGTGGGCGGCGCGACGGAGGGGAGCGGCTGGGAAAAGGCCAAGCGGTACGCTCCCATTGCCAGCATCAAGGACACGACGGGCTTTGACCAGAGCAGCCGGTACAGCATCGCCCAGAACATCTATGGCGGCGAGGGCGGCATTCGGGAAAAGCTGAACGACTGGAGCGGCTGGGCTGCCGGTAAGGCGGACGCCGTGACATGGGGCGCTATCTGGAACGCCTGCGAGTGGACGGTGGTGAACGAGGGCGGCTACGAGCGGGGCAGCGACGCGTTTTACGCCCGCGTGGCGCAGGTATTCACGGATGTCATTGACCAGTCGCAGGTGGTGGACGGCATTTTGCAGCGGACGCAGATCATGCGGGACAAGGGCGGTCTGGCCAAGCAGGCCACGGCCTTTATGGGTGAGCCGCTGAAAACGCTGAATATGTTCATGCGCGCCTATGACGCATGGCGGTTTGAGCAGAACATCCCGAAGCGCAGCGCCGCCATGAAGAAGATGACGCGCACCATCGGTGCCGTGCTGGTGACGGACATTGTGAACGCGCTGGTGCAGTCCGTTGTGGACGCTTTCCGTGCGGACGACAAGGATAAAAACTACCGGGAACGGTATCTGGAGAAGCTGACCGGCATTACCGGCGACAAGGAAACGGATAACCTTCTGAGCGTGCTGTGGGGCAGCAACCTGTGGGACAACATGGATCCGCTGGGGCGGCTCCCCTATTTGAAGGACGTCAAGTCGCTGGCGCAGGGCTTCACGGTGAGTCGGATGGACGCCGATACGGTGGGAGAATTCATTAGTGCGATGCAGCTTTTCATCCGCAGCGCACAGGGCGAGGGCAAGAAAACCACACTGTACGCCGCCAAGCAGCTGCTGACGACAGGCAGCAAGATCTTCGGTATCTCCTTAGCTAATGCGGGGCGCGACGCGTGGGCTATTGCCCGGAGCATCGCGCGGGACAGCGGCAATGTGCGGATAATGTATGAGATGGAGCGGGCTATCTGGCGGCTTGCACCGGATGCAGGCAACAACACCCGGTATTACAAGCTGCTGTATATGGCCATGGAGCGGGACAAGGACGCGTATCAGTACATCTATGACGACATGAAGAAGCGGGGGTACAGCGACAAGCAGCTGCAGGACGGCATGAAAAAGATCATCAAGGATTCCGATGTGTCCGACACCGATATGAAGGCGCAGCTGGAGGAGATCGGGTACAGCAGCGAGGAGGCGCAGGGGGTCATGGATATGTGGGCGTTCAATGAGAAATACGGATTTGCCTACACTGACAAGCGGGAAGCGTTTGTTGAGGGTGCAATTACCCGTCAGCAGCTGATCAGTGAAATGGTCAGCGTTGGTGGAAAGACACGCGAGGAGGCAGAAAAGTATGCCACGCAGCTGCAGTGCGAGATCGATACCGGCATCAGCTATGATGACCTTCGCGGCGCTTACAGCTCCGGCAAAATCCGCTACGATCAGGCTGTCTCTTACCTGAAACGGTACGGTGGAAAAGATGATGAAGATGCCACCGAGACCGTTGAGAAGTGGAAATTTATGGGGAACAGCGACGCATACGATGACATTTCGGCGGCAGCTGTGGCAAAGTACAACGAGTACTGCGCGAATGCGGGCATTCCGAAAGACCTCTTCTTTACGACGTGGAAGGAGACGAACGCCATGACCGGCGAGGACTACAATGGGGACGGCGAGAACGATGCGTATTCCAAGATGGATAAACAGCTGGAGTATATCGGCTCCCTGGGGATTTCCTATGATCAGATGTGGGCATTGGCGCTGGCATCGGGGATCAGCGAGAAACAGATCAACAAGCGGGCACCGTGGTAAATAGCGGGAATACCCCCGTTATCAAAATACATGACAGGGCGCAAGCCCGGAAAGGACTACATCATGAGAAACTGGAAGAACTGGATCAAGGCGGCGGGTATCCGCGCCATCAAGACCGTGGCACAGACCGCTGTGGCCACCATCGGCACCACCGCCGTGATGGCGGAGGTGAACTGGGTCGCCGTGGGCAGCGCCAGCGTGCTGGCGGGCATTCTGAGCCTGCTGACCTCGCTGGCCGGTCTGCCGGAGCTGGAGGAGTGAGGGCATGAAGCTGGTAGAGACTTTCCTGACACGGAATCCCTGCTACAGCGCCAATATGAGCAACGCGGACGAGCGGTACACCACGTTCCAGCGCCGGGGGGCGCTGGGACTGGTGCTCCACTCGGTGGGCTGCGCCCAGCCGTCGGCAGAGGTATTTACCAGGAAGTGGGACAGCCCGTCCTACTCCCGCGCCTGCGTGCACGCGTTTATCGACGCCAATACGGGGACGGTGTATCAGTGCCTGCCGTGGAACTTCCGGGCATGGCACGTGGGCGGCGAGGCCAACAACACCCACATCGGCGTGGAGATGTGTGAGCCGTCCGCCATCAAGTACCGGGGCGTGAGCGCCAAGTTTGACGTGATCGACCGGGAAAAGGCGCTGGCACAGTGCGAGACGGCCTACAAGGCGGCGGTGGAGCTGTTTGCCATGCTGTGCAGGAAGTACAGCCTTGACCCGCTGAAGGACGGCGTGATCCTCAGCCACTATGAGGCGGGCAAGCGGGGCATCGGCTCCGGCCACGTTGACCCGGAACACCTGTGGACGGGGCTGGGCACCGGGTACACCATGGCGAGCTTCCGCAAGGATGTGGCGGCGGCGATGGGCGGCGTGGTCACGGAGCCCACCGTGGAACCGGCAGCCGCGGACAAAACGATTTCCATGCAGGTGCGGCAGTTGTCCAAAGGGATGGGGGGCAATGACGTGCGCACCTTGCAGGCGGCGCTGATCGCCAACGGCTACGACTGCGGCAAGGCCGGTTCTGACGGGGATTTCGGCAGCGGTACAGACGCAGCGCTGCGGCGCTTCCAGACGGACTATCAGCTGGGCGCTGACGGCATCGCCGGACGCGGTACGTGGGGGAGGCTGCTGGGGAAGTAAAGTTGTTTTCTGGGTGAGGCGGAGGCTACGACGAGCCGCCCTTCGTCTCCGCGCACGTGCGTTCCGCAAACCTACGGCACAGAAATGAACATGAACCCTGTTCACCGAGAGATCCGTGCAAAGCTTCAAAGCATGGCGCCCCGGCGGGCGGTGGCCTACATCGCCGCGCTGGAGCTGCCGGGAGACGAGGCGTATTTCCTCATCGAGTGCGACGTGAAGAGAAAGAGCTATGCGCAGCTGGGCGCACAGTCCTTTGCCTCGCCGGAGTACATCAACCGGACACGGCGGCGCGCTTACGCGAAGATAGCCGACCACATCAAGAATCAGTAAAGAAGAGACCAAACAATGACCGTTTTCAGGCCATTTGTTTGGTCTCTTTTCCTGTACCATGGAGAAAACAAGGAGGTGCTGGCATGGCATATTTCAACCCCTATCAGCCGATGGGATACGGCAGCCCATATGGATACCCCACCGGAGGCGGGCAGCCCTATACGGGGCAGATCACAAGGGTCAATGGGCGCGGCGGCGTGGACGCCTTTAAGATGGCTCCCAACTGCTCCGCGCTGCTGATGGACGAGCACGACCCCATTGTGTGGCTCAAGACGACGGACGGCGCAGGGTACGCCACGGCTACGCCGTACACGGTGACGCCGTATCAGCCTGCGCCGGTGGTAGACGTAAACAGCCTTGAAACGCGTGTGAAAAGATTGGAGGAGATGCTGAATGGCAAACCCGATGATGCAGATGCTGAGCGGCGGGCGAAACAAGCTGAATAACCCGCTGGCGCTGGTGGCGGAGTTCCGCAAGTTTGCGGCAGGCATGACACCGGAAAAGGCGGAAGAAACGGTTATGCAGCTGCTGAGTTCCGGGCAAATGACGAAAGAGCAGTTCGCCGAACTGAAAGAAACAGCCGGATGGCTGATGCGATTCCTGAAATAAGCCGGGTGCGCAACGGTTTATGATATATTCTGAAGGAAGGAGTACTATTCACCATGGACAATTACAGTCTGAGTGACCTGCGCGCCGCTGTCGGCGGCGAAAATGGCGGTTTTGGTTTTGGCGGCGGCGGACTTCTGATCGTCGTGATCCTGTTCCTGTTCTTCGTGATGTTCGGCGGCGGCTTTAACCGCCAGAACGATTTCGGGCAGTACGCCACGGCAGCCAGCCAGCAGGAGATCCTGTTCGGCCAGCAGTTCGGCCAGATCAATGACCGCCTGACCAATCTGGGCAATGGCATCTGCACCATCGGGTACGAGATGCAGGGCAACATCGGACAGCTGGGCAAGGAGATGGCGCTGGCGCAGAACGGCACCAACATGACCATCATGCAGACCGGCAACGGCATCCAGGCGCAGCTGGCAGAGTGCTGCTGCACCACGCAGCGGGCTATCGACGGCATCAACGCCAATCTGGAAGCCAAGTTTGCCGCGCTGGAGAAATCCCAGCTGGAGCAGCGGATCGCCGAGCAGTCCGCCCGCATTGCCAGTCTGGAGATGGACAACCGGATGTACGGCGTGGTACGTTATCCCAACGGCTACACCTACAACGCCGGTATGTCCCCCTTCTGCGGCGGTGGCTGCGGCTGCGGCAACGTGTAAGAGCATCTTACGAGTACGCCCTTTCAGGCGAGGCAAGCGGGGCGGCAACAGCTGCCCCGCCATTATCTTATCAGGAGGAATATATGATGAGCAAATCTGCGATCTATACCACAAATACCAGCAAGCCCACCGTGGCGGTGGGCGGGGTCGTGCCGGTGGGCGTGACAACGCGCCGGTTCGGCTGCAACATCAAGCAGGACGGCAACGCCATCACCCTGTGTGGACAGGGCTACTATCTGGTCAATGTCAGCGCCACCGTAGCGCCCACGGCCGCCGGAGCGGTCTCGCTGACGGCGCAGAAGGACGGCGTGGAGATCATTGGCGCGACCGCCGCAGCGACGGCCACGGGCGCCAGCGACGAGCTGAATCTGTCGATCACAGCGCTGATCCGCAACGCCTGCGGCTGCGAAAGCAGCATCCTGTCCCTGGTGCTGGGCGGCACGGAAGCCGTTGTGAACAACCTGTCCGTTGTGGCGGAAAAGCTGTGAGGTAAGGGCTATGAAGGATAAGATCAACGCGTATCGGGAAAAGCTGGAAAAGGGGCTGGCCGAGTATATGTCCATGCCGATCTCGGAGCGCAATGCCGTTGCTGTGACGGCTATGGTGGAGTGCTATGAGCACATCAATGCGTTTGCCGAAATGGTGGCGTGTGTCCACGATTTCGGGCGCGCTGACGCAGAGGCGTGGTGTGCGGGGATGGTCAATGACGACGGCTCCACGGGCGCACACTGGACGATGGAGCAGACGACGGAGACGGCGGAACGCATGGGGATCACCTGGGAGAAGATCACGCCCTGGTGCTGGTGGGTCGCCATGAACATGATGTTCTCCGACTACTGCAAGGTAGCGGAGCGGCACGGCGTATACACCACGGAGTTTTACGCCGACCTCGCCCACGCGTTTCTTTTCGACAAGGACGCCAAGAGCCCCAAGGAGAAGATAGCCGCGTACTACTGCGGCATCGTAAAGGCCGGGAAGGAGTAAGGCGGCGGGGCGCTCCGTTTTGCTAGTAATTTGTTAGTAACCGGAACAGAACACGACGAAACAGCAGAATATTTTAAGGTGGAAACATTGCAATATTCCGCCTTATTCCGGTAAAATATCACTTTATGGCGGTTCTTTTTGTGAGGAACATGCTTCACACGCAGGAGGTCACTGGTTCGAGTCCAGCAGTCTCCACCAAGAAAAACCTTGTAACCATGCGGGTTACGAGGTTTTTTCTTTTTTCTCGGATTTGGCGTTTGTTAGTAACGTGTTAGTAACCGCATTTATCAATGTTTCCGGATCGAGGTGCGTATAGATGTTTGCGGTAGTGGAATAATTGGCATGGCCGATGACTTTTTGAAGAATTTCAGGGGCAAGACCTTCCTTGACTGCGCGGGTGGCGTAAGTGTGCCGCGTGGCGTGGGGGGTCTTCCTTTTTATCTTGAGCTTTTCCAGCAGCGGGTAGTAGTCCCGGCGGCGGAAGTTGGCGGGGACTTTCTGCCCCTCGTAGCCGGACAGGAGCAGATCACCCTTTGCTTTCTGGGCGAAGTAGGCAAAATACGCCTTGCCCTCCGGGCGGATGGGGATGACGCGGTTACGCCCGGCCTTCGTTTTTTTGCCGCCCACCACATAGTCGCCGTGATAGTCCTTCAGGGGCAGGCTGAACAGCTCACCGATGCGCATACCAGTGGCGAGGAGCATGAGGACGATTCTGGCGGCGTCGCTGCCGTCCTTTTCCAGCTTTTTGATCTCGGCGTCGGTGAAGGTCTCCTTCTCCTTTTTCACATTCTCCGGCAGCTTGACAAAACGGGCAAAGTTGGTGGTGCAGATCTCCTCCCGCACCGCCCATGTGGACATCTGGGTGATGAGCTGCTTGTATTTGTTCACCGTGGAATGGCTTTTATCCATGTACTTATCAAGGATGGCCTGAAAGTCTGCGGTGCGGAGGCTGCGGAACTTCCGGTCGTGCAGCGGCTCAAATACATCATAGGCGCGGTCATAGGATTCGATGCCTTTTTCGCCGATCTCGCGGTAGTGCTCCGCTTTCCAGTCTGAAAACACCTCGGCGAAGGTCATATTATACCGCTCGTCCACCGTTTTGCCGGTAAGCCTTTCCAGCGCGGCCAGCGCGTCGGTCTTTTTTTCATAATAGCCGATAATGGTCTTGCTCTTGGCGGCCACCCACGGCCTTTTACGGCGGCCTGTAAGCCTGTAGACGCTGCCGGTACCGTTGGGGCGCTTTAGCGCCTTGCGCGGCTCTCTGGCCTGTTTTCTGCCGCACCACGGGCAAAAGACGGCGCTGTCCGGCATTTCCTTCTGGCAGGCTCTGCATTTTTGCGGCATACATTATTCTCCTTTTGACGTAATTCTTTTCCCGTACCGCAGGGCGGCTGCTAAGGTGGAGACAATAACGCCGGATGCAACGGCCAGCAGCACAAGGACTGCCAAGGCGCCGACGCTCCAGCTTCCGCCGCGGATCAGACCGGCGTCAGGAATACGCATATCAAGGACGACATAGCCTGCGAGGAGGGCCGTCTGCACCATGCAAAGGAGCAGCAGAAGATGTTGAGACATCCGCTGCTGCTTTTCTTTGCGGTATTGGCGGTACACCGTCTTGGTGAGCTGCTCCATGCCGCCCTCCAGCCGGGCGATCTGGAGCTCTGCCTTGTGGTCGGCGGCCATTTTCTCCAGCTTCTCCTCCGGGGACAGCTTTTCCGTAATGCCGAAATACCTGTCCAGCGACACGCCCAGAGCGGCGCAGATGAGACCGGCGTTATAGACATTGGGCGCCTTGGAGGCCGTGGCGAAAAAGTTCTTGATGGTGGGCATGGGGATACCGGTCTGGTCGGCCAGCTGCTGCACGGTCGTATTTTGTCGGTCTCTGGCAGCTTTGCAAATTTCGCGTAAAGATGCTTCCATGTTCCTCTCCTTCTCTCCAAAAAGCGCCGCAGCGGCGCGAATGTTTTCCGGCCTGAAGCCGGGGCAGCCTCCTTTCGGAGCTTGCGCGGCCCGACACGTTTCTGCTATGGTCAAGACACGGGCAGGCTCCTCCCTCCTGCCCGCAAAAAAGCCCCCGCCGTCGTTGCGGAGACGGCGGGGGCTTCAGCAATCAAGATATGCGGGAGGATGTGTACCGCCCCTTGATACAGGCATTGTAGTACCCGCCCATTGAATCCGCCGCGGTCAGCTCGTCGTACACAGAAGAGGGGGCGTCATAGGCATAGATGGAGCCGCTGTCGCGGAACTGCACATACAACACCTCATTGTCCCAATCGTAGCCGACGGCGGAAAAACAGGTGGACTCCGGGGTACTCTCCAGATAATCATCCGGGTCAGGCTCACTGTCGTCATACTCCGGCTCATCGTAGGTATATTCCGGCTCTTCATCGTCGGCGGTGGTGGCCGGGGCAGAGCTTGCCCGTGTGCTGCCGCAGGCGGTGCAAAGCAGCACGAGGACGGTGACCAGAATCGCAAAAAAAATGTAGTAAGACGCTGATTTCTTCAAAACGTATCTCCTCCCATGGTCAAACCGGAAACACCGCTGCAATGACAATGCCCCACATGACAGCGGACAGGACTGCGGCGTATGTATGGTACAGCCGTGTTTCTGATGCAGCCTTTTCCGCGATTTCCGCGCAGCTGTTCAGGCGCAGGCAATAGCGATGGATCGCGCTTTCAAACGCTTCAATATCGTCCATGCGTGGGATTTCCTCCGAAAACGACTCCGGCAGGCGTGGAGCCGGTGTGCAGACGCGAGACAGAACCAGCCACAAAATGACAGGGATGGCCGCATAGACGAGCGAGGCCTCTATGACATAGCCTTCGAACCAGTGGGACGCCAGAATGGTTGCAGCAGCTGAATCGGCAACCCAATAGGCACCAAAGGATGAGGGACTGTCTATGCCGGGCGGCAGCGCGCTGAACGCAGTGACCAACCGGGTCTTGCACGGATAATAAACCCGCAGAACAGCGGGTGCGCACTTCGTTTTGACACAAACTTCGCCGGTGGCCGGGCAGGTGAAATATGTTGACCAGTATTTATCCGGAAATGCTGACAACTGATTTTCTAGGTCGAAAGAGCTCAAATGCCATCGGGTTCCCTTGTAGGCCAAATAGCCAAACAGGAGCGCAGAAGCCGCAAGCAGGGCAAGTCTGACAACTGTTGACGCCCCCAAATGCACCACCTTCTTACTTTATTAAGATGCATTTATTGTAGGCGTTTGGGAGAACGAAAGCAAGAGGGTTGACGGAATTTTGTAACAGTTTATAAAATTACAGCAAGGATTTGCGCATTTTGCCGAAAGCGGGCGCAGATTCTGTACCGAAACGTGTCGAAACAGGATGGAGAGAGGAGACAATCATGGATCCAATGCAGTTGACCCGCGCAGAACGGCAGCTCCTGACGGCGCTGCAAGACCCGGAAAAGCTCATGGCTGCGATTCGATTCCTAACAGCGCAAGGAGTGCTTGACGCTGGGCGGGTGAGAGCCGCCTGTACGCAGCAAGGAGTTCCGCCTCGAGAGGCGTGACCTCCACACCCCCACTGGCCGGCAGGCCGGTGGGGGTTGGTTTTTGGGGATCGCCGCCAGTCACCGGAAGAATAGAATCCTGTTCGCTAAGTGTCACATCCATATCGTCACAAACGGCAAGGAGATTATCAAGGGTTAGCCCCATTCCCGCAGATATTTTATTCAGTACTGGCAAAGACGGAACCATTTGCTTCCCTGTTTGGGGATTGACCTCTTTTTCAATAAGGGAAATGTATCCAGTTGAAAGGCCACACTGTGCCCCCATTTGGCGCTGTGAAAGGCCATGCTCGGAGCGGTATTGTTTTATTACGTCAGACAATTTCACGATAGACCCTCGCTTTCTTTGTGCGATTTATTTTACGTTGCAGAGATAAAAAAGTCAACACAAATAGCAAAAATTTTTGACACGCGTGTAAAAAGCGCTTGACACCGCAGGGCGAGAGTGGTAAGATAGCATTGTCAAAAGTTTTAGACGGAAGGGGGCGTGAAGGTGGGGTACAAGATCAAGGACAGACGGGAAGCTCTTCGAATGTCACAAGAAGATCTTTCCGCAAAGAGCGGGGTCAGCAGACAGACTATTTCAAGCATTGAAAACAATCCGGAGAAAAGCGTTTCTACAAAAACGCTTGAGAAGATTGCCTCCGCGTTGGGCACTACAATCGGGAATCTTTTTTTTGAATAGAATGTCTAAAGCATTGGACACTCAAATCCAGACAAGAAAACGCCTGTAGGGCGTACAGGCGGGGAGGTGAGAGGATTGAAATACAACCTATATCCGGAGACGCAAGAGGCACTGAAAAGCGTGGAGAACCATGCGCTGGTGCTTGATACTGTGGACACCATCTGCGCCGCGCTGCGAGGGAAGGGCTTTTCGCCAGTCCAGGCAGAAGCGATGCTGGATCTGGCGAAAAGCAAGCTGATGACAGACAGCAAGCTGGTCTAAAACGGCATTTCTTCTTCGACCAGCTTGAAGGAGAAGTCCTCGCTGGAGGAGAGGTCGCGAAAGGCCAGCAGTGCGGTGCGAAGGACAGCGTAGGTATCGGCGGCAAGGGCGGCTCCGCAGTTGGGGCAGGAAAGTGCGCCACGGTCGGAGAATCGCCCGGAGGTCAGCGCGAAGCCGCAGCCGCATTTGCGGCAGCTTACATTTATACGAATATCCAAGGTTTCACCCCCTTTCCCGTTCAGTGTAGCACAGGGGCGGGACGGAGGCAAGAAAAACAGCCCGCGGGACGGCGGGCAGGGAGGTGAGAGGATGCCGGAGGAATGGAGCAGGGCGGAGGCGGCGGTGCGCTACCTGACAAGCCTGCTGCACTACCACGAGCGGGTGACGGCCTGCGCGGGCGGCGTGATCATGTCGGACGGCACGGCGATAGACATCCCGTATGGGCAGCTGTTCGACGGGTACGCCGACGCACTGCGGGAGGCGATCCGGTGCGTGAAGCAGGTCAACGGTCTTGTGTGATCTTGCGATAAACGGACGCACAGCACGCTTGACAGCGGGCATCACCGCTGTAATTGTCGCATCCGTTGACTTGAAGCAAGTGTGCGTTTTCTGCTGTTACCTCCCGTACCCACACTTTGTACGGACGGAAGTCTTTGGGACAGTTTACGGAAACAGGGAATTCATGGATGGGGGACGGGTTCATAACGGCCTCCTGTGTTGATAGGTTTTGTGTAGCAGCTAACATATTAACACGCCATGTAATCTTTTTCAACCGCTAGATGTGGTGGGCTGAGAGGCGGAGGACACAAGAAAACGCCTGTAGGGCGTACAGGCGGGGAGAAAGGAGGATGGGAAATGCGCGAGACGATCTGGCTGAGCGACAAAAATAAAGAGACGACGAAGCAGGTAGCCCGGGTGCTGGCTGAGGCAAAGGCCACCTGCTCCGACGTCCGGATGATCCTGAGCGCCGTGTGGGATTATCTGGAGGTCACGGCTGCTGAGGACGCGTGCGACGTGCAGTAGCTTCCGCGACGGCGGTCAGCGTGGACATGCTTCCGGCGAGAGCGGCAAGGCTCACGGCGGCGCAGACCGGCGGAGAGTCCGGAGACACGCTGGCGTTCCACGCGCAATTGGCAACACAGGGGACGTCCTGCTGCGGCGTGGAACGGAGTGGACAGAACTTTGTACAGGTCACTGGTTTCACCCCCTTTCCCGCCTATTTTAACACGGCGGGAGGAGCGGAGCAAGGGAGGCCGCTTGTGAAAACCGCATACTTGCCTTTTATGGAGCGCCCGGGATGAGAAAACGGGAGGCTGCCACCTCCCGCATCTCGTCTGGCTTTGTCTGCACCATGTTGCTGCTGCTGGCAGACAGCACTGGGCATGGCCGCAACGCTTACGCGCCGAACGGGGTGGGGCCACCACCTCTGCCGAGCGGTTACCGCAGACACAGGGAAGGTGTAATGACGCCGGAGAGAATCCCCTCGATGGCGATCACGTCCTTTCCCGCCCATGGGCGTTCCCTAAAGGGCAAGTATCAGGGTATCACATCGGGCAAACATTTACAACCGGAATTTCAGGAGGAGTTGACGCTATGCGAGAGGCATGGACGGGTCGGCTGGTGGGCAGGATGCACAACTATGAGGTGACCTGCGGACAGCTGGCGGCGGAGATGGGCGTGACGAAAGCCTACATCAGCCAGATCCTGAGCGGGAAGCGGAAGCCGCCGAACGCACGGGTACGGCTGGAGACCGCGTTGAACGCGGTGATTGAAAAGAGGAAAGGAGGAGCCGGGCATGATCGAGACATTGACGCTGAATGAGGCGGCGGCCTATCTGCGCAGGCACGGGATGAGCATTGCCAACACGGTGCTGGCGGACGGGCTTGAGCAGGGGAAGTATTCCTTCGGGCTGTGCGTGGTGAGTTCGCGGGGCAGCCGGTCGTTTCAGATCTTCAGGACGCTGCTTGACCAGTGGATCGCGGAGAGGACGGTGGGGGCATGATGGCCTATGTGATGATCGTCATCGGGGCGGCCACGACGGCGCACCTGTTCGGGGTGCTGCTGGACAAGCTGGAAGGGCGGCGGTGAGCGTGATGCTGGAGCGGCCTGTGGCGGTGGCGTGCCCCTGCACGCCGGACTGCCGGGAGCGGCAGGCGGGGTGCCACGTGGCGTGCGAGCGCTACCAGCCCTACCGGAGGGCAAAGGAGGCGGCGTATCGGCAGCGGCAAGCGGATGCAAGGGCCGCGCTGGACGCGACTGCCGGGAAGCGGAAGGCCGCTGCGAAGCGGTTCCGCTGGGAGCATAAGCATGGGAAGTGAGAAGGAGGTGACACGCCATGCCGTTTACGGCGGCGGAATGGGAGGAGATGCGGCGGGCTGACGAGGAGATCGAGCGGGAGTTCCGGCTGTCTCCGGAGGATCTGGAGCGGGACAGGGAGCTGACGCGGGTGGCGCGGATGGAACGGATGGATTCAGAGCGGCGGCGCCTCGCGGAGAAGCAGCGGGCATACTACGAGGCCAACCGCGACAGCATCGCGGAGAAGCATCGGGCATACCGTGAGGCCAACCGCGACAGCATCGCGGCGTATCAGCGGTGGATCCGGGATGCCCGTAAGGCTCACGGCTATACCCAGCGGGATATGGCGCGGATGCTGGGTGTGTCCATCTCGGCGATCTCCCGGCTGGAGAGTGGGGAGCTGCGGCTCTCCGGCTTTAAGAAGCGGGCGGAGCTGCTGGCGCTGCTGAAGGAGGGCGGAGATGTTTCAATGCAATGAGACCGGGCGGCTTTTTGAGAAAGCCGTGGTGGTGATGGACGAGGACTGCGGGCAGGAGCACGTGTGCCCCTGCTGCGGCGACACGAACTTTGACGAGGTGTTTGCCTGCGACATCTGCGGCACGTTCTCCAACTGGGAGGCCTGCGGCGTGAGCGGCTACTTCGACAGCTACCTGTGCCAGGGCTGCCGGAGGACGGCGCTGGTGAACCTGTTTGAAAAGGGCGCCCGGGAGCTGGGCGCCACGGAGGAGGCCTGGCTGGACAACGTGCTGGAGTACGGCGGCTGGGCAGACCTGAAACAAAAATACAAGGAGGCAAAAGAAAATGGGACTGAGACCCTTTAATGAGCTGGTACAGCTGGACGTGCGGCCCTTCTGCGAGACACGGAAGGCCAAGGACGACAACGGCAACGTGGTGGACATTCCGTACCTGAACTGGGCGAAATGCGCGAAGCTGCTCCACGAAAACGGGGCGGAAAGCGTGTGGTTTGCGCCCCGGGAGTGCCCGGAGACCCACACCTATCTGTGGCCGCAGGCGGAGGTGACCACCCGGAAGGGCTACAAGACGCAGTGCTGGTTTGTGAGCGTGGAGATCCACATCGACGACCTGGTATTCAGCATGGACACGCCGCTGCTGAACGGGTCGCTGGTGGTGTATGAGGACACGCTGAACCAGCTGCGCATCGCCAACGCCCAGGCGCGTGCCTTTGTGAAGGGCGTGGCCATCCGGACGGGGCTGGGCTTTGACCTGTGGGCGGAGAGCGGCGACGGGGACGACGGCGACGACGACCTGAGCCGCCACAGCATCTGGGCGATCAAGGAGCGGCTGGAGCGGCTGATCACCACCAAGGAGCGCAACGGGCTGGAGCACCGGGAGCTGCTGGCGCAGCTGCGGATCAGCGACAAGCAGCTGACCCAGCTGATGGGCTATTTCGCCAAGCTGGACAGCCTTGAGAAAGCGGTGAGCAGGCTGTGATCCGGGATTATGACCGCTCCGGGTGGTTCGGAGCATCGGACACGGCCACCATCATGGGCTCGTGGGAGACGGAGACGTTCCGGAAGTGGTGGGCGGTGAAGCTGGGCATCCGGCAGGAGCACTACACCAACGCCGCCATGCAGGCCGGGACGGCCTATGAGCACAGGATCCTGGACGCGCTGGGGGTGAAGAGCCGCGACCGGCAGGTCAGGATCCACGCGTTGCGGCTGCGGGTGAACTACGACGGGGACGACGCGTGCACCATCACCGAGGTCAAGACCCACAGCGCGGCCAAATTCAAGGTGAGCCGCGCCTACTGGATGCAGTGCCAGGTGGAGATGCTGGCCAGCGGCTGGGGGCTGCGGCAGCGGAAGGCGTGCCGCATTGCCGCCTACCGGATCGGCGAGGCGGAGAAACAGAACTTTTTCCTGCCGGTGGATCCCGGGCGGATCACCATCTGGCCGGTGGCGTATGACGAGGCGTGGGTGGAGACCCAGTACCTGCCCCGGCTGCGGTATCTGGCCGGGTGCCTGAAAACGGGACGCTGGCCGCGAAAGGAGGAGGTGGCATGCAGCAGGTGACGGTGGACGCCGCCCGCTGGCTGCGGGACAGTGAGGGGGCATGGCTGGCCTTCCGGGTGAACTCGGACAAGACGGCGATGGACGTATGTGACAGCCTGCAGGACGGGAAGCCCTACACGGTGACGGTGAAGCGCAGGGGCAGGAGCCTTGACGCCAATGCCTACTTCTGGACGCTGGTGAACCGGCTGGCGGACAGGCTGCAGACCGACCCCAACGAGATATACCGGGCGTACATCCCGGATGTGGGCGGCAACTACGAGGTGGTGCCGGTGCGGGAGGACAGGATCGCCGTATGGGAAAAGGTCTGGTGCAGCGGCCACGTCGGGCGCATGATCGAGGATCTGGGGCCATGCCGGAACACGAAGGGCTATCACAACATCCGCTCGTATATCGCCAGCAGCGACTATGACACGGCGCAGATGAGCCGCCTGATCGAGCTGGTGGTGGCGGACTGCAGGCAGCTCGGCATCGAGACCATGACGCCCCGGGAGCTGGAGGCGCTGGTGTCACGCTGGGGGGAGGTGGGCCCATGAAGCGGAGGACGCGGCAGATGCTCACCTTCCGGGGCGAGAGCAGATGGGCGTCGGAGTGGGCAAAGATCACGGGTATCTCCGTGCCCGCCATCTACTGGCGGCTGGCCAACGGCTACACCGTGGAGCAGGCGCTGACCACGCCCATGCGCACCCGGAACGTGGGCGGGCGGCTGGGACACTACATAGACCACAGCGGGGAGCGGCACGGAAAGCTGGAGGTGCTGCGCTATCTGCGGACGGACTGCTCCGGCAGCGCCGTGTGGCTGTGCCGGTGTGAATGCGGCAGCGAGGTGGCCATCGCGGGACACCGGCTGAAAACCGTTACCAGCTGCGGGTGCGACCGCAGGCGGCGCACGCCCCGCAAGGGGGAGAAGCCGCCGCAGGACTGGGCGGAGCAGCCCTGCTGGACGTGCCGGAAGTACGCCGGATGGTGCTGCTGGAGCCGGGAGCTGAAGCCGGTGCCGGGGTGGCGTGCCACCAAGACCATCAAGTTTCAGGGCACCTGCGGGGGGCTGGAGTCCTACGCCATCCACGAATGCCCGGAGTACGAGCCGGACGGGACGGAGGTGACGCCGGGTGGATGAAAAGCGCTGCTTTCTCTGCGGGCGGAACGGCGGCGAGGATCCGCTGGACATACACCACATCTTCCCCGGCGCCTGCCGGAGGAAGAGCGACAGGTACGGCCTGACGGTGTACCTGTGCCACAAGCGGTGCCATATCTTCGACAAGGGCGCCGTACACAACAACGCAAAGGCAATGCGCCAGCTGCAGCGCTATGGCCAGCTGAAGGCCATGCGGGAGCAGGGCTGGACAGAGGCGGACTTCATACGGGAGTTCGGGAAAAACTACTTATAGGAGGCAGAAAATGGCATTGAACGCAGTGGTGCTCCAGGGGCGGCTGACCCGTGACCCGGAGCTGCGCCGCACCCGGAACGGGACGGCGGTGACCAGCTTTTCGCTGGCGGTGGATCGGGACTTCAAGGGGCAGGACGGAGAGCGGGAGACCGACTTCATCGACGTGGTGGCATGGCGCGGCACGGCGGAGCTGGCCGCCAAATACCTGACGAAGGGCCGCATGGCGCTGGTATCCGGGCGGCTGCAGCTCCGGGACTGGCAGGACAAGGACGGCAACAGGCGCCGCAGCGCGGAGGTGATCGCCGAGGGCGTGTACTTCTGCGACAGCAAGAAGGAGGACGGCGGCTGCAAGACGGCGGGAAAGGCCGTGGACGTGGATGCGGACGACTTCGCCGAGGTCGAGGAGGACGGCGATCTGCCGTTCTGATGGGCGGAAAACGGGGGCGAAGGAAGGAAACGGAGCGGGGCGTATCGCAGGCGCGAACCGTGACGGCTGGCCACACGTGAGCCAGCGCACGACGGCGGCGTTTGCGAAAATCCCCCTTTTCCCCCCTTTCTTCCCCCCACACCCCCTATCTATCCCCCTATATCCCCCTTACACACACCCACAGAAGATAGATTTTCTTTCTTGAGGGGGTGTATGGGGAGGCAGTACGATAGAAGGAGAGCGCACGAGGAGACACGATGACGAAGGACGAATTTGAGCAGGTTTTCGTGGCATTGGGGCTATTCTGGCCAAGAGAGACTGTTTCGGACAGCCGGAGGGCTGCGTGGTGGATGGCGCTCCCCTGCCGCTTGACATGGTGGAACAGGCTTTTGCCCGCGCCGTCAGGCCCCTCAGCTTTACGGACAGCAAAGGCGCATGGAACGGCTTTGCCTGGGCCGAGTGCGTTGCAGTCGCGTGCGCATTGATACGCAAAGAAAGCATACAGTCTGGCCGCGGTGCAGTTTCACCGGAGCTGGGCAAAACACGCACAGACAGGGATTATCTTTTCGGCAGACTGCTTGCCGTATCCCATAAAATAGAGTTTGACGCCGCCGAAAGCGGGAAGTTCCCCACCAATGCGCTCAGGCTGATGCAAAGCTTTGTTCAGTCCCCGCGCGAAACATGGCTACATCTTTATTGCAAGCTGCTCCCCTATCTTAAGCAACTTGGGCAAAGCGGACGCGGCAACCGTGCCGCATGGTATTTAACTCTGCTGGGCGAAATAGAGCGTAGCTTTGCGCCCGAGGAACGAGCAGACAGCCGCCCGCTTTCATATATGTTTCTTGCGGGATTCAGCGCGCAGCTAAGCGAGCTTTATGCAAAAGCCGAACAGCGCAAGCCCTCGCCGCCGTTTGAGCCGTATTCCCCGCCTTCCGGCCGCGATGAACTGTTCGGGTGCCTACTCGCCGTGGCCGACATATGCGAATGGGATGCCATGGCGGAAGAACACAACGGCATCCGAACAAGCCAGCGGGACGGCCGCACGAACGCGATGCTGCTTACGAATGCATATGTTATAAAGCCCTCGTTCACATGGATGCATATCCACGATAAGCTTATACCGTATCTTGAAAAGAGCGGCGTAAGCACGGCGGCATATATTCAACGTATAATCAGCCGCATAGAATCCTCATTCGCCGCAGAAGAAAGGCTGAAGGATGCGCGGCTGGGTAGCGGCTTTTTGAACGGATATCTAAGCATGCGTCATGCCATGACAGCAAAAGGAGGGTTAAAGCAGGACGCATGGGCGGCGCAGCCTGCATCGTCTTTGGCAATAAACAGCCGCGACGCTGCATTTGGCGCTTTGCTTGCGCTTGACAACATTGTGGAGCGCATTGTTCTTGATGCCGAAAAACAAGAAAACGACAACCGCCCCAGCAATGCAATGCGTCTTATGCCGCACGTTGCCCGCCGTCCCGATGCGGAAATTCCGCAGCTTATGGCCCGTATGG
>OIZV01000176.1_pt1 | contig 40881 bp, 37 predicted proteins | sample 1588681 | NCBI WGS metagenome assembly OIZV01 (sample SAMN03283281) | human gut metagenome | biome: human-associated habitat; material: feces | host: Homo sapiens | place: Peru | collected 2012 | reverse complement strand
TCGTAGTTTCTGTGAGCCTTGAACTCCTTGAGGACCAAAGTCCTGCAATCGTAATCATAGTAGGATCTGGTCTGTGCGGAGGCTGTGCGCTCAGGGTAAAGTGCCGGATCTCGTCTGAGGAGACGCCGTGACGGCATCGAACACCTCACGTCCAGTTCATCCGGCTCCGCCACAGTCAATCCTTTCTGGCACCTATATCTTACCAACAACGGCAAACATTACCCTCTTTTCTTCGATTGAGCACGTTGTGAGATGGCCATAAAAAACAAGGATTCCGAAATTACCGGAACCCTGACAAACATTCAAAAATGCGGACTCATCAAGCAAAAGACAGATACCTGTAATATCTTGAATGATAGACCCTGGCTTTATTCTCATCTGGAATATATTCCTTTGAGAATCCACTGTTCATCGCGGCAATCGCATCTTCTACCTTCCTATACCGTCCGGCGGCGGTGGCAGCGAACATGGCTGCCCCCAGAGCACAGACCTGATCGGATTTGCATACCTTTATCGGACGTCCAATCACATCAGACATCACCTGCATGACAAACGGGCTTTTCAGCGCGATGCCTCCGACACCGATGACGGAATCTATGTGGATTCCCTCTTCAGTGAAACGGTCGATGATCGCCCTGGTTCCGAACGCTGTGGCCTCTACAAGAGAACGAAATATCTCTGGAGCGGTCGTGCCAAGAGTGAATCCGGTGATTGTGCCTTTCTGCGATGGATCAGAATCAGGAGACCTTCGTCCGTTCATCCAATCTGTCGCCAACATGTCATCCTCTGATACACCAATCCTTTCGGCCTCGGATGTCAGCAGAGGGATTATCTTCTCACAAGCAGCCGCGCAAGCTTCTACGCCCAGGCCGGCACAGTTACGCAGAGGCCATTCAAGAATGCGCCTGAACATTGCGTACACATCACCGAACGCGCTCTGCCCAGCCTCTAGCCCGATCATCCCAGGAATGACACTTCCGTTGACCTGACCGCATATCCCTTTAATACATTTGTCGCCTATTTCATCCTCGGATGCTACCAGAACATCACAGGTACTCGTTCCGATGACACGAATCAGAGTTTGTTCCTTGATACCGGCACCGACAGCCCCCACATGACAATCGATCGCACCTCCCGCGATGACAACATCGGTGGAAAGTCCGAGCCGTTCGGCCCACTCCAGACATAGTGTCCCGACGGGTTGGTCTGCCGTTGAAGCTTCATCCGGCATATTCCTGCGAAGATCAGAAAGCCTTGGGTCGAGTCTGCTGAAAAAATTCTCCGGAGGAAGACCGCCCCATTCCTCATTCCACATCAGTTTGTGACCATAGGCGCAACGGCTTCGGACAATCGCACCGGAATGTTGTACACCTGTCAAAACAGCAGGCAGCCACTCACAGCACTCTACGACAGAATAAGCATCACGCATCAGCTCAGGAGAACTTCTCACGCAATGTAATGCTTTGGCCCATAGCCACTCCGGGGAATATGTTCCTCCTTCGTATTTCGCATAATCGACAGCCGAATTCCTACACGCCTCATTGATTTCTCTCGCCTCTTCCATGGCGGTGTGATCCTTCCAAAGAACAAACATCGCGTTCGGATTCTCTGAATACTCAGGTAGCATTGCCAATGGCTGTCCGTTCTCAGCCACCAAAGCAGGTGTCGATCCCGTCGTGTCAAACGCCATTCCGACGACATTCGGAGCAACTTCCGCCTCACACTTCGACAACGCATCGATTACAATATATTCCAGAACCTCAAGGTAATCCTTTGGATGCTGACGCCACATGTTAACCTTCGGATTGCAATACAATCCTTTTTTCCAACGAGGATATTCCTTCACGCTTGAAGCAAGACACTTTCCCGTCACGACATCCACGACAAGAGCCCTCGCAGAGTCGGAGCCATAGTCAAGCCCTATTACATATTCACTCATAGATTTGAAAATAAATTATTTACCCTGTAAAACCTTGACTTTGAAGACAGCTTTTCTCAATAGCCCTTCACCAATGAGCGGAGCATGTGACATCTCCGGGGTAAACACTATCGGTTCAAAAGCCTTGACAGTGACATACCGATCAGGCGTGTCTTCAAAGAATATAATGTCCGCTTTCTTATCGAAAGCCCCGGATGGACTGACACATTTTGAGCGGTCCTTGACACCGAACTCCTCGTCTTGAGACAATGGAATCTGAATGTCAATATATTCGTCATGAGCCTCAAGCCGGGCTTCCTCACGCGCCTTCAAAGGCATTTCTATGATTGTCAGCCACAGGTTCTTGGAATCCAACACATGCTTCCCAAGAGGCAGTTCGGACAGATCCGTCATGCGAGCATATTCCATCGCCTTTTTGAAATACGGATTGTCTTTCAGCGTTTCATTAATTTCTAAACCCAACATAGTCTTATATGTTTGGACGCTTACGCACTGATATTTTTCCCTGCCGCTTCCTTCATACCTAAAGGAATGACGGAAGCGGAGAGAAACAAACCAAAATTAATCCGTAGCACCCCACCCTACAGTCTGGGTAAGATTACTGTTCCTGTTGAGGGCAGCCTGCGAGACAGGAAGCAACAGGATATTCTTATTCTTCTTCCCGTATTCGGCGATAGTCGGATTGCATTCCTCTATCTTTCCTAAACGGATCAAAGCCCACCAAATGACTCCTTCCTCGACAAACTCGATGGAATATTCATGAACAAGTGCGTCCAAAACTGCGGACTTGGAGGTTTCCTTATAGAAATCCTCCACTCCATATGCTCTCTTGGCCACTATGTTAAGGGACTTCAGAGCTCCGGAATAATCATCTTGATAGTACTTGAGTTCAGCGTCAAGCATAACCGCAAGTGCGTATCTGTAGTATAGCAGATCCACATCAAAGATGTAGGTATTGCTACCAGGAGTCATGGCAGGAAGGAACTTGTTGACCCATGTGATGTTCTTACCTCCGACACCGTAGTTTCCATGACCGTAGATACAATCGACACGGCTGTCATTGTTCTCGTCCTTACTTTTTTGCAAAACGTTCTGGAAACTTGGAGAGAGATCCAGGAACTGTCCCGAGATCGGAACCGGATTTGACCAGTATTTTGAGTCCACGTCTGTGTAGTATGGGTACATGTTTGCGAAATATGATGACCCTGTGTTGCCGTCCGCCTGATCATTGTTCAAAGCGAAGATTACCTCATTGTTCACTTTATTGGTACGGCTGAAGATAGATGCATAGTCAGACAGCAACCTTGAGCCGGAGATATTCAATGCCCCCAATGCTTCCTGAGCCTTGGAGAGGTAGCCATCACCCCCGTTCTGGGTTGTGTACATCCACAAGGAGTATTCAGCCTTTAACACATTAAGTGCGTCAGTTGTAGCATAATACTTATTCTTACCCAAGTACTTTGCGTACTGCCCTGCATTTTCCAAGTCACTTTCCACCTGCGCATAGACCTTTTCCTTCTCTGTTCTGACAGGATAAGTCTCCGGTTGCGAAGGAGACTCGATCGGCACGAGCACAAGCGGAACGTCTCCCCAGATTCTGGCTGCCCAAAAATAGCAAAATGCACGGGCGAAGTAGGCTTGACCGTAAGCGAAACCGGCCTCCGACTCCGTCATAGTGATGTCTTGCGCATATTTAAGAACCGCATTCGCCTGATCGATGACAGTATAGAGCAGATTCCATGAGCAAACCGATGTCTCTGATGTCATCGTGTTGTAAAGCACGTCAGTACAGTCCTTTGTCGAGATGTCGGTCATCTGCGGAGTACTCCACATGTAATTTCCAACTCTTGCCTCGGCCCAATAGAAGACACTGGTGTACCTGTTCTGGAAATTTTTCCTCAGCAGATAATAGATACCTTTCGTGGAAGTGGTCACATCGTTGGCATCTTTCCACATATTGCTGGCGCTCAATTTATTGTCTTGCGAGATATTCAAATCCCCATTACATGAGACGGTGAAAAGAGCGGCGGCAAGAATGAATAATTTCTGTATAATCTTTTTCATAAAGTCTATTGATTATGTGATTAAAAAGTAAGTTTCACATTGAACAGAATCTTCCTGGCGGCAGGAGCGATGTTGGCGTTAACGTTGTCACTCGTGTTCACAGCAGAGAACCATGATCCGGAAGATGACGCGCCGATACCAATCTCAGGACTGATCGTTCCAGTGACATTGTCAACATAAGCTAGAGTGTTGCCACTGACACCAACGGTGAGTTTCTGGAGTTTCAGACCCCTTATCCATTTCTCAGGAAGATCGTAGCTTATGGACACGTCCCTGATGCATAGATAATCACCCTTCTCCACGCAGAAATCGGAGATTCTCTGAAAATTCGAGTTGCCGTAGTCACAATCGTTAGGCAGGAAACGGGCATATTTGTAATCGCTCTTTCCCGGCTCCCAGCAGTCTTTGACATCACGGAGAATATTGCCGTTACAAGTTCCATAAGTGTTCATGAATACTCTGGATTTCATGTAGTTCACGATGGAGTGTCCCAGGGCGAAATCGCAATAGAGATTGAAAGTCAACCTTTTGTATTTAATTGTGTTATTGATGCCTCCTGTGTGTTTCGGAAGCACATTGCCCAGCTCAAACATGTCCTCGGCATTGATCATCTCCTCACCTGTTGCGGTAAGGGCGGAACCTGGTCTGTTGACCCATTCATAATCACCGACCGCCTTACGTCCGGGCACTCTCTTGCCATCCTCTCTTCTGTACCCCTTGGACAAAGCGTCATAGTAAGCGTTGTCCGCATCTTCCTGACTTGTAATGATATGGTCAATGACATAGCCATAGATTCGGCCAAGAGGCTCTCCCACAGCGATTCCTCCGAATTTTTCTCCAGTTTGAGTCATCGTGTACCCTCCTATTCTCCAAGCGTCCTTCCCGTCCAGATTCTTGTACTTGTAGGAATCATCCAAAGAAATCACCTTGTTCTTGTTGAAAGACCATGTGATGTCGGTTCCCCAGTAGAAATCCTTCCTTTCAATGTTTACAGTGTGAAGGGCAAGCTCAAAACCATAGAAGCGTGCACTGCCAACGTTGGCCCTCACGGAGCCAAAGGAACCTGTGTCAGGAAGAGTGACATTGAACAACATGTCCCTTGTACGTTTGTTATAGTAGTCAGCCGTCACTCTGATCCTGTCATTCAGGAAGTTGACATCAAAGCCCAAATCCAGCTGAGAAGTACGCTCCCAAGTCAGGTCCTTATTCTGCATTGATGACGCGACGGTCACGGACGAACCGTCGTACAGACTTGATGTGGAATATGCTCCATAGGCATCGTACAATCCGATTCCATTGTTTCCCGTCAATCCATAGGAAGCTCTGAGTTTCAAGAAATTGGAAGTATTCCTACATTTGTCCCAGAATGATTCCTCCGACACGATCCAGCCGACAGAAGCAGCCGGGAAATAGCCCCATTTATGTCCTTCTGCGAACTTTGACGATCCATCTGCCCTGACGGTAAGACCCAGAAGATACTTGTCCTTGAAACTATAGTTGGCTCTTGCGTAATATGACACCAACGCTTCCTGGGTATCAGTGTTGCTTGCCGTGAACACTGTCCCTGAAGACAGGATCGGAACCTTGTCAGAGACAGAGCCCGTTGATTTGGCATAGAGATACCAATCACGCCACTTGGAATAATCATATCCTGCCATCACATTGATGTCATGGTTTCCAAAAACCTTTGCGTAATTCAGATAAGCTGTGAAGGTGTCCCTGATCTTGGCCCAACGTTTTTCCTGAGTTCCGTCGTTCTTCCCTCTATAATTCAATTCTCCATCCACTTTCACCTTTTGGTACATGCTGTAGAATGTGTTCGTGTTATAGACACCATACTGCGCGAACAATGAAAGGCCGTCAAGGATATTCCACTTGAGGTTGAAAGTGCCGGCGAAGTTGTTCTTGATATTCTCAAAGTCGTACGCTTTCTCCCAATAATCAGGATCTTGGAACCACCCACTACCATTCGAGATCTTTCCGCCTTCCGTATATTGTTTTCTTGTCGGACCCATGAGAAGACCGCGTCCAAGCACATTCCAATTTGAAGCGTACATCTGATCGTAGTTTATCCTCGCATAGTCGAACGAGGTTGAAGCCTCGATATCATCAGTGACCTTGAAAGTCGTGTTTGCATGCATAGACAAATGATCGTAGCCGGTCATCCTGACAACTCCTCCGTCACTAAGGTAACTTGCGGAAGCGGTGTATTTGATCTTATCGTTGCCACCGTTCACACCAACATAGTATTTCTGCCAAGGTGAGGTCTTAAACCATCTAGCCTGGCTGTCATATTCCTGATAAATCAATGTCTTGCTTGGATCTATCGGATCAGGCATGGAAAGCCATCCTTCCGGAACGCTTTCCCCGTCGGCAAGATACTTCGGAGAATAATTGGCCTTGTCGGACAAGTTTCCGGTTCCAGCGGCACTGGCGCCGTTTAGGATTGACTGTCCTTCGTAAGCGTCCACAAGCTGCGGACGAAGGAAGGTCAGGAACTCTGTTCCGTTCATTAGATTCCATTTGCTGACTGCGTTCTCAAAACCGACCGTGGCGTCAAACGTGATCTGAGGGCCCTTTGAAGGAACGCCCTTCTTTGTTGTCACCAGAATCACACCATTGGACGCACGCGCTCCATAGATACTGGCCGATGCGGCATCCTTGAGAACTTCGATGGACTCGATGTCATTGGCGTCAAGATCACTCATGCTTCTGTTCACGCCATCCACAATGACGATAGGATCATTGCTCAGATTAACCGATGATCCGCCTCTGATAAGATAACGCGGCGCCCGTCCCGGAATGGAGTTGTTCGACGCGGCGTAAAGACCTGCCACCCTACCCTTCAAGGCCTCTCCAACATTAGTCACAGGCTTCCCTTCAATCACATCCGATTTTACGGTCGAGATACTGGATGTCAAAGTTTTTCTGGATTGTGATCCATAACCCACTACCACGACCTCGTCCAGCAGCCTGAGGTCTTCTTTAAGCACCACATTCAGACTCGTCTCATTCTTGATCAGAAACGTCTCTGAAATGTAGCTCATGAACGAGATCTCAATCTTCGAATCCTTGGACACGGAGATTGTGAATTTTCCGTTCGGGTCAGTCGTGACACCGTTAGAAGTGTTTACCTCCACGACATAGGCACCGACGAGCGGAATTCCAGCCTCATCTTTAACTGTTCCGGTCACTGTCACAAGTTTCGTCTCGTCAATGTTATAAGGCGCGTCAGTGGCCATGTTGTCTGAAGCGTTCAACTTCACCGAACCTGACAATACGGTGCATATCGTCAGGGTTAACAATTGTAGTTTCATAGAATTATTTAATTATATCGTTATAGCACAAAGTGACGACAAAGTGTACTATCTGTACACCGGGCCGAAATTCTGACATGCCCTGAAATCCGCGCCCTCATTATCCATACCAAACGCATCCCAAGCGCTAGGTCTGAATATCTTCTCTTCAGGAACGTTATGCATACAGACCGGAATCCTTAGCATCGAAGCCAGAGTGATCATCTCGGCACCTACATGACCGTAACTGATTGCACCATGATTCGCTCCCCAATGTCTCATCACTGAATATACATCCTTGAACTTTCCTGGAACACCATTTACACGCGGAGCGAAGAAAGTGGTCGGCCAAGTCGGATCGGTCCTTTCATCTATGGCCTTGAAGACATGATCAGGCACATTTACGGCCCATCCCTCGGCGATCTGGAGAACAGGTCCCAATCCCTTAATCAGATTGATGCGGCACATTGTCATCGGCATTTCTCCTCTAGTGAGGAAATGGCTGGACATACCACCTCCACGGAAATATTGCCTGTCGGCAGGCATCCACGAAGTGTTCTTCAGGCAGGATTCTACATCCTTTTCAGTAATCTCCCAGAACGGCTTCATCACAGGAGCGCCTTCAGCATCTTCCATCCTTCCGGTCGCGTCAAGAGTCGTGGAGCCGGAATTAATCAGATGTATGAAGCCATTGCCGGCATGTCCGGTCAACTCGTAACCTGTCACGCGCTTGACAGCTTCCGGAGACCAATAAGTCCTGACATCTGAGAACATCTGAGCCCTGTTGGTAAGCAGATTGAGGAACAACATCGTCACACCATTAAGTGTATCATTCTCAGTTGCGAAGACATACGGCTGCCTGATTCCGTTCCAATCGAAGGACGTGTTCAGGATTGTCTCCGAGAAATCTCCGTCAGGCATGAAATCCGTCCATTGCCTCTGGCCTTGGAAACCTCCCGCAATGGCGTTATGCCCCCCAGCTTCTTCCTGGAAGCCCATTTCCGCCAGCTTGTCATTGCCCCTCATCAGGTCACGGAATATTATTGTCATCTTGACAACATATTCCCAGACCTCGTCCAAGTGAGTCCTGTCGTAGCGGAGATCCTCGCGGTTATGGTCAGAGCCTTCGCATGGCTTGCAATATTCATTGACCCACTTCATCGCGCGGTCAAACTCTTCCTTCTCGTAGATTCCAAGACGCACCCTGCGCTCAATCTCGGAGCAGTCCACATATTCATTCCTCATTCCAAGATAATCCTGGAAGAAATCTGGTACAGGGATTGATCCGGCTATTCCCATAGACACAGAGCCGATGGATAGATAGGATTTGCCCTTCATCTGCATCATGGCAACGGCCGCTTTGCCCCAAAGCAGTAATTTCTCACGGACGTCACCCGTAATTGAGTTGTCTTCCTTGTCCTGAACATCACGGCCATAAATGCCGAACGCAGGGAGTCCTTTCTGATTGTGTCCGGCCAATGCAGCGGCGAGATAGACAGCTCCAGGGCGCTCTGTCTTGTTGAATCCCCAGATGGCCTTCGGCATAAGAGGATCCATGTCGATGGTCTCCGCACCATAGCACCAGCAAGGGGTCACGGAGATGACAGCGCCAACGTTGTTGTCCCGGAACTTGTCCGCAGCGGCGGCGGCTTCTGCCACACCGCCTATTGTCGTGTCAGCGATGACACACTCCACAGGGGTCCCGTCTACATAATGCAGGTAAGACTCATAAAGAGACTTGACACTTTCCGCCATACCCATGGTCATGACTTCCAATGATTCGCGGATACCTCCGCGACGGCCGTCAATAATAGGACGGATACCGATTTTAGGATGATTGATTACCATTATTAACTATTAGCTTTAGTTTTGTTAATTCTATTAACCAAAAGAGACATTACGAATCCAACGACAAAAATCACCGTGGTGCCGAACACTATTGTCAGATAGGAATGAATCTCGCTTCCGAACACAGGAAGACTCATGTAGGTGATCACAAGAAGTCCGCAGACCACAGCGGCAATAGATGCAGAACGAGCCGGCTTCCTGCAGACAAGGGCCAAAAGGAACAGGCCTAACATTCCCCCGCTGAATATGGAAGACAATTTCCACCATGCATCCAGAACCCCATCGATCTTCTGCATTGCCAGGCCTATGACAATTCCAATAACACCGACCACAAAAGATGTTGTATATAATACCGCCATGTGTCGTTTTCTTAGATCCACCGAACCTCCTTTCCACATGCGTTCATAGAAATCTGTGAAAACTATGGTAGCGGAAGAATTTATGCTGGTCGCAACTGTGCTCATCCCGGCAGAAAACAAGGAGGCGATGACGAGGCCGGTAAGACCTGTCGGCAGTCCATGTACAATGAAGTACGGAAAGACCTTGTCGCCTGAAAGGCCTTCCGGCAGGAGATCGGGTTGCGACGTATAGTATGAATAAAGAGCCGTCCCAATATACACAAACACCAATGACACAGGAATATAAAGAAGTCCTCCGAAGATGGTTCCCTTCACGGCTTCCTTGGTCGATTTGGCGGTCATGTACCTCTGGACATAATTCTGGTCGATTCCGTAGTTCTGAAGGTTCATGAACAAACCATAGATCAGAACAACCCAGACAGTAGGCTCCTTGAGTGTCATACCCAGACATCCAAGACTGAACTTGCCTTCCGCTGCCGCGATCCTAAATAGCTGCCCCGGCCCTTCAGGCATGTCGAAAGTAAGGATCAACGCGCACGCCAATGCACCCAAGATCAGGATTATACCTTGAATAGCGTCAGTCCAGACAACGGCGGACATTCCTCCTACCACCGAATATACCAACGTAAGCACACCGGTCACGATGATCACCGTGCTGATGTCCCAGCCGAACATGGTGTTAATCGGTATAGCCAGGAGCAGCAGGATGGACCCCACCCTGCAGACCTGAGTCAACAGGTAGCACACAGCAACGTAACACCTTGCCCAGTAGCCGTATTTGTCCTCGATGAACTGGTAAGCAGAAACACTTCCGATGCCACGGTACAGAGGTATGAATATCTTGGCCGCAAGCACCATCGCGACAGGAATTGTCAGGCTGAACACAAGCTGGTTCCAATTACCGGCGTAAGATCCTCCAGGAAGGCCAAGGAAACTGATGGAGCTGACGAAAGTCGCGAATATCGACATGCCCACAACCCATGTGGGTACATTTCCATCAGCCTTCGTGAAAGCGGCGGCGCCTGCTCGGCTCTTACGGTAAAAGCTGCAACCGAAAAGCACAACACCGACAACGAACACGAAGAAAACAAGATAATCTAATATTGTCAGTTCCATATCGTCAGGCGAACCACGCTATTTGATATCATTGAAACCAAGGTTGATCAACGCCTTGCGGATCAGCACGCGCTCGGACGGCTCAAACTCACGGTATGGCCATGCAAGATAGCCATTGCATATTCCCAACAGCGACAGTGCGCACTTCACGCCCTTCAGATAGCTTGAGCCGTATTTGCCGACAGTGTAAAGGGATGTGCTTATCTCCATTATCCTCTCCTGCAACTCCCTTACTTTCTTCAAATCGCCGGCCTCGGCTGCATTGAACATTTCCACATAGATCTCCGGAAACAGATTCGCTCCACCGTTAATGCCGCCGTCAGCGCCCATCAGGATACATTCTCCCGTCAGTTCCTCTGGCCCAACATACAAAGCGAAATCGTCCCTCCCACCGAGATGGTGGTACAACGTACGAAAGTAATTCATGTTCGCGGAACTGTCTTTCAATCCAACGATGTTAGGATGTCGCGCTAATTTTAACACTGTCTGGACCTCCAGGAATGCCTTGACGTGAGAAGGCATGTTATAGAGGTAAAGTGGCAAAGGTGACGCATCAGCAAGAGCCATGAAATATTCATAGAGTTCCACCTGGGACAGTGGAGAATAGTATGGGGCAGCAGCCACCACCCCGGCGGCACCGTTTCCTTTGGCAAATTCCGCCATACGGACACTCTCGTCGAAAGAGGTGTCGGTTATGGCGACAAGGACCGGAACCCTACCAGCTACCTTTCCGCACACTTCCTTGACAAACTCACGCCTCAACTCATAAGTAAGACTCTGAGCCTCACCGGTGGTTCCAAGAAGAAACAGGCCGTGCACACCTCCCTCTATCATACGTTCCACCAGATTGACAATGCCTTCATTGTCAAGTTCATTGTTCCCCTTAAGCGGGGTGACCATAGGGGGAATGATGCCCCTGATTTTCTTTGTTTCCATAATATTTTTATAGTTTTCTATTTGCAGGATGTCTTATTCTTAATATAGTAAAAATGCCCGTCCTCCGCGCCGACAAGCAGATCGCTCTTGCCGTCCTTGTCCCAATCGACAGGGGTAGGACATGTCGTGTGTCCCTCAAGGATGACATCGCACAGATTCCCTTTGTACTCAAACCAGGTGATTCCATCCTCGTCCTTCACATTGCGGAACCAAGCCACGCTCTGACTATCAACAATCAGATCCATCCTTCCATCTCCGTCCCAATCCACGAAACAGATTTTTCTTCTTCCGGAAGCTCCGGCCTTGCCGTCATTCAGACGAAGAGGTCCCGGCTCCGAATTCACAACTCCGGTCTTATTACTGTAAACAGAGCAGTTTGTGCCATAAAATAATCTTTGTCCAGGCTTGAATCGAACTTTTTTGCCGGAAGTCTTGATCCTTTCATAGCAGCACAGGTATCCTTCCTGATCCAGAATGATCAAATCCTCAAGTCCGTCTCCATTCCAGTCGAGGATTACAGGAGAGGTTCTCCATTGTGTCACCAACGTTCCCGGTTTCGGATTCCACCAATTCCATTCTGGTTTTGGAGTCTCTCCGGACCAATCCACATAGACCGGTTTGGGTTCGGAGAACTTCAGGCCGTCTTTACCACCCTTGTTTCTCAACCACTCTATCTTTCCTGTGATGGAATTGATGACAATGTCTTTCTTTCCATCGTTATCCATGTCAGCCACTGCCAAGACAGTATAGCCCCATTTCCTTTCAGCGGGACCCTGAATCGAGCCATTCTCTCCAGCCATGATTCTGAAAGGCTTGCCCTTTACCTTGATCAGTTCAGGCTCAGCCCAGACCGGATCCGGGCCACCTGAAAGATTCCTTATCACAGCAATCTCACCAGCGGAATTTCCGGACACGATGTCATCTTTTCCATCGTTGTCCCAATCCACCGAATACGGGGTGGCCAAAGCACCGAATTTCACCAGATCGGCTTTCTGACGGAAATAGTACGGATCTTCAAACTGAGGTACACCATTCTTGACCTTGCCTGTGTTCTTGAGCCATGCCACGCGACCATCCTCATCCCCGACAATGAGATCCGGCAACCCGTCGCCATTGAAATCTGACACTACCGGCACTATCATCTGCAGATGCAAACGGATCTCTCCGTTCTTGTTGGAAAGGCGCACACCCTTGGCAAATTCCGGAACCTCTCTGGTACCTATGTTCTCAAACCACGTCAAGCCATCAACAAACTCTCCGCAGATGATGTCCAGATCGCCGTCACCGTCGAAATCACCCACACATGGTACTGGCGCCCCATACACATCAATCGGCTTGCCTCCGGCATTTATCTTGCCGCGATTGACATATTTTCCATCCACATTCTCAAGCAGATAGACATAACCGTGCAGAGGTCCATTCGTCCATTTGCCTGCGCTGTCGAACGCATTGTCCCAACCATAGTCATCCCATGTGTCAATGCCCACGATGATGTCTTTGTCACCATCATTGTCCCAATCCACATAGCTCCACATATTGCTCCGGGACTTTTTGAATGATTCTCCCAAACGCTCGCCCTCATAGGAGATCTTTGACGGATTCTCGTACAAGTTTTCAAAAAATTCCACCCACTCGCATTCCTTAGACAAGACGAAAGCCTTGCCATCAACCTCGGAATAACTTACATTATTCTTCCCGATCGGAGATATTTTCTTTGCCTTGTCAAATACTGGATGCTCAGGATCCCCAACATTCCTGAAAAAATACAACCCTTTGTAGGGCCTGTCAGGAGCAGACACAACCAAGTCCTTCAAACCATCGCCATCGTAGTCATAGGGAAAGGGAATACCCCATAGACCCACACCAAGATCACATTGAATATCCTGATTATAGCATAACGGAACAGCACCGCTTTGGGCATTTGCATTCCACATAAATACAGTCCCAATCACCAGAATGATAATAAGTCGTGTGATTCGATTCATAATTATAACGTTATAACATCTTATTAAAAAAATATTCAGCGTCCTGCTCCCTTGTTGACTATCTCAGCACCAAGCACAATATGTTCGGCGGCACCAAATCCTTGATCACCACGAATTTCTCCAACCAGAATCCTGATAAGTTCCTTGGCAAAAGACTCCAACGGCTGGCGCACGTACAGAAGATCTGTCGCGTAGATGTCAAAAGCGTCATTCTTGTCAAATGTCGCAATTCCGAAGTCCTGAGGGATATTAAAGCCGTTTCTGAAAATAGCGGACATTCCCTGTACAGCCAAAGCGTTGGTGGCGAAAACAAAGGCTTCAACCCCTCTCTTACGGGCATCAGCCATAATACCATCGATTGTGGACGACGACTCATGATGCTCCACCCTATGAATATTCACAAAGCAATCAAGTCCCGCCTCACGCATGCACTCTTTGTACCCGTCTTCCCGGCCACGGATATTAGATAAATCCATGGAATATGAAACCATCTCGATGAATCGATACCCCTTCTCAATCAACTTCTGGGTCAACGAATGTGAAACCATCACATTATTAAGAAGGACGGAAGGCATGTCAATTCCATCGATCGCCCTGTCAAAAAAGACCAACGGTATTCGCTTGTCAAGAAGAGGTTTGACACATTGCGCGGAACTGCCGCTCGGCACAACTATACATCCATCTATCCCTTTGTCAATAAACACATGGGCGAGTTGCTCCAACTTCTTAGAATCCTCATCCGTGCTGCCGAATAACACAGAATAGCCATTCTTATAAGCCTCGTCCTCAATCATTCTGGCAATCTCGGCAAAGAATGGATTAGCAATATCAGAAAGTATCATACCGATTGTGTTGTACTTTCCGCTCTTCAACGCCCTTGCCGATGTGTTTGGATGATAATTCATCCTCCTGGCTACATCCAAGACTCTAGACGCAGTGTCCGGGTTTACCCTATAATTCCTTTTTCCGCTGGAGGCGTTACGCATGACAAATGACACCAAGGCAGGAGACACCCCCGCCTCGCGGGCTATGTCCTTAACGGTAACGTTATTCTCTTGCGACCTACCCATAATGTCAAATTATATTGCAAATATATTATAACGTTATAACATTTCCAAATTTTTTGTCTGAAATCATCTTGCGAACATCCTAATGCCGATCAGAGCATCAGCATCGCGGCGGGACGTATCTTCAGAAAACGGCAGATATGTCCGGCCGTTTTCAGATTCGGTTCTGATTTTCCCGACACGAAATCGTTCACGCGCGTCGTGCTGATTCCCAGCTCTTCCGCAAGCTGTTTCTGAGTGATATGATTCTCTTTCAGGCCGTCAGCGATAAGATCCGCGACGCTCGGCTTGACTATGGGGAAATGTTCCTTCTCATAATCAATGACAATGTCAGACATCATCATCAGTTCAATGGCCTTGGGGTCATCCAAGGGTGTGCTGTCATCAACCAGAGGAAGTAGATCCTCCACTCTTTTCTGAGCTAATTTATACTGATCTTCAGTGATTATCCTCATAATTATACCCTCCTATATAGTTGAAGCATCAATTTTGTCATAATCTTGATGAGTGCCGACGAAACGTATGAAAACATACCCCATCACAAATTTAACAACGACAATCAACCTATACTTGTTGCCACCGATGTTAAAAACATAATGTTGGTTCCCGACATAGTCAACCGTTCCAAAATACATCCTCATTTCCGCGAAAGAATGCCACTTTGCCTCCTCAACGGTATGATACCAACGTTCAAGCGGTATCATTGCGTCCTCGTGCCCGGCTTGCTCGTAGAATTCTTTCAGTTTTCTATGCGAAACGATTCTCATATAGCATTACTTAACACAAAATTACATAAATATTCCGCAAATCAAAATTTTCTTAATAATAAATTCCAATTTACGGAATATCCAAAGTCTCAATCCAGAGATTTACAGGAAGCTGAACGTTATGCTGACGTCACCGAAGCGGTTTGGCTTACCGTTGTACTTCTCGAAATAGTTGCGGGAAAGCTTGCCGCGCCAGACAAGATCGTCATTGCGGCGGAACGGCAGATCGACCTCGAAACCGTATGACCTGGACTTGATCTTCACGAGACCGCTGGCCTTCCATGAAGTCTGCTTGCCGCCATCATCCTCGATCATCAGGAACACGCACTCCTTAAGCTGCGATGTCCATTCCGACACAAGCACGGTGTTGAATCTCAACGTTTTGCCCACATTCTTGCGTTTCACGTTGATCATCATGTCGGTGACGGACGGGCTGTAAAGCTTCAACTCCTCCTCAGTCTTGGCCGTGAACCCATTCAAAGAGCCGCACTTAACGAAGAACTCCGAGCCGCCTGCCAACCATGAATCATAGTTTCGATGAGCCTTGAATTCTTTGAGGACCAATGTCCGGCAATCTTCGTAAGACCTTGTGGAGACTGCCACTGTCCTCTCCGGATAAAGCGCGTCCAGCATCTGAGGAGTAAGATATGCGGCATCCTCATTCCTGTTTATGACCCATACGGGATGATTGCGGGCATATTCCTCATCCACAGTGACTTCCTTTACGATCCAAGCCCCGTTCGGGAGTTGCTCCCTAAGGAAACCTACATTAGAGTCATCCTGCCGCCTGAGATAAGCATCGCCGGAAGACTCCTCCGGATTGAAAGTGATGACAGGCATTGCCTTCCCGTCCCAGTCCTCTGAATATGGCCAATAGATCTGCAACCCGGATGCGGAAAGAGCGTCCAAGAAAGAACCCGCCCTGGTCTGAGCGATGTCCGCGGCGGACAAAAGATCACGCAAAGGTTCTGGATATTCAGTCACGGATCTTGTCTGAAGCAGTTCGTGCCCGACTCCGGAACCCGGAGACGCAAGCAGATTCGCGAAAGGATATTCCTCATCATAGCCATTGGAAGACGAGGAGACCACACCATCGAAGACTTCACGGACCTGGGTCAACGTGAGAGGCAACCCGGAGAGCATTCTTGCGACGCTTTCGGCCGACAGATCAGTAGCCGGATCCACCATGGAGATCGGATCGGCGGGAGACAGTTCCGCTTGTTCCACCCGGTCGCAAGCGGATGAAAACAGGGCGGCGAACACCGCAAGGGCCGGCGCGACTGACGCCAGCAACCTTTTCTTTGTACTGAAATTCTTCATTACTGAATGAGTTTAAAGTTGTTGATACAGCACAAAGTGACACAAAAATAGCCGTGGATTGAAATATTCCACGGCTAATTGTCGAAAAAGGGCTTCCAGCTACATGCAGCCCTTATTTTGAATAAAAGACAAAGCGGTTTTTGTCGTAAAAATCCTTGACAAGATCGATTTTCTGGAAACCGGCCTCGCTGAAAACCTTCTGCGTCTCAGGGCCTAAAAGTTCATTGATCTCTGTAAGGCCCTTACCCTCAGCCGATAGACAGGTACGAGACAAGACGGCTATGGAGCGGTAGAACACCAACGGATCGCTGTCTTCCACAAACAAAGCCGTTGAAGGTTCATAGTTGAGGACATTGACTCGCATCTGAGATTTCTGCGACTCCATGATGTAAGGCGGGTTGCTCAAAATCAGATCGTAATCACCTTCGGTGAAGGTCTGATTCCCAGCCAGCACATCAGCGACCACAAACTTGGGAGCAGATGCCCCAGACTCCTTGATCTTGGCGGCGAAATCCTGCGAGGACGCCACCGCAACCGCTTTTTCCGAGATGTCAACACCTGTCACCTCGGCACCGGGAATATTCAGGGCCACCGTCCACGCAATGCAGCCTGAGCCTGTGCAGAGGTCAAGCACACGGACAGGTTTAGCCGACTTACCATAGGCCTTTCTCATCCTCTGCATTCTGGAGCCGATCTTGATGGCCTCGCGGCACAGAAGTTCAGTCTCCGGGCGTGGGATAAGCACATCCGGGGTCACCTTGAACCTCAGACCGCAGAAATCCGCGAATCCTATCACATACTGGACAGGCTCACCGGCGGCCAGTCTGTTCAAATCAGCGCCGAGACCTTCCAGAGACTTGTCCTTTACCTGATATTCAGGTTCCACGATATGGGTGTAACTTTTGGTGCCTATGCGGCTTTCGCAAAGCATAAGCATGATGTTTCTGGCTTCTTTCGTCGGATAGAGAGACTCCAGCCGCGCTACTCCTTCATTAAGGAAATCCTTCAATAGCATAAGCTTAAAATTTAAAAGTTAGAATTGGACATTATGAGTTTTCAATGATACCTGTCAGGAAATCAGTGATGTCAAGACCCGCCGTGCGCACCATCTTTGGCACCAGAGAAGCACTTGTCATTCCAGGGATAGTGTTGACTTCCAAGAAGTACAGGCCATCCTCGGCAAGGATGTAATCCATCCTCACGACACCGGAGCAACCAAGGCGCGAATATATCCTTTTACTTACTTCCTGAATATGTCCGCTCAGATCCTCACTGATCGGAGCCGGGCATATCTCCTGGCTTTGACCGTTATACTTGGCATCGTAGTCGAAGTAATCGTGCTCGGTGACTATCTGTATCACAGGCAAGGACTTGACTCCTTCCGCATCTGCATAGGCGGCACAAGTGAACTCCTGGCCAGGAATACCTTGCTCGATGATGACCGAAGGGCCTTCAGAGAAGGCGAACCGGATCGCCTCAGGCAAATCCTCGGCCTTGCGGACCTTGGTGATCCCGAAGCTTGAGCCTCCGTCGGTAGGCTTCACGAACACCGGGAACTTAAGCTTTTCCACCACCTTACGGCAGAAGGACTCGATGTCCATTCCGTTGCGGACATAGACATCAGGGGCGCACTTGACGAAATCAACCTCACGCAGATAACTCTTGCAGGCGAACTTGTCGAAGGCGATCGCGGAGACAAACGCGCTGCAGCTGCTGAACGGAATCCCAAGCATCTCAAGATAACCCTGAAGCAGACCGTTTTCGCCCGGAGTGCCGTGCTGGACTATGTAGGCATAGTCGAACTTTATCTTTTCTCCATAAACCTTCACGGAAAAATCCGTCTTGTCAATCTCCGGTCTGGCACCCTCGGCGAAAGGAATCCTCATAGAGTCCCGTTTCTTCATCGCCACAAGAGACCATTTACCGAACCGTGCGAAAATCTCATAGACATCGTACTTCGTCCCGTCGATGCGCGAAGCGACAAACTCCCCGCTGCGACAAGCGACCTCCCATTCCGAAGAGTCGCTTCCATAAATCACTGCAATCCTCTGGTACTTGCCCATATTCCTATATTAAATATTCCTAATATATTCCTTTTTATTCAAAATAGTAGTCCTCCGTCTTCTGCTGCACGTCCGTGGCGTCATTGTCGCCTCCGGTACAGTTCAGGTCGAAGCTCACGCCGGCAGGGGCGATGAAGCGGTCGTTCTCCGAGATTCCGAGGGTACCGTCCTCAACTACCTTGCGCATGAATATTCCCCAGGTAGGGAGGGACATATGCGCGCCTTGGCCGTAAGTGATTGACTGGAAGTGCACCTGGCGGTCCTCCGCGCCCGTCCATATTCCCGCCACGAGAGTCGGGGTGTAGCCTATGAACCATCCGTCGGCGTTATCGTTGGTGGTTCCGGTCTTTCCGGCGATCTCGCCCATCAGTTTGTAGCGGTAGCGGAGCCTGCTGGCGGTTCCGCCCTGCACCACGCCTTCCATCAGGTTGACCATCAGGTAGGCGGTGTTCTCCCCTATCGCCTCGCGCTTGCGGTTCGTGAACTCGCTGATGACGTTGCCCTGGTTGTCCTCGATCCTGGTCACAAACATCGGCTCGATATAGACTCCCCTGGACGGGAACGTGTTGTAGGCGGCCACCATCTCCCAAAGCGACAGGTCAGCCGGTCCGACACAAAGCGCCGGAACCTCGTCGATGTGGCTCTGGATGCCCATCCTGCGCATCATATCCGCCATCGCCTCTGGGCCGAACTGCTTCATCAGGTAGGCCGAGATGTTGTTCGAGCTGTTCGTGAGACCCCATTTCAGTGTGACGGTCTTACCGATCCACTGCTCCTTGTCGGTGCTTCGAGGGGTCCAGGTGTTGCCGTCAGGAAGGACGAACGTCTGCGGAAGGTTCACGACCTTGTCGCACGGAGTCATACCCTCCTGCATCGCCAGCGTGTAGAGGAACGGTTTGATCGTCGAACCGACCTGACGCTTGCCCTGACGGACATTGTCGTACTTGAAATAGCGGTAGTTCGGACCTCCGACGTAGGCCTTCACGTGTCCCGTGCCCGGCTCCATCGCCACGAAGGCCGTACGGAGAATCGACTTGTAGTAACGGATCGAATCGTCCGGCGTCATCGTAGTGTCGGCGTAACCTTTCTTATTATAGGCGAACACACGCATCTTCACCGGTCGGGAGAACGTCTTGAGGATCTGAGCCTCGGTCAGTCCCTCTTTCTTGAGGGTGCGGTAACGGTCGCTCCAACGTCTGGCCTGACGCATGACCCTGTCCCTTGTCTCTTCGTCTATGTCGTTGGAGAAAGGCTTGTTGGTCTTGCTCCGCAGATCCCTGCGGAAGTCAGCCTGAAGGTCGCGGATCCTCTCGGCGACAGCCTCCTCGGCATATTTCTGCATCTTGTAGTTGATGGTCGTGTAGATCCGCAGACCGTCCCTGTCAAGGTCATACTTGCTTCCGTCAGCCTTCTTGTTCTTCTCAAGCCAGCCATACAGGTCGTCCGTGGCCCAGGCAAGCGAGTCGGCGGAATAGTCCTCGACCATCGTATAGTCGGACTTGCGAGGCTTTTTGGCGTTCATCACGCGGCGAACCATATCCCTGAAATACGGGGCCAGACCGGCGTTGTGGTCCTGCACCTCATAGTTGAGCTCTATAGGGATCAGACGGATGGAATCCCTCTGGGACTTGTCCAGATAGCCGGCCTTCTCCATCTGGCCGATCACAAAGTTCCTTCTGGTCAGAGCCTTGTCCGGATTGATGGCCGGATTGTACCTCGTCGGCTTGTTGACCATTCCCACAAGCATAGCGCTCTCCTCGACAGAAAGCTCGGACGGGAGCTTCCCGAAGAATGTCTCCGAAGCCGAACGCACACCGTACGCACCGCTGCCGAAGAATATGGAGTTGAGGTACATCGTCATAATCTCGTCCTTGGTGTAGTCCCTTTCGAGCTTCACGGCGGTGATCCATTCCTTCAGCTTGATCCACACCATTTTGGCATGATATATTCCCGGAATCCTACGCCCCATCCCGGCCCTCGGATAAAGGGTCTTCGCCAACTGCTGGGTGATCGTGCTGCCGCCGCCCTGGCTTGAGTTGTGCAGCAGGATCGTCTTGACCAGCACACGTCCCAGTCCCTTGAAATCAATTCCGGAATGCTTGTAGAAACGCACGTCCTCCGTGGCCACGGCGGCGTGCACAAGATTCGGGGAGATCTCGTCGTAGGAGACGTAGGTCCTGTTCTCGATGTGGAACGTCGTCAGGATCTCTCCGTCCTCCGCGATGACCTGCGTGGCCAGCTTGTTGTCAGGGTTTTCCAGATCCTTGAACGACGGGATGTCGGCGAACATCCAGACAAGGAGTATCATAAAGACAAGAAGCAGCACCGGAAACGTCACCACGATCCAGAACCACTTGATTATTTTCTTTCGAGTCGAGTCGGTCATAATAAAGACAAATTTATAACAAAATTTGGAAAATTGCCCAGTTTGTGGCTTACTTTGCAGATTGAAATGGCAAACTATCTATGAAAGGCCTGTAAAATAGAACAATATGGCAGACAATCTAGTTATCGTCGAGTCTCCGGCCAAAGCCAAGACTATACAAAAATTCCTGGGTAACGGCTATGAGGTGAAATCCAGCTTCGGCCACATCAGGGATCTTCAGGACAAGAAGCTGAGTGTGGATGTGGAAAGGAACTTCACTCCTGAGTATGTCATACCTTCCGACAAGAAGAAGGTCGTGGCGGAGCTCAAGAAAGCGGCGGCAAGCGCTTCCACAGTATGGCTCGCGTCCGATGAGGACCGAGAGGGAGAGGCCATCTCCTGGCACCTCTTCGAGACTCTCGGACTTAATGAGGCACATACAAGGAGAATCGTTTTCCACGAGATCACCAAGGACGCTATCGTGAACGCCGTGCGGAACCCGCGCTCCATAGACATGAACCTCGTGAACGCCCAACAGGCGCGCAGGGTCCTGGACAGGCTTGTGGGCTTCGAGCTTTCACCTGTCCTTTGGAGAAAGATCCAGCCTAAGCTTTCGGCGGGTCGTGTGCAGTCCGTGGCCTTGAGGCTTGTGGTGGAGAGGGAAAAGGAGATCATGGCGTTCGAGAACGAGGCCTTCTACAAGGTCGAGGCATTCTTCCATCCGGCCGGATTCCCGGCGGCGGTCAAGGTCAAGGCCGTCCTCGACACAAAGTTCAAGACAATCGACGAGGCGAGGAAATTCCTCCAGGACTGCATCGGAGCGGACTTCACTGTCTCCGATGTGGAGAAGAAAGAGGCCACACGCTTCCCGGCAGCCCCGTTCACGACATCGACTCTCCAGCAAGAGGCCGCAAGGAAGCTGCATTTCCCTGTAAGTATGACGATGAGGGTGGCCCAGAGTCTCTACGAGCGCGGTCTCATCACCTACATGAGAACAGACTCCACGAACCTCTCGACCCTTGCACTCGGCGCGGCGAAGAAATTCATCACCGGAAACTTCGGTCCTGAATATTCCAAGACACGCCAGTTCAAGACCCACAGCAAGGGTGCGCAGGAGGCCCACGAGGCGATCCGCCCGACATACATAGAGAACACTGAGATCGAGGGCACGGCGCAGGAGCAGAAGCTCTACAACCTCATCTGGAAGAGGACGGTGGCGTCGCAGATGGCTGACGCGAAGGTCCTCAACACCACCCTGAGGGTGGCTTCCGACAAGAGATCAGAGAAGTTCAACGCCCAGGCCACGCAGGTCCTGTTCGACGGATTCCTTAAATTATATATCGAGGGGACGGACAACCAGGAGGCCGAGGAAGAGGAGGTTATGCTCCCGGACCTTCAGGTAGGGACCAAGATGGAGGAGAAGGGCATAAACGCGGAGTGCAAGTTCACCGCCGCGCCGCCAAGATATTCAGAGGCCACTTTGGTCAAGAAGCTTGAGGAGCTCGGCATCGGCCGTCCTTCCACCTACGCACCGACCATCGCCACTCTGACCACCGGACGCGGCTACATCGTCAAGGGTGACAAGGAAGGCAAGAAAATCACAGTCAATGACCTGGAGCTCAGGAACGGGAATATTTCCGAAAAATCCAAGACGGAGACCGTCGGCGCCGAAAGGGGCAGGCTGCTCCCGCAGGAGATCGGAATGATAGTGACCGACTACCTTGAGAAGAATTTCACCGACATCATGGGGTACGACTTCACAGCCAACGTCGAGAAGGAGTTCGACCAGATCGCGGACGGCAATCTCGTGTGGAACGATGTCATCGGGGCTTTCTACACTCCTTTCCACAAGAAGGTGGACGAGGTGCTGCATGACGGAAACTACAGCCATGTGTCAAAGGAACTCGGCACGGACAGCGAGGGCAACAAGATCACCGCTAAGTTCGGCAAGTTCGGGCCTTACATCCAGAAGGGCGAGGGCGAGAAAGCGCAGTACGCGTCCCTCGGAAAGGACCAGCTCATCGAGAACATCACCCTTGAGGACGCGCTGAAAATGTTCCAGCTGCCCCGCACGGTCGGAGAATATAACGGTGTCGAGGTCATCGCCCTGAAAGGACGCTTCGGACCATTCCTGAAATATGGCGACAGGAATTTCTCGATTCCTCGCGGCAAGGATCCTCTCAAGATCACATTGGACGAATGCGCGGCCATCATAGAGGACGGCCTGAGCAAGACAGCCGCCAATTCTGTGATGGCTGAATATAAGGACAGTGACATCCAGGTGATCAACGGTCGTTACGGCCCGTACATCAAGCACGCCGGCTCAAACTACAAGATTCCGAAGGAGACTGACGCGGCCACTCTCACAGAGGCGGCCTGCCTAGAGATCATTAACAATTCAAAACCAACGGAAAAAGGGCGCCGTCACTTTAAGAAATCTTGATATTTTAAGATTTTTTATATAATTTAGCGGCTGTTTAGTTATAAATCGAAAGCAATGGCAACTTATCACATTGATCAGATTGACCAGAAGATCCTTTCTTTCTTGGTCAACAACGCCAGGATGCCTTTCCTGGAGATCGCCCGTGAGTGCGGTGTTTCGGGAGCCGCTATTCATCAGAGAGTCAAAAGACTGGAAACCAACGGAGTCATCACAGGATCAAGGCTGCTCGTGAAACCTCAGGCATTGGGGCTCAACGTGTGCGCTTTCATCAGCGTAACCCTGTCAGAGGCGGACAAATATCCCGAGGTTGTGGCGAACCTGAAGAAGATCGCCGAGATTGTGGAATGTCATTTCGTAACAGGAAAGGCCGCTCTGCTCCTCAAGGCATATTGCTTTGACAATGATCACCTTATGGAGATTCTTATCAACACGATCCAGAATATTCCTTACATCCAGTCAACCGAGACGATGATCTCCCTCGACCAGGCGATCGAGCGTCAGGTCTGGGTCAAGGACTACAAACGGACAAACTACCAGCCTAACGAGTTCGCGAAGAAGACGAAATAATCAGTCTTGCGAGGGCCAGATCCTCGGGGGACGTCAATTTGAAGTTATACCTCTCTCCGGCACAGAAGGAGAGGGGTATTCCTTTTTTGCGCGCGACGGACGCATCATCGGTGAAAGCGGTGTCAAAGGCTTGCGAATATGCCGACTTGATGTCCTCTGACAGAAACATTTGCGGAGTCTGAGCTCCGAAAATCCGGCTTCTGTCAACATTCTCCCCTTCCGGCGAGACAAGAATCTCGTTCCCGTCCGCGTCCTTTACCCGGTCGATGACCTTGAGGGTGTCGACCGACGGGATGACGGGAATCAAGGCACGGACTCCGCCCGAATCCATCCTCTCGAACATATTCCCTATCAGTTTTGGCGAAAGGAGCGGTCTGACACCATCGTGGATGGCGACCACGGCCCCATCCGGGACCTTTTTCAAGGCGTTCCTTACGGAATGGAAGCGGGTGAACCCTCCGGAAACCAATGTCTGAGGACAGTTGAAGTCCGAAACGAGGCAATAGTCCTTCCAAAAAGCAATATGGTCCCCGGGAAGGACAGTGACTACCTTGATGTCCGGGACAACGGAAATGAACGCTTCGATCGTCCTGCGGAGAATCGGAACACCTCCCAGATCCAGAAATTGTTTCGGAACCGTGGCACCCATCCTGACGCCGCTTCCGGCGGCCATGACTATTAATATTCGTTTTCTGTTCATAATAATTCTTACAAATATAACTTTTTTCGTATATTTACAAATTGTATAAAACATCTTCTTATCCACCACGCCAAATCCGAACAAGCACAGGACATTGCAGGAATCCATTGCAGACAGCGGCCTTGCCGCGATTAATGTTTTATTAATGTTTTCGGGAAACTTACGGAAAATACCTCGGAAAATCATTGCAAATATCACTTGAAGATTGACGTTTGCAAAAATAGCCGTTTGTCTGCGATAGTCTGTGAAAAATTCTGTATATTCGCAGATGTACCCCTGTGGGGACGACAAAGAAATAACACGTGCCTTGGTTCGTTAAAATCGCCAATTCTATCGAATGTATATACGAGGCACAGCGGACAGCCATATATGGGTTGTCCAGTCTGTGCGTATATACTGGTGTTTGGCGATACCTAACGGACGACAGACTGGGCAACCTTTCTTTTGCTGCAAATATAACCAATAAACACATACGATTATGGAAGCAAAACTGACAAACAAAAGTATTTTGACTATCCGCATGGTTCTTGATCTGGCAGGTCTGGACATCACGAAGAGAATCAAGCTTGTGCGCCACAAGGATAGCCGTGATGCCATAACGATAAATGGCAAGACCGTTGTCGGCAACCCTTATGATTGGTATCTGAACGACAGGGAGACATTCATCGCATACCAAAGCGAGCAGCACAAGGACATATTCAAGGACGTTGACTATGTCGTTTCTTTCATAGGCGAGGACGGCACTCTGGCCAGGATGGTGGGCGTGTATCAGATTCTTGGACGTGACACAGAAAGGGAGAATCTGACAGGCGTTGACAAATTTTGCTACAAGATGGTTGAGGTCGATGGCTTTGATGAGTTCAACGAGCGTGTCATCGTGGATTGGGGAGACTCGGCAAGGACATTTCATCAATGGCTCGATAAGAACGACAAGGTCATTGTGTCGGTAGAGAGAAAAGGCTTTGACTGGGTATGCCCGGACTACGAGGAAATAAGTCTGACCTATGGGCAGCTGTCCCATGTCATTAATGAGAGATTGGATGCATGGAAACGAAAACTTACGGTCGTCAACGGCATCTATGTGATTTCAGACCGCAAGACAGGCAAACTGTATGTCGGCTCCACCTACAACCGTGACGGAATATGGGGACGTTGGGAGGACTATGCAAGGACTGGACACGGTGGCGATGTGCAACTTGCAAACCTTATTGCGGAAGATCCGGACTATGCCAAGGACAATTTTGTCTGGTCGATACTCCAGACATTGCCGTTGAACGTCAGCGACATTGAAGCCATTAGGGTGGAAACCCTATGGAAGAACAAGTTAGGCAGATCGGTCTGCTTGCTTAACAGAAATTGAGATTTCATAGAGATTATTTCAATGGCTGCCAAACTTTGGCAGTAATTCTAACTATATTTGCGGTGTTGAAAGTCAAAGGGTAACTCTCCCCTTAAAAGGTTCTCCTTTGTCAAACTTGCCAAAGAATGTGTTTGCGAGTGGTTTAACGCCCCTATCGGACGGCCACAGAGAGTTGGCAAGGCTTTCAATATCTTTTACTTCATTTCCACTAAAACATCATTTATTATGGAACCAACAAACGTTAAGATTGGGGAATACGTTGGTGTTTACCACGATTCCAAGGATGGCAGTTTTTACTTTGACACAATCTCTGCCGAGGAGTATGACACGGCCAAGCAAGACTCATCATCTGATTTGATGGCCGCATTCATTATTTCGCCGAATGGCTTTACGACTACAAATGGCGGTTACGTGCAAGATGGCAAGACAGACGCACCACTTGACGACACGATTCTTTATATATCCGGAATTGTGATTCTGTCAGAATGTAATGGCATAATATACGATGTGTTATACGACTTTATGGCTATCAATGGTATGGAGCGAGGTGCGGAGTTAATCCGTGTTGAGGTTGACCAAAAGGCTTCCAATGGGTTGAATGCAAATCTTGCAAGCCGTTTGGCTAATGACGAGGATACTGATTACAGGCTTGTTGATTCCGATGGCAAGTGCGCATACTTTGATGCTAAACCATCTGAATTTGAAGAAGAATAAAATTTTTACACCATGAGAAGATTCTTTAAGTTGTTCATCATAACTCTTATTTTGGTTTGCGCTGCGTCAATGGCACAAGCGCAACCATACTTGGCATCTAACGGTGAGTTCGTCAATCTTGACGAGTTACGTGTCGGCGGAGACGTGTCTTTACTCAAAGCCGAACTTAAAAAAGGCGGTATCAGATGCCTTGGAACTCAACACGAGTTTGTGATCATGCTCGACCCTCGTAATACGAACTGGGATATAACCACAAACGGGACATTTTCAGTCAGCGTGAACTCATCCGGCAAGATTTATAAGATGCGGTATGTCATAGAATCCGTGCCACTGGTTAACCAGAACACAGGGCAAAGCAACCTGCGAGCGATGATTGACTATTACACAAGAGTGATTTCAAACAACAGCGGAGGATTCCCTTATGTTGATGTGTCTCTGAATCCGGAAGTGGATATTATGACGCTGTTTAGGGAGTATAGAAGTTTTGAGTACAAGTACCCTATGAGGGAGAAGAAACAGTCTCCATTCACCTGTACAATAATATTCCAATGCGGCGGAGGCTTTTTGTCCGTGGCGGATGAGACGTATGATAGTCGCTTGCATAATTGAAGAAACGAATGAAAGTGAATAAAATTAGCGTTATGAAAAAAGTGTTTTTGCTTATTGTCTCCTTTGTGTTGATGTTGATAACTGGATGCAACCATACAGAAAACAATGGCTTTTGCGGTTATTATCTTGGTGACAGCTATTCTGAGTTACGTAGGCAGTTAAAAGACGAAGGAGTGTCCTATGATGAAGATTATGTGGATGATTCGGAAACAGTACAGTTTTTGGAGTTTAAGTCAAAATATAAAGACAAAATCAATAGGGTTGAAATAAGGCACGTGGCAGGGAGGGATGAAATATCTATGATTTCCACGGAATTATATTCGACATCTGATGATAATTCAGAATATTATTTGGGGTATAAATATTCCAACTATAAAGAGCGAGAGAAGTTGAGAAAGGTGTTGGACGAAAAGAACTTGGAAACTTTGAGAAAGATATTCCACGAATGTTCCAAGTGGGAATTGGATGTAACTAATAGTCATTACTCCAGTCCGGACAATTACCTAGCACATTTTAAGGAGGCGGAATATCCGGTTATATTTACATATAATAGGAATTCGTCTGGAACACTGAAATTTATGATTATTGTAGATTGTAGTTCTCTTTGGAAAGATAATTTGTCTGCAATCGCTATTCTTGTGAATTGGAAACAAATGCAGCCTTACATAAAAATATTCCCATAACCTAAAGAAATTTTATTACAATGATAAGCATAGAAGAAACACTAAGGATTGCGCTTGAAGCGCATACGGGGCAGAAAGACCTTGACGGTAATCCTGCGATTCTGCATCCCCTTGCGGTTGGGCTTATGGGCGAGACGGAGGCGGAAATCAAGACTGGTTTCCTGCATGATGTCGTTGAGGATTCATCTATCACTCTTGATGATTTGAAAAATAGATGTGTGGAGGATGAAGTGCTTACGGCATTGGCACTCTTGTCACACAATAAGGCAAAAGTGGGATATTTTGAGTATGTGGAAAACATCATAGCCTCTGGCAATGTCACCGCAATTCATGTCAAACTTAATGACCTGCACCACAATCTGCAACGAGGCAAGGAGTCTTATGAAACAGCCGTCGCCTCAAATGATACTGCCAAACTCAAAGAACTTGAACGCATAAACGCCAAACATACAAGGGCGTTGGAAATGATAATAAAGGCTGGCTATGAGAACTGTAACTGACAAGGAACAGGCGGAGTTGCTCCGCTCCAATGAAATGGTCTATCTTCTGGACGACACTGATGAAATCGCATGGGGATTTCTCGGTGATGGAAAGAACCGTAGAAGAGTGGTGAGCAAGGCAAAGGGAAGAGAGCCTTTCGAGCACAATCCCAAGCAGCCGAACTCCAATAGTATGATTCGTGCCTATCTGGCCAACGAGGTGATGACCAAGGAGGAGTTTGATAATTACTGAATATGTGCGAGCGAAAGAATAGCATATTAAAGATCTGTCAATCGGCAGGTTATACGGAGGGAAACCTCATCTATGGTGGTTTTGTCAATGGGAAACATCATGTGTCATACGGGCAGGATGATGCGGAAAATCTTCAATATGTTGGTGCGCCTGTCATTCTGATAGTAGAGAACAGTCTATGCAGAATTGCCACTGACGATGAACGAAATTACTTTTATCGGTTTCTTGTGAAAGATTAAGGATGGTTATTGTATATGTGTATCTGACAGAGTTAAAGACTATATGGAAATGAAAAATGATTTCGCGAAGTCCATCCTTGACAGTCCTTATAATAAGATTGTGGGTGGCAAAGAAGTTACACTGATGAACATTCTGAGCAAGTATGACCATCAGCGAAGCGGTGAGAAACTTGAATTCTATGCTGAATATGCTGAGGATCTCGGACTAACCGAGGAGGAGGCTCTGGCATACCAGAACTGGATAAACGACGGCAATCCGACTGGAATTGAGTCCGACGAGCAGTTCTACGAAATCCAGAAACAGGCGTATGGAGAGGTCATTATGGATTTGTCGTGGCTAATTTAAAGGACTTGATGAATACAAAAAAGGAAGGCCGAAGTAATTAAACTTCGACCTTTGTTTTCGGCTGTTCACCATTGAATTTCCTTTTCCTAATAGGATGCCTGACAAAGGTGACAGTTAAAATGGTAGCGGCTTTGAAATTCTGTTATCCATTAACCTTTTAACACTGCAAATATAGTGTTAAATTAAGGAATTTAGGAATTTGCTTGAAGCGTCATGCTCTCTAAATTTACGTAATGAACCTGTACTTACTCATTACAACCTTATCGTACAGCAAATATAACGTGATTTCTTGAAAATGCAATAGATGGATATTACAATTACAACAAAGGCAGCGGAGGAATGCCCCACTGCCTGTTGAGTGATGAAAGCCCTGTTGACTCCCGATGGCCGCCCGATAGGGGCGTTAAACCATCTACAGACACAATCTTCAGCAGATTTGACAAAGGAGAACCTTTTTAGGGGAGAGTTGACCTCTGACTTTCACCACCACAAATATAACGTGATTTCCTGGAAAACGCAATAGGTGAGACAAATAGAATTGGGAGGTTTGGATAGTTGGGTGGGTGTGAGCAATGCCACAGTCCACATATTTTATGGAAGTTGAGAACGGCTGTTTGTGACAAGTATCGAGGGACGAAAGACGGATTGGGGCGGTTCTTAAATATGATGTACTTCATATAGTAGGACAGGTTCTCGCTCCGATAATAAGACAGGCTTTGTCTCTGATTCAGCATACATATCGCCCATTTGTCAAAGTCCTTGGCAGACTTAAACACGGAGAAGTCCACGTCCCTGTGCCCCATTGGCCTCTTCTCCACCATGTCGTAGAAGTTCACCCACTCCGACACCAGCCGCCAGAACACTGGCTTTGTCCACAGCTCCTCCACGAGTAGGGTATGCCCAAACAGACTCTCCAGTTTGTCTCCATCAAACGTTACCTCATACCTCAACTGATATGGTGGCACGTCACCAAACGGAGGCATCTCCCTCTTCCTTTTGGCCTCCCTCACCTTGTCATAGAACTTGACCCTTACCCCTCCACAGTCGAAATACTTCGTGCCGTCCCAACTGTTGTCCTTGAATTTAGGGATGCCTATCATCATGTCCAGATACCTCGCAGGTGGCTTGCTGACTATGAAATTATTCGCGAATTCCAGCTCCATGACCTCCGCCCTACACATAGGGACTCCCAAATCCTCTGACATCCTGCCTATCAGCCTCTCTACCTCTGACAGCCTCAACGATGCCAGATTATGCCTGTATATACATTTAGGAAGACTGCCATCAAACTGGACATAATTTGCGGTTGCCACGACATTTCGTCCTCTCCATCTGCCAAACCCCTTGCCGTCATCACCTACCTTGACATCCGTTAGCATGGAGAGTACCCTTGCATAGTCATAACCATCCGGCAGGTCATAGAGCCTAATTTTGATTCTGTCGTACATGATGTGTGTGATTTGAGTTACATTTTGAGTTATATTTAGAGCAGCCGACACCTCGTGACTTGATTTGCCTGTCCATCCTGTCGATATACTCGCTTGCCGTTTCCTGCCTGTTGGCGGTCATCCAGTCAAGTATCTCCGTCAGCACGAACGTGAGCTTGCGCCTATTGCCTTTTGCCCTGTGGCAGGGGATTGCATCGGTGCTTGTCATCTTGTAGAGGGTGCTCTTCGAGTAGTTTGTCAGTCTGCTGCAAACATTGACATCAAACACCTCCGGATAATCGTATGGGTCTGTCTCTGTTTGTTTAGATTTATGTGGCGTGGTGCGTGCAGGGGCAGGAGTTGACGGCTTAACCATACTGTTCACGATTGCATCCGAAAAGGCCTTGATAGGGATGTGCGCAAGGTCAAGCATCTGCTCTTTCATATACCCGATGTCCCCAAGCCTCCATGCTGTCTCTATGTCGTCACGTTGCAGGTCGTTGATATAGCCGAAACCCTCTATCGCATCCAACAGCTCGTCACGGCCGAGAACCGTATAGCCTTTCTTGCGCTTGTACTCGTCGGCAAAGCGCAGCTCCTCATATTCCTCCGCCGTCAATGCCTCTCCTGCATGGGACTCGACAGCGGACAGCACAAATGAGCAGTGCCATTTCACTATGGCCTCGTTCAGCACGTGCAGTATAGACCATTTCTCTTTGTTGCTTTCATCTGCAAGGACTTTCTGCCAGTCCATCATTTCATTTTCCGACAGTTGCCCTGTTTTTCCGTAAAGCCAACTGTTTACCCATTCTCCCATTAGTTCGTGGGTGGTATTTCTGCAATTAATCATGTTATTAAGAACTTCTAAACTCCCCCATAATCGCTTATGAGGGAGTTTGTTTGACTTGGAATTTCACTTTTTAAGCGGCTGTCAACATCTCCTCGATTATCCCTTTCAGCACTTTGAATGGCCTGTAACGTGACTGCATCCACTCTTTGATAACACCTTGGAGGTCATCATCCATCACTGCCTGTTCCATACGGCGTTTTGCCTCCGGGTCATCGAATCCGTCAAGAGACATGTCCATGTAGCAGTAGAATATGACCAACGACATTTCTAATGTAGGGTACGGATTTTTGTCTTCTCCACCTGTAAATCTGAGCCATTCCGTGTCGATGCGTTCATAAATGTGTCTGAGTTCATCCTTGTTGCCGTTGGTCTCTTTTTCAAGCCAATCACGCATGTCTTCCGTGCGTTCTTTGCAGATGTTGCCTGATAGGAGGATTGTTAGAAACGTCTCCAGATCGTAGCGGAAGATTTCGTCTCTTGAGACCTGCTGTACACCTTGTCCCTCGTATGGGGACTTTTCCAATCTCTTTTTCATAACTCTAAGATTTAATTATTAAATTTATAACAAATTGCCAGCACTGTTTATTGCACTGGTATTAAATGAATCAAGATAGATGTTGGTCGTGGCAAGATTCTTATGCCCCATCGCCTGACTGATGATCTCACGTGGCACAAGATTGCTTTGCAGGGTCATGGCCATGGTGTGCCTACTCACATAGGTGGTTAGGTGGCGTTTCAGCCCTAATTTCTCGCCAAGAGCGGCATATCGCATCCTATAAGTGCCATAACGGCAAAGGATGTGATGATGCAGTTCATAGCCTTGACAGTCCATATTTACTATTGGCAATAGGTAATCACCGATTAGAGAGGAGTTTGTGCGGAACCAGTCCAACAACTCCTGTATGTTGGGCGTGATGTGAATCTTGATTTCACGTGCGGCCTTATGCGTCTTTGTCTTTTGCCTCTTATAGATGATATAGTTCCCATCCGACAGGGTCGCCATATTGTCCGTTGTCAGATTCGCCATGTCAACGAAGCTCATGCCGAAGCAATAGTAAGAAAACAAGAAGAGCCTCCTTGCCTCTTCAAGGCATCGCTTGTCCATGACCGTGCCCTTTATCTTGTCCAAATCTTCCTTTAGAAGATACCGTTTACTGGTTGTCTCCGCCAAGGATGTTACCGAAAACCCTCCCTTGCCGAATGGGTAAGTATCTTGTGGTGCCTCCTTGTCTCTTATAGCCTTGTTGATTATAGTGCGGAGAGCACGCATATAGCTTAATCGTGTGTTTCCGGCCAGTCTGTCACGTTCCATGGCAGCATTAAGGCGACAGACGTAGGTGTAGTCTATCTCGGCAAAAACTTTGTTTTCTATCCGGGAATCGTATTTGTGAAGTGCATTTAGGAGAGTGCTGAAAATTATCAGCGTGCCGAAGTGGTTCGTGGATTTGAGTAAGTCCAGCTGTTTTCTTATATAGTCGCACACTTTGCCTTGTCGGGCAAGGCCGACAAACTTCTCCTCAAACTGGTTCAACGTCCAGTTTATACGACATTCAGCAAAATTCCGCAGCACCTCGTCAATGCGCTCCTCAAAAATGTTCAGCAGGGCATTGTGTTTCTCATGCTCCGGATTGATGCGTTTGTCTTTCTTGAACCGCTGTCCGTCCTCGTTCCATTGGTTCAAGTTTGCGGACATTCCAAGGCTGATGTACTTAACCTTGTCTTGTTTGGCCACCCTTAAACATATAGGATAGCTGCCGTCTTTTTTCTGGTTGCTCTTGTAGAGCATAATCTTAAATTTCGCCATAACAAAACTTATTTTGTATGTTGGTTGGAGTTATATAACGTCGGTGACGAACAAAATGGACACGATTTTTCGCAAAAGTTATCAACAATTTTGCAAATTTGCTGTTAATTCGCTTTGTGTCAATTGTTTAATAAGGTAAAAATTTCCAGTTGTCAACATGTCGGTGTATATTGCAGTATTGCGCCTATTTTCCATTAAGGTTTTATTAAGGTTTTGCGGAAACTTATGGAAAATAAAGGAAAATGAACCGCCCTTGAAAGTCCGCACAGGAAAGCCAATGACAACAACTGCAAGATGTTTTTGGGATTTGCTTGGATAATTGCTATATTTACAAATTGTATAGAAGACAATAAAAATTTTAGGAATCGAATATAGTACAGCTATGGCATTTTCATTTCTGACTCAGGAGATAGCGATGGACCTCGGAACAGCCAACACCGTCATTTTCAGGAATGACGACATTGTGATGGACGCCCCGAGCATTGTCGCGATAGACAACAACACAGGCAAATGCATAGCCATCGGTCAGCAGGCCAAGCTCATGCATGAGCACACTAACCCCGGAATCAAGACCATCAGGCCTCTGAGGAACGGCGTGATCGCCGACTTCAACGCCGCCGAGATGATGATCAAGGGCTTCATCAAGCAGGTCAACAACAAGAAGAGATCCCTTTTCACCCCGAACCTCAAGATTGTGGTCGGCATTCCTTCCGGAAGCACCCAGGTGGAGATCAGGGCCGTGCGCGACTCCTGCGAGCATGCCGGAGGACGTGATGTCTATCTGATCTACGAGCCTATGGCTGCCGCGCTTGGTATCGGGCTGGACGTGGAGGCGCCGAAAGGCAACATGGTTGTTGACATAGGCGGAGGTACGGCCGAGATCGCCGTGATCTCTTTGGGCGGCATCGTCCAGCAGGAAAGCATCAACACGGCCGGCGATGTGTTCAACAGTGACATCCAGTACTACATGCGCCAGCAGCACAACATCAAGATCGGAGAGACCACGGCGGAGAAGATCAAGATAGCGGTCGGAGCCGTGATTCCGGATCTGGACGAAGAACCGGAGCCATACGTTGTGAACGGTCCGAACCTGATGACAGCCCACCCTGTCGAGGCCGCGGTCACCTATCAGGAGATCGCCCATTGTCTCGACAAGTCGATAGCCAAGCTGGAGTCATCCATCCTTCATGTGCTTGAGCTGACACCTCCGGAGTTATATTCAGACATCGTGGAGAACGGAATATTCCTTTCCGGCGGCGGCGCTTTGCTGCGTGGTCTCGCCAAGAGGTTCACAGAGAAGGTCAACATCCAGTTCCATGTCGCGGAGGATCCGCTGCGCGCCGTGGCCAGAGGTACCTGCATAGCGCTTAAAAAGACATCCAACTACTCATTCCTGATGAGATAATGCATAAGGAGAGATCCGTTGTCCAGAACATCCTCACAGTCGCGGTCTTCATTCTTCTGGAGGTCGCGGCTGTTCTGATGCTGTCGCACAACAACCAGATCCAGAGGCTTTGGATAGCCAGGATCTCGCACGGATTCATGGCGAAGGTCTGGGGGACGACGCAAGGTGTCTCCAATTATTTCTCCCTGAAGAGGCAGAATGACGAGCTGGCGGTCGAGAACAACAGGCTGCAAGAATTGGTGCGCGGCTATGAGATGGCGATGAAAGCCGCCGACCCATCGGCCAAGCCGGTCCTGATGGACAATGGATTCGAATATATCCCGGCCACGATCATCAAGTCCAGCGCCAACACCCAGCACAACTACCTTATCATCGACAAGGGCAGCGAGGACGGAGTGGTACGCAACTCAGGCGTGATCACAGAGAAAGGTGTCATAGGGATTGTCGATGCGGTCAGCAGCCATTATTCCTACGCAATCTCGTTCCTGAACACGGAGCTGTTCATCAGCGCCAGACTCGGCGAATCGGGAGCCGTCGGACCGCTTGCCTGGGACGGGATGAGCTCTGACAGGGCCATCCTGAAAGAGATCCCTCTCCAGTTCAAATTCGAGCCCGGGGACACAGTCTATACCAGTGGCTACTCCACGATCTTTCCGCCGGACATCCCTATCGGCGTGGCCGGCGAGTCCAAGATCATCAACGGGGCCACCAATGAGATCGAAGTGAACCTTTTCCAGAATCACAAGGCGTTGAAATATGTCACCATCGTGGCAAACAGAAGGGCCGCGGAGATAGAATCCATTGAACAACAAGAAGAACAACCGAAGAAATGAGAAACAGTTTCGCATTGACATACGTTCTGCTGACGGTTGCCCAAATGGTTCTGAGCAACTATTTCCATTTCACGCCCTACATGATGATCACAATCCTGCCGGTGATGGTTCTGTGCATCCCGACAAATGTCGGAACCGTGAAGGCCATGCTGATAGCGTTCGCCACCGGACTCGCCGTGGATTTCTTCGCCGAAGGGACACTCGGCATCAACGCCATGTCCCTCGTACCGGTCGCATTGCTCAGAGAGCCTGTCATCGGGATGTTTTTCGGCAACGAGCCTTTCGAGCAGAAAGAGAGCGTCACCGTCCGGAAATACGGCTACGCCAGAGTCTCCATAGCCATCATCCTAACAACAGTGCTGTTCCTTCTCATCTACATCCTGGCCGACTGTGCCGGGACAAGACCTCTATGGTTCGTCTTCACCTGCCTGGGTCTCTCCACCCTGGCCAGTTCCCTGGTATCAGTCTGCATCATCAATCTGCTGACCCATGAAGACAGAAGGTAGAGGAAAAGCCCTGATAATCGGGCTGTTTGTCGTCGCCGCCATCATCCTCGGGAAGTTGTTCTACATCCAGATCATCGATGACGAATACAAGATCAACTCGAACAACAATTCGATGGTCTATGACATCATCTATCCCACCAGAGGCATCATCTATGACCGCAACGGCAAGATCATAGTCAGCAACAAGGTCACCTACGACATCCTTGTCACCCCGCGCGAGGTGAAACAGTTCGACACGCTTATGCTGGCGGACGCCCTCAACGTGACACCAGAATTCATCCGTGACAAGATGAATGAATATGCCAGGAACCGTCGCCGCATCGGTTACCAAAGTGTCGTGATGCTCAAGCAGATAAAGCCTGAGACCTACATGCAGTTCGCTGAGATCCAATACAAGTTCCCAGGCTTCAGGGGACAGGCCAGAAGCATCCGGGACTATCCCGTCAACGCCGGTGGAAACCTGCTCGGCTATGTCTCGGAGGTGGACGCCAACTACATAGAGAAGCATTCCGGGGAATACCGCCCTGGAGACTATGCCGGTAAGACCGGGATCGAGGCCGCGAGAGAGAAGGAACTGCGTGGAGAGAAAGGGTACCACATCTACCTTCGCAACTCCCGCAACCAGATCGAGCAGCGCTACAAAGACGGAGAGATGGACAAGGAAGCCGTACCGGGACACGACATCCACACCACGATCGACGCGGATCTGCAGCAATACGGCCAAGAGTTGATGAGAAACAAGGTCGGGAGCCTCGTGGCGATCGAACCTAAGACAGGAGAAATCCTCACACTTGTGTCCAGTCCAGGAGTCGATGTGAGCATGCTGGCGAACATCGGCCAGCACTATGACGAGATCATCAAGGACCCTCACAAGCCGATGTTCAACAGAGCCGTACAGGCTCCGTACCCTCCAGGCTCCGTGTTCAAACTTGTCAACGGCCTCATAGGCCTGCAGGAAGGCACATTGAACACAGAGATCACCTATCCTTGCAGCCAGGGCTACCATTTCGGCAACCGCAAGCTCGGATGCCACGTCCACAAATCCCCGCTCGCCCTGGAAGAAGCCATCATGATGTCCTGCAACGGCTATTTCTGCTATGTGCTCAGGAATATTCTTGAAAACAAGAAGTACCACGGCATAGGAGAGGCGCTTGACAAATGGAACGAATATGTCCAAAGTTTCGGCTTCGGACACAAGCTGGGCACGGACTTCCCCGCCGAACTGGGCGGAACTCTGCCGACATCAAAGACGTACAACAAGATCTACGGCAAGGGAGGATGGAAATTCACTACGATCATCTCCATCTCCATCGGGCAGGGCGAGGTCGGAGCCACGCCTATGCAGATCGCCAACCTCGCGGCGACCGTCGCCAACAGAGGGTGGTACAAGATACCGCACATCGTGAAAGCGTCGGAAGGGGTCGAGATTGATCCGAAATATTACGAGAGGCAGTACACGATGGTTGACACAACGAATTTCAAGAAAGTGACGCAGGGCATGTGGAGGGCGGTCAACAGTGGATTCGGATCGGGAGGGACGGCGTCCATCGCGGCGGTTCCCGGGCTGGACATCTGCGGAAAGACCGGTACGGCGCAGAATCCGCGCGGAGCGGACAACTCCGTGTTCATCTGCTTCGCTCCTAAGGACAATCCAAAGATCGCCGTCGCCGCCTACATAGAGAACGCTGGTTTCGGAGCGACATGGGCCGCGCCTATCGCGTCCCTGCTGGTTGAGAAATATCTCAACGGGGAGATCAGTGACCAGCGCCGCGGATTGGAAGACAGGGTTCTTCAGGGGAATCTCATGTCAAGGGTCAAGGCCTATAAATAGTTGAGCGATGGAGAACTTTTCGGACAGAGGCATCAAGAAGAGTGTTGACTGGGCGCTGGTGGTCACCTACCTGCTCCTTATCCTTATCGGCTGGGTCAACATCTACGCCTCCATCCATTCCGATGGCCCCGCCAGCATATTCGATTATAATTTCCGCTCGGGCAAGCAGTTCGTATGGATTCTCACCGCGCTCGGGCTTGCGGCTCTCATCCTGTTCGTGGTGAACGCCCAGCTCTGGGAAAGCGCGTCCATACCTTTGTATCTGGGGGTACTGTGCCTGCTTGTGGCCGTGATATTCCTTGGAGTGGAAGTTAAGGGGTCACGGTCATGGTTTGAGTTCGGGCCAATCAGGTTCCAGCCGGCGGAAGTCTCGAAAATCACGACATCACTGCTGCTGGCCACACTTATGAGCCAGGTCAATTTCAGGATCACACGGTTCAAGGATTTTCTTCTGACCGCCTTGATTCTCGGCATTCCAATGGTGGTCATTCTGGCCGAGAGCGAGACTGGCTCCGCACTGGTCTATGTCGGATTCATATTCGTCATGTACAGGGAAGGTTTTTCCGGTTGGTGGATCTTCTGCATCGGAATGGCCGCTCTGCTGTTCATCCTCACGCTGACGGCATCTCCTTACGTGTCCATCCTTGTGCTGGCAGGAGTCCTTTTGCTATGCAATGGCCTTGAATCAAACAAAATAGGAGTGGCTTTCTGGATATTCTCAGGAGTATTGCTGATTCTCTGCCTGCTGCCGTGGATTTTCGGGAAGTTCAGCCCGGAGTCATTCGTCTCAAAGATAAATCCGCTCTACATCCTTGTCGGAATATGTGTCGCGGCGGTGTTGTATCTGATGATCGTTGGCTACAGGTCGCGTCACCGCTTTCTGTCAATGTCCGCCTTGGGGTTGATCGCAGGAATGGCGCTCGTGTTCTCTACCGAGTTCATATTCAACAACATCCTTCAGGATCATCAGCGCAAGAGAATCGAGGTGCTGCTGGGGATGAAAGAGGATCCTGCAGGTGTCGGCTACAATGTCAACCAGAGCATGATCGCCATCGGTTCCGGCGGACTCCACGGCAAAGGCTTTCTGGGCGGGACCCAGACCACTTTCGGATTCGTGCCGGAGCAGAGCACCGATTTCATTTTCTGTACCGTCGGGGAGGAATGGGGATTCCTCGGCTGTCTTGTCGTGATCTCTCTGTACGTGTTCCTGATTTCCAGAATCATCATGGACGCGGAGAAAAGCCGGGAGGCGTTCACCAGAATATACGGCTACTGTGTGGCCTCGTGCATATTCATGCACTTGTTCATCAACATCGGAATGACAATCGGCATTATGCCTGTGATCGGCATCCCATTGCCGCTGCTCAGCTATGGAGGATCCTCGCTGTGGGCATTCACCGTGCTGATCTTCATATTCATAGCACTGTATCGGCAAGAGAAGAAATACTATTAGCCGTTCAGACTGTTAAAAATTAACTGGTTTGCGACTGTTTTCCTTAATCAATGACTTTTTTTTAGTAAATTTGCATTCTATCATACTGCCTTGGTGGTGAAATGGTAGACACGAGGGACTTAAAATCCCTTGGACAGAAATGTCCGTGCGGGTTCGATTCCCGCCTGAGGCACCCTAGAAAGAGCTAACTTGCTGATTTTCAGTGGTTAGCTCTTTTTGTGTCTCAATTTTTGGCGACATTTTGGCGACTTGGGGCCGTTTTTGCCGACTTTAGCTGGCGTTGCCCATCAATGAGAAACACTTTCTCGTAGTGAAAAAGAGCGAGAATAAAATACCGGGTATTCTTTAAGCTTGTCTTCCTTTAGAATAAAACCCGCATCTATCACATAGTCCCCCGCCCCATAGCTGTTAATAATCTTTATGAACATTCTTTCTCCTTTCTGAGGTTCAAAATTCTGATCCATTACATAATTCCTTGTTCCCTTGACTTTGTCAATCTTACATACCTTAACACCAAGGGTATTCACTAGTCCTGCATAGTCAGGATGTAAGTACTCAAATGTGATTTCAATATATTCTCTATCTTGTTTCAATGATATTTGACACAATGCAGACGAGTTCTTTTGGACATATCCTTTACTGTTTGGATAAGGATTCCCAAAAACAAGTTTGCATGGTATATCCGATACAGATGATTTATTTTGTTTTATATACGAATCATACTCATTCAATAGCTTGATGTTTAGAAGCTGTTGCTGAATCTGTTCTTTCATCAAACTATCAGTCTCTCTGGGCAAAGGCGAAATGGCATGAATGATTTTTATGGTGTCAGTAACCTCTTTAACTACTACGGGGTCTTCAGGCCATATTCTATCACAAGCTTTTCCTAAGATCAAACCAAATACAGCAGCAATTAGCCATTTGCCAGCCTCTTGCCAATTGTTTTTGAGGAATACAAGAAATTTCGACATATATCAATGTATACCTTTAAGACGGCAATAACAGAATTTCATTAATAATTTCAAAAATACATTTAAAATTATCCCAACTCTCTTTAGATATTGAGATTTTGTCTTGAGAGACCGCCTCAGCGAACGAGTTCTTTGTTGCCAGGAGGTTAATGGATTCGTCTAACCCAACCACTTTTTGCCCTTTTGTGGATTCGACAATCTTATCCTTTCCCCTATCTTCTTGATTAACGTGAATTTAACATATTTTTGTATAATTAACTATCAAGTTTGACGGTCTTTGCCT
>OIZV01000170.1_pt1 | contig 42206 bp, 71 predicted proteins | sample 1588681 | NCBI WGS metagenome assembly OIZV01 (sample SAMN03283281) | human gut metagenome | biome: human-associated habitat; material: feces | host: Homo sapiens | place: Peru | collected 2012 | reverse complement strand
TATCAGATTCATTAAAAACTGTCCGAAAAAGTGTCTTAATTTATGAGACCATTATAGTAGTTCCGTTTAAAATTTTTAGAGCATCAGACACATATGGTTTTGGGGAATATATGGATGCTGAAATCATAAGATATTTTCCCGAAATGGAAATATGTGTAAAACATGATTTGAGTACTTACATCCAAGAGTTATTTGGAAATGCGCAAATTCACGCAGAATGTGATAGAGTGTTTACTTGTGGACAATACTATCATGTAAATCACAAAATGGATTTTACGATTGTAGATGTCGGACGTTCCATTAAAGAAAATGTTATAAGGTATCTGCAAGAATTAAACCAAAGTATCCCCCATAACTGCATTACTTGGGCCGTGGAACCCGAACATTCAACCAAAAGGACAAATTCTGGCGGTATGGGACTATCCCTTATGCGTGATTTTATCATGTACAATAACGGAAAATATCAAATTGTTTCCGGAAATGAATTTTGGGAACTCAATGCAAAAAGAGTAGAATGCGAAAGAATGGATGCTGTTTTTCCGGGGACAATAATAAATATAGAAATTGATCAAAATGATACAAACTATTATATGTATCAACACATTACACAGGAACACAATTTATTTTAAGGAGGGCAATATTTTGTATATTAAGGTTTTGGAATACATTGGAGACAGAGCAACAGATATGAAGCAAGGGGACGAAATCTATAATTTGATTATTGAGGGATTTAATAAAAACGAGGAAGTAGTTGTTGATTTCGAGGGTCTGACAACAGTATTGTCTATTTTTTTGAACAATGCGATAGGCACTCTTTTTAAGGATTACACCAGTGAGTTTTTAAATGCGAATCTCAAAATCACTAATCTATGTGAAGCTGATATGTTCATTTTAAAGAGAGTGATAAAACGAGCAAAGGACTTTTATCGCAATGAGGCTCTTGTGACCAATGTCCTTGATAGTGTAATGAAAGGCGAGGAATAATATGAGCGTGACGAATATCAGGACCCATTTTCCTCAAAAGGGAGAAATATATTTTTTGGATTGCAATGTTTTAATGTATATTTTTTATGTAAATGGGACATATTCGCAAAATTTGATATCGGACTATTCATCTTTTGTAAATAGTATTGTTAAAGCAAATGCCGAGATAGTTATTACCGATGTACTTATATCAGAATTCATTAATACATATATTCAAACAGAATATCGTAGACTTGCGGAATTGAATGGCTGGGCTACGGATAAAAAACATTTTAAACAAGTTTTTAAAGTATCAAATTATTACTTGGATATTATTACGGAAATAAAATACATATTAGAAAGACAGCTATTTCCAATATGCAAGAGAATTAACGTTGATTTCCAACATATGTCCATGGATACCATTTTCGATATTCCAAAAACTTTTGATTTCAATGATAGATACTATGGATTGACAGCACAGCATATTTCAGCATATATTGTTACTAATGACGCTGATTTTAAAGATACGACATCCTGCAACATAATTACACGGAATAGATCATTGTTAAATTCATAAGCAAAGAACAACAAGAACACTCAAAAAATTTGGGTGTTTTTTGTCGCTTAAACATTTTCTTTTCTTTCATAATAGACATATAAGGATAACCGGAAAATCAAATAGCATGTGACAAGGGGGGTAAAATGACAATTTTAAAAATCAATGATTTTCTGCCAAACGCATTTTCAAGTGAACAGGCAGAACAGCTCAGGAAGAAAATCAATAATGTGATAAACGATGATAAGATAGTCCTTGACTTTGCGGGAATTACTAAGTTCACGGCTCTTTTCTTTAATTTCAGTACGGGATATTTTGCGAATTTATTAGGCAAGGTGACTTATGATGCGAAATTTGATATTCGCAATCTTAATAAGCTGGGTGAAAGCACTTATATTCATTCATATAATAATTCCGTAAGAGACGAGGTATGCGGATCTGAGGAAATGAGAGAAAAAATAATGAACATAGTTAATGGTACTGATGAGGCGTAGGAGAAGATATTTAACGTAATTAATACATGAGCGAAAAAGCAACAGTCTTCGGGCTGTTGTTTTTTTGTACGTTTTTTCGATAGTGTTTTCAATGTCACGTTTCAGTAAATCCGTGGAATTATTTTTTTCTCTCATAATATCTATGTAACGATATTTGGAGCTATAACTTCATCATATGAGAAAGGAAGGTAGAAAATGCTATTTTTTACTTCGGATTTACATTTTGGTACAGACTCAAAAGAGATACTTGAAAGGGAGATGCGTCCATACAACACACCCGATGAATATGCTAAACATCAAATAATGATATGGAATAGTCAGGCAACGCCGGAAGATACAATTTACATTATAGGCGATCTCTGCAATTATAACAAAAAGGAAAAAGATTGGGTAAGTGGGTTAGACAGCGTCCGTTTCGTAAATGCCCCCGTTATATTGATTATCGGAAATAATGAGGAACGCGTGATTAATGAGATATTCAACGGGGATTTTGCGGCGTTCAGGTCTTTTTGTATTGACAAAGGATTTCAAGATGTCAAAAAGAGATGAGTATTTATGCTTTGGCGACACAGGCTTTTACTTGAATCATTTTCCGAGAAATCACAAAGAGAATTATATAAATCTGTTTGGGCACACGCATCGAACAACGGGTATCTGGAAGCCCTATGGATTGAATGTAGGGACTGATCTTAATCATTTCAGGCTATATAGCCAGAACGATATTTTGTACTTACTTCAAATCAAAAGCAAATGGTGGGATAAAGATGTGGATAATAACTGTATGTAGTTAAGGCAAAAACGCTCAGGTTTTGAGCGTTTTTTCATTGTCCATCGAACCCTCATTTCTCTCATAATACTTATGTAATGATAACTGGAAAAATAAGGTTGTATAAGCAACAGAAAGAGGTGCAGGTATGATTATGTACGATGATTCATCGGGTAAGAGGCATTTCAATGCAATGACCTTCGCGCTCGTATTAATTGCAGCAATCGGAATTTTTCTCACATGGATTTTGACATGTGGGTGCGTAAAAGTGTTTACGTTTATATTCAGGTTTCAATTTTCGTGGGAATTAGGAACAGGCATATGGCTTGTTCTGGTTGCCATTGAAATTGTGGCTGCAATTATCGACAAAATCAGAAAAGCAAACCACACCGGTGTAGAACAGGAGTAAATAAAGGATGAAACTTATTTTAAAAGGATTTGGTACTATTGTGAACCTCGTCGTAGCGTGGCTGGCGAGTTCCAGATTTATGGGGTATCTGAATTCGTATGAGATATTCCGGAAGGGCTATATAGCTCCTATTTTGGTAGTCGTAGCAGGAATCATTGTTTTTTGTCTCTGTACGATACCGTGCAGAATCCGTAAGTAAAAACATAAAATCGTTTAAGCTGTATAAGCAGCAGAAAGAGGTATAATATGTACAATGAAACAGGATTAATTGTAGCTATGGTTGTGGTGGCAATTTTGGCTATCGGGACAGTTGTTTGTTCCGTGAAAAAGATCGATGTAGATTCGGAGCTTGAGATTTTCATGATGCATGTTCTGTGGAAGCTTCCCAGATGGGCTAAATGGGCTACAGGAGCCTTTTTAGCATTATGTATGGCATTTTCGGCATATGTTGTATTAAGCGCCTCTATTGAGCTCTTAAGTGGTGCAGCAACAGGCGTTCATGTAAGTATCACAGGTTTGTACATACTTGTGGCGATGGTGGCAGTGCAGGTAATAGACAGTCTGCTAAATGCACAGAAAAAATCTTTGGATGTAAGAACAGAATTAGTTTAACAGTATAAGTGTTGAAGCGTAAAAAGAGCGTCTGGATGATTCCGGACGCTTTTTGTTTTGTGAGGTTATCAAGATAATTATACTATCCTGAAGTATTGTATCAGGAATACTTGGGAGTGTAATTTATCCCATACAAAAGGTTTTGTTTCAAAAAAGCTATACATCTACTAATTCTGTGAATGTACTCATATAAATAAGTATTTTCGTTTCAATAGAAGTATCAGTAATTACTGAGGATGAAGTCATGTTTGCTACTCAGAGTACATAAACTGATGTCTGTACCTCAAAGTACCTGAGTTCATATCCCTACCTCTCCCTGCGCAGTCGTTTCGCATCGCTCACTCCTTTGCTGTAAAAGCTATACATATAGTCCGACTCGGTTTTGAGCCGTTAGGCGAAAAGCCGGGTTGTGAGGGGGTTGGAAACAGAATTTTGGGTAGGAGTGCTATTTTTGAACACGAGAAAAAGCCCACTGGCAGGTGAGCTACAGGAGAGTTATGGAGTTAGGCTTTTACGTTGGAGCCAGAATTCGTTTTACGGTACTGACAGATCTGTTGACGGACATTGCAATTTCGGCTATGGTTTTACCCATTTGCCTCAGCTCATGTACCATATCAACAATCTGGGCTCTTGCATTTGAAGCCTTCTTTTTCTTTTCCATTTTCTTCAACATGCGGTATCTTCGGGAATAAGCCCGATCATATAGCTTTTTCTGAGTGTTTATAAGTCCTGTCTGGACAGCCAGATCTGTCGGCACGCCAAGTAAGCGCAGAATGGTATCTACGCGATATAAATAGAGCTTTCGTGGCCTGGAATGCTGCAGCATTTCCTTTTCGGGAAGCGGATGCAAGAAATGGCGATTAAAGTCGCAGGTCTTTTGTTTGGCATCCTCGCCGGACATACCGGATTGAAGGCAAAAATTCCAGTATAAAAAGCACATCATTTCTCTATAGCCCCTGTCCCAGCCGAGCTTTTGTAGTTTCTCAAGAAAACGCAGCCGGTTTTTGAGCATGGTTTTAACATCCCGCACATTATTGGATAATGAAATGAGCGGAGCTTTTTTGGACTTCTTTTTTATGTAGCCGCCATACCAATCCGGTAAAGTAGGTAAGACATAATCGGACAATTCATGCACATCCCAACGCTTGCTGTTGACTGGCTTTTTTATGCAGACAATATATTTGTACAGACAACGCGGCTTCCACATTTTTTCCAAGCGGTCGTAGTCCATTTCAAATTTAGCGTTAATACTGCCGGGAATGCGCAATGATTTTGTAAGTGACTGCGCGCTGGCATGATATAACGGATTTATGGCATTGATTCCATCCGCAATCGTCTGCCCGATTCTGTTCAGCCAGACGACAGTTTTCCTTCGTTTTTCTTTATCTGAAATACGAAGGCAGACAGGAGAATTAAAAATGTAAACCAGACGAAATCGATGTCCGTACTCAACATAAGTAGGCACGGGCATTTCATATTCATTTGTGACGCAATCCCAACATAACTGATTCCATACAACAAGAGGATCCAGAAGATTCCCTTTTTTATCTTTAAATTCATAATCGACATCGATAGCAAGGCAGCATACGGTATTTATATTGGAAAGACATGCGCTGCCTTTCCTGATATAAGTAGACTGCGTAATCATTTTATTCTGATCATCCAATTTGATTCCAGTAATATATTTTCCACTTTTCTTGGAACACAAGGCGGAAGCGGGAACAAAGTTTCCACTTCTGTTATGTCCGCAATGGATTTTAAAAAAACCATTTGTGTCCGAACAAAGCATTTTTATAAATTCCTGTTCTTTACTTGTGAAGTTTGCCATAATTCAATCCTCCCAATCAATTATGAAAGATCTGGAGTGAGGGATAATTTTTCTGCACAGAAAAATGAGAACGATAAAAAAGCCCCACATATTTATTGTGAAAGAAAAAACTTAAAAACGCTGGAGGATCAAGGAATGAGGAAATTCTGCTCCCAGTAAAGTGGGAGTAAATTTGGAAAGAAGCAAAAATATTTCAGGTCGTTTTTTTGAAAAAAATTTCATAATAAATTTGAGGAGGGAAAACCATGTATGCAAATAAATTTATTGTGATGCCGATTACAGGGACTCAAATGCCGCAGATTAATGAAGATAACGGAAGAGAACTTGTTGCGAGAAAAAATGGCATGAAATATAGCGAACTGCTTGAATGGAAACACACAAGGACGATACCTGGTATGCCCGAGGGAAATACAACGGGCCTTTTTTATCAAATTGAAGCATCCTCCAATGTTTGTAAATGCAGTGATAATGAGCTGGATAATGCCATCGTTTCCTTTTTTGACTCGATATTTAAAAACGAAAATGTGCTGTCCGTATTAGCAAAACACGCAAGAGGACAGTGTGTGTATCTGATTGTTGTCTATCCGCTCGTGGGAAGAGTATTGAGACCAAATTTGTGGCTCGGTGAAAAGGCAGAGGAAACAGAAATTCGATTTGATAATTTTCTGGCTTCGACTTTTGGGTTGGAAAACACTGTAGAGAAAAAGGCAGAATCGTTCGCTGACCTAGATCTGATTCAGGATATGAGTTTACCGGAATTGGATGATTACGCCCCGACAGATTACCAATATGATGCAGCTGGTTTTATCAATCAGCTTGATATCGAAATGCCGCGCTCAAAGTTTAATAAACTCATGCAGGATGCGATACGCTATTTTACAGTTGGAACGGAAAAAGCGTTGTTTATTCAGGCTCAGGCAAAAGAGATTCCTATCTATAACTATATGGCAGAGGTTGAAGCCTTTTTTAAAAGAAACTATCCGGAGATAACAGAAAAAGACTGCCGTTTATTATGCGACAAAGTTTATTCGGCTGCGTTTGGATATTATATTCTGGACGATCTGATTGCGGATGAGACGATCAGCGATATTAAGGTCCTCGATTACAAAACCGTTCGAGTAAAATGCAAAGGAATACGAATGACTTCAAATGTCAGTTTTTTGAGCGAAGCGGATTATTTCCGTTTCATAAACAGTTTGGCAATTAGAAACGGACTTGATCTAAAGAACGAAGCGGTACATAAATTCAGCGACACGACAACCAGTGATAAAGTGATTATGCGCCTGAATCTTACGACACCGGAAATTAACTCAAACAATTCTCCTTGTTTGCATATTCGAAAGGCACTCAGGAAGAAACCTACGTTGGAAGATTTAATTAGAATGCAGTGCCTGCCTCGGGACGTTGCGAAATATTTAAAAGCCAGAGTCAGGGATTCCAGTGGATTAATCTGCGGAAAAGGTGGCAGCGGAAAAACAGTTTTATTTAATGCCTTGATAGAGGAAATCGGGCATGATAAGTCTGGAGTCGTTATGCAGGAGGCAGAGGAGCTCCATTCAGAAATGCAGCCGGAATTTCAGTTCCAGAGGATGTCTAAGCAGTATGATTTGAAGGAGCTTTCCAAAAATGGATTACTTACAGATGTCGACTACTATTTTATCGGTGAGATAAAAGGAGCAGAGGCAATGTATTTTCTGAACGCAGCAAATACCGGACATTTATGTTGGTGTACCATACATGCCCCGTCAGCGATTAGCGCACTTGATAAGATGGCTGATTACATTATGTATGAAAGCAAATACAACAAGGAGCAGGCAATGAGCTTATTGAAGGAAGTAAAGGTTCTTATTTTTATGGATCATTTCAAGGTAAGAGAAATTGCAGAGGTGACAGGCTGGGACAATGAAAAGAAACAGATTCAGTATCGGATGATGTATCGGCTGTAATTTTTTCCTGTGCAGAAATTTTACTACCTCATGCAAAAATGTCATAATAAAAGTGAAGGAAATAAAAAAGAAAGGATGATGAAAAATGCAAACAAGAGATTTTAAAACACGATCATTATTTTTACCACAGCAAAATCCCTACAGAAATCCCGATGCTTGGGAAATTGGAATTGATGTCGGATATTCGGGAGTCAAGGGGCTGAGCAGAAATATGGCATATTGTTTCCCTACCTATATTAAGAAGCTTTCAGCAGATTGCATTTCTATCGGAAAGCCGGGTCCCATGGATATCGTTTATCGTGACGGTGAAACCGGAGCAATGTATGCAATTGGAGAGAAGGCAGAAAAAATGATTTCTCTGGATTCCGGAGCGGATAACAATACTGCTTTATACGGAAAGAACCGATATTTTTCAGATGTATTTAAACTTTCCTCCAGAACAGGAATAGGACTTGGCTTGCTGAATAACAAATTTGGGGATCCCTCTGGCAAAAAAATAAAAATACAGTCGGGGCTGCCCCCTGCGTATATGAAAGAAGATCAGGAGCGATTAAAGGAAGCCCTGATGGGAAGGCATGTGTTTGATCTCAAAATTGGAACAGGTGATTGGATACATTTCGATTTTACGCTGGATGAAAGTAATATTAAACCCCCGATGCAGCAGCCGATGGGTGTTCTGATTTCGGCAATTACGGACAAAAACGGAATGCCGGAAATGGATGCCAGAAACATAATGTCCGGCAACACAATGGTAGTTGATCCGGGATTTCGGACATGCGATCTTTGCCCGATGCGTAACTCTGATATTGATCCGTATGACTGCAAAACTTTTGAAGAGTTAAGTATGTTCGAGATTATGCAAAGGACATGTAATGAGATCAGAGACAGATATGGAATGGTTATTTCGGTTCCGGCCATACAGAATTATCTTGAAAAGGGCAAAATCAAGGTAATGAATCGCAAGGAGCTGCGTTCAGAAGAAGTAGACTTTACCGATATTTTAAGCGCGAAGGCAGAAGAGGTATGCGAAGAGTTAATCGCGAAATTATTGGAATTAACAAACTATTTTCAGGAGACAGACACTCTGATTATTGGGGGCGGAACAGGAGCCGCATGGGAATCTCAGATAAGAGATCGCTTTAAGAATCTTAATACATTGCGTATCATTTCCGGCGGCAAGAACAGTTGTCTCCCTCCAATCTTTTCCGTTGCGAGAGGGTATTATATGTACGCCATCAATCGCCCGTAAGGAGGGATTGCCTTGAAGCCACGAGTCAGGATATACAAGGTACATGATTTAGATCTCATGTGCTATTACTTTGGCGAGAAATCTGAGAATATTACGTTCTCGAAGCTGATTAAGAGGTTGATAAGGGAATATATGAACGGAGAAAGCTTATCAGCCCCTAGTCTTTTAGAAATCCACAATACGAATTATCCGATTAAGGTCGAGACAACAATAAGTTTTTTGGAACCGGAGGATGCAGATATTATTGCTTTTTTAAATAATATCATTCCGGGACAAAGAAATGGCTTCTTCAAGAACCTACTCAGGCAAAGCATTCATGTTGAGGATTTTATAAAGTGCTATACAAAAGGAAATGTCTGCAATTTGTATCCGGTTTCTGAGGAAAAGGAAAATATTACTATCCTAACTGCGAAGAGGAGCAGAAAAAGGAGCAAGATTCCGGCATGTGACAAAGCGCAGGTAGAAGATTTTTCTGTGGCAGAAGAAGTTTCCAAAACTGAAGAACCTTCAATGGTAATTGAAGCGCAGGATGTTATGCCTCAGCCGGACGATAATGACGCATTTGATTTATTTGGAGCATTGGAAAAAATAATTGAAAGGTAGGAAAATGAAATGGATAATAAGAGCATTATTAAGAGTAAGGTAACGAAGCCCCTTGGAGAAATTGTAAGAGTATGCAAAGAGAATCAGATTCCTTTTTTCTTTGCAATTCCGATGACAGACGATGGAGAAAAGACAGAATATTTTTCGGAAATCCTGTCACCGGCAGTTGCTGAGCGAGATTTGACCGATGATAAGATCACTCGGATGCTTAATGTAATGAATGGGTTTGAGACGATTCCTCCCAGAGAGCCATTCACGGTTAATTTTTGAATAGAATTTTGTACAAAGACCTCGGTGTTACCGGGGTCTTTGTCTGTTATGGGACAGTTTCTTTCATAATAAATATAGGAAGAATTTTGGCGGGAGGTTTTTATGAAATTTGTTTTGATGCAGAAAGATGTTCCGGTGCTCACATTCAAGACATCCGACGATTATGAAAAAGTGAACATTATTCAAGTACTTGAAGAGGAACGGCTTCCTTTTCATCTACAGAAAAAAGGGCTCTCTTCTGCGGAATTTGAAAAATGGCTGTTACATCGCAATATATCAAAAACGCGGCAAGGAGCGCAGCGTCTTGTTAAGGAGACAAATTCAAAAAATATATTACAACTATCTGTTCAAAATAATGGATTGTCGCTCAGCGATTCCTATTGGATTAAAAACACAAAAGCAGATATAAGTTGGGATGACGTAAATTTCTTTAAGAACGGTTATTCAGAGGACATTGGAAACTACTTATTAAAGAATGAGTCACTCAAATCATTTGTCGCGTCACCAGATATTTGCACAAATGGCTGCCTCGAAAAGGCATGGAAAAGAGTTGAAGGCAAGGATTATTTGTTTAAATTGGGCAAGGCTCCATTTAATCAGCAACCAATCAATGAAGTTCTATGCTGCGAAATTGCCAAACGTGCTTTTCCGAGATTGTCTGTCGTTGAATATCATTTAGCGCAGGCAGGAGATAAGATTTGTAGTGCGTGTGAAAATTTCGTAACAGAAAATATCGAATTCGTGCCCGCTTCGTACATTTATTTTTCGGCTCCGTTGATCGAGGGAGAGACAGTTTATAGTCATTTCCTTAATCGCTGTCGTTTTTGGGGCATTCGGAATGTGGAAAAATTTCTCTCAAATATGATTGCTTTTGACTACTTGATCTGTAACCAAGATAGACATCTCGGTAATTTTGGTTTCCTAAGAAATGTTGATTCAGGGTTGTTTATCGGCCCGGCTCCACTTTTCGATAATGGAAATTCGCTTTGGTTTGATGAGCCAATAGAAACAATTGGAAAGGGAGATGAATTTTGTAAACCTTTTGAGAGTCTGCATGAGGATCAAATCGCTCTAATAAAGAAGGTGAGGCATATAAATACGGAGGCACTCAAAGAAAATGATAAATTTTTTGAAAAATGCATGAAGAAAGGAATCGATGAAACTCGAATAAAAATAATTACAAAAGCATTTGAACAGAGAATAAAACTGTTGGATCAAAAGATACAGGAGCTTAATTATAGAGATATCGAAAAAGAAATTACAGGTAGGGAGGAAAGATGATGGATACAACACAAAAACAGTATCAGGCATTAATTGAAGCAGCCGGGGATTCAGGTAGGTTTATTGCAGAATTGCTTCGATATAAAGTGACTGAGTTCAGGGATCATAAGATTGACAAGAAAACTTATGAGAACCTAAATGTAAAAATAAACAAGGAATTAAAGAAGTCTAATTTATATGCTTTTAATGGAATGAGCGCCGCAGAAACGCAGTGTTTTTTGCGTCATTACGACATTGATGGAAGTTGCATTTCTGATGCTAATACCGGTTTTACAATTGCGCTGGTAAATAAAAATGATATAAGTAAAATCGAACAAGCTATTAAGGATATAAAAGGTGACGCGGAGAAATTCAATGAAATAATCAGGCAAGCAAGTCTTATTGATCAAGAGGCCCTCATTTTAACAGATGGCGTAGAAGACTCCTACAAGGAATCATGCAAGGATGAAAAAGAAATTTGTAACGAGCTTGATCTTGATCGGAATGACGATTTCATTGAAGCCGAGGAAACCAATAGAGAATCGCCGAATGAAGAAGTATTCGACGAAAAAGTAATCAATTTAGATAAAAAAAATCATGGTGCTCCGAAGAAGACGGAATACAAAGGCGCTCAAATTCAAGATGACTTTGCCAATGAACAATCTTTGGAGAATGAAATCAGTAAAAGCAACGAATCAGAGGTACTTGATAAAAAGGAAGACACTTTAGAAGACGAAATCCCAAGTTATACGGATACTCAGGAAAAAGAATTCTGTAAAGACCAAAATGAAATAAATGTTGAAAGGGTGGATAAAAACAGCGCTCTTCAACAGACTAAAAGAGATTTCGAGCTCGAAGATAGTTCGATAGATGATGTATTAATACGCAATAATGAATCTGCTATAGAGCGTGGTGGACAAACAAACTCAGATACCTCATATTCTCAAAATGAGACAATATTTTCAGATACAGAAAAATCTTTCTCAGAGAATGCCGCAAATAAGCCATCTCCATCAGGAGAACAGAATACATACACATCAGATAACGAAACTTTCATCGAACAACATAACGAAGATGTTTATGCCAATCGTTCTGCGGAAAAAACAGAGGATCAAAATGTAGATAATTCTTTTGGCTGCTGCGGAGGCAGCGATGTCTATTTGGAAAAAGATATTGTAGAGCGAAATGACGCATCAAAAAATAATGATGGTTTTTCTTTAAATAAAAGTGACGAAAGCACAACATATTCCCAAAGCACAAAAGATTCAGGAGAAAAGAAATCTGTATCATGTGCGACGCATACAAGACTTGCAAACGAGCAGACATACGAAAAGGAAAAAGAAGAGCGCAAGCTAATGGACGTTCGGCAGGCAGAAAAAAGAGAGCAAGCGTATAAAATTGAATCAAAAACAATTGGAACAGGAAGTGTGATTCCTGTATATGCCGGTACGGAGCAACTTTCAAAAGAATCCATGAAGGCAAACGCTATTAGGAATATGATGTCTGCCACGACATTAAGTGAAACATCGGAAAGAAGCAACAGGGGCATTACGACAAATTTTCAGATGTTGGATAATTTAAAGGATACCCGGATCGAGAATGCATCGAGAGCTGAAAAAAATGCATTGCAATACAACGAACAGAAATCTGCGCAAGGCAATATTAACTTCCATAATTCTAATTTAAGTGGCGTGAGCTCAAGCACGACTGCTTCGTCGGAAAGGAAGTTAGATTCCGGTAATTTATCTGATAAAAGAAAAGTGCATTCACAGGCAGAGGATTATCAGGAGAAACAAAACAGAGATTTTGATATTAACAGGTTATTGTTAAGGCATGTTTCGGCAAAAGATATATTTAATAATCCCCTTGAAGCGGCTGGCAAATTTATTGTGGCTGCCAATACGGAAGATTATAGGGAATCAATGGTCGGACAAAAGAGGGCAACATTCACCGGAATCAGTGCATATACATCAAACAGAGCATTTAAAGCCGTTATGGACCAAAAGGAAAATGCCCTTTTTATTAAGCTTAATAAGAGAATGAAAAGTGGGAAACAGGAATTTGCCACGCTAAACAGTCTTTTGAAAGCCAGGGGATATAGCACTCTTGACTTCATGGGTAAACAGGCTGGACGGACGTCCATGGAATCAATTTATCTTTTACTCAGGAACAGCGGACTTGCCTCGCAAAGAGACGGCAGATGGGATCTGACCAAGTTTGAAAGGCTAATGAAAAAATGCGAAAAGAGTAAAAATTTTGACTCTATGATACGAGCACTTGGGCTTTCGGATAATAATACACATGAAAATACGCTTATCATCAAAAATATTAATGAGCTTATCAAAAAAACGAAGCTTCAAAGAGAAGCTGAAATCAGCAAGAAAAAAAGCGGAAAATCATTTCGGTCTCTCGTGGCACATAAAATCGGAAAAGACACAGCAGTCATGAATGGTTTTATGGAGTCAAAGAAAAATCTACAGATGATTTACAGTACGTATCGAGCTGCGCGGATGGTGACTATCCTAAACGCCAAAGGCATCGGGAAAGCGGTTCGTTTTGTAGCGAACAGGAAAGTATTTGACGGGACAAAATTTCAGACAGGCGTAAATAAAATTGATACCTCTATTAAAGATATTCGTGAAAAAAAACTAGCAAAAAGAGATGAACGTGCAAAGAGAAAACAGCACAGAAAAGAAAAAGTACGGTCAATACCTAAACGCGCCACACATAAGGTAAAAGAACGCGTATATGCGATCATGCCGGGGCGTTTGCAGCGAGTTACTTTAAAATTTTCACGCATAGGGAAAAAGGCAACAGCATTACTCAAAAAAGTCAATCCACTGAAATTGATCGGGCTTGAAAAGTTATTGATGGCCAAAATCAAAAAGTACGTGATTATCGGAATAGCAGCGGTTGTTGGGTTCTTTTTACAGATTTCCCTTATTACTGGTGGAATGGCAATACTCACTCAAAGCATCACAACTTTTTTAACTGGGTCTGAAGAGGACGATGATGATGATGATGATTTTTTCAAAACACCGGGAGGAAAGGTTGTTATGAATTTACAGTTAGCTGAGTATTCATGGGCAAATTCCCTGTTGAATAAAACTTCCGAGATTGATTACTTCTTTAAATATTCGGTTCGTTACGGAAGAAATTATGAAGCACCCGAAACTTACCTTCCTAGTAGAGGAATGCAATATCATGATGGCACTAATCCATATATTACGGGGAATCCATTCTATTTTGAACTGGATGAAGAAACAAAGGAAGCTATAAGTAAAAAGATTTATAATATTGATGGTGGTGTAGAATTACATTACGAAGACGGGCAGGGAGGTACATCCAGAACAAGTAATATCAAGGATATTATGAGCATGTCATCGGTCTATTTTCAGCATAGCGAGGAAGCGGAAGATAACTTCCCAGATGTCGATAGTGTGATGGATGATTCGGGAAGCTTTAGTCTTTCAGGATTGGCTTATTGTTTGTCAAATAAAGTAGTATCCTCCATTGAAAAGAAAAAAACATCAGGAGTGCTATGGGACTATTGCCAGGCGCTTTTTAATCTTTCACATCAGGAAGTAATCGATTTGAATTACGTCATTCTGCCTACTTCGTTGAATTATGAAGAATTGCAGAATCAAGATATTATAGATGCGGCGCAAAATGTTGTTAATGTAACCTTCTGTCCTGATGGCGACAAAGGTGGTTGCACAACATACGACAATTTCTTCTATTGTAACAATGCGATATGTATTAAGGACGCAGAAGGAAATTTACGTGATGTAAGCGGGCAGGTAACACCTACTGATGAAAATTATGAACCATTAGCAGATGGCGATTCGGATGATTGTAATTTTAGTGATACAGAAAGCTTAATTAAAAAATTACAAGCCCATAACGATTGTTTTATAATTAATTCCCAAATAAGTTATGGCTGCGATAAAACGCTCACGGAACGCGAGCTTAAAGATGAGTACGATAGTTCGCCAAGCAGTTATTCAGCAGACGAAAAAATAATTGATGAGTTCCTTTCAGAGAATGGATGTCCGTTTAACGCTAGAACCGCGCAGTTAAGCGCTTTGGTTGATGAAAATGGAAGCATCTATGGGTTAAATATCAGTTTTCGAGATTTTGTCGTTCATGATATCAATCCGGATCCAACCAATCCGCGTGTTTTTCTATATAGTGGACATGAAGATAATTACACAATTAAGATAATCCATGAATGTCGGGGACATCATTTTGGGAGATTTTGTGGCGGGCATCTAAAAGCGGATATAACCGGTATAGTATATGGTTTTACAGAGGAACAAATTAGAGAAGATAATCCGGTTATCAATGGCAAAATAAAGGATGGTGAGTACATCCCTCAAAAAGTAAGAAAAAACCAGATAACTCCAATTGGTTCAAGTGAAATCAATGACATATTTGATATTGATATGCATATACGACATACTAGCGAAATGGAAGACTGGGCAGGATGGACAGCCGATAATATGGAGTTGGCAATACAAAAGTATAATTCAGACTGGCAGGAATTGTATGGTATTGATTTTGCCACATCCCTTGGTGGCACATCCTTAACGATTTCGGACATTGAAAAAATAGTTGCGCTAATAAAGGATGCATATCCAAATGTATCTCAAAGCCGAATTGATGTAATAAGAAGAGGCCTTGGATATGTTGGTAATATTGGTTACAGTCAGGCTCATCATAACTGTTTACTTGATGGCCCCTGTGGGCACGGAACCGGAGTTAGATGCGGATTATCGGATTGTTCGGGATTTGCATCGAACCTGTGGTACGATAGGCTTGGATATATTTATTCTACAGCAAGCTTTTACACCACTTTTCATCCCGATCTGTTCTCTAGTAATACTCAGCCAGGAGACATATTACTTCATTATGGAGGGCAAATTGCAGATGGAGTTGATGACCATGCACTTATTTGGTTAGGGTATTTTGACTATGATGGTGATGGGACAGTAGAGGGTTGGAGCATCGACTGCAGTACAGTAAATGGCGTAGGTAATGTATTTTTTAGAACAAGGAATTACTATACGGATTGTTATGTTATATCCCCTGAGTAAAACCAAGATCCTCTGTTTCTGATTCGGAACAGAGGATCTTTCTTATTACCTTTCTTTTTTTTCTCTTTTTTCTTTCTCTCTCTTACGTTGTTCGGATCCGTAAAGTATAAATTCATTCATGAGATTTTTAACTTCAGTACTTTTGGTTTGATCTGGATATGTTTGAAATGCAGTTGATAAGCATTGCAGGCTTTCCAGTTTCTGTGCAATTTCTTCCTGTGAGCCAAATTCGTGTTCTAAAGAATCTTTTTCGTGGCGCATCTCCTTAAGTGATGCTCGCAGTTCTTTAATAGTTTTCTGGCTTTCACGAATAGTCTTTTTGGCTTCTTTTAATTGAGCTGGCGCGTTATTTTGTTTATCGAGTTTTGCATTATATTTTTTCACGAGCGCATGTTCTTTTTCTTTCTGTGTCGCATATGCTGCGATCGCGTTTTCCTTCATAGCTTCATCTGCGCGTCTCTTGTAATCTTCAATTTTTTCTCCGGGAATAATTTCTGGAGCGGTTTGCTGCAGAGCTTTATTAATTCCTCCATAAAATCGCTTCATGCTCTCATGAGTGGCTATAGATTTTTCAATGCCTCTTTTTAATCCATGGAATTCCATTGCTTTTGCATAATCGGTTTGTAATTTAGACATGTCCCGTGGTCCGTCGATGTAAGACGAATAGTTCAATCGTCCATTTTGGTCGATAGGGATAACAAGAGTATGCATGTGGTATGTACCCTTAAGTTCCCCATTCACTTCAGCTATTTCGTCAGCATGAAAAACAGAGCTAACAACGTTGTCGCCATAACGCAAAGGATTAGCGTTAAATTTTTTCCGTATAAATTCCAGATTGTCCTGCTGCCATTTTTGCATATCTACGCGTTTTGCATCTTCAACACTAAGTCTGGTTACAACTTCAACAGCCAGAATGGCATTTTTTCGGATTTGATGATTTTGATAATAGGGTAGATGCTTCATAACCTCATCGAAACGTTCGGTGTAATTTCGTCCGTGTAAACTAATTAATTCCTTGTTCTGGGCAGTGAGAGATTTGTCCGCATTCTCGGCATACTCGACACGATAATTGTGGGAATATGCAGCAGATAATTTTGATTGACTGTTGATCGTGTTGATTCCTATAATAGCAAATCCCATGAGTAAAACCTCCTTCGTTTTATTTTTATTATGAAAGAAATTAGATACGTTTGGACATAAATTTCCGTATACGGAATTTTGATTTCTAAGGTCATTTTTCACTTAAGGGTTTAACGAGCACAAAACACCAGTTTTTACCCTGTTTTTCTCCCTTTTTTCTACGGATTTGGTGGGCGAACAGCCGGATGTGGGAATCATGAAAAGAGTGCAATTGCAGTAATATTAAAAATAAAAACCGTATACGGAATTTTACTCAAATTTTTTATTATTAAGGTGTACGCAATGCCCTGAAACCCGCATAAAATAAGCAATTTTGTGCATTTAACATTATTCGTTTCGTTCTCCTTTTTTACGCTTTTTCAAATTCCGTACTAGGTGTATGACAAGAGAATAGGGAGCAAACGACAGGAAGGGGCTGGTATCCGTGTCCCCACCCCACATCCTTCCAATCCCAAACCAACATCTCCCTATCTCTACCGCCAGTCCCCACCCCACATCCTTCCAATCCCAAACCAACATCCCCCTATCCCTACCCAGCCCTCTCTCTTCATCATCTCTTCATTCTCCGTCACAAAATTTTCGTACCTATGGAATTACCCTTCCAAACAAAAGCTATTTCCTACACACCATATCCCGTCTGAAACAATATTCCATTCCCACGGAAACATCCCCTTGTTTCAATCTTCACACCTTTTCGCATATGAAGTGTGAAAGAGGGGCAAACGACCGGAAATTCTGGTATAGGCTTCCATGCGTACACACTTTCATTCCATGCTTTTGCGAGTCATTCACCTTTTTCTGTAAATAACAAGCAAAAAATTAAATATGTTGCGTAGGAAATGAGACGAGTTCCATGGGAACACCTCTTCATCCCTACCCACATTTTTTATTTACGTCCCTTTGCTGTGTCGTTTACCTTGCTTATGTAAGCAGCGGAAGCAGTTTCCTACACAAATAAATGTCCATTGGTACGCTATATCAAATTTTACTCCCGCTTTACTGGGAGCAAAAACGTCTTCGCATTCGCAACATAACTAAATTTACTCCCACCAAGGTGGGAGTAAAATATGCGTCCATCGGAAGATACCCATGGCATATCATCTATTTTTACTCCCACTTTAGTGGGAGTAAAATGTCCCTACAAGAAATTATCCCAATAAATCTATTTTATTTTGCTCCCACTTTAGTGGGAGTAAAATTGATGCAGTCCCATCTCTACCAACAATTCTCATTTGGAATTTACTCCCACCTTGGTGGGAGTAAAAATATACATTCCATTGTCCCATCCCTACCTCAAATAATATTTTGCTCCCACTTTACTGGGAGTAAAATTATATTCACACGTATTTGACACAGACCCACAGCGCTCCCATGGAACAAAATTTTACTCCCAACCACAAACAAAAAGGTACACGATACGCAGGAGCCTTATGAAATCCCCGACAAAAGAACATACGTTCTATACTTGTTTCCAAAACATATTCCAATTCCAAACGAAATTGCTGCAAACCCATCTTTCTCCCGTCTTTTTCTTTCATAATAATTTCAAAGAGACAAAAGGAGGGTAAAAACAATGTTAAAAGAAAGATGTTCAGTTACGTCAGAGGAATTAAAGGAGATGGTTCAGTTGTTATCTACCGGACAGTGGAAGTGTACAACCTTCGAACACAAGGTTGGGGACGGCACATTTATCCGGCTGAGCGACAATAAAGGAGGCATCCGGGAGTATCATTGTCCGCATTCTATGGGATTTTGCCCTGATTCCGAAAGGGAATTTAAAGCTGGCGACAGAGTAAAGATAAGGAGACCCGCCATTGCCACCGATAGAGGCATGGATACCTCGCATGGAACAGTTACCCGGAAAATCGGGTACGATGGCGTAGGTGTTTTGTTTGATGGGGTAGGTTTTTCGACTCACGTCAAAAACGAACATCTGGAATTCGTTCCCAATGAAGTGAACAGACTTCCTGAGATAGGAGAATACATTAAAATTGTCTGGGCATGCAACCAGACAGGCTATAAGTGCGGCGACATTTTAAAGGTTACTGATTTTGCCGGAGATAAGATCGTAGCGCAGACAAACTCTGGTGAGGTACACCATATCGAGATGCCTGACTGTGTGGTGCTCGAAGGATATCAGCCGCCAAAAACAGCCGATTGCGAGAAGGAATCTAGGCCCACAAAGAAGTTCATTTTTGGAGACAGGGTGAGGCTAACAAAGGATCTTGACACACTGCTTCGGCTTGGGATTAAGAACGGTTCCCATGGGACTTATCAGAGGAAAATTAGCGCAAATATGGGCAATGTTCGTTTTGACGGCAAAAATTATACCGTTCCCATTGATAACAGCTATCTGGAACCCGTACCTGATGAAATATCGCGTCGTGCTGAAGTGGGGGAGTATGTGAAAGTAATCAGCACGGAATGCACCAGGCTTCATATTGGTGATATTCTCAAGGTAATCAACACAGCAGCAGATGCTTTCGTAAAAGCACAGACTTCCTCCGGGGACATCGTGAAGTTGTACCATTATGAATATGTCGTTCTTAATGGATATTCCCCCAGATACAACGGACGTATTCTCTTTACCAAAGGAGATTCCGTTTTCGTAACAGGACATATTTACGAGGTTGTGGACGGAAAAATCGATGACGATTATGGACAGCAGGTTCCTCTTTTCAAAGATGACTTCTTTACATCCTTTGCTGATGTAAAAAACTACTTCGCAGGCACAAGACCACGCGTATGGAGTAAAACGCACCCTTTGGAGATAATCGAAGTTCACGACAACTAAAAACAAGGAGGAAGAAAGATGTGCAGATTTAAAAGCGGAATTATCCTAAGAAATAAATGTGTGGTAGCACAGGGCGGAAATAACAGCCATAGTGACTTGCTGGACTCTATGGGTATCGATGATACAACGGAAAACGCAATGAGAGTGTTCGTGAGAGCGGAGCTTTTGCCGCCTGATAACAAGTGGTGGACAGATCCCGACACATGGGAATTTGTCGCCGATCAGGACATTACGCCTGATTGGTATAATGAAGACAAGGAACGCTATATTGCGGAATTTCGCGAAGCAGTTAAGAACTGGTGGCTGGAGCATGTGTTTGTTGATAAGGAAATCGAAGAGCTTACGGATGGATATTACTATCTGAAACGATGCCGAGTCAGGAGTTTAACAAATGTCGTGAAGGTTTTGTGTGATGATAGTATTATCTGGGAGATGCGCCATAATAGCTGTATCATTGGAATGTATGGCAGCAGCATCGTCGATACAATGTGGGACGACAGTATTATTCAAATAATGTGTGACAACAGCACTGTCGGCACGATGTACAATAACAGCGCGGTTTGTGACATGTTCGACACAAGCACTATCCAGGAAATGTTCCACCATAGCACCGTTGGCATGATGCACGACAGCAGTTCAATTAATTTAATGCGTGACAACAGCACTGTTAGCATGATGGCTTTTAATAGTGTTGTCAATGTAATGACTGACAGCAGCACCATCAGAAAAATGCACGATCATAGTATCGTCAGGGAAATACACAAAAATGGCATTGCCCGCAATTTACGCGACGGAACCATACTAATATCCAGTGAATCGAAATTGAGAGTAACGATTTTTGAAAATCCAGAGAGTGGGGGCAAGACGAAATGTCAGCGAGTCAAATCGAAGGTGATATCGTTGTTGCGGAAAAAGATTATTTCGCGGGGACAAAAGTACCCACATGGAATGACTTACCCACATATAACACCCGATCTCCCGAAGTGATGGAAGCATTGGGCATTTGGCGAAGAAACAACCTTTCCTATTTTGGCAGTGTCATTAAGTTAAGCTAAATTGTGTATGCACATTCTTTGCAAGCCAGAGGCTGTAGCAGAAGCTGCAACGTCGCCCAAAGGAAAGGAGCATAGAGCATGGAAAAACGAAAGTATAAGCGTCTGCATTATGAGGACAGGCAGACCATAGAGGCTATGAGTAAGCAAGGCAGCAGCGTAAGCGATATTGCAGAGGCGTCGGGAACGCATAGGGACACAATTTATAGGGAGTTCAAACGCTGCAACGCTACACTGAAAACATACACAGCAGCGGGGCAGCAGGCACTATAAGAAAAGGAGCGGTAAAGAATGAATAAGCAGAGGCGCAACAGAATTGCAGAGGCATTAGAGATGATAAGCCAAGCAAGGGATATTTTGGAAGAGGTAAAAGACGAAGAGCAGGAAAGCCACGAAAATCTGCCGGAGAGTTTGCAGTATGGAGAACGTGGTGAGCAGATGCAGGAAAACGTAGATAGTTTAGAGGAATTTATAGGCTATTTGGAAGAAACCGACAGTTTAGAGGAAATGTAGGCGGCAATAGCCGCCACGAGTGCCGTTAGTTTAGTTGGTTAAAGCAGCCGCCTTATAAGCGGCAAGTCGTGGGTTCAAGTTCAAGTCCCACACGGCGCATTGCGTAGCAGGCATGGCGAGCCTGCGGCAGAGGGCAGCAGGCTAATAGCTGCAATCTGTATACCGTGGAAAAATAGCGGCGGTCATACCAGCCAGAAAGATTAAGGGATTTAATTCTCCGTCAAGCTGATACAACTATTCTTCTTTGTATTGAAAGACCATCTGCAAAAATGGAAGATATAAAAGTTCGTAAAAAAATTTCTATTTAAGAAATGGCTTTTGTGAAACAGGCTGTTTTGTAGAAGATTCTGGTGTATAATATGAATTTTTATTATCATCAAACCTAGCAACCCACAAAGGATATTCTTAGAATGAAATAACGGAAGTATTGCTAACTAACCATTATGAAAGTTATCATTAAAAATATATTTGATAATATAAATTTTGTTAATTGGAGGGAGACTAATATCATGACAGGAGATATGATAGTTAATTTATATGCAAAGGATAGCTGGAGAATTGGAAACAAATACGGTACACGGATTGTATTTCCTAGTGATTCTGAAAGAGTTTTAAATTTTGTAAGAGCTGAGTTCCCAAATGAAAAGGGCTGGTTAATGGAGATTGCTCATGCTTTACAGGAAGGTAAATGCGTTATAAGTGTTATTGATTATGAAATAGTTGGATTCGCCTGCTACGATTGTACTGGGAAAGGGTATTTTGGACCATTTGGGGTAGCGGAGTCTCATAGAGGTAAAGGTATCGGAACCGAAATATTTTATAAATGCCTTGATGAGATGAAGTCTTGTGGCTATGGTTACGCAATCATAGGCTGGGTAGATGATACAGCTAAAGGTTTTTATGAGAAAGAAGCTAATGCCTGGTATATACCCGATTCTGAACCAAACAAAACATTGTATGTGAGAAGAATAAGAACTTCAATAGAGTTTGATGACTCAGACTGGAATAAAGACCATGCAAGAATGAAAATGTAGAAGAATAAATGTGTTTATTGATGATGTGTTATCGTACTTAAAATACGCAGAGGAGCGTGGTGTTACTGCTTATCACATTAGTAGTTTTATTGAATAATGATATGTAAAATATAAGAACCGTGATTTCTCGCGCAAAGGCGAGATAACGGTTCTTTTTATGTTGCGTTGATTCAGTTAAGACTGTATAATGATTATGTATAATTATAGACCAAGAGTATCATCTCCTCCGACCAAAGAAGCTGTACACCTATCACAATCCGGCTATTTCGCTTTCGAAATGACATTAAAAGCAACCCCGAAAAACGAGATTACTTTTAATATTTTTCATGTATTGTCCACTTGCTCTCATTTTCTATCATAATAAAAATAGAAAAAGAAAACAGGAGGAACGTTAATGAAGACAATGGATCCAAAACAGGAAATTTTAAGTTATTGGGCGGGAATTCTCGGTTATTTATAGACGAGATGAAAGCCTGTTTTAGTATTGTATTGTAGCCACTATATTTATCACGAAGAATAACATCTGCATCAGAAGAGAACATTCTTCGTTACATAGAAAGGCAAAGGAACTGTCAGCTATGAACAAAGCCATCAAGTATAGATTGTACCCTACAACTGAACAAGCTGTTATGTTCGCAAAGACCTTTGGCTGTTGCCGCAAGGTCTATAATCTCATGCTGTCTGACAAGATTGAAAGCTATAAATCTACGGGTAAGTTTGCTGCTGTAACACCCGCCAAATACAAGAAAGATTACCCATATCTTAAGGAAGTGGACAGTCTTGCTTTAGCAAATGCACAGTTAAATTTACAGGGTGCGTTCAAAAGCCGCTTCAGTAAATCCCGTAAAAAGAAAAATGGTTTTCCTAAATTCAAATCCGACAAGCGTAGCCGCAAATCATACACTACAAATAATCAGCATGGCACAATTGCTCTTGCCGATGGCAATATCAAACTTCCTAAGATTGGATACGTGAGGGCGGTTATCCATCGCAAACCCGACAGCAACTGGCTTATCAAATCTGCTACAATATCACAGGAACCGGATGGTAAATACTATGCGTCTGTGCTCTTTGAGTTTGAAAATCCCATAAATACTTATGTAGCAGACAGAACGAATGCTATCGGCTTAGACTATGCTTCTGATGGACTGTATGTAGATAACAATGGCAACGTGGGTACTAATCACAAATATTACCGTGAGAGCCACGGCAAACTCTCCAAAGCACAGCGCAGGTTGTCGCGCATGCAAGGTTCCAAGAAACATGAGACCAAATCCTGTAATTACCTAAAGCAACTCCGTAAGGTAAACAGAATCCATAGACATATTGCCAATCAAAGGCTTGACAACCTGCACAAAATTTCTACTGAGATAGCCAATCAGTATGATGTTGTATGCGTAGAATCCCTGAACATGAAGTCTATGTCCAACAAAGGTTTTGGTAACGGCAAAGCTACTCTTGATAATGGCTACGGTATGTTCCTGTCGATGCTTGAGTACAAGCTGTCTGATAGGAATAAGTATCTTATCAGGGTGGATAAGTGGTTTCCATCATCACAGGTTTGTCATTGTTGTGGGACACTGCATCCTGAGATGAAAAATCTCACTATCCGCACAATGAAATGTGACTGTGGACTTGCGATAAGCCGTGACCAAAATGCTGCTATCAATATCCTGCATGAAGGACTTCGCATATTGAACGAGTCTTTCGACGCCGCCTGAACGAAATAATACAGTAGGGATGGAATAGCCCTAACTCATACGCCTGTGGACATTGTGTAAGACGCTGAGCTGCGTATATCTGTAGCTAGTGCAGTAGTGGTTGAAGCAGGAAGCTCGATTACTTGTAGCCGAGTAGTTCACATTACGCCGTCTACATGATTGGTGGCAGCTATTTCAATAAAACTCGCTTTTTGGCACCATATCTGGAAAAGAGGCTGCGGATGAAATACGTCGAAACCAAGCAGGACGTCCAGTGCGAGCTCGAGAACAAATGTATTGAATTTATGGAAGGCACGCTTCTTACCAAGCTGCCGAAAGAAGTCTGGGAGCAGGACGTGGCTGTTCGCATGACACCCAACGGTGTTTATTTTCTGGGCCCCAAATATGCAGTATGCATCAAAGCAAGTGAAGAGGGAAGGAACATTACTTTTTCTTATGAGACCGGAAAGAAAACAGAGGATACTCAGACCACTGAACGTAAAACTGTATAAACCAAAGGAGCAAAATTATGGGATATCAAAAAACGGATTTTGGAAAATTCTGTAACAAACTTAGAATCGATAATAATGAGTTAATGCGCGATATGGCAAAACGTCTATGTGTATCGCCCGCCTTCTTATCAAAGGTTGAATGCGGTAATTCTAAACCACCTATGAAATGGAAGGAGAAAATTGCGGACTTATATACACTCACCGGGGAACAGGAGGAAGAGTTAAACAGGTTTATCGACATGGAACGCGCAAGAACGAATCTGGATATAAGCACATTTTCTCAGCGTGATAAAAATATGATAATTGCGTTTATGAATCAGTTGAAGGAGATGGACGACTCCAGGAAGGGGGAATGGGAGAAAACTTTAAATTCGTCGTTTGGGAAAAACGACTTGGTCGGTAATAATTCTAGGGGGTAGCTTGTATGAAGGATAAGAGTAGCGGCTTTAGCACATATGATAGGGGTAAGAATAGCTTGGTATGCGGCGACCATAAGAAAAGACCCAAGGGTCCGCTGCCGCCGCTGCCGACGCAACAGAGTTATGCTGATATAAAACGCCGCAGTGATGTGTACGAGGAAGACTACTGGAGGAATAAACTCGGACGTAGTTTATAAGAGATAGCTATACGACTAGGACTGAAAGCTCATGCGCCGGAAAGGAAATATCATCTCAACGATGAGGTATTGTTCTTTTCGACGCCCCGGGAAGGCAATTATTTCATTAACTATCCAGAGGAAATGGCAGAATAAAAATGAAGGAGAAAGTAAAATGCATATGCGATTTGAAAATGTTGTAATCAAAGAAATTACCACGGAACTTGACAGGCTCGCCGGGCTTGAACCGGAACGTTCATGGAAGCACTATGTTTTGGCAAGCGATGAACTCCGTCACGATGAATGTCTTCTGATTCGGGTTCCCGGAGGTACAGTCGGGAGTATCTGGATTAATGAGGACCACATAATCGCAAATATTTTAATCGACACGGATTATGTTGTAAAAACATATTCTGCAGATGTAAACGAGCAGATGCAGAAGTTTATAGGCAGGAAGATCGACTAAAAATAAAGGAGAGGAGACCGAAATTCAGGTCTCCTTTTGCATTTCATTAACAACACTCTTCAAAAGCATGCGTTCCATTTTATTTTCTTTCATAATAAATAAAAGAGGTTGAAAGGAAGGAATGTATCATGAGAAAAATAACAAGTACACATACAGGAAAAATTGTAACTGACACAGATTTGACGCTCGAATATCTTTATGTCGGGGATTACGGGAAGGAGAATAATATTAAGGCATCTTTTCTTGGTTACGAGAAAAGAATTGACAGAGTGGCACATAAACCTGTGGATATTACTGATAAGCTTGTGGTTACAGTGTCCTCACAAAAAGGATGTCCAATGAGTTGCAATTTCTGCGATTGTCCCAGACTGGGATTTAAAGGAAATGCAACTTTACCGGAATTGATTACCGAAATTATGTCGGGCATTGCTTTGTCGAGCATTAAACATGGGCAACGTTTGAATGTTCATTTTGCCAGAATGGGAGAGCCAACATTTAATCCCAATGTAATTACATCGGCACAATATATCGCACAGATGCTTATGAATGACAATTCGGATGTTACATTTGACACCTATCATCCGGTAGTTTCCACAATGATGCCAAAAGCAAATAGCAAACTTTCGGATTTCTTGCAAAAATGGGTGGAAACAGGATTTATTTATGGAGGCGAGGACGGATTTGGACTGCAATTTTCTATCAACACCCTTGATGAATCCGACAGAAATGAAATGTTCCGTAATAAATCCTTATCTCTTCAGGAGATTAGCGACATTATCCGAAAGCTTCCGATGCCAAAGAAACGAAAATATACATTGAATTTCGCAGTTACATCCAAAAGTAATCTCGATGTCACTCTTATGAACAAGTATTTCGACAAAGAAAAATGCATTGTAAAAATGACGCCCATACACGAGACGGTTGAAGCTGTCGAAGAAGGATACGAAATTGTGCATGATTTCGATGTTTATGAAAAATTTGAACAGCCGCTCGTAAAAGACGGATGGGATGTAATAGTATTTGTACCATCAAAAGAAGAGGATGAGGACCGGATCACTTGCGGTAATTCCTTGATTGCGTTGGAAAAATAGCTTTTATAAAAATAAACCGATTTTTCGGTTTATTTTTTTGTAAAACATTTGTCATCTTTGCTTTGTTCATTTCTGTCATAATGTGTATATAAAGACAATAGGAGGTATATACATGACGATTCCAATACCGTACAAGTTAGGCGAAATGAGGATTTGCAACTGAAATACAGAAAGGAGAATTTCATGACATACGCGGGTATAGGCAGCAGGAAAACTCCCCGGGAAACGTTGGCGCTTATGACCTTCCTCGGTGAGTGGCTGGCAAACAAAGGAGTCACACTTCATTCCGGACATGCCGATGGAGCCGATATGGCATTTGAGGCAGGATGTGACAAAGCAAACGGAAAGAAGAAAATTTTTCTGCCATGGCAGAATTTTAATGGTTCAGACTCATCCTTCTACACACAGTCAGAAACGACAATTGAGATAGCCAGACAATATCATCCGGCATGGGGCTATTTGAGTCCGGCAGCGAAAAAGTTAATGGCGCGAAACAGCTATCAGGTTCTGGGAGAGGATTTGCAGTCCCCGGTTGACTTTGTATGTTGTTTTACGCCGGGAGGACGGCAGGAAGGTGGCACGGCACAGGCACTTCGCATTGCGCGAGCATACAGGATTCCAATATTTAATTTTGGCCATTTTACGAACGAGTGCGAAGCTAAGAAATGTTTTAACGTTTTCTGGAAAAAGATTGAGCGAAAAGAAGAATGAAAACAACAAGAAAGGATGCCGCCGCATCCTTTTTGCATGTTTTCTACTTCTGAGTTAAATAGGCGCCTCATTCCCAAACCATCTGAGAAGGCAATATCGCGTCTTTTCATATATCTTTTCTCTCATAATATTCATGAGATGATAAATGGAGAGATGCATAAAATAGCAAACAGATTACGAAAGGTGGATTTTTATGAAAACAGTATTTTTTATTCTTGTGGGTTACGCAATAGCAAATGTAATTGCAGCAATCAAAACAAAGACGATATTGAAGAATATGAGTAATTATATTTTGTCAATACCGCAGGGTGATCTTGAATACTATGAGTTTGCATATGGAAGACAGCTTTCTTGGTTGAGAGCGTTTCCCATTGTACGCATTTTGTTTCAGGTGCACATTTAACAAAAAAAGGGAAAGGGCGCAGATGGCGTCTTTTTTCTTTCATAATAAATATATAAAAGACATCAGAAAGGAAAGGTATGCGCAACCAACAAAAGTTTGATTTTAACAAAAAAAGATACCAACTCTCCCATAATTATTCATACAGCTGCGAGTATTTTTCAGTTCCCGTTAAATCCCACGGAAGCGGCTTGTATCACAACCAATGGGATGGTAAAGCCAGATGGAAATGCTGTTATGGGAAAGGGCTTGGATAAAATGGCTCGGTAAGGACGAATTGAGAGCATTCACATACTCAAATAAAAATAATAGAGGAATCGAGGAGAGATTAGAAACATTTGTGAAATATCTTGACGGTGCAATTGAAGAAGAAATGACAAGTCTACCTGCTTCTACCGAGGATGTGATCCGTAAAAGTTCCTATTGTTTGGCGTTGGAGAAAAATAAAAATGCGCTGATAAACATTCTTCACGGCAGGGAATTTAACGATACAGGAGAATAACTAATTAAGGCATCTGGCTAATTTAAGCAGATGTCTTTTTTAGATCGAAATTCTCCCGGAATATTCCATAAACCAGACACGGGCTTCCAGCGAGAAAAATAATTCAAATTTCTTTATCCGCCCATAATCCTCGATCCGGCATTCAAAGCCAACATATTCCCTTGTAGCCTGAATAGACACGGAAGACAGAATTTTGTAATCCAATTCATTGATCCGGGCATACAAAGGATGGATATTCCCCTGTGCATCAAAAGAAGCTATTACTGGAATCATCTTTTTGCCAGGGGTACTTAAAAGGGGATGTTGGGAAGTCATTTTGTTTTTCCTTTCTCAATATTCCTATCCATTATACGAACATACATTCGACGAGTCAAGGCATAATCCAAACAGAGATCAAATCTATCATAATATATATGTAACAAGAAAACTGGAATCTATTTATAAAAGGAGAGTAATGTCATGAAAAGAGAGGATATAGCAAATATGACGCCGGGAGAATGCTTAGACGAAACCGTCTTTGCCAGCATCAAGAATAAGATAAAAAGGGCAAGAGAAATGCATAAAAACTCTGATCGAGCGCTGGCTTCCATTTATCAGGCGCTGGATGACATGTGCATTGATTCAGATACGCCCGTAGATACAGAAAGCGCGGATACATTAGGAGAAGCCATTAATTGCTATGTGCAGTATGGAGAAGGCAGTCTGTCTAAGTTGATGGGTGTAATCAAAGCACGATATACCGATACCGAGGAGGAGTAGTATGATAGGGATTATTTCTTTAGATAGCTGCGACATTCTGTTGAAAGAAGATGCCAATTGCGCAAATAAACTGGAAAAATTCAAAAAATCAGCTTGCGATAATGAAGTTGTTTTTGTAGAGATGCAACCGCTGAATAATGACTATTGGACGGATCCAGAGACATGGGAATACAGGATAGAGTGCAAAACAGCTTTTGAATGGTTTATTGGCAACGAAACTCATTACATAAAAAAACTTCAAAATTATGTGAGAGACTGGAAGCAGGAGCATACATTAAGAAATCATAAAATTGATGTTCTTAATGAAAAATTTTATTTCCTAGAACAGTGTGAAGTGGGAGAGTTGTCAGGGGACGCTGTAATCATTTGCAAAAACTCCACTATCCACAAAATGCAAGGTAACAGCAAGATCATTTCAATGCATGGATGTAGTTATGTCGATGAAATGAGTGGGAACAGCTCCATTACAATCGCAATGGATAAATGCTGCGTTCACAGGATGTGTAATACGACGCAAATCCAATCGTTGCGTGGATATGCGCGTGTTTCAGAAATGCTCCACAATAGCACAATTCAAACCATGCTAGAAAACAGCCGCATCGGAAATATGCATGGTGAAAGTATTGTAAGGATAATGCATAATCACAGCATAGTTGAAAAGATGTTTGGCGACGCCATTGTAAAAGAAATGTGGGGATGGAGTTGTATCAATGAAATGAGTGATTGCAGCATCATTTTCCATATGTACCAAAATAGTTCCGTGAATGAAATGCGTGAGAGGAGCATTGTAGTAAATATGCATAATGCAAGTGAGGTTGATAAATTGTATGATTCTGCCATCGCAAGAAGACAAGGCGGAAGAATTATTTTGGTTCCGAGGGGAGTTAAGAGAAAGGTTCCTAGAAGAAAATAGCAAAAGTCAGAGGATTGTATCCTCTGACTTTTTTTACATTCGCTACTTAAAATCTGTCATAATATAGTAAAGGGCGATAATTGGAACAATCGTTATGTAGTAAAAAGACGAAGTTTTATGCTATAATACAAAACAGATGGAAAGGGAGAATGACGCGGTGAAAATCCAGTATATTGGAAGATCAGAGAATCACGATTACAGAGAGGCGTACATCTCGTATACTGCAGAAAAAGAACAGGCTAAATTTGATAAGCTGTATGTTATTCTGTCCAATAAGGGCTGGACAATAGAGTGTGAAGATGAATGTGCGACAGCACAGGTTCACGACAAAGAAGAATACCTTGAATTTTTACATGATTATAAGGAGGCAAAAAGAAGCAATGACCTTAGAACAGTGTAATGGCAACTGGAACTTCCTGTATGAATTTAGGATTGGGGATAATTGGTATCCGTGTCATGTTGTAGAAACGAATGACAAAACGGTTATCATTTTTACGCGGAATGGCGCTATAATGCGAGAACAAATATCTAACGTAAGAAAAATGGATTCAACAAGGTATTTGTTTTATAGAAGCCAATATATTATTGATCTTGGTAAATATTCATACAATCATGGCTATCATGAAAGAGAAGAGGAGGATTTGCGGTTACTTCAAGTGGCAAATGAGCTGGAACAGTGTCAAATCTTTTCCTAGCAAATTAATGAAACTGGAGGAAAAATAGTATGGCTTATGCTATAGCTTATTCAGATAAAAACGGCACGGATTTTTGCGATAGATTGCCATGGATTTTAGATGACTTTTCGTCAAAAGGTGAGGTAAAGGAAACTGCCGAAGGACTTATACAGGAAGGATATAAAAATGTAATTTCTTTTCGGTTTGAAAAGCAGCGAAAAAAGAACGAGGAAGAGAATACAAAGAATTATGGATAGATATTATATAACGGAAGAAATCTAAGTTTACTTGTGGAAGGAGTAGTTGAGATGGAACAAACTTTCTATGTCGGAATGAAGATTTGCGATTATTATGCAGTTCATATCAATGATGATGGATATAAACAAAAGGAAATGGTTCAAGAAAACGAGATTGACGGATTCGTACATTGTTTAAAAGTTTTAGGATACAAAGAAATTTAACTTTCCTTGGCAAATAGAACGTGGGTAATATTATGGAAATAAAAGACTATTTATCTAAAAGAATCCGAGATAGAGTCGTGAGAGTAGATATTGATGCTGATTTTGATTACGATAAAAATCGAAGTGTTCAGCATTACTTTATCACACTTGATGATGGAACAAAATTTGATGCTACTACAATAAAAGAACTGAGAGAAATTGCAAAGAGAATAGAATCAAAATCGAAGTAAAGAATGATTTATTGGGAAGATTGTAAGAGGTGATATAGATGGAACGTAAACGAAATAATCCTACATGGTGTTGTGATCAGATTGAAGAGAAGATTAAGGATTATAAAATTTCTCTTACAGAGATTGAGGACGAAGAAGTAAAAAGACAGTTGGAAAGATTGTATATTTTGTACTTGGGCATGTCCGGGTTGGATGTGTATGAACAAAAAGCATCCGGATATTAAGACATGTGGGGAGGACTGTCCCGTCTCTATAAAATTGGAAGATGATAACTGTAATTTGTTTTGCTTTGGTGATAATGATTACAAAAAATTCGAGAAGGAGAAAACAATGAAATCAGTATCAGATTACCCTATACCTACTTATGGCATGGGTGGAAGAGTTTTTAAATTACGGTTATCTTTTGAAGAATATTATGGTTATGTCTGTTCTAACAAAACGGAAATTGTAAATGCAACGTGGGATGATCTCAATGAATGTTTCTGTGAATGTAAAAGTCAAAAACAAATTCTTGATGAAAATATTGTTGCATGGGAAATAAATTAATAATACTACAAAGAGAAGCAGGAACTAATCTGCTTCTTTTTGTTATAAATAACGACTTTACATTAGTATAAATTTGCGCTATTCTATGTCCAGAAGCCAAAGAATAAGGAGTGTATAATTATGTTAGGTATTGCAATTCCGGTTACTGATAAAAAGTCATTTAGAGCAGAGGATATTATCAAAAAGCATATGGAAGTGGGAAATGAATTTTATTTTTCGACCCAATATAAGTTGTCCCATAAAAAATGTCCCCAGATTAACTTAATCCTGTTATATAACAAATCCAAAGATATTTACTATTTGGGCGATGTTGAAAGTGCCTGTCGGGGAGGTGAGGCATGGATCCCAGATGATGCAGCCGAATTTTCACCAACAGAATATGCCGACGTACCCAAACCAACATGGATACGGGTAAGGAATCTGAAAAGAGTACGGCTAAGTGAGGATATTAGTAAATATCGCCGGATGAACGGAGAGGACGTAACCAAATACATTGAACGGACAAAGAGAGCCAATCGATTTTATTTCAAATAAGAAAATCACCATTTGGGAGCTGCAATAACTGCAGCTTCTTTTTTTGCAATTCATCAGCTTTCCAACGAGCATTTCTTTCATAATAAATACAAACAGAAAAATGGAGAAAAGCAAAAGTTTTTATTTGTGTGAAAGGAGAAAAAGATGATGGAATTGAAAGATCTGTTACAGGATGGCGAAACGCTAGTTAACTATCATCTGCACAACAAGTATTTTTACCGGAACGCAATTATTGCCAAGGGGAGCAGTGATATTTCAGGTGCGTTGGAGGATACGCTGCATCGAATTTTGGAAGCAGGCGGAACTGAAGAAGATGTTTACAGGATCATGGGAGCTGAGATTCCCACGGAAGAAGAGCGGAACGAACTTGAGGAGTATGACGAATATATAGAAATTGATCTGGGTTATGTGTTACCTGGATTAATCGACATTTGGGAGGAAACAGACCACTGTGAGGAAGAGTGATTGTAAATATACTCCGGAATCCTTCAGATTTTTTCTTAACAAATGACACAGTTTGCGGCATTCATTAGATTATGTTTATCATTACTCAGATAGATTTAAAAGCCTTTTCAGACCAAACTGGAAAGATAAAGAATAGGAGCGTGATTATATGGCATATTATAGTAGCCCGCGAAAATATGAAATGGCAACAGGCAAAAGATTTACAGATAATTGTTCCAGTATACACAGAACAGGGAGCGTCAAAGGTATGATTAAATTAGGCTTCTGGGACAAAGATAGTGATAAGGTAAGACATGGAAACTGGATTTATCAGCAACCATAAGTCAAGAGAGAGAGGGGCAGGACTTATATGGATATAAAATACCATCAGAACGGAATTGGAAATGAATATGGAGAAGACCATAAGCTGACAAATAACTGGGATCCGGATATGGATTACGGAAATGAGTACGCAAGGGTGTATTTCAGAATCAACACGCCATCATATGATTTTAATAAAGGATGGGCGAAAGAAGATATGGCTGCATTCGATAAGGACGCGGCAGATGTATTGACTTCTTTGGGATGGAACTGCTGGGAGCCTCATTTCAACGGTAGATGCGCAACATGGGTAAAAGAAAAATCTCATCTGTACATGCATCCGCAGGAGTTTAGTGGCGTGGTATTCAAAAAAGAGATAAAAATTATTGCGGAAGCACTTAAAGAAGGAAAGGCATTTTCGCTCAGGTGGGTTGATTTGTATGATACAGTTTATGACATTTCAGACGAAGAGTACGAACAGTACCTCAGTAGTAGGGACGGAGAAATACGAAAAGCATTATTTACCAGCTGCCGGACGAAGAGATCAAATACCTATTATTATGCATCTTCGATATGTACAAATCTTGCCAAAAAGTTTGGATTAAAAAGAAATATTAATAATCCTTTCGGCGTAGACAGGCAAGCAATGGAACATATCATGAATGTAATCGAGGCAATGGCAAAGGAAAATCTCCTTTTTGTTAAGGGTGTTAAGGATGTTCCCGATGGAGATGTGTTGGTGCGAACACCGAATAAGACAGAACAAAAGAAACTGAAGATCAATCCGAGATTTGAATGACAAAGGAGTAACAAGCATGTACAAGTTGAGAATTTACAAGCTGCATGGTGCTGACAAGGGCGCTCTTGATCATGAGGAAACTTTTGAGAAAGAACAGGAAATGATCAAAAGATATGACGAACTTTTTGAGTACAGCGCATATGGGCTAAATCCTACCGCATGGAAACAGACAAGCGGAGGATGGCAGAGATTGACGGAATATTAAGGAGGAAGCAGACATGGATGTAGAATTCGAAATCAAATACAGAGATGAGCAGATCAAGGATTTAAAAGAGGAGCTTGCCGGTACGAAGAGAGAAAGGAGGCTGGAGGATCAACTACAGTTCAATCCTTTCAAAGCTGATTCAGGAAGCCGGACGGTGGTGTGAGCATTACGCCAGCGATTTATTTATCTTGTGGAGCGTTATCGATAGAAAGCTTGAAGACGGAACCCTCGGAACAGAATCGTTCGTTTTTGCTTTCAGGGCCGGTGGAGTCGACTCGGAAAATGGCTATAAGCTGCATCAGGATATGAACGATAGAAATTACTATAGAGCCGTTTGGGTTCTGGATGTAGTTGTAAACGAGGATGAAATTGAGATGGTTTTGCATAAATAAGATAAAAAAAAGAGAAGCTGGGCGGCTTCTCTTTTTATATACATGTGACTTTGTAAATAGCTTTTCTTTCATAATAGAAGTGACAAGAAAGACAAATGGAAAATCAACATTGAGGAAGGAGAACGTTATGGAGTACACATGGGGTGACTTATACAAAAAGGCAGATGATGCAGCTTACGGAGAAGGCGTTTCAAAGGCAAAGGACGAGGCGAGATGAATTATAGTGAGACGAACAGGTTGAGAGTATCTAAATGGACATCCTGAATGATCTGTTAAATGTATTGAAATGTAGAAAGTGAGGTAAACAAAATGGCTGATTACACACAAAACAGAACAGGGACAACTTACATATAGTTGGGAAGCGAAACCGGTTTATGAATTATTTAAAGAAAAATTCCCAGAAAGCGAAGGCTATAAAGTTTCTGTAACGAAGTGGAAAGTAAGAGGAGCCGAACCGGATTGGGCTAAGGAGCTAAACGATAATGAAAACGATAATTGATAGAAGCGAAGTTAAGTCATTAAGTGGTAATGTCGAAGGTAAGTTGGTAGTAATTAAACCAGATTTCTTTAAGCCTGAATTTAGAGATGCGAAATACCAACTTGCACTTGCAACTGGTGGACATGGATGTGATGCAAGCAAAATGGGAAATGCCGTATTTGTAGAAGAAGTTCATACTGATAACCCAGAGCATTACAGACAGGAAAGATATAACCTCATTGGCGAACCTACAGAAGAAATGATTAAGGAATGGAAATCGTTATATGGTGAGTTTAATGAGAAAGTACAAAAAATATTAAAAGGAGAGTGATTAGTATGAGAGATTTAAAACCTGGTGATGTTGTTCATGTTAAAGGAATTGTTTGTGAGATTGCAGAAATTGCATGGCAAGAGCCTTGGGATTGGAGAGAGGCATATTACTTAGAGTTTAGAGATACAAACGGAATATACAGAAGTTGGAAACAAAATTTCGATGGTGGTTATGTTGAGTTAAAGGGAGAGTGATTAGTATGATGACAAGAAAAAGGTTTGCAGAGACAAACTGGAAAATGAGTTATGAGGAATATCAGAAATGCGATTGTACTGAATGTAAAAAAGAAGAATGTCCACATAGAGGAGCATATAGAAGAGTACCTGAAATTGATGGTGGACTTGGTTTATGTCCTAAATTGAAAGGAAAGTGATGAAAATGTACAGAGTATATCAATTAACGGATGAAGAGAAAGATAATTTTGAAACATTTGGAGAGCTGATGCAAGCATTGACTGGAAGCGATAGGAAGGAAGGTTGATGAATTATGGCAAGATATAAAATGACAATCAATACTGATACATATAAATGCGGAAGATGCAGCAAAAAGAATTGGGAGCCGGGAACACGGAACGATTACATGATTGCAATAAACGGACTTACAAGAACGCTTTACAATATGCGGGAAGTCATGTGGCAACTTGAATTGTTTCATGGAAATTCATTTGTTATGTCGGAATACAGTGATGATAACCCAAAGGAAAATTATGGACGATCTGATAGATATGTTAAATTCTTAAAGAAAAACACAATTAAATATCACGATAGACTGTGCGAACTAGATAGACAACAGTATTTATCAGGCTATGGATGGATGCAAGGATATTTTAATATTGGCGAAATAATGGAAAAAATAAAAGCTGAGGGAACTGTAAAAATTCCGTTTAAATGGCTTTATGATATTAGACAGTATGACAAAGCTATGAATGGATGCTATATGGAGATTACAAAGATTGCGTAAGGAGTGATTATATGGCAAAATTTCGAGTCAGATACTATGAGTGTTACGAGGACTTTTATGAAGTAGAAGCAAATAGCAAAGAGGAAGCAGAAAAGATATTGGAACAAAGACTTTTGGACGAAAAAGAAGACGCGCCAAATCAGTGCTATGACAGTGGCGCAGAAGCTACAGAAATGGAGTGATGGCATATGAAAACAGTATTAATAACGGTAGAAGTTTATGACAATTCAACAACAGAAGATGTGGAAAGAGCAATAAGCACAGGATTAGATAATAACGGAATTGATTGTACTTACGATGTAGAAGAAAAAACCGACTAAACAAGAGTTTCATATGGAAGGAGAAAAATAATGAAAATAAATGATAGATATGAAATTAGAGTGGTTGTAGTAGAACAGAAAGATGGAACTACTGGTGATGTATATGATAATTTTGAAGATTTCAAAAGAGAGCGTCCCTTCAGCTCATATAAATTTGGATATGTAGTCTTTGATACTGAGTACGGATATATTCCAGATAGTTGCAATGATTGGGATGATAGTCCAGAAGAAGCAATGTTTGATTATGAGGAAAATTGTGAATGAAACAATGATTTCTGAAACGGAGGGAAAAGTGAATATTATAAGAAAGACGAAATATAAAGTTGGTCAGAAATTCATGGTGGAAATGTGTGAAGGTTATCATTTATCTAAGGTTGTTAGAAGAGAAATTGAAATTTGTAGAATTGATGAATGCACTGGATTAATATGGATAGAATTTCCGCTGACATGTGGTGGATGCAGGAAAATGTTTGGGTACGAGAGAGATCTTGATTTAATGATGCTGGAAAAGAAAGATACTATAAATTAATTTGAATCGACGATTTTAGGATTGGGGAAAATAATATGGTAAGAAAAATTAACAACAGATTGTACAAAATCAATACATATGCTTCCGAAATGATTGTTGAGGTAGATGATAATTACGATGAGGAAGTACAGAAATTAAGAAAAGAAATTCAGCTTGATAGTCTTGGATATAAGTTGAATTTGCTTGTATATCTGGCAGGATTAAGCGTACAGGGATATGTCATTTCAAGTGTAACTGAGTTTAATTCAGATGGGACAAAACCTAGAGTTGCTTACGCAAACGATAAGGATTTTAAAAAGATTCGTAAGTATTATTTAGGAAAGAAAGCATAGAAAATACAATTTAGTCATATGAAAGAGAGGTGGATATTGTATGGCAATAATCAAGTCAAGATATGTATGCTATGGAGAAGTTGATTTTAAAGAAATCGAGCATAATTATGATTTTATTGCTGCAGTAGAAAATAATACAGATAAAACATTAAAATTGTATATTAATGATTTGGAAGGTTGTTATTCTGATCCTATTGTGGTGCCTGCCCATGATTGGGCTGGATTTTTGGCAGATGACGAAGGAAGAGAGCAAGTAGAGTCTATAAAGAATGGAGATTTTAAAGCAATATATGAATGATAAAACACGATGAAAAGCGCATTTAGGTAGGAGGCAGAAAAGAAATATATAACGAATTGAGAAAAACACAAAAAATAGCTTCAGATCGGAGAAAATTTTATGACACTAGAAACAGCAAGAGATATTGTACGAGGATTGTCAAATTTATATCCACTTCAAGCAGTGGAAGAAGAGGCAATTCTTACTTTACTTAGAAATGAAGATCACGGAAATATCCGTACAATAATAGAGTTTCCGCCATTTATAGGAGACGGAAAGATTAAACAATGAATTCCGTTCTGTAACACAAGGAAAAGAGAGGCTGAATTTCAGCCTCTTTTTTATCCAAAAGACAGACTTTTCTCTCATAATAAGAGTGAAACAGATAATTGGAACAGGAGGCTATATACGAAAATGACACAGACAGTAAATTTATTCAGAATTGAAGTAGATACAGGAAGCGGTGGGTATGGATCCACAGATACTTTGCCGGAGCTGCTTTCCGACGTTGAAATAGAATACGGCAAAAAAGAAGCAGAAAAAGTACTTGCGTGGTCCAAATCTTTAAAAACGGATGATGAATATCTAAGCGAAGATGGACGGATGCATATTTGGAATATAAAGGAGCAGGTTTTTGACTCTTCAGCAATTGTTAAAGCCGTTACGAGAGAAAATATGGATACGATTATAGAATCGATCATGGGTGTAATGAATGCCGATTGGTTAAGTGAGGAATCCAAGCCTAATGAAATTGAAAGTGTGCTGGTTAATAACGGACTGGCAACAGTTGCTGAAACAAGCAATATTTAGAGGAGGCGTATTTATTTGAAACAGTATACAGTGTATGTTTGTGAGACTTGTGGATATGAGAGCAAAGATATTGAAGACATGAAGCGGCATGAAGCTACTCATTTAGGACTCACAGTAGAGGAAATGGATAAATACGAGGAAATGAAGTCCTTTGCTACCTTTATAGGTTCCGTTATTGTAAGCAAAAGATGTGAAGAAACAGAAAAGAAACTTAATGAGGCGGTTAATGCAGTTTTTAATTTCGAAAAAGAGCATGGAATAAAAAATGGATTTACGCTAGATTACAAAGAGCTGGAGGAGGAGAGCTTGAGGCAATGGAAATCCTAAAGCAACGAAAATAATACCTACACAGGGTTGGTTTTGCGGGAGTAGCAAGTCAAATATAGCAAAAAGGAGGCTGAAATTCAGCCTCTTTTTTTATCCAAAAGACGGCCTTTTCTCTCATAATAAATACGAAACAGATAGTTGGAACAGGAGGTTAAATACGAAAATGACACAGACAGTAAATTTATTTAGGACACTAGAAATTTTAGAGAACGCTGGATCATATGACGATTTGAATGAAGAACAGAATGCAGTTGTTGTTGAATTTGAAACAGAATTATGGAAACCAAAAGTTGATGAATTAAGAAAATCAATGCCGCCAGAAGAAATAAAGGGAATCATACATGATTGGTGGTCAGATTATGAAATTGCTGACGGTACAGAGGATAATTTATTAGCATATGTGTAAGGAGTGATGATATATGAGAACTAAAACTCTAAAGAATGCAAAACTTGTTATTAAAATTATAAGCAATAAAGTAACTAATAAAATCATAACAGAGTCAGTATATGATAATAGAACACAAACTTTTTGGGATGAAGAAAGAATAAAAGAGCGTGGCATTCAGCACTTCCTTAATATGGATGATGTAAAAGAAACATTAAATTGGAACTTAAATGGCGATGATTCTAAGTATCAATTTGAGTGGGGACAGTCTGGAAAAGGAATTTCAGAAGGATACGCTTATATTTTTGATTAGGCAAGTAAACAAGAGTTTCATTGAGAAGAACGGAGGAATTTTATATGAAAACAATTACAGAAAAAATGATTATTGTAGATTTATTATGCGAATACGCAAAGGAAAGTAATTGGAACGCAGACGGTTCTCCATCAAATGACGACAGTTATTATAAAGTAGTACAAATCAAAACCAATCGTACAATATCAGAAATAAGAAAAGATATTGAAAAAGATGGGTGGTGTGAAGAAATGACTAATAGTCCTGATGTGCTTGATTTATTTAATATGTCAGACTACGTGGAAGACACACTGGAAGCGAAGATGGTACTGTCAGAAATTGGGCATAAAGTAGTATAAGCAATTTAGATTGGAGGAAAATGTTATGGCAGTATATCAATTAAATAGACCAAGTATTGATACAATTATTGATTATTGTAATGACCTTGCTGCAAATGAAAAATAGAAGTGTTTGAGTTTGGCAAGAATAATGATTTGGTTCTTCATATTTACAAAGACGAGGAATACGATGCGTCAAAAGGCAAAGATTATTCTAATTTAGTCAACATTAGCACTGCAAAAGATGGAAAATGGGTAGACGATACAGGAGATATCTATGTAACAGATGGCTCTTTGTATAGGGAGTTAGAAAGAATCAACAGTTATGAAAAATTTTCCACATTATAACAAAATGAAACGATGATTTACTGACAGATTGGAGGAAAATATGAGAACAGTAAAAGAAATAGATAACCAAATTCAAAAGGAACATGACTATATTGTTCAGTTATATGCTCAAATTAACTCTTATGAGCAGAGTATGGAGCATTTAAAAGCAGAACGACAAGTTGCTGAAAAGAAAGAAAATGAATTGTTCATTGATAATTGGCTCAATGAACATTTCGGGATTTCAAGTCAGAATGAAGCGAGGCAGAAATCAATCTTTATTGTTTTTGATAAAAATGCCAATTTTGTTAAAACTATCACAACTGGATATGGTGAAAAATTTCACTATGTTAGTCCATCTGAAGATAAAGATACAATGGAGCATTGGCTAAGAGAAAATAAGCTATATGCTCATAGAGCCTCGTCATTCTGTGATAGAAATAGAAACTGGTATGATTTATCATTTAAAGAACAGCTTGAAAATTTGTGTTGGGAATTTGATAAGAATGGAAAATTAAAAAAGACACAGTGGTAAGCAATGAAACGGTATTTAGAAAGGCGTGATAAGAATGTTCAGAAGAAAAGCCAAATGGATTTATTGGAGAGATCGAGGAATAAAACAGTGTAAATGCTCGAAATGTAAAACATCTTATGGCTGCATGGATACGCCATACTGTCCCAATTGTGGTCGGAAGATGACAGGATTTAAGAAAAGTGGAGAAATTTAAAACGAAAGTGAGGAAAATATTATGTGTGGAATGTTTATGTTTCCAGGAATGTTTTATAACCATATTAAGGATTCAAAGTTAAAAATGCCAGATGATTTTGAAAATTACAATCCAGAAAAGTATCCTCATTTCCATGTGTTTATGCTTATACATTTAGGACAGCCACTTGATATTGCAGCGTTAGAAGATAATGCAAATATCATAGCTGATATTTCAGAGGATGCCATCAAAAGTGTAACACTTAATGATTTAATAGAAAAGGGTGTTGTATTTGGAACTGGCGATTTAGTATGAAACGGCGATTTAGAAAGGAGAATTAAAAATGAAACAGAATCATTATATTGTAACTTTTGGCAATGGAAAAACTGTATTTGCATCAGGATTTAATGCAGAAGAAGCAGAGATACTTGCAAAAGCTGTAATGATAAAGAGTGGATTATCTTATGAAATTGAAAGTGTTAAGACAACAAGTAATTTATCTGATATGGCAGATACAGATTTTGTAGCATAAGAAACGGAAATTTCAAAGGAGGTATTTGAATGGAGAAGTTATTAAAAGAAGTGGAAAAACTTAATACTAATACACCAGACGGTGTTGTAGTAGATGCGGATACAATTCTTGTAGATGTAATTCAGAAAAATGATTTTGAAATTACAGGAATCGCACAGGATATTTTTAATATTTGGAGAAACAGCTCCGATAGAAAAGCGGTTGAGCAGATGTTCTTTGAATTTACAGATATGGAATTCAAGGATTATCTTAAAAAATGTAAAGAAGAAATAACACGATGAAAAGCACATTTTGTATGGAGGTATTTATATGACAGAATATGAAATTGAAATAGTGATGAATGCATTAGCTGGGACACCTACGTGCAAATTCCGGTCAAACGGTGCGCCCATTCCGAAATAAACGGTGTAGCTATTCC
>OIZV01000169.1_pt1 | contig 42229 bp, 47 predicted proteins | sample 1588681 | NCBI WGS metagenome assembly OIZV01 (sample SAMN03283281) | human gut metagenome | biome: human-associated habitat; material: feces | host: Homo sapiens | place: Peru | collected 2012 | reverse complement strand
GTTGCACTATCCCTAGGGTCGCCCCCGGCGGCCGTTAGCCGTTATCTTGCTCTGTGGAGCTCGGACTTTCCTCGCGTACACCCTTTCGGTAAAGTACCCGCGACTGCTCAATTTACTCACAGAATAATTTTAACATTATATTTTAATTTTGTCAAAATAAATTTTAAAATATACTTGTTTTTGTTTTTTTTCTGTGATACAATTAATATTGTAGTCGTGCTGGTGTGGCGGAATAGGCAGACGCAAGGGACTTAAAATCCCTCGGTAGCAATATCGTACCGGTTCAAGTCCGGTCACCAGCACCACAAAAAGATGACGTTGTAACATATAAAAAGCCCTGTAGTTTCGGGCTTTTTTATTATTTCACTAAAAAGTGTAGTCCTAAAAAGAACTACGCTTTTTTAAGGTTAATTTTCCGCCCTTTAATAAAGAAATATTTTTTAAAATATATTACACTTTATAAACTAATTGTAATTACAATTCTGCTTTGTTTTTCTCTTTTTCTTGTATTATTCTATCATGTATTTCCCCTGCTCTTATTGCTAATTTTTGTGCATCTCTTAGCAGCGTTTTTAAGTACCCCAATTGTATTTTTTTGCCTCTCTTGTCAACATAATGTTTTATACTTATGAACATATTATGAAGCTCTAGCCCCACTTTTCTGTATTCATACGGTAAATCATCAAAATCTAAGCTTCCTGCAAGTACATCCAATTCAAAAGCAAGTGCATCTAAATATTGCGCAGGAAAAGTACCTTCTTTCGAAACTTTAGGAATATCAACTTGAAACATTTCATCAACACATGAAGATATAAGCATTACTACATCATAGGATCTACCTATTGGCGTACATCTATCACTGCTGCCTCCTAAAATAGTTCCTGTAAGAGTGATTTCTTTTTCATCATTTGCTCTTCTATCGTTTCCGATTTTATAGCCGATTAATCCTGATACTGCAGCAATCAAAGCCGCACCGAAACTTGAGAATAAAATAACAGGTAATTTTATAAAATTTGTTTTTACTCTAGTTTCTTGCATTTTTTGCGGTTCCCGATTTTCCATTGCAAAAGACATAGTTGAAACTGCACTAAACATTAAAGTAAAAATTAAAAATATACTTAAAAACTTTTTCATTATTTATTATCCATCCTTTGAATTTTTTTAATTGAATATTCTGTTAACTTTTCTGTCGAAGCATCATTTGTGGAATACTTTTTATTTTCTTCTATTATTATTGCTTCTAGATCATTTGAAGAATAATCATCTCTAGAAAATTGAATGAGCAATTTTACAGTGTCTAAAAGTGAAATATCATCTTTTGTTTTATTTTTGTAAGCTTCAAATGTTCTTTTATTTCTTGCCAATTCAGCATTCATTACACTATAATCTATAAAATCTTTAAATAACGAATCAAGGTCATTTAACACTGACTCTCCTAAGTTATTAATCTTAACATAATTTTCTAAAGCTTGTTCATTTGATCTTTTTTGTATCGCAGTTTCTTCACTCTCATCTTTTTTAGGTCGTTTTTCGATAACCGGTGTTGGTAATTTTTTTGAATCTTTTAATAATTCAGGTCGATTTTTTGCAAGATAGTTAAATGCTTCTTCAGTTGTGAATTTAATCGGAGCAGATTCTCTATTTTCTTTGTTAGGAAGTAAAGTTAATATTCCATCTGGACCAAAATTAGCCGTCAAAGCGGCTCTACCAGCAGCAACGAACATATTAACTTTTTTTCGATCAATATCTGCTTCTGATTTTTCTAAACTGTTTTCCATAGCGTTTAATACTTCTTGATGTTTGGTTGCGTGTATTTCTGATGCTAATTTTAATACATTTTCGCCTTTTACCAAATCAAAATTATAATCTCCTCTAAGATTAGTGTATTTAGAGTCGATAGATTTTATCAAATCTTTAATGTATTCTTGAATTTGATATTTCTCCAAGTAAATACTTTTTACTCCTTTTGTATCTTCAACAACATTATACTTATCTAATTTTACATCTATGTTTGAAAAAGGAGATTTTTGCTTTTGTTTTAAGAAACAGTAATTCGGAACTAAAAAATTAATTTTTTCCCTGAGCTTATGTATTTTTTTACGTTCTTCTAAATCTTTACGTTCCCAACCATTTTTAAAATTCAATAAATAATCATTTATTCTGTTTAAGTGAAAACAAAAAGCAACAGTTTTTTGAGATGAGTCTATTTCTTTAAAATTTTTATATTTTTTATACTCGTCATCTATAAATTTATCTAAATCATCAAGTTTTGATTCGATATCAGCATTTGATTCTATTATGAGATTCATTTTTTTCAAAGTTTCTTCAATCTCATTTTCAATTTGTATAAGTTTTTTAGGTATTTTAAATTTACCGGAGTTTCTGTCTATAGTTAATGGAAGTACAAAAGAGTCTTTGCCTTCTTTAATTAAGCGACTTAAAAATACATTATCAAATAATAAACTATTCACAGTGTCTTTATCTGCCTTTGTAATATTAAATCCACCTAAAATACTTTTCCAAAAACGCCAAAGATAAGAAGGAAACAGATTTGAATCTTTTAAATAATTCAATACATAATCAGCCAAAGGTCTACCCCAGCTCAATTTTACATATGATGTATCATTAGCCGAATTTAAAATATCATCTTTCAGGTCTGCGTAATAATATTTACTGTTTAATTTATTTTTCAATTCCTTAAAGTATAAATCTTTTAAACTTTTTAAATTTTTACCATGAAATGTCATTTTTTCTGAACCGTCATTTCCTACATAATGAGCAAACAGAGAGACTATAGCGTCTGAGAGAAATGAAAGTTTATGCATTGCCGGTACATCTGGAAGATAATCATCCAAAACTTTATCTTTTGTAGCAGCTGTGCAATTGTCAATTACACATTCATTTTGTGCCAATGTTGTCAAATCTTGTGGAATAAGACTTAGAGATAAAATTAAAAGTAGCGTAGTAATTTGTTCATCTGAGTAAGCACCTCTCCTGTTGTATATAATAGTAAAAAATAGTAGTAAAATAATTAATGGATAATTATGTTTTTATTGTAACATATAAAAAATTTTATTGCAATATAAAAGCTAATTTTTTCAATCACATTGATCAAATAAAAAATATTTTTTGTAAGTTTTAATATTGCAAATTTAAAAATATACAATATTTAATGTAATATTTATTCGTTTTTGTGTTCAAATTCATTTTTAATTCCGCGCGTTTACTATTTAGCTTACCTTTATGCAAAGAAAATAAATCATATAAAAACTTTCCCATAGTGCAGCGTTACCTTTATTTTTCTTCAAAATCATACCACGTTAATCATCAAGCAGTTAAAAAGCCGCACCTTCTACCTCAGGCGCGGCTCATCAATCAATTTCACCAGAACTGTAGTTTTGAGAAAAAACGCATAACAATTCTATCATTTAAACTTATTCATTATTCTTAGCGTGTTCAATATCGTCAGTAATGTTACGCCTGTATCTGCAAAGACTGCAAACCACATATTGGCTAAACCTAGTACACTTAACGCTAAAATTGCAACTTTGACTGTCATGGCAAAAATCAAGTTTTGTTTTATTATCGAACCGGTGTATTTTGAAATATTTATGGACAAGGGTATTTTACTTATATCTCCGGACATAAGCACAATATCCGATGCTTCTATTGCAGACTCAGAGCCAACGTTTCCCATTGAAATGCCTATGTCAGCCCTTTTTAAAACTGGGGCATCATTTATTCCGTCACCTGCAAACACTGTTATCTCGCCCTTATTTGCTACTTTTTCGTATTCTGCGTACTTGTTAGTCGGCAACATCTCGTATTTTATTTCATCTATGCCTAAACGTTTACCCACTTCCAGTGCAACTTCCTTTTTGTCTCCGGTGAACATATAAGTTTTTATCTTATTTTTTTTCAAGTTTTGTATCGCACTGAATGCACTTTCTTTTATCCCATCGTCTATGTCTATAGAAGCTACATGCCTTCCGTCTATATTAAGGTGAAGTATAGCTAATTCATCACAGTTGCAAACTTTTTGTGTTCCAATGATTATATTTTTGCCGTCTAATGTATAAGATACGCCTTTCCCTTCCATTTCTTTGAAATCTTCAACCGCTCCGTTATCTATTGGTCCTTGTTTTAACTTTAAAATAGATTTAGCTATAGGATGGTTAGACAACGACTCGCCTTTGGTGATAATTTCAATAATATCTTCCTTTGTATATTCATTATCAAAAATTTCGATTCCAGTTACTTTAAACTCTCCATTTGTGAGCGTACCCGTTTTGTCAAATATTATATTTTTAACTTTACTTAAATTGTCCAAATAATTGCTGCCCTTTATCAAGATTCCATTTTTTGAAGCTATGCCTATCCCAGAAAAATAAGAAAGTGGAACTGATATTGCAATCGCACAAGGGCAAGATATTACAAGAAAAGTTAATGCCCTATAAATACTGTCGGACAGATTCACTCTAAAAAACACAGGAAGAAAAACTGCCACTAAAACAGCTAGCAGCAAAACTGCAGGCGTATAAATTTTGCTGGCTTTTGAAATAAATGTTTCTGTTTTTGTTTTTTTATCCGTTGCATCTTCAAGCAAATTTAAAATGTGCGAAACTGTAGAGTCGGAAAAGGTGTTTTTAGACTTTATTTCTATAGTATCACCCATATTTATGGTGCCGGATAAAACTTCATCTCCAGCTATCGCGTTTACTAGCTCACTTTCTCCTGTCAACATGGAAGTATCTAGCTGCGTTTTGCCACTTACAACTACTGAATCAACAGGGATCTTTTCTCCTTTTTTCACTACCAATGTGTCACCAATATTTATTTCGTTGACGTCTACTTCTTCAATTACCCCATTTACTTTTTTGTTAGCGTAATTTTGTTTTATAGAAATAAGGTCACCTATAGACTTTCTTGAATTATTAACCGCTTTTTCCTCAAGAATTTTCCCTATAGTATAAAGAGCAATAACCATTATGCCTTCCATCTTCTGTCCCACCAAGTAGGCTCCTATACAAGATACCGTTATAAGCATGTTTTCGTTAATGCTACTACTTTTCACTAATGTTTTGCAGGCATTGATAATCGGACGATATAGGAGCAACCCATACGCAAGGATTGATACGATATTCCCAACATACGCATTATTTATTTTACTGCCAAGCACTCCTAAAACTATTCCTAATATCAAAGTCCATATATGGTACTCTTTGGGAGCATTGTTTTTTTCATTAGTTAAAAAGGCGTCTGGTTCAACTTTTTTAATCATCACGTTTACGTCATCCATAGAAAAACTCTCATCCGATTCAAATGACACCTTAGATGTAGAAAAATTCACAACTGCATTATTGATTTGTGGATGTTTGTTTAACATTTGTTCTATTTCTCTAGCGCAGTTTGCACAGTCTAAATTATTTATATTATACCTGTACTTACGCATAATTTTCGCCACCTTCTCTTAGTTTAATTTTTTATAATTATATCATAAAAATAAAAAATTTAAAATTCTTATAAATAAATCCACCCCTTGTAAAGGATGGATTTTTCTTAATTTAGTATTGACAGTAGCGACAATATTAATATCTGTAATTTTTCCCCACTACTTTTAAGTAGAACTTACACTTGATATTTCAAGTTTTTCTGCTCTTTTTTCTGGTGATTTTTTGATTTCGTCAGTTTGTTTTTTGACAAAAAATTTTGAAATTCTACTAGTTATTGATGGACCAAACACTATAGTAAAAGCGATGACGGCACCACCAACTAAAGACGTAAGTAGCATTATTGCAACTTCTTTAAATTGTTCAGATTTAAATTGTTCAGAATGGTTGAATTCGATTGGTTTGTCTTTAAGCAGTTTATTGTGTTCCTTTACTTTATCTAAAATAATTTTTGTCTTGTCGTTAATTCTATTAAAATACGTATCATCGTAATTATCTTTATATGTTAATCCGTCTTTTTTAGCAAATTGAGCAACTGCCATAGGTTCGTTTGGATCGTAACTTGATGAAGCCAAGACAAAATTTTTATTCTTATATCTTTTGTATTCAATCGCTTTGGATATATCTTCTAAAATATATTTTATATTTTTTAATTTTACTTTATTTTCAAGATAATTTTCTTCTTTTGACAAATTTTCAAATCGATTTTCAAGGTCTGTTAAATAATCACCAAGTCTGTTAAACATAACTGCGTCAATTGAACATGTTTTACATCCACATACTTTATTTTCTTTTGTTATATAGTCTGTTTTTACTCCTAAATCACGTATGTCTATACATTTTGGGTTATCATAATCTGTTGGTGTAAATGCATACATGTTCGTGCTGCATGAAGATACTGCTATTGTTATACTTAATGTTATGGATATTAGTTTTTTCACTGGTTGCATCTCGTTTTTCCTTTTGTTGAATGTTTGATCGTTTACAGTATTGACATAATCTCGTTAAAATTGTCTTCTTTAGTTTTATTAGTAATGGTACAAATATCAATCAACCAAAGTATACCGCAACAGCCTCCAGTTAGAAGTTTTAGCACACCTAATCCTATATCTCCAAACATAAACCTATCTACCCCAAAACCACCAAGTGTTACAGAAATTATTAAGTAGACAATCGGATCTTTAAAGTCTACCGCAGATAAAAGTGACAGCCTATCTTCTGGTGCACTCTGTAGTTTTTCCTTTAAGTACATTATCTTATTTTCCGGCAAATATTTTTTATTATTCAAAATAAACCGTTCTACTGCTATATTATCCATGGTATTTCCTCCTTTAAATTATAAATTTATATTAACACATTTCACATATAAAAGTCAATATTCTTGGTTTTTCTCATAATATTCTTAATAAGAAAATTACTAAATTAATTACTGCCACTGAAATCGTTAAGGCTATTATTAACTTTTTTGCTTTAAACAACTTTATATGTATAGACAGAAAAGCTACAACCAACAGCGGTATTGTCATAGGATTATAACAAAATGACGATTTAAAATCTAACCTCAATAGAGCCAAAACTGATCTTGTCACACCACATGTAGGACATGGTATTTTAAAAATATATTTAAAAGGACAACCTATAAAAGTACATATAACCATGTACAGCAATATTATTAGAAATAAAATAATATGTTTTAACAGCAATTTTATAAGACTTCTCTCCTTTCTTCTATCTTCAACTTTAACACAAATATTCTGCAAGGACAAGGTTAAGTCTATAAGTTTGCTTTGTAGAGTCATTTGTGCTAAAATTTATAATGTAAAACATTCAAAGTGAGGGAAAAAATATGCTAATGAGCAAATTGTTAGGTAGAACTTTGCGAGACAAGCCAGCCGAAGCAACTTTACCTAGCCACGTGTTTCTGCTAAGAGGTGGTTATATAAGAAATGTGGGCAGCGGGATCTATTCACTTTTGACTCCTGCTGTGAAAATACAAAAAAAAATAGAGAACATCATAAGAGATGAAATGGGAAAAATAGGTGGACAAGAAATACTGTTACCGGTTACATTGCCTGCAGAGTTGTGGAAAGAATCTGGTAGATTTTCTTCTGTTGGAAATGAACTTTTGAGGTTCAAAGACAGGGCAAATAGAGATATGGTCTTGGCTATGACTCACGAAGAGGCAGTTGTTCACTTGGCTCGCAGCGAAGCAAAGTCGTATCTCGACTATCCTTTCATGGTTTACCAAATTCAAACTAAATTCCGTGATGAACCACGAGCTAGAGCGGGTTTAATTCGTGTGCGTGAGTTTACTATGAAAGATGCTTATTCGTTTCATACGTCACAAGCAGACCTCGAACAGTATTACGAAAAAGTTCATAAAGCATATGAGAATATATTCAAAAGAGTTGGTCTTGACGGCGTTGTCTCAATCTGCTCTGATTCTGGAATGATGGGCGGAAATATCGCCCACGAATTTATCTTTTTATCTCCCGCCGGTGAAGATTCTATTGTCTTATGCGATAATTGCGGCTATAAGGCAAATATGGAAGTTGCCGTTTCTAATATCGACAAAGAAAGTGTGCAAACACAGGAACTAAAAGAAGTTTATACGCCCGAAATAAAAACGATAGATGATCTTGCAAGCTCTCTTAACATAAGCAAAATCCACACAGTTAAAGCTGTCGTTTACTTAACAGCAATGTCTAACAAGGTTGTTATCGTGTTTTTAAGGGGAGACTTACACGTAAATGAAGCTAAACTTCGCAATGTACTTGGCGAAGAGATTCGTGAACTTCCAAATCCGGAAGACTATGGCTTAAAAAGCGGCTATATTGGACCTTGTGAAGATTTTAATACTAAGTTTAAAGTTATATATGATAAATCTTTAGCCGGCGAAGAAAATTTAGTTTGTGGTGCTAATAAGTACGGATATCACAAAGCTGGATTTAGCATGAGCAGAGATATAACTGTGCCTAAGTTTTTTGACGTTTATAAAGTTGAAACTAGCCATAAATGTGCTCATTGTGGCAGGAATTTAACAGTTAGAAGAGGCATAGAGGTCGGAAATATATTTCAGCTCGGCAAAAAATATACCGAAACTATGCATATGACATATACGGACAAAGATGGCAAGCTGTTAAATCCTGTTATGGGGTGCTACGGAATAGGTGTAGGAAGGCTATTGGCCTGCATAGTGGAGAACAGTCACGATGACAAAGGACCCATTTGGCCAAAGAGTGTTGCTCCATGGCAAGTGGAAATATGTGCTTTAAACTTAAACCAAGATGAAGTTAAAAACGTAAGCTACGAGCTGTACAGTAAGTTATCAAAAAAATACGACGTGCTGTTTGACGATAGAAATCTCGCAGCAGGAGCTCAATTTGCCGACGCTGACCTTTTAGGAGTCCCAATCAGGGTTATAGTTAGCAAAAGGAACTTAGCTGAAAATAAAATTGAAGTTAAGGTTCGTAGTGAGAAAGATTACCACAAGGTAGATTTGAACGATGTTATGGGTTTTATAGAAAACTTTTGGGATATGTAACTACTAGCAGTTTAGCAAAATCACTTGTGAAAAATAAAAGTTAGCCACCATTTAAGGTGGCTAAGTTATTTTTATTAAGTTTTGCCTAATACATTTGTAGGGTCTACAAAACTGTCGTCTTTTTTTATAGCTAAGTGTAAATGATAACCGTCTTCTTTTTCCGATGGTATGTCATTTATTGAACCTATGTCTTGACCAGCCTCTACTTTGTCGTTAGCGTTAACCATGGTGGTGTTTCCCAATCCCGAATAATATGCCACAAATTCTCCATTGTGATCTATCACAATAGTATTCCCAAGCAATGGGTCTTCATATATTTCCTTGATAGTTCCATCTGTTATCGATTTTACTTTGCTGCCTTGATCTGCCTTTATGTCTATGCCGTTGTGAGCTCTCCAATCGTTAAAAGTTTTTGAAAAAATTGGATTTCCCGCGCTATATTTTTTTATTATCTCCCCATCTGTAGGACTCACTATTATTCCTGCGTTATCAGCTTTGGTTTCTATGCTGCTGACATTTTCATTTGCTTTTTTACTCTCAGAATTAGCATCTTCCCCATTTTCAAAAAAGCTAAAACTAGATGGGTCTTTTTCATCCTCTTTTGGAGCCTTATGATTTTCTTGAGCCTGGTAAACTTCTGAAACGTTATTATCTTGTTTTCCTCTAGACAATAGCGGTTTTACGCTGTTATATGTTGTGATGGCCGCAGCAGCTATAGCCAAAAAGCAGATTGAAAAGGCAACGTAAAATCCCCAACCTTTCTTATCCTGTTTTCCATGTTTTCCTTTAAAAGTTAATTTACTCATAAAATAGCACCTCCAATTGATATTGTTACCATACTCTGGTACAAATATTCTGAAGGTGTTAAGCAATAATTAAATTTTCCTAGCAGATTTCTGAAATGATCGACATGAGTTTTTCATAGTTCTTTTCTCGTACTTTCCCTTTGATGGTGCAAAGGTCATACAACCACAATATTCCAAGTCCTCCAAGAGTAAACCATTTAAGTATAAACATACCTGAATCGCCAATTAATAATCTGTCCACTCCGGTTTCCCCAAAAAGAAAAGAGATTAACTGTACGAACATTGGATTATTAAAATTAATACCTGAAACAGCATCTAATTCTTCTAAAGATAAAGAATTCAACATAATTCTAATTTGAGGAATTTTATCATCGGGCAGATAATCCTTATTTTTTGCAATAAAACAGTCTACTTTTTTTCTAATTCTTGAATTATCAAGTTCTTTTTGATTTTCTTCTGTTTTGATATCTTGTGCCTCTTCTGAAACAATCGCTTCCGTTGTTTGAGTTTCTTCTGGTTCTGTCGCATGACATGGAACACAAAAAACCGCCACCGCTAAAGTTGCTACTGTTAGTAAAGTTGACAATACTTTTTTCATTTTTTCCTCCATTTATTCTTATACTGTAAAATATTTTACAATTGTTAAACAATAATTAAGTTTTTCTAGTAGATTTCTGAAATGCTCGACATAAGTTTGTCAAAGTTTTTTTCTCTTACTTTCCCTTTGATGGTACAAACATCATACAACCACAATATTCCAAAATTACCAGCAGTAAAAAATTTAAGTAAAAACATACCGTAACTGCCAATCAATAATCGATCAATCCCTGTAAAACCAAAAAATATAGAAATAACTTGTATTAATTCTGGACTAGTTAAGTCAATGCTAGAGATGTTTTCTAATTCCTCTAATGATAAAGCCATTAGTACTTTCCTAATTTGAGGAATTTTATCATCAGGGAAATATCCCTTATTTTTTGTGATAAATCGGTTTACTTTCTTTCTGATTTTCGACTTATCAAGTTCTTTTTTCTCTTCATCTGTTTTGTTTTTTTGTACTATTTCTGAAACTATTGCCCTTGCTAGTCTAATTTCTTCTGGTGATTCAGCACAGCACGCACCAAAAACCGTTCCTGAAACCGAGCCTGCTAAAGTTGCTACTATTAATAAAGTTGACAATATTTTTTTCATTTTTTTCCTCCGTTCATTTTAAATGCAAAATATTTTACTGTAAAGTTATAACATATCATAACACAAATATTCTGAAAATGTTCAATAATATAAAAAATTTCTTCAAGTATCAACTTTAAAAATATATCGATCGACATGTATGTAAAAATCCAAACCCGCCAGTTGAGAGCTATTAAAAATTAGTGTTCACGCTAATTAATATTTGATTTAATTCACTATATCCTTAAAATATAAAACACAAAGCATACAAATGCGTTTGTTCAAGTATTGGTGTTTAAAAGATTTTCTAATTCTTCTGGCGATAACGATTGCAATATTTCTTTGATATTAGGCATCTTGTCGTTTGGCCCTGTAGCTATCATTTTTCGACTCTTTGCTAAAATCACATTTTTTATTTGAGTTTCGTCCAGTACTCCAGCGTTACACAAAAAGTTAGACGCTGTTACCATTAAACCCACTACTAATAAAATTAACAATATTTTTTTCATTTTACTTCCTCCATTCATTATTAATGTAAATATTATATCATACTTTTTACTTATTTTTACTATTTGTGATAAAAATCAACATTTTTCGTTAAAAAACAAATGCAAAGACTATTAAACTAGTTGTATTTAAACATTTTTCGTCAATATTTCTGCTTGCAATATGCCTTTAAGAATTTCGCGAACTTCCTTTCTCAGTTCCTGTAGGCTTTGGTCTTTGCTGCATTCGTTTATAAATCCCCACAGACCATAACATAAAAAGCCTGCTATTTTTTTAGGTTCGTATTTTGGTTTTAAAGCTGTGCTCTTTTTCTGAGCATGAGTTTCCACGTGCTTTAAAATGTACTTATAAAATGAAAAATTTAAATATGGATTTTCATTGGCGTTTGTGTGAGAAAAAAAGCGTATATTGTCATAATACATAGTTAAAATACAATCTAGCAAGTTACAATAGCCTATAATAAAATCGTTATTAGGGTTATTTTTGCTCTGTAGCCGATAATATTCGTCTTGTGCAACTTTTATCATATCTTTGGAAATGTCTTCTACCAAGTCATATTTATCACTATAATGTGTATAGAATGTAATTCTACTTGTTTCAGATTTATCGCAAAGTTCCTTTACCGTTATTTGATCAAATGTTTTATTTTCTAGTAAATCAATAAGCGTTTGTTTGAGTATTTTTTTAGTTTTTTTTATTCTTTTATCTTCAGACATCCTTACACATCCCTATTTTTGTATAAATAAAAATACATATGATCATTTTTGTATTTTCATTTTATGGTATATTATTTTTATAATTATAACATCAGTATAAATATCTTTCAATATGTTACAATAAAGCGAGGAGTTCATTATGCAAGAATATATAATTAGTTGTTGTTCAACTGTAGACTTATCTGAAAGTCATTTAGAAAAAATCAAGGCCAACTACGTATGTTTTCACTTTTCATTGAACGGTAAACAATATGTAGATGACTTAGGTAAATCTATATCTCCTTTAGACTTTTACAGAGAAATAAAAAACGGAGCGGAAACAAAAACTTCACAGGTAAATGTCGGCGAGTTCATTGAATATTTTACTCCATTTTTAAAGTCCGGCAAAGACATACTTCATATAAGTTTATCTTCCGGAATTTCAGGAGTTTATAATTCTGCGCTAGTCGCAAAAGAAAGGCTACAGAAAGACTTTCCCGATAGAAAAATCTATATAGTGGATTCGCTTTGTGGATCTTCAGGGTATGGTCTTTTAGTAGATAAAGCTGCAGAACTTAAAAATGAAGGCATGCCTATAGATGAGTTATACTCTTGGATAAGCAATAATAAGTTAAAAATACAGCACTGGTTTTTTTCCACTGATCTGTCATCATATGTCAAAGGTGGGCGCATTTCCAAAACCTCTGGCTTTTTAGGGACCATGCTAAAAATCTGTCCTGTGCTGAAAATGGACAGTGAAGGTAAGTTAGTTCCTGTAACTAAAGTTAGAACTAAGGAAAAAGCTATGGATGAGCTTGTAAATAAAATGCAGGAAAAAGCTTTAAACGGGGTTAATTACTCCGGAAAGTGCTACATATGTCACTCTGCATGCCTTGATGACGCCAAATTAGTTGCAAGCAAAATAGAAAACAAGTTTAAGCATTTGAGCGGTAGAGTTCTTATAAACAACATAGGCGCAACCATTGGTTGCCATACAGGACCGGGAACTATCGCTATATTTTTCTTTGGAAATTGCAGATAAAAACTAACTAAAACAACCTCTTTGCTGATAAAAAAGAGGCTGTTTATTTTAAAAATTTTTTAGACTAAAATTTGTACAAAATCAAACGTTTAAATTTTCTCTTTAATTTTAAAATATTTTTATTCACATATTGACATTAGCTCCAGGTTATGATAATCTTAAATGTATTAGTAATGTCTTTCTGGAGGGGTGTCCGAGTGGTTTAAGGAGCTAGTCTTGAAAACTAGTGATCCCGCAAGGGACCAAGGGTTCGAATCCCTTCCCCTCCGCCATACAAGTAAAATAAGGAGAAATACCCAAGAGGCCGAAGGGGCTCCCCTGCTAAGGGAGTAGGTCGGGTAACCGGCGCGAGGGTTCAAATCCCTCTTTCTCCGCCAAATTGTATATTAATAACCCGAATGTCTTACAGGTACAGCAATAATTAATTTGATAAGATCTATTTTTAGCTTTTAAAAAATATAAAATATTGTCTATCCTCTATAATTATCACAAATGAGTATGCACTTTTTATGCCTAATAATATTTATTAACGCGTTTTTAAAAGTATCGTTAGGTGATGTTACTTTACAAAATGTTTTTGATTTTGCATAGTGATAAAAAACGCAGATATGAAAATAGAGATAACATCAGCATAACTCCTTAAAATTGTGGTTTTGTCTCATGATTTTATTAGACAATATCCAAAGTGAAAAAGTTGCATAGAATTTTGTAGTTTCTAGTGGTGTAACGATAAAGTAATTTTTAAATATATGACTTCAATAAGAAAAATCTAAAAATACCGAACTCAAAAACGAGTTCGGTATTTTTTTAGTTTAATTGACCTATTAAATCGAAAATATAATTTAAGATGCGCAAAATTAAAATTCCTGTTGAAATACATCAAGCATATAGATGCATCTGATTTTAAATTAAAATACGATAAAAAATCAAATTCATAAACCTTTGCCCCTCTCACTATACTTAACATTAATCTAACAAACATTTCCCAGCAGAAACCTTTATCACATAAGCAACTGATTAGAACGTGTAGCAGCTGTTTCTATTAAAATTGCAAAAGTTACGATGTTAATCGTCCTATTTTCCATACTTAAACCTCCTAAAATACCGTATAAAAACAACCGTAAAAAACTTAGAACTTTTTTCATCTTACCAAGGTACATTTAGCTTAAATGCTACGAATTTTTTATATATTATTGTACAATCTCTTACCTTAAGTAAAATTCACCTCTATCTTTTCTATTTCTGAATGATAAATCTCAAAACTTTGTTCGCAAATTAAATAATTTTTTGTTAAGTTTCATATTCATCACCATCTAACAGTAATTTGGGTCGCATAAAAATCTCCTATACTTTTAAGTATAGGAGATCAAATTAAAACCCATTTAAATGATTCGTCCTCATGTATGTAGGGTAGTCTTTGTATGAATAATCCAAATCCACTCTTCCCACTATTCCCGGAACAGAGCCCGAGCTAGTGTATTGCCACATTCCATATGGAAGCGTACAAGAGCAATGGTCATTCCACTGTGCTATCCATAAATCATGTTTTGAAAGTCTATTCATATCTAGATAATTTTTGGTCCAACTTAAACTGCAATAAATACCAGTATAGTAACCTTGACTTGCAACTCGGTTTAAAAATGTAAGTGCAATATCTGTTCTTTGCTGCGTGCTTAAACGCAATTGACATTTGTCTTCCATATCCATAAATACCGGATATTCCCACGAAGTCCACTTAAGCCTATCGATAAAGAAGTCTGCCTCCCAGATAGCTTCAAGTGGGGTTGTAGCATAGCTATAATGATATGCGCCTATGTATATTCCTACAGATTTGGCCCCATTAATATTGTAAATTAGCTTCGGATCCGTAAATTTAATTCTATTTGACCAGCCAAAACTTGTCCTAATAATTGCAAATTGAATACCAGATGCCGCAACTGTTCTCCAATCTATATCACCGTTCCATTTAGATACATCTACTCCTCTAGCTAAAAACTGTGGTTCTGTAGCCGTTACTATTTTACGAAAATCTGCATAATACACTAAAATAAAACACGTCATAAAAAATGAAATTATCTTTTTCACATATCTCCTCCGTATTTTTTATTTTTTTAGTTAAATTTGCATATTTTAAAAATAATAATACCATTTATTTTTTTTAAAGTCAATATTTATAAGTTAAAAAACATAGAAAGTATATTATGAGTTAATATGCGAATAAAAACTTGCATTCTTTTTAAAAGTCTGGTAAAATTATTTTATTGTAACAAAGTCTTTTAAGGAGGTGTATGTCATGGCAAAATGCGATGTTTGCGGAAAAAGTATTGCTTTCGGTATAAAAGTTTCTCACTCTCATAGACGTTCAAATAGAACTTTTAAACCAAATGTAAAAAGAGTAAAAGCTATAGTAAATGGTACTCCAAAAAGGCTTTATGCTTGTACCAGATGTTTAAGGTCCGGAAAAGTTCAAAGAGCAGTTTAGCCTTTTTTACAAATTAAGTTACTTAATAATTTAAGTAACTTTCTTCATATGATACAATGCAATATACTATTCGTGTATAAAAAGCCACCCGTGTACTGGGTGGCTTTAAATTGTATTTTAACTTAAAGTGATACGCGATACGAACCTTAAACATGTCTACGACGTCATAATTCAGTAAAAATAACACCTTTGATATAAAGGTTAAGGTTCAAATCTCAAAAATAAATGAAAGGTATCATTTATGACATAAAGTTTATCACTTATCAAATGATTACGCGAATGTCTTATACAAAAATACATATTCACTCAAATTCAAATTATACACAATTTAAGATTTAAGAAGTGCTAAACCATTTTAAGGATAGCAAATAATATGTTACTCATAACACAGAGCAACATAATGATAAATGATATAAATTTGTATGTCAATAGATATTTTTAAAAACTACCTAAAAAACAAAATGCATTGTGATAAAAGTTATTTTTATGTTATAATGTGGATATAAATATATAAATTAGATATAATTTTAACTATATATATGTGCAAGTTTTAAATTTAAGGTGTGCCGTACTTTTTAACATTTACAAAACCCTAGACAAAAACTCTTTTACTCTTGGATGTTTAGGATTGTTAAAAAATTCCTCAGGTGGGGCATCTTCTATTACTTTGCCTTCATGCACAAACAATATCCTCGTTGCAACCTCTTTCGCAAAGCCCATCTCATGAGTCACTACAAACATCGTCATTCCAGTACTGGCAAGTTCTTTCATAACATTTAGCACTTCATCAACCATCTCTGGGTCGAGGGCAGAAGTTGGCTCATCAAAAAGCATTACATCCGGGTTCATCGCAAGAGCCCTGACTATCGCTATCCTTTGCTGCTGCCCACCTGAAAGTTGGCTAGGATAAGCACTTGCCTTACTTTCTAAGCCAACACGTTTTAAAAGGACCAAAGCGTCCTTTTTTGCTTGTTCTGATGTTTTTAGCTTCAATTTAGTCGGCGCTAAGATGATATTTTCAAGTACTGTGAGGTGTGGAAACAAATTAAATTTTTGAAACACCATCCCCATCTTTCTGCGAACCTTATTTATATCACATTTTGGAGATGTTATATCTTCTCCTTCAAAGACAATTTGACCGGAACTTGGTACTTCTAAAAGATTTAAACATCTTAACAAAGTGCTTTTTCCAGACCCTGAAGACCCTACAATTACCACCTTTTCTCCTTTTTTTATATGTTTCGTTATACCTTTCAGCACCTCTACTTTTTTCCCTTTTTGCTCGAACGTCTTATGTAAATCATTGATTTTAATCATCTGTCCAGTTTCCTTTCAAAAACTTTTAAAAGCGAAGTTAATCCAACCACCAACACCAGGTATATTCCAGCCACGACACTTAGCGGAGCTAAAGCTTCATACGACATACTTTTTATGATGTCACCGGCCCTCGATAAGTCCACTACCCCGATAAACCCAGCTACAGATGTTTCTTTCAAAAGAGCGATTGCTTCGCTGGCTAAAGATGGCAATATATTTCTTATTGCTTGAGGAATGACTATTTTTACTAAGGTGACATTTTGCGAAAGGCCCAAAGACCTGCCTGCTTCCATTTGTCCTTTGTCCACTGATTGTATACCACCTCGTACATGTTCAGCTACGTAAGCCCCCGAGTTTATACCGAAAGACAAAATAGCAGCTACAAGACTGTTCACTTTGAACGAGCCTAAGATTACATAATACATGATGAAAAGCTGGATAAGTGCAGGGGTTCCCCTAATGACAGTGGTGTATATATCGGCAAGTAAAACGAATATTTTAAGTTTTTTATTTCCTTTTGAGAAAACCTTTAAACTTGCAATTATTATACCAATAAAAATTCCAATAATAGCCGCCCCAAAACTCATAATTAGAGTATTTTTCAACCCTTCTGTAATATAACCCGAATATTCTTTAAATTTATTTTTAGGATTGTTTTCCTTTTCGTAATGTGATGTTATAATCCGGTCTAACTCACCGCTTTCTTTTAGTTCTGAAATGGTTTCATTTATAACGTTCAAAAGCTCTCTATTGCCCTTAGCAACTGCTACTCTATATTCTTCTGTTGAAACTACCTGGTCGAGTTTATGAATTTTATTTTGATTTGATGAAACTAATTTATCTGCTGTAAAATCATCAGCTATAACGGCATCGACTTTTCCTGTTAGTAAGTCTTGTATGGCATCTATGTGCTTGTTGAATCGCACAGTTTCGGCTATATTTTTGTTTTCGGTACAGTATATGTCAGAAGTTGTGCCTATTTGCACACCTACCTTTTTCCCCGATAAGTCCTTTGCTGAAGAAATAGGGCTATTTTTTAAAGTGACAATCATTTGAGATGCATTAAAATACGGATCTGAAAAGTCTAAATTTTTGCTCCTTTCCGGAGTCGAGCTGATTCCTGCACATACAAAATCACAGGAGTTATTTTTTAACTCAAATGTTAAAGAATCTATAGAAACATTTTTCACATTAAGCTTTACCGAAAGCTTGTCTGCTATTTTTTGTGCAATGTCTACGTCAATACCTACAACCTCGCTATTTTCAAGATATTCAAACGGCTCAAAAGGAGCACTGGTGCTCATTGTTATAAACCCATCTGACTTGATTTTATCTACACTATTTAAAGCAAAAGCACTTACTGCTTGCAAAGTGAACAAAATAAATAATGAAATGAAAATAAGTATAGCTTTGCAAATAGATTTCATTTTATCCCTCCAAAAATGTCTAAAAGATGATAATATTTTCAAAACATATAAAAATTATAATATTTTATCAATGACAAATCAAGCCAAGATTGCATGACAGCCTTGCTTCAAAAATAAAAGTTGTTTTGGTTGCTTGACTAAATAAAGAAAAATTAGTAAAATATTAAAGTAACTGTCGTTACTTATTCCTTACTCTTAAATATGTTTTTAAGGGTCATAAGTCCAAAAGGAGGTGTATATAGCATGTCAAATGTAAAAAAATCTTATGAAACAGTTGTAGTTATTTCTACAAAAATGGGAGATGAAGCTGTTTCTGCGTTGGTGCAAAAGTTTAAAGACTTAATCGAAGCTAACGCTACACTTGATGGTGTTGATGAATGGGGAAAAAGAAAATTAGCCTACGAAATCAACAAGGAAACTGAAGGCTACTATGTTTTATTTAACTTCACTAGCGAAGCAAGTTTTCCGGCAGAACTCGACAGAGTCTATAAAATTACAGACGGTTTGTTGCGTTCAATCATAGTAAAAAAATAGAATTATAAAGTGGGGAGTTATAAATGCTCAATACAGTAGTGCTAATGGGAAGACTTACTGCTGACCCAGAGCTAAGACATACGAGCAACGATATTGCAGTTACATCATTTACTCTTGCGGTGGATAGATCATATGTTCGTTCCGGTTCTGACAGAGTTACCGATTTTATCAATGTCGTAGCATGGAGAAATACAGCAGAGTTCGTATCTAAATACTTTAATAAAGGTCAGTTAGTGGCGATTCAGGGATCGATCCAAACTAGGACATATCAAGACAAAGATGGAAATAAACGATATGCAGTTGAGGTTGTAGCTGATAATGTCCATTTTGCTGAGCCTAAAAGAGATTACTCACAGTCATCACAAAGAATTCCTGAAAATAATTCCTCTTTTGAATCCCAAGCACCTTCCTCGTTTGAAAACGGAAGTGTTGACGATTTCAAAGAGATACCTATCGATGATGATTTACCATTTTAAAATTTAAAATATGAAGGGAGTGTTATGTTTTGGCAGAAAGACAAGAGAAAGATTCTCGTAGAATGAACCGTAAACCTAGAAGAAAAGCTTGCAGCTTTTGCGTCGATAAGGTCGAAAATATAGATTACAAAGATGTTGCTAAGTTACGGAGGTTTCTCTCAGAAAGAGCTAAAATTTTACCAAGAAGAGTCACCGGTACTTGCGCAAGCCACCAAAGAGCTCTCACTGTCGCTTTAAAAAGAGCCAGACATCTAGCTTTGTTACCTTACAGCAATGATTAATAATCATGACCTGATTAAGGGACATGAATTAAAGTCCTTATAAAAGCAATCATGACCACGCCTAAGAGACGTGGTCATGATTTTGTTATTAATATTTGTTTTTAATGTTAGTAATACAATTATTAAAATTTCTAATAGTTAAGTTAAACATTTTACAAAATTATGCACACTAGACCATTACAGCCTTCATTTATAATCTTTTCTATGGTTTCCTTAACCTTAGCCCTTGCATCTGTTGGCATCCTATAAAGTTTATTGTGAAGCCCCTCATTTACCAACTCATACAAAGATTTCCCTAAAATATTTGATTCCCAAATTTTACTTGGGTTTTCTTCAAACTCTTTTAATAAATAATTTACAAGCTCCTCAGACTGCTGCTCTGACCCCACAATGGGTGTGACTTCTGTAGCTATTCTCGTTTTTAGCATATGTACAGACGGAGCTGCCGCTCTCAGTCTTATGCCATATTTTCCACCTTGCTTTATAATCTCCGGTTCCTCTAAAGTTAGCTCCTCTGTTGACGGCATTACTATCCCATAGCCTGTTTCAAGTACATCATCGTACGCTGTACTGATTTTATCATATTTCTCTTTAACTTTAGACAACTCCAAAATACAATCTAACAACATACCTTCATCACTTATGTCAAGGTTCGTTTTTTCGCTCAACACTTTGTAAAACAAACTTTCTTCTAAGCTTAATGATATACGTGCATTACCAACTGCTAGATCTATAGAAACAGCCTTTGCATCATTTATATGCTCACAATGCCGGATTTTTTCTAATATAGACTGTATCTCTCGTATCTTTCCTATATCTTTCGAGGCTTCCTTTATAGCAGAATAGATAGATGCCCTCAGCCAATGGTCATTTTCAAGCGAAGTGAGCCATTTGGGCATATCGATTTTTACTTCCTTTACTGGGAACTCAAACAATACCCCCGCTAAAATTCTTTTTATTTCGTTTTCACTTAAGTCTAAACAATTTACAGGTATAACAGATACATTGTACTTTTCGCTAAGTTTTAGGGCTAATTCCTTCGTTTGAGTACTGTTAGGATGAGCTGTATTTAAAAGTACTATAAAAGGTTTATTTATCTCTCTTAATTCCTCTATTACCCTTTCTTCTGCTTCTTCATATTCTTCTCTTGGTATGTCGCTTATGCTTCCATCTGTGGTTATAACCAACCCTATTGTAGAATGCTCCGTTATTACCTTTTTAGTGCCAATTTCGGCTGCCATATTAAACGGTATAGGTTCCTCGAACCATGGACTCATGACCATACGCGGCTGATCATCTTCTATGTACCCCAGCGAACTAGGCACTATATAGCCTACACAATCTATTAGTCTTACTTTGAAACTTGCCACGTTGTCAACGTTTATCTCAACAGCCGTTTCAGGTATAAACTTTGGTTCTGTAGTCATTATGGTTCTGCCAGCAGCAGATTGCGGCAGTTCATCCCTTGCACGATCTTTTTTTAACTCTGTTTCTATGTTGGGAATAACTAAATTATCCATAAATTTCTTTATAAACGTTGATTTTCCGGTCCTAACAGGTCCTACTACCCCTATGTAAATATCACCACCTGTTCTTTGTGCAATATCTTTATAAATGTTTCTTTCTTCCAAAATATTACCCCCATTGTTGAATCTTTTTTAATATTAACCTTGCAATTACATTGGAATTAATATCATCATCCTTTCGCTTAAAACATCTTCATCTATTTCATTTTCTTTTTTTATTAAATCTACAGATGTATTATACTTTCTTGCAATACTCCACATTTCTTCGCCTGCATTAGCGTAATAAATAGTAAGTGCTGCAGCTGAGTCTTTATTAAGCACTTTTTCTTCGTCAATGCTTAAATCGCAAATTGAACTAAATTGACTACTTGTATAAACTGGAGTCGTAATTTTTACTTGAGCTGATATTTCTAAAAGTTTGTCACTTTTTATATCCGCATCAAGCGACAGCACCAATGCTTGCGGGTCAAAATTCACATCCTCATAGTCACTTTTCCAGCTGTACGGGTACTCAAAGTCTACTAGCCTTTCTGAATATACCGTCTCTCCATCTTCATTCAGTACCAATACACAAATATTGAACTTGCCTTTAAAAAGTATCTTATCTCCATCGCAATTTGCAGCTATATCGATTATCTCGTTCCATACATTGATTACTTCTTTTAATTTCGCTGTGTTAATCTCAACATCATTTTTCATAGAGCAAGTTGTATCTATGCCGTCTATATACCTTGGTAAAGTTACTCTTTCGCTCTTGTTTTCCATTTCATAGTCAGTTGAATAAACATCGTTTAAAACATTTATCTCCTTTTCCTTATAGGCAAGACACGCTATTGAAAATCTTGCTTCCACTTCCAGCAAGTTACCTTCACCATTACTATCTGTTTTCAGCTGCAAATCATGGTTTAACTCATCAATGTTTATGTCACATAAGCATTCGTCCTCCATGCCGTTTACATCCACTATTTGACTAATAGGCACGCTATAGTTTGCTTTTTCCGTCTCCCCTGTTTCTATGTCGCTAATGTAAAATACATCTAAATTAGCAGTAGCATTTATTATCAATTTATTAGTTATAGTTTTGTAGTCATTTATAAAAACTTCCAAGTTACTTCTTATTATCAATTCTATCGGCGGTAGCGCTGAATCTAACTCTACAGTTTCGTTCACAGTAAACATTTGTTGCGAAAAGCCCACTAAATCACTTAGATTTACTTGAGTTTTCCTTTGCTCTATTGTGTCGCCATTTATTTCGCAAACTATGCTTTTTTCATTCTTTTGTTTTATTTTTGTACATATTGAAAATGCCCCATGAATATCTAATCTTCTTTGGGTTACGGCTCTACAATTTATATATTCTACTTTTACTTTTGTAAATGCTATCGCGTTTTCCATTGGTTCTTTTAAATTAAACGACACTGAAAAAGGACTTGAATGCTCACAACATCTTATTGACAATTTCTCTGAATCTAAGTAAAGTAAATTTACTATCGATACACCTTCAACATTTAACCTGTCCCCAACTATATTTCTTGCATTTACTTTCGGGTAAACTTGGCATTTTAATATTTTTTGAATATCTGGACAATAATCAGGTAAATTAAAATCTAAATCTATAGCCTCTTCAGAACACCCCTCAAATGTAACTTTACAGGTATTCAGTACCTCCTTATCAACACTGTATTCCATAAAATAATCTCTCCTTTTACATTTATAAAGCATTTATATTCTGCTTTTGTCCCCTTTATGCACAAATTTACCTCTAAGAAGAAATCATCTAGGTACATCTCGACCTTTTAAGTTTAACAAAGACAGCTAAATATGATATAATGTAAAAAAATAAAATGAGGTGGATTGTATGTTAACCGATATTGAAATTGCTCAAAGAGCTAACATAAAACCTATAAAAGAAATCGCTAAAAGTCTAGGTATAGACGAAAACGATTTGGACTTTTACGGAAAATATAAAGCTAAAATAAACGATTCACTATTTGAAAAAATAAAAAATAACCCCGATGGAAAACTCGTTTTAGTCACCGCTATAAATCCCACCCCTGCAGGAGAAGGCAAAACCACCACTACTATCGGGTTGGGGCAAGCTATGTCTAAACTCGGTAAAAATGCCGTTATAGCATTGCGAGAGCCCTCACTTGGACCAGTATTTGGCATAAAAGGCGGTGCTGCAGGTGGCGGATATGCTCAAGTACTGCCAATGGAAGACATCAACCTCCACTTCACCGGTGACATGCACGCTATTACCGCTGCAAATAACTTACTCTGTGCGTTAATTGATAACCACTTACAGCAAGGCAACTCTTTAAAAATAGACCCGAGAAGGATTCTTGTAAAAAGGTGCCTTGATATGAACGATCGAGCACTTAGAAATATCATAGTTGGCTTAGGTGGCAAAACTAACGGCATTCCCAGAGAAGATGGATTTATAATAACTGTAGCCAGCGAAGTTATGGCGATATTGTGCCTTGCGAAAAATATTTGCGACTTAAAAGAACGTTTGGGTAACATATTGGTTGCTTACACATTTGATAATGAACCGATATTTGCAAAAGATTTAAAAGCACATGGAGCAATGGCGGCACTTTTGAAAGAAGCTTTAAAACCTAACTTAGTACAAACACTTGAAAATACACCAGCTATAATGCATGGCGGACCTTTTGCAAATATTGCACACGGCTGCAACTCCGTAAGAGCCACTCATCTTGCTTTAAAGCTTGCCGATTATTGCATAACAGAAGCCGGTTTTGGTTCTGACCTCGGTGCTGAGAAATTTTTCGACATAAAATGTCGTTCTGCAGATTTATCGCCTGCAGCGGTCATTCTTGTTGCCACTGTGCGTGCGTTAAAATATAACGGTAAAATGAAAGTCGATCAATTAAAAAATGAAAATTTAAAAGCTTTAAATGACGGTATAAAAAATCTCGGAGCACACATCGACAACATGAAAAAATTTGGTATCCCGGTCATCGTCGCTATAAATAAATTCGACAGCGATACATCATCGGAGATCAATTTTGTAGAAGATTATTGCCGCGAAAAAGGTGTGGATTTCGCTTTATCTGAAGCATTCTCACAAGGCGGAGACGGAGCTTTAGAATTAGCTAAAGTTTTATGTAAAACATTAGACGAAAAAAAAGCTAATTTTAAGCCTTTATACCCTCTTAATATTTCTATAAAAGAAAAAATAGAAACCTTAGCAAAGGAAATATACCATGCGGGAACTGTGACCTTTACCGACAAAGCTAAAAAAGCAATGGATGAAATTTCACTCCTTGGTCGAGACAATTTGCCCGTATGCGTTGCAAAAACACAGTATTCATTTTCTGATAACAAAGATCTACTCGGAGCGCCCACAGGGTTTAACTTGACTGTCCGCGATGTTAAAATTTCCAATGGTGCCGGATTTATAGTTGTGTTCACAGGCGATATAATGACTATGCCAGGTCTTCCCAAAGTTCCTGCCGCGAATAATATAGACATTGACGAAAGTTCTGTCATATCCGGCTTGTTTTGAGGAGTAAAAGATGATATTAAAAAGTTTTTCGGAAAAAGAGACAGAATCTTTCGGAGAAAAGTTGGCAAAAAAGTTAACCGGAAATGAAATTTTAGCGCTGTATGGAGGTCTGGGCGCCGGGAAAACTTGCTTTACAAGAGGCATTGCTAAAGGGCTTTCCGTAAACGAAAATACTGTTCACAGCCCTACTTTTGCCCTTTTAAATGAATACTCGGGTAAGTTTAAAGTTTATCATTTTGATATGTATAGGATAAATAGCCTCGATAGCTTATATTCTGTAGGGTTCTTCGACTTTTTAGATACCGGAATAATAATAACCGAATGGAGCGAAAATATTGATAAATTCTTGCCAAACGGTGCAATTAAAGTTCATTTAAGCTACGGACAAAACGAAAATGAAAGAGTTTTATCGATCGAAGGGATGGATTTATGAAAATATTAGCTTTGGACTCTTCAGCTAAGTCCGCCTCTGTTGCACTTGTAGAGGATGAAAAATTACTGGGTGAATTTTATGTAAACATCGGGCTTACTCACAGCCAAACTTTGGTACCTATGGTATCTAACCTACTTTCTATATGCAGCATCTCTCCAGACAGCATTGACCTTTTCGCAGTAAACACTGGCCCCGGATCATTTACAGGCGTAAGAATCGGTGTCGCCGCTATAAAAGGAATGGCTATGAAAAATAATTCACCTTGCGTTGGTGTTTCTACTCTCGAATGCATAGCGAACAGCCTGATAGATACAAATTGTATAGCTTGCGCTGTTATGGATGCAAGATGCAATCAAGTTTATAATGCGAACTTTATGGTGGAAAACGGCTCTATTAAGAGGCTAAATGGAGACCGAGCTATAGAGATAGATAGCCTTATGGACGAGCTCGAACGTTACAAGAATGATAACCAAAAAATTATTTTTGTTGGAGATGGTGCAGATTTATGCTATAATGTGTTGAAAGATAAAAAAAATGTGTTCCTATCGCACGAAGGCCTAAAATACCAAAGCGCTAAAAATACCGCCTTCCTTGCTAAAAAAGCGTTCTTAGAAGGCAAAAGTATAAACCATACTCAATTGATCCCTACTTACTTAAGACCAATTTTATGAAAGGCGAAATATGAGTAAAATAATAGCACTTGGGTCAGATCATGGTGGATTTGAACTTAAAGAATATATAAAAAAATACCTCACTGAGAATAATATAAAATGCATAGATGTTGGAACTGACAGCGCCACATCTGTCGATTACCCTGTTTACGCGTTTAAGGTCGCAGAAGAAATAGTCAACAAAAAAGCTGATTTGGGCATTTTATGCTGTGGCACCGGCATTGGTATATCCATAGCCGCAAATAAAGTAAAAGGCATACGGGCAGCAGTTTGCGAAAGTGAATTTTGCACAGAAATGTGCAGGCGACATAACGATGCCAACATACTTTGCCTTGGTGGCAGAGTTATAAACGGCGAACTTGCTAAAAAGCTTGTAGAAATTTTCATAACTACACCATTTGAAGGCGGTAGGCATAAAAATCGCATAAACCAAATAACACAAATCGAAAATAATAAATTCAAACTTTAAGTTAATCTTAAAATTGAGAAGATTGTAACGAAAGGTGTGCTTTAAATGGAAGATCGAGTTATCATCATGGACCACCCTCTAATTCAACATAAAGTTTCTCTTTTAAGGGACAAAAATACCGGTTCAAAAGAGTTTCGCGAAATGGTTGCTGAAGTTACAATGTTGATGTGCTATGAGGCTACCAGAGATTTACCACTTAAAGAAGTTGAAATAGAAACTCCTATAGCTACAGCCAAAACGAATGTGCTAGCCGGCAGAAAAATGGCATTTATACCGGTTTTAAGAGCAGGACTCGGTATGGTAGATGGTACCACCGAACTTGTCCCTGCAGCTAAGGTCGGACATATTGGCTTATGCAAAGATGAAAAAAGCTCAGAAATGAAATTTTACTATAATAAAATGCCCAAAGACATTTCGGACAGGGAAGTTATCATCCTTGACCCTATGCTGGCTACCGGAAACACAGCTGTCGTTGCAATCAATAAAATTAAGGAATTTTACCCGAAATCTATCAAGTTCATGTGCATAATTGCTGCCCTTGAAGGTGTTGGTAAATTAGCTAAAGTTCACCCTGATGTTCAAATATACTGTGCTGCGCTCGACAAAGAACTCGATGAAAATGGCTTTATAGTACCGGGTTTAGGCGATGCCGGCGATAGGATCTTCGGTACAGAATGAAAAGCTAAATTTTGAGGTATTTTAATGAAGTTGAATATAAAAAGAGAAACTTTCGCTCAAGGCATATGTTTTTATAAGCTTTTTTGGATATTTTTTATAGGCTGTTTTGTTGGTTCAGTCGTTGAAACTATTTACTGCTTAACCATCACTGGACATTTTGAGATTAGATGGGGCGTTATTTACGGACCATTTAACCCGGTTTATGGGTTCGGTGCTTTGATTATGACTTTAATTTCTTGTAAAGTTGCAAACAAGCGAGATTTATGGATTTTTCTGATATGTATGTTCTCTGGCGGCGTTTGTGAATATTTTTGTAGTTTCTTTCAAGAAAAAATCTTCCATACCATATCATGGGACTACAAAGACACTCAGTTTAACTTTAACGGCAGAACTAATTTGCTCTATGCCTTTTGTTGGGGGCTGTTGGGGCTTGTTTGGGTGAAAGATATTTTTCCTAGACTGTCGCGTCTTATAGAAAAAATACCTGCAAAAAAAGGAAAAATTCTTACATTAATTTTACTAGTATATATGGTTTTAAATATGACAATATCGGGGCTTGCCGCATTGAGGCAAAAACAGAGGTATGAAAACATTTCTGCTAATTCTTGGCTTAGCTCTACTCTAGATAAGCTTTACCCTGACGAGTTTTTAGAAAAATTTTATCCCAATTTACAAAGAGTGGATCAAAAATAGCTTTATCATAGGAGAAAAATCTTGAAAAACAGAAAAAAAATTTTGATAGTCGGCGCAGGTGCTGCCGGGCTCATGGCAGCGGTTACAGCCTGTAAAAACAATGATGTAACTTTAATAGAAAAAAACGCCGTTCTGGGGAAAAAGCTTAGAATAACGGGAAAAGGTCGGTGCAATGTAACCAACAACTGCACCGTGGATGATTTCTTAAAAAACGTAATAACAAATAAAAAATTTCTATTCAGTGCACTCTACTCTTTTTCTCCTGCTGATACAATGAATTTCTTTGAACGCAACGGCCTTTCGCTAAAAACAGAAAGAGGAAATCGAGTTTTTCCTACCTCCGATGACGCAAACGATGTTGTAGAAACATTTAAGAATATTCTAAAAAAGAATAATTGTAAAATACTTAAGGGTGAGGTTAAAAGTTTAATAATCAGCGAAAATGACTGTAAAGGAGTTATCTTAAAAAATGGAGAAAAATTAAACGCCGACGCTGTTATTATCGCAACTGGCGGGAAATCATATCCGCAAACAGGCTCAACTGGGCAGGGGTACAAACTTGCTAAAAATGTAGGGCATAAAATTATTCCACTTAAGCCATCTTTAGTGCCTTTAGAATGTGAACAGCACTTTTGTAAAGACCTCCAAGGCTTAACTTTGAAAAACGTTACATTGTCTATTTTTGATAAATCAAAAAATACGGAAATTTATAAAGATTTTGGAGAAATGATATTTACTCATTTCGGGATCTCAGGTCCTCTCGTTTTAAGCGCCAGCTGTCATCTTATCGGCCTTATGCTTGGAAAGTATACAGCAAAAATCGACTTAAAGCCCGCTTTGACCGAAAAAGAGCTAGATAAGCGTATAATAAAAGACTTAGAAAAGTACTCAAATAAAAACTTCGACAACTCTTTAAATGATTTGTTGCCTAAAAAATTAATACCAGTAGTGGTGAAATTGTCAGGCATAAGCCCTTATATTAAGTGCCACCAAGTAACTAAAGAGATGAGACTCAAACTTGTACATTTGCTAAAAGGGTTATTTCTTGACATAACACAAACCCGACCTTTAGAGGAAGCTATCATCACCTCCGGCGGAATAGATGTAACTGAAATTAACCCTAAAACCATGCAGTCAAAATTGGTAAATAATTTGTATTTTGCAGGGGAAATCTTAGATGTCGATGCATATACGGGAGGGTATAACCTGCAAATAGCATTTTCTACAGGATTTTTGGCCGGAAGTTCAGTTTGAATAAGGAGTAAATTTATGATATCAATAGCCATAGACGGACCGGCAGGTGCCGGTAAAAGTACAATAGCTAAATCTGTTGCTGAGAGTTTGGGTTTCATCCATGTTGATACAGGCGCTTTATATAGAGCTATTGCCTTTTACTTGATAAAAAATAACATAAGTAAAAACGCGGAAGATATTAACAAGGCCTTAAAAAATATAAATATAAAAATAAATTTTGAAAATAAATGTCAAGCTGTCATCTTAAATGGCGATGACATAACTGATTTAATAAGAACTCCTGATGTTACTCTGTTAGCTTCCGAGGTTTCTAAGTTAAAAGAAGTAAGAAAGTTTTTATTAAGTATTCAGCAGAACATCATTTCAGAGAACAATGTCGTTATGGATGGAAGGGACATTGGAACAGTCATCTTACCTAAAGCTAACGTGAAAATTTTCTTGACAGCTTCCCCTGAATGTAGAGCTAAAAGAAGATATTTACAACTACAAAATTCCGGCATCAATTGTAATTATGAAGAAATTTTAAAAGATGTAAACTTAAGGGACATAGCCGACACAACAAGGGAAATAGCACCTTTAAAAAAAGCTCCAGATGCCATACTAGTCGATACATCAAGCCTATCTTTGGATGAATCAATACAAGAAATTATAGAAATAATCAACAACAAATTACATAGCTAAACTGGAGGTAACTATGAAAACATCAAAACTGTATAGAGTCTTATGGTACATCTTTAGACCAATAATTAAATGCATATATAGGCTCGAAATAAACGGAACGGAGAACCTTCCAAAAATCGGACGAGCTATTCTATGTCCTAACCATACATCTAATGCAGATCCTATCATTTTAGGGGTTGTGTGTAAAAGACAAGTTTTTTATATGGGTAAATCTGAACTTTTTAAAAATAAAATTTTTGCCAAATTTATATCTCATTTAGGCGCATTCCCTGTAAGCCGCGGTAAGGGTGACAAAAATGCCATCTCCTCTGCTGAAGAAATCTTAAGAAAAGGACAATTGTTAGGACTCTTTATAGAAGGAACTCGTTCAAAAACGGGAGAGTTTCTAAAACCAAAAACCGGTGCCGCTTTAATCGCCTACAACACATATTCTCCCATTATACCAATATGCATACGAGGTAAAAAGCAAAATTCAGTCAAGGCCTTCAGAAAAAATGTTGTCAATATCGGAAAACCTATATACATAAAGGACTGTAATATAGTTCAAGGCACTAGCAAAGAGTTTAGAGATCTCAGTCGCAAAATCATGGAAAATATAAAGACTTTAGCTCCTTAAATCTAAATTTGTACTTAATTTGACATAAAAATATAAAAGGATTATACTTTTTGAAAGTTAGTAAACTGAATATAAATTTCGGAGGAAATTATGGATTATATAAAAGAAAAAATTAATGATTTTTTTAAATATAGGTTTTTGCTATACAACTTGATATCCCGCGAAATAAAGGTTAAATACAGGCGCTCTATTTTAGGAATATTGTGGAGTGTGCTCAATCCCCTATTTACAATGATTGTAATATCTATGGTTTTCTCTAGGATTTTCCGATTTAATGTTGAAAACTTTAACGTGTATTTCTTAACAGGCTCTGTTATTTTCTCATTCATGTCAGATGCCACCACTAGCTCTATATCATCCATTATAGGTTCCGGTGCTTTGATAAAAAAAGTATATATGCCAAAATATATTTTCCCCTTAGAAAAAACTACTTTTGCGCTTGTAAACTTAGGATTTTCCCTCATAGCCGTACTTATCGTTATCTTATTTTCCAGTGTAAAAGTCGGATTTTCAGCATTGCTTTTCCCAGTTCCTATTTTATATTGCTACGTTTTTTCCCTTGGTATATCACTTGCTTTAGCCGCCTTGACTGTAAGGTTTAGAGACATACAGCATCTGTATTCTGTCATCATAACAATGTGGATGTATTTAACTCCTATTATTTATCCAGCCTCAGCTATAGAGGGAAAACTATTTAAAATCATAAAGTTCAACCCCATGTACTATTACGTCACTTATTTTAGAGAGGTTATTATGTACAATCATGTACCAGATTTTAATTTTAATCTCATTTGTATGGGCTTTTCTCTTTCTTCGTTGGTAATCGGCACAATAATATTTAAGAAAAAACAAAAAACATTTATTTTATATATTTAAGCGGAGGACTCAAATGCAAAACGCTATTGAAGTGAAAAATGTCACCATTAAGTTTAATATGGCTAAAGAAAAAGTTGACAGCATCAAGGAATACATTTTAAAATTTATTAAAAAACAACTTTTTTTTGAAGAATTTACAGCGTTAAATGATGTCTCATTCGATGTAAAAAAAGGTGAAGTTTTCGGTATCATTGGTCTTAATGGTTGTGGCAAATCAACTATATTAAAAATTATATCCGGTATATATTCTCCAAGTAAAGGCAGTGTAAAGGTAAATGGAAGTATCGCTCCGTTAATTGAACTGGGCGCCGGGTTTGATATGGACTTAACCGCAAGAGAAAACATTTACTTAAATGGTTCTGTCTTGGGATATTCAAAAAATTATATAGACAGTAAATTCGACGAAATAGTTGATTTTACTGAACTTCATCAGTTTATAGACGTACCTATGAAAAATTATTCCTCCGGTATGGTCGCGAGAATCGGGTTTGCAATCGCTACTATAACAGATCCTGATATATTAATTGTCGATGAAATTTTGTCTGTTGGAGATTTTCTTTTCCAGCAAAAATGTGAACAGAGAATAAATGAACTCATGAAAAAAGGTACAACTATTTTGATAGTTTCTCATTCTATAGACCAGATAAAAAGGTTATGCAACAGAGTTATGTGGTTAAAGTCAGGTCAGGTTGTAAAAATTGGCGAAACTCAGGAAATTTGTAATGAGTACAGCCACATAACTAAGTAATTTTTGAGGTACATTAAAAATGACAAGCGAAAACATATATGCTATAGTTGTACTTTATAATAAAAATCTAAGCGAATCAATAACCTTCAACTGTTTGAAAAGCATTGATAGCAATATTAAAATTTTTATATGCGATAACAGCGACGATAAAAAATATGCAGCCAACAATAAAATAGCAAGTAATTATAAAAATGTGCATTACAAATCCATGAATGGAAACAAAGGGTTGTCTTCAGCTTACAACGCAGCCATTGAAGATATTGTAAAATTATCTCCCGGGTGGATATGCCTTTTCGATGATGATACATTTGTTCCTGCGGAATATTTTACTTTACTCTCTGAAGCAAAACGTACACAAAAAGCTGACCTATATTTGCCGCTTGTTTATGACGAAATAGGGCTTTTATCTCCAAATATTATGAGAAAATATTTTTGCCACAGAGCTAATAGCATAGATGAAATAAATATAGGCGAAATCAGCGCGATAAACAGCGGCATGGTACTGTCTTCAGAAATTTTCAAAACTTACAGATACGATGAAAACTATTTTCTCGATTTTGTAGATCATGCGTTTATGAGGGATATGAGATATCTTCACAAGAAAGTTGCTATTTTTAACTGTAAACTAAAACAAAATTTTGCCGCAAATACAACCGATATTACTTCCTTAAAAAAAAGATTTAAAATCTTAAAAAAAGATCTACGTTATTTTTACAGCAAACTAAACTTTGGGTTGCTTTATTATTTTTATATAATTTCAAAAAGAAAAATTAGAATATTCTTAAACGTAAAAAAAGCATCTACCCTTTTTTGGTAGGTGCTTTTTGCTTATAAAAATTCCATACAGTTTGTTATATTTTGCTTCTCAAAGTTCAACAATCGCTCGCCTAGATATAAAATATCACCATCAACTACGTTTTTATATTGCCGTATTTTTCTCACCATTTGAATCACTCCCATGGTGCTGCCCTTTATTAGCATTTCGGATATGTGCGATGGCGTTTTATCTTTCAGCGTTTGTATGCTTATCATCATGTGGGCTTGCCCTTTTTGCATGCCACTTATTTCTTTGGCCGTTTTTTCGTAATTATTTATTTTTTCTTCTGCCACATCAAAGATCTTCTTGTACTCATTGAGCTGTTCGTTCAGCATCTTTATAAAATGTTCATCATTTGCTATTTCTATGATGTGATTTAGCGTTTCCTGGCCCATTTGGGCGTTTTGATATATATAATTTAGCATTTCTACATTCGCGTTCATATATTTCACTCCTTTTCTTTAGTTTCCCCAATAATCTTAAATTTAAACTGTGTACTTACACATCTTCTAGTTACCATTTTGCATGCAACATTTTCATTTATATTTTTCTGATCTATTCTATAAATTTTTTTGTCAAACAAATATAAGTAAAATCTATCAAAGGCTATTTGTTCTGCTAAATACTCGTCGTAATATTTCACTACAACCACACAAGGCAGTGCAACAGCGCTATATTCGCCAGGAGATATATTCCCCAATATATAAGCTTTTGCCGATATAATCTCATATATGTTTTCATTTCCATTTGCAATAAAAATATCATGATTTACTTCTATTGTTTCGTCTTTACTTTTTTCCTTTACCACTATAAAACTTGAATTACTTTTAAGTTTTTTTCCGTTATATTCATATTCTATCTCTAATTTGTTACTTAAATTCATAACCACTTACTCCTCTTAAATATTAAGGTTTATTTATTAATATTATAAAAATCTGATTAATATAATAAATTAAATTTTGTTTTTAAGGGGAATAAATTATGTCTGAAATTTTTTCAAACTATGCTACTATAAATTACCAAAATTCAAACAACGACACAAATACATATGAAACCGAAACTGATAAATCTTTTATAAAAATATCGGAACCAAGTGTCGTTATTTTAAAAACCTCCAACTCAACCTTTTTTGCGCCCGGTGATGAAATTGTATATAACTTAATTATCTCAAACAACTCTTTATCGCCAATATTTAATATTACATTGTCAGATTCAACCTCGCAGTTTATGTCTTACGTTGAAAATAGCATAAAAATAACTTACTCAAATGGAGTAAGTTACAGTTTAAACGATAAAAGCATAAGCGACAATATCTCATTCAATGATAACAGTTCACAATTTGACCTTAAAATAACAAGTCTTGGGGCAAACGAAACTATAATGGTATCATTTACGTCAAAAGTAAAAGATGATATAAGTGAAATTGATTCCATATCAACCAGCGCCAATTTGTCTTATAGTTTTAATGAACTCAGCAATTCAAACAAAATAACCATCTGTTCCAACACGCACGTGCTAAATAAAGCTTTCGCTTTAATAAATGCAAGTATTACTGCAGATAAAAGCACTGTGTCAAGCGGTGAGTATCTATCTTATACTATAAATATTAAGAATTCCGGAAATGTAGCGGCCTCAAACGTGCGAATTACAGACAGGTTGCCAAGTAACTTTAAAGTTAAGGACGTCACGACCAAAATAGCTGACCTTCCATATTCTATAAGCTTCAACGTAGACGAAAATAATGTACTAACTATACCGTCAAAAAACGACGAATGCGGCATTTGCATACCGGCAAACACTGATGATAACAGCATACTTATAGAAGGCACAATAGTTTAAAGTTTGCACTAAGCTCTCTTAAGTGCTAAAACTTCTTTAACTTTTTCTATTATATCTTCAGCGCACATGTTGTACTGCTCTTTTAAGTATGGTATTTTCCCAACTTGCCCAAATTTATCATTTACGCCTACCGATTTTACATACACAGGGTAGTTTTCAGATAAAACCTCAGTTACAGCCGACCTCAATCCTCCAATTAAATTATGATTTTCAGCCGTAACAACTGCCCCTGTCTTTTTTGCCGATGTTATTATTGCGTCTTTGTCTATGGGTTTAGTCGTGTATATATTTATAATGTCCGCATTTATGCCATGTTCTTTTAAAGTTTTATTTGCCATCAAAGTTTCTTGAACCATCAGTCCTGAACAAAAAATAGACACATCTTTGCCGTCTTGCAGTTTAGCTGATTTAAATAAATCAAAATTATCGTTTTCAGAAAATACATCTGTTGCTTCTTTTCTTAGAGTTCTAATATAAACTACACCGTAATGGTTCACTATTTGCGGAAGCAGCTTTTTTAGTTGAGTACAATCTGTCGGTTCAACTATTACTATTTCCGGGATGCTGCGAAGCACTCCTACATCTTCAAAGCTCATATGTGTGCCACCGTTATATTCTGCACTAATTCCAGGGTCTGTAGCAATTATTTTAACATTTTGTTTTGCATAAGCGCACGAAATAGCAATCTGGTCACATATTCTTCTGGAAGCAAAAGCTGTAAATGTCGAAATGAATGGGACAAATCCGTAGCTGCTCATTCCCGCCGCTATACAGGCCATGTTTTGTTCAGCTATACCTATGTCCATAGCTCTTTTAGGGTATTTATCTTTTAAACCCGATAAACCATTTGGTTTTGATAAATCTGCATCAATCAGGACTATGTTTTCATTTTTCGCCATCATGTCATCGAGTGTCTGTGCTAAAACTTTGCGCATCTCCATTAAGCCATTCCTCCTAACTCAGCTAAACCGCATTTTAACATTTCATCAGATATAGTCATGCTGTGATTGCTCACACATGCGTTTTCTGCAAAACTTACGCCCTTCCCTTTTATTGTGTTTAAAATAATCATAGAAGGTTTATCGGCCCTTTTCGCCATACTAATAGCCATATCTATCTCATTACAGTTGTGGCCATCCTTTACTACTATCGTGTTCCAATTAAATGCCTGCCATTTTTTATCTAACGGCTCAATGTCACATATGTCGCAGACTCTTCCATCAAGTTGCAGTTTATTGTAATCTGTAAAAGCTATGACATTATTGAGTCTGTGCTGAGAAGCAAACATTGCCGCTTCCCATATTTGCCCCTCTTGCGTTTCTCCATCTCCGATAATCGTATAAATCGTTGCACCATCATTTTTAAGCTGTGAAGCTTTCGCTATGCCCATAGCACAAGAAAAACCTTGCCCCAAAGAACCGGTAGTCATATCGATCCCAGGGGTTTTATTCATATCACAATGGCTGGGAAGATTAGTTCCCGGTTTGTTTAAAGTCAATAACCAGCTTTCGTCAAAGAAACCTTCATAGCACAAAACAGAATAAATAGCAGGTCCGGCATGGCCTTTTGAGACAACTAGTCTGTCTCTCCCCTCTTTTTTAGGATTCTTTGGGTCTACGTTCATGTGTTTTTCGTAAAGTACGGCCAAAAGCTCCACTATGGACAAAGACCCGCCTATATGACCGACACCCAACGTGCCTATTGTTTTTAAAATGAGTTTCCTAACCTCTATGCACATTTCATTTAAGTTTTTACGCATAACCTTGCCCCCAAAAAAATGTTAATTATCTATGTATTAAAATGTTCTTCATAAAGCTAGTAGCATTTAAAAAGTTATGAGCTGCCATTTTTTCTTCTTCTGTACAACCAAGCATTATTTTTATTTCTGAGTCTTTCTTTAAATTATCTACAGTGCACAATATAGCGTCTATTTTTTTGTTGTCCATTGAACCAACAAAGATATCTATGCCTTCTCCGTCACATGCAGTTGTGCCACTTAAGTAACCATAGTCCAATGGATAAATAGCCTCTTTAAATTTAGGATGTGCTGTGCCCTTTGGTCTATCTATTATTATTTCAGAATTTTTAACCATTTCATCAAGCAGATCCCAAAAGCTTTTATTTGTCTTCATGTCTAAGTTTTTATATTGCTCTTTTATTTTTAAGTATTCTTCTCTTAATATAGAATACAATGTACAACTGCAAAAATGTCCAGTATTATCGGTGTTCGACTGACGCATTGTGCCCTCATAGCTAAGACCAGCTTTTTGCATAACTCTACCCGATGCAGGATTATCAACGTCAAACCGAGCCTGTATGCGGTTAAAGTTAGCTTCGTCAAAAAGATAAGCTATAACTGCTTTGAAAACTTCTGTCATTATGCCTCTACCCCAAAATTTTCTAGACATGGCATATCCTATTTCCGCACAACAAGCTTCTTTAAAGAGATGAACTACATCTATGCTGCCAATAGCCTCATTGCTAGCTTTATCTACAATGCACCATCTGTAACAATGCTCATTTTCGTATTGAGAAACCCATAAAGATATAATTTCCTCCGTCTCTTCTATGCACTTATGCGGCAACCAATTGACATATCTTGAAACTTCCGGATCTGTAGCCCAATTGTTGTACATATCTTTTGCATCCTCGACCTTAAACTTTCTTAAAAGCAGTCTTTCAGTTTCTATGGTTTTAGTACCTACATCTCTTAATATATGTAGCTTTGGCGTACTTTGTAAATAAGATGTTTTTTCATTTGAATTTGACATAACTTTCACTCCTAATTTTAAACTCGCTATAAAAAAGGGTTCCATAAATATTTAGACAAGTCTACTTTAAAATTTTCATCTACAAACACTCCCTCGTTCTCTAGCCGTTCCTTTTGAACATCTTTCCCTCCATCACCAAACCTTTTTTCTAAATATCCATCTCTGTTCACAACTCGATGGCATGGTATTTCAGGCGGGTTAGGATTATGATGCAGGGCATTGCCAACTACTCTAGATGCGTTTGGAGATTTACACAAAATTGCAATTAGTCCATAAGTTGCCACCTTGCCTTTCGGAATTTTCTTTGTCCAATAGTAAACTTTACTGTAAAACATAGAGATGAAATCTGTCACCACCTAAAATTTTTCTTTATCCACATAATAACACAACAGTAAAATTTTTAAAAGGGAAAAAGCAATCTAAAAAATAGCTTGACGAAACAAATAAAATATGTTACTATTTAAAAGTAAAAACAAAGTGAAATGATTATTCATTTTCACCTATGGGGTTTTGTCTGCATGGGTCAATATTTTTAAAGCTTAGATTCTAAGTTTTTATTGACGTGCGAAGGGAAAATTCCATTCGCATTTTGTTTTATATAATTTTTGGAGGTGCTTAAATATTAGCAATAAGGAACTACAGATTAACGAAGAAATACGCGATAAAGAGTTACGTCTCATCGGAGATGACGGTGCTCAGCTCGGTATAGTTTGCGCAAAGGAAGCTTTGCAATTAGCTGTAAGTAAAAACCTTGACCTTGTCAAGATAGCCCCTAAAGCTACCCCGCCTGTGTGCAAGATCATGGATTATGGCAAGTATCGGTTTGAAATGGCCAAGAGAGAAAAAGAGGCCAAAAAAAATCAGAAAACTATTGAGCTTAAAGAGATACGTTTGTCCTTGAATATTGATACGCATGACTTTAATACCAAACTCAAACATGCAGAAAAATTTATAAAACAAGGTAATAAAGTTAAAGTTTCAATTCGTTTTAGAGGACGCGAAATGGGACATCCGGAACTTGGACATGATATTATGAACAAATTCAGTAGCTCTTGCAGTGAATTTGCATGTGTAGAAAAACCAGCAAAGTTGGAAGGTCGTAGTATGTTAATGTTCCTTGCTCCAAAACCCAGCAAGTAACATGATTTTTAAGGAGGAAATGAAATGCCTAAAATTAAAACACATAGCGGAGCAAAAAAACGCTTTAAACTTTCAAAAAGCGGAAAAGTTATTCGTGCTCACGCTAATAAGTCTCACATCTTAAACAAGAAAACAACAAAAAGAAAAAGAGGTCTTAGAAAAACTGCTGTTACTGATAAGACCAATGTTTTTCAAGTAAAAAGACTTATACCATACAAATAAAGTTTATAATCGGAGGGAACGAAAATGGCACGAGTTAAAGGTGCATTAGCAACTAGGAAAAGAAGAAAAAAAGTACTTAAATTAGCTAAAGGTTATTGGGGTGCTAAAAGTAAACACTTTAAAATGGCTAAAGAAGCCGTTATGAAATCAGGAAACTATGCTTATATTGGCAGAAGACAAAAAAAGCGTGATTTCAGGCGTTTGTGGATAACGAGAATTTCAGCTGCATGCAAAATGAACGGTATAAATTACTCTTCATTTATGAATGGCTTGAAAAAAGCTGGCATTGAGCTAAACCGCAAGATGTTGTCTGAAATCGCTATTTCCGACGCAACAGGGTTTACTGCTCTTGTTGAAAAAGCTAAAACTGCAAAATAAGGCTCACAACAAAACAGCTAAAATAACCACATAAAAATATATGTATTTTCAACCAATCAAAAAATTTGACAATTTTTTTGATTGGTTGTATAATATATTCACTATAATATTTTAAGGAGAAAAAGTAATGAAAAAACTAATTTCATCAGCCTTAGCATTAACAATGCTAGCAACACCATTAATGGGCTCTGCATGTTTTGCAGATACAGCACAAGAACCTAATGTTCACTACGTTCAAAACGAAAATCGCTCTGAACCATTCAAAGAAAAAAAGTGCGATTCCCAAAAAACACGAAAAATCTTAGCTGGTGTAGCTGCAGGAACTATAGCCTTAACTGGTGTAACAGCCGCTACTTTAAAACTATGTGAAAACCAATTACCTGAAAACTTAAAGTCAAAATTACCGTTCTTATTTACTAAAAAAACTCAAGAAAATATTAAAACCGAAAAAATTCCAGAAACTGTTACAGAAGATGAAACTACAAAAGACAAAAATATCGAAAACGAAACCATCGAAGCTGTAACTGCAGAATCTGAAGTTGCAAAAAATCAAACCGTTGAAACTGTAGCTGTAGACTCTAATATTACTAAGAACGAAACCATCGAAGCCGCAGTTGCAGATCCTTCTGTTTCAAAAAATCAAACCGTTGAAACTGTAACTGCAGATTCTAACATTACTAAGAACGAAGCTATCGAACCCTTAACTACAAAACCTAGTATTTCAATGAATAAAACCATCGAAACCGTAGCTACAGAGTCTAATATTACTAAAAATGAAACAACTATTGAAACCATAGCTGCAGAACTCAATATCACTAAGAAAGAAACCACAGGATCCGTAGCTGTAAATTCTAACACCACTAAAAACGAAACTGCAGACATTGAAGCTATAAAAGCTAAAATTATACAATCTTTAGCTAAAAATAACACCACAAATAATACAAATGATACGAACTGGCTTAGCACCATGAAAAGCACCCTCGAAAATACAGGGAACTCCGCTAAAGAACCATCTCCATTAGAACTCGCTATAGCAAAATACATAGTAGGTGGTTTAGTTGTAGCGGCTGGTTCTACTTTGCTTTTCTTTGCCGGTCACAGAGTACAAAGGGCATTTGCAAATCTTTTTAATAAACCAGCAACAAATGCAGCAAAAAGAACAGCAAAAAATGCAGTAGTAAGAAGAACAGCAAAAAGAATAACATACTAGAAAGAAATAAAAAACGATACATTTAAACTGTTTGGGAAAGTAACAACACTGGATAATATGATCAAAATATTATAGACCGGTAGTGTCGATGCATTACGTAATTCTATAAATGATTTCGAACCTACAGCACCAAAGCATCTAGTTAAAGCATTAGCTGAACTTGTCTTTGAGAAACGTGTGGAAAATGACCCTCAAGCAACACTAAAAAACATTTTAATATCAGTAAAATAATAAATAAGCCCTACTTCATGTGGGGCTTGTTTCTATTTGCATAAAAACTTGACAATTTTTTATATTTGTGTTACAATTCAGTAATAAAAATATTTAAAGGAGTAAGTGTAGTGAAAAAACTAATTGCATCAACATTAGCATTAACAACACTAGCAACACCACTTATCAGTTCTGCATACTTTGCGGACACAGCACAAGAACCTAACGTTCACTACGTTCAAAATGAAGATCGCTCTGAACCATTCAAAGAAAAAAAGTGCAATTCTAAAAAAACAGAAAAAATTTTTGCCGATATAGCTGCCGGAATTGTAGCCTTAACCGGCGCAACAGCCGCTATTTTAAAATTATGTGAAAACCACCAATTACCTGCAAAATTTCCTTTCTTGTTTACCAAAAAGACTCAAGAAACTAAGGAAAACATTGAAAACGAAAAAACTTCGGAAACAGCTACAGAATTTGAAACCGCAAAATACGAAAATATCGAATCATTAACTGTAGAGCCTGCATTTACTAAAAATTCTACAACTGTTGAAACAGCTGTAGATTCTAATATTACTAAGAACAAAATCACCGATCCTGCAACTGCAGAACTCAATATCACTAAGAATGAAACCAAAAACGAAACTACAGATATTGAAACTGTAAAGACTAAAATTATACAATCTTTGGCTAAAAATAACATCGCTAACGCAAACGATACTAACCGGCTTAGCCCCACGACAAACACCACCAGAAATGTATGGAACTCCGCTAAAGACTCATCTCCAATAGTGCTCACTATAGCAAAATACGCAGCAGGTGGTTTAGCTGCAGTAGCTGTTTCTACTTTGCTTTTCTTGGCCGGTCACAGAGCACAAAGAGCATTTAGAAGTTTTTGGAATAAAAGAACAGAAACCGCATCAGAAGCCGCAAGAGCCGCAACAGCAACAACGTTAAGATTAGCGGCAGACGAAGTAAAGGCAAGACTTGCAGCAGAAGCCGCTGCAAAAGCTGCTGCTGAAGAAGCAAGAGTCGCAGAAATAGCAGCATCAGCATCAGAAATAATACCACAAGTAACAATAGAGGCAGTAGAAAAAGCAATAGCAATAATAGAGGCAGAAAACGACCCAGATAATAATGAAGAAAATGTGGCCCCACTCGTGCGAATAGTCCGTAACCTAATCAACTCTTGACAAATTTTTCGAGTGGTTGTATAATATTGTTCACTATAATATTTTAAGGAGAAAAAATAATGAAAAAACTAATTTCATCAACATTAGCATTAACAATGCTAGCAACACCGCTTATCAGTTCTACTTGTTTTGCAGATGAAACCAATAACCCTAACGGTCACTATGTTCAAAACGAAGATCGCTCTGAACCATTCAAAGAAAAAAAGTGCGATTCCCAAAAAACAAGAAAAACTTTAGCAGGTGTAGCTGCCGGAACTGTAGCCATAACCGGCGCAACAGTAGCTACTTTAAAACTATGTAAAAACCAATTACCTGAAAACTTAAAAGCAAAATTGTCTTCCTTGTTTACCAAAAAAACTCAAGAAAACACCGAAAGCGAAAAATCTTCAGAAACTGTTACAGAAACTGAAACTGCAAAAAACGAAAATACCGAACCCATAGCTGCAGAATCTGAAGTTTCAAAAAATCAAACCATTGAAACTGTAACTGCAGACTCTAATATTACTAAGAACGAAACTATCGAACCCATAGCTGCAGAACCTGA
>OIZV01000164.1_pt1 | contig 43090 bp, 41 predicted proteins | sample 1588681 | NCBI WGS metagenome assembly OIZV01 (sample SAMN03283281) | human gut metagenome | biome: human-associated habitat; material: feces | host: Homo sapiens | place: Peru | collected 2012 | reverse complement strand
TTTTGTTTGCTGTTGTTTCGTTCAAGCGACAGCTTATTTACTATATCACTTTCAAACTCATTTGTCAACAACTTTTTTGAAAAAGTTTTTTCAGATGATCGCCAGGGAAACTCAATTCCGGTTTGTCATCTTTTGTCGTTTTCAACACGACAGCTTAACTATATTAGCATAAGCAGTTTTGTTTGTCAACAACTTTTTCAGAAAAAAATTGAACAAATCATATTTTCAAATAAAGCGGAGAAGGAGGGATTTGAACCCTCGCGCCGGTTACCCGACCTATACCCTTAGCAGGGGCACCTCTTCGGCCACTTGAGTACTTCTCCAAAGTTATTATCTGACGATATGATGTTGTTCCTGCGCCGTGACGCATAGATTATGATACTAAATGTTTTCTACTTTGTCAATGATTAATTTTACTTTTTTTCTGTTTTATTCTTCTTCGGGATATTTCATGCCCCAATCCTGCCTGATCTGTGTCATCATTACCATAACATCTTTCGTATCCTGCGCACGCATTATAGACGGATCATTTTCTTTTACTGCCTGTTCCATGTCCTTCATTTCATAATATAATGCATCTTTTGTATTGCCTGCCTTTATCTCATGTTTCTTTCCACTTTCTGCCTCTACTATGATTGCCCGATCTGCCCTTGGATATTCCATAATTTCAATATATCCATATTCACAACTGATAACAGCACGTTTTGGCTGTTTGGAATGCAGGGAAAGTGCAACAGTTGCCATCTGTCCCTGTCCGTTCATAAGAAGAATACCGACCTGCTCATCAACACCACTCTCGGCACATTTTACCTGACTTGCTACCTGAGTAGGCTGTTCTGCCATAAAACTGCGTGCCAGGCTTAACGCATATACCCCTATGTCAAGTAATGCACCTCCTGCCAGATTACGGTTAAAGAAGCGGTTGTTCATATTATATTCTTTGTAACTGCCGAAATTAAGCTGTATCATCTGCACTTTTCCCAATGCAGGAATATCCGGATTGTCTGTTTTCCCTGTTTCGATCAGCTGCCACAGTGTTTTATATAACGGCATATGATAAATTGTCATTGCCTCTGCAAAAATGACTCCGTTTTCTTTTGCAAGCCGATTTGCCTCTTCCAGTTCCGCACTGTTTAGTGTAATGGATTTTTCACATAATACATGCTTTTTGTTTTTCAGTGCTTCCCTGACAAACTGTATATGTGTATTATGTGGTGTTGTAATATAAATAATATCGGTCTGTGGATCTGTAAACATCTCGTGAAAATCGTCGTATACCTTTTCTACCTGATATTTTTCTGCAAACGCAACGGCTTTTGTATAGGTTCTGTTTCCAACGGCATAGAGATGCTCTCCCATTTTTTCAAGAGCCTGTGCCATTTCATTTGCGATCACGCCTGTTCCGAGTACTGCCCACTTCATTATTCAATCTCCTTTCTATAAAGAAGAAAATTCTTTGATGGCTGTTTCATAAAGGTTGTTTCCCTGACTGTCGATCACAACGATCACCGGGAAATCTTTGATCTCTATTTTACGGATTGCCTCTGCTCCAAGATCATCATAACAGATAACTTCCGACTTTGTGATACATTTGGACAAAAGAGCTCCTGCTCCTCCGATCGCTGCAAAATAAACAGCATGATTGCGCACGATAGCATCGATCACTTCTTTTGTCCTCTTTCCCTTTCCGATCATGGCTTTCTGTCCCAGATCAAGCAGGGTTGGCGCATACTTATCCATACGGCTTGCTGTTGTAGGTCCGGCGGAACCGATCGGTCGTCCCTCCCTTGCCGGAGATGGTCCCATATAATAGATCGTAGCATCTTTAATATCGATTGGAAGTTTTTCGCCCCTGTCCAATGCCTCTATCATTCTCTTATGTGCTGCATCTCTGGCTACATAGATGGTTCCGGTAATGTATACATAATCTCCTGATCTTAAATCTTTTGTCTTCTCCTCTGTAATTGGAGTCGTAATATGTTTATCCATTGCTATTCTCACTCCTCTTATACTTCTCTTACGACATGGCGGTTTACATGACAGCAGATATTAACTGCCACCGGAAGCCCTGCGATATGGGTTGGGTAAGTATTGATATTCACTGCCAGTGCGGTTGTTGTTCCACCCAGTCCTCCCGGTCCGATTCCAAGTTTATTGATCTTTTCTAACATTTCGTTTTCCAGATCCTTTACATAGGGAATATCTGAGTGCTCATTTACCGGTCTGGTCAGTGCTTTTTTTGCCAGTATTGCACATTTCTCGAAGGTACCACCAATCCCGACTCCTACCACCATTGGTGGGCAGGCGTTTGGCCCTGCATCTTTTACCGCAGTAAGGATTGCATTTTTTACTCCTTCTATGCCGTCTGCCGGCTTCAACATAAATACACGGCTCATATTTTCACTTCCAAACCCTTTTGGAGCCATCGTCATCTTCACTTTATCCCCCGGTACGATTGAATAATGGATGACTGCCGGTGTGTTGTCCTTTGTATTTTCACGGATCAGTGGATCTTTTACGACAGATTTTCTTAAATAGCCTTCCGTATATCCCTGTCGTACGCCCTCATTTATGGCATCTTCTAACGGTTGTCCCTCAAAATGCACGTCCTGTCCGATTTCTACAAACAAAACTGCCATTCCAGTATCCTGACAGATCGGTATCATTTCTTCGTCTGCGATCTTTAAATTATCCTGAAGCTGATTTAATATCTTTTTGCCAAGCTCTGATTTTTCCGTCTGGACTGCCTGTTTCATCGCCTGATCCATATCCGGTGAAAGATAATGGTTTGCAGTGATGCACATTTCTTTTACATTTTTTGTGATTTCTTCTGTCTGTATTGTTCTAATCATAACAACCTCGCCTCTTACTGGTTCTTTTTATTTTTTATTTGAAAATATTCTTTTAATTTTTCAAGCTGCTCGTTCTGGCTCTTGGATCTCATATCCGGGAATGCTTTTAACAGTCGCTGGATGCCAAAATCCTTTTTGCTGAACAAATTGTTGTAATCTAAGATCAGCTTCTCGCGCTCCTGTTTCTTTGCTTCCTGATTTCTCTTCCATTCCGCTGTCTTTTCGGTGATTGCCATGGTTCTTGCTTCTATGCTGCTTTTTGCCTCCATGATATTCTCATTGATGGCAAGCCTGGCTGTCGCAGCGGTCTCACTTAATTTTTCTTTTGCATTTCCAGGGATGTCCATAAGTTCATCCTTGGTATCCGATAATTTATCCAGAAGTTCCGCATGGTTTTCCTGAAATTCCTCGGATTTTTCTATGACATCCGTTACATTTTCGTAGATATTGACACCAATCTCATCGGATAACTTATGTATTTTTGCAGCCATTTCATCCATGATCTTTAAGCGTTTGTTAAATTTCAGGATCGTTGCCACTGTCAGTCCACAGTCCACTGCAAATACACTCATGATCAAAATCAACAGGATCAGTCCTACGATATATGGAATAGAAGTAATTGCCTTATAGATAATCGGATGAAGCACATCCATGATAAAGGTGCAGGCAAGTCCCCAGTATATCGAAAACTTTAAGCACACATAACCATGTATGTTGAATGGTTTATCCGAATAATCCCACCACGTGTTGTGAAATACTTTTTCCAGGATCAGTCCCGTTATGTATTCCAAAACTGAGGTCAGTAAAAACGAACCACAGAATAAGATTAAAAGATTTCCTTTTAGCGGCGTTAAAATTGCTACTACCAGTACGACACCGCATCCGTAAATTGGACAGTATGGTCCGTTCAAAAATCCCCGGTTTACGAATTTTCCAGTGTCCAGTGCCGCGTAGGATACCTCCGTGCACCAGCCGATAAAAGCATAAATAATAAAAATCCATACAAGTTCATAAAAATTCTGTGGCATGATCGTCCTCCAAAAAGTCTTTTCTCTGGTCACCAGTTATGACCATTATATCCTATTGCTTTTTTTTGAACAATATTTTTTCTATTTTGCATTTTCCCTTAAACTTTAACTGTATTGTCTGGTTGGCCTGTAGCGTGACAAAATCTTCTGGCAATAAGATTTCTATCCATTCTCTCTCTGCCATTTCATCCGGATCTGCTTTTATGGAAATGGTCTGTTTTCCTGTCACGGTGATCTCGGTCTCTTCCAACAGGATCAAATAAAGTATGAGTTTTTGCGGTGCTTCCGGAAACTGGAAATCTCTGTATTCCAGTTCTCCTTCTGTTTTTATGGAAGGTACTTCATCCGGGTCATCACCCGGCTTTCCTGTTATCACTGCGGTCTGTCCCTCTCTTCCCCGGTGCAAAAACATATTATGATAATCATCATAGTATTCTGCCTCTGTCTCTTCATAAGGATCACGGGTTCCTGCCTGCTCCCCTTTTAGATAAATGGTCTGCTCCTGCCTGATATCTTTTGAGGATGCTCCTACCATGAACTGATAGTTTCCCTGCTCTAAGAGCATACGTTTTGAGATCACATCATAATATTCCAGTTCGTGAAACGGAACTTTAAAGCTGACTTTTCTGCTCTCCTGCGGCTTCATATCGCGCAATCGCTCAAATCCCACTAACTGTCTGTCCGGTCTTTTCACACGGGGATCTTCTTTCCTTACATACAGTTGTGCGACCTCATCTCCACAGCAATTTCCAATATTTGTTACGGTAACTTCAACCTCAAGATCTTCCTGTGAGAGATACCAGTTCATGTTGAGTCTTGCTCCCGGTGATGCCTCGCCAAATAATACTGCTGCCACTCCGTTTCCTATTTCCTGACTGCCGGAGGCACTGAGCAGTATTGCCGGAATGTTCTGATTGATCTCTGTTATGGTATAAGGATAGTTGGTCAGCAATATCACAATGGTTTTCGGATTTGCTTTATGGATCCGTCGAACCAGTTCCTGCTGATATGGTGGAAGTTCTAACGTTGTCCTGTCTATTTCCTCTTTGCTGTTTATCACCGGGTTACATCCGATGACTGCTATGGCGTACTCTGCTGCTTTTGCTGCTTCTTCTGCTGCCATTAACCCGTCTTTTTGCGTTATAAGTTCAAATCCAACCGTTTCTTTTTCCACGAAACTTCCAAATCGTCCCAGGTTATCCACAGTCACTTGCTTATCATCCCAGGTTTTCAGTTGATAAGTTTCATTTTTTAACTTTTCTATGTGAAAAACCTCTCTTACAAACCATCCAAATGCTTCGTCTTTTTCGGCTTTTAAGATTCCGGTCTCTTCCTCTGCTGTCACATACTTTCCATTCGTCTTTGCCAGGAAAGTATAACTTCCACTTCCCCAGTCCTCTACAAGAAAAGTCTCTGCATGTCGCCGGTCGGTAAGGACAAGCTGATTTTTGTCATCCACACCGATACAGCTTTTTTCTTTTGCAGATGGATTTTTTATCTGAAACAGGATTTCTGATATACCGCTTTCCTGTTTTACTTTATTTTTTCCTAATATTTTTTCAATCCCTTCTTTTACCGTTACGGTGTACGGTGGGATCCCGCTGTACCAATCTTTATACCATACATCGGAAAGCGGCCCGATGACTGCTACGGACTGCGTATGATCTTTTTTCAGTGGCAATAGCTGCCCTTCATTTTTCAGAAGAACAACTGATTCTTTTGCCATTTGAAGAGTCAGTTCCTGATGATCTCTGTTATTGCTATTTGCCTCTCCCAGATTCCGGTACGGGCAGGCTTCCTCTCTGTCATAAAATCCCAACCGGATCCTGGTACGAAATGAATTGCGGATCGCGTTATTTATGTCCTCTTCTGTGATCAGTCCTTTCTGCAATGCTTCCTCTCCTGCTGCACAGATAAGTTCTTTTTCATCTGTAAAACAATCGATTCCTGCTTTTAATCCATATGCCAGTGTCTTTGCATGTGTATCGAAGTATTTATGCTCGGTAACGGTCTGTGAAAAGTCGCCTCCATCGCAAACGACATGTCCTTTCAGTCCCCATGTATCTTTTACGACATTTTTTACCTCTGGATTCACGATTGCCGGGACACCGTTGATCTCATTATAGGATGTCATGATGCTCTCCGCATGCGCTTCTGTGATTGCTTTTTCAAATGGCTTTAAGTAATATTCATGTTTATTTCTCGGGTCGATCGAAGATGATATTTTTACCCGATCCGTCTCTTTATTGTTGGCATAAAAATGTTTTAACGTAGCACCACAGCGGAGATAAAACGGGTCTTCTCCCTGCATGCCTCTGATATAAGCCCCTGCCATCTCTCCGGTCAGATAGGGGTCTTCTCCATATGCTTCCTCAGTTCGTCCCCATCTGGGATCTCTTTCCATATCGATGGTCGGCTCCGGTTTTCCTGCATTAAATGCCTGATCATGCCGTGCCTCTATTCCATGGGCTGCTTCCCCTCCCATATAATTTGGTTTTATCCCCAGTCTCTCAATTTCCGGACAATTTGTTGTCAGACATTGTATCTTCTCTTCTAACGTCAGTTCCCTTACCAGATAATCCAGTCTCTCTTCGATTGGTAACCGATTGTCCCAAAGGGGCGTATTTTTATACTCCTGCATGTAAATAACCTCCTCACATTTTTACAAACTGTTCTACCTAAAACTTAGCATATTGTATTTTCTGTGAGTACCTGCAAAAAGAGTGTTGTTTTACCTTAATTATTTGGGATAAGTTGCGTAAAAAAATAGGGCACGGTGGTGTCCGCGCCCTATTATGGAAAATTAGAAACAAATATTTCTATTTCCGCATGCAAATAAAGTGTATCATGTCTTTTTCCGTTTGAACATGTCAAAATCGGAAAATTTATCATTACATTTGCCTCTTATTTTCTGTGATACTAAGAAAAATTTTTTCTAATTCTGCCATGGTCATACTTTTGGTTTTGTATTAACGTAAATTTATCATTTTAAATGGAGGTATTTCATATGAAAACAAAGAAAAATTTATTCAAAAAAGGAATTGCTGCTCTCTTGGCTGCTCTGATTCTTGTATCTGGAAGCGCAGCTCTTTTCACACAGGGAAGCACAAGTCAGGTGGCTGGCGGTGGAGAAACTTATCCTACAATTGAAATTTATAATATTACACCTATTGATTCCCCAAACTGTGTTGCATAGTAATCAGAAAAGATTTTCATATTTGTCTGATCATTTCTGGAAAGAGAGAGATAGTATGCTTTTCTCATTAATTTTTTACACTCCTCTATCTCTTCTTTTTCTCTTTTACCATTTCTTATTTCTCTTAAAATATCCCATGCCTTGTCAAATAAACTTTCTTCGACTAATATACCATTGTCATATTTTTTTGCTTCATAAATAAGCGTATCATTAATATTATAAGCAACTTCATACTGTCCAATTTTTTGATAATATCTAGCCATATTACCATAAACAGATAATTCATTTTTCTTCCATTCAATCATATATTTACTTCGCAAGCTTCGTAACAGCATTTCACTAATTTCTAAGGCTAATTCGTTTTTATCATTTCTCCCATATGCAACCGCAAGCCTCTTAAACAATATGATCTCCTGTTCTTTAAATGGAAATATAATTTTCTCCTCCATATATCTTCTATAATCTGGAACAGTTTCTTCTGCCAGTTCTTCTAATATTTCAACCAGCTCTGCGGATGTGATCCTGTTCTGATAAAAATCCAGAAATGCACTTTCCCTGCGGACATAATTTTTTGTCAGGATACTTTCTCCAGCTTTTTCTTTTAAGAGTGTCATATATTCATCCGCCCTCTCAAAATCATGTCTGGTCATCGCTTCTTCAAACGCTGCCCTCTCTTCTATGATCTGCATATCCTTATCCACACAGATGGCATAGTTTCGTTCCGGATTCCGGTTCATTTTCTCCATCAGTTTCTGATAGATATCTTTTTTTACACCATGTTTTCCATTCTCAATGCGTGACATCGTCTCTACGGAACAGATATTTTCACTGAGCTGCTCCTGTGTAAGACCTGAAGCTATTCTTGTCAGACGAATGATATCTCCTACTCTGTAATTTGCCATTTTAATTGTTCTCCACTAAATTCCCTGATTTTTTCTCTGAGACTGTCAAATTCCATTACATCTGCCACATGATATGCCATAATACATTCCTCAATACACTGTTTAAAATGGGGTGGACGCACTGTTTGTTCATCCCATTTCTCCTCTATCCGGTACAGACGTTCCAATGCCTTTGCTTTTTGAAAATGTAATTCTGCAAGCTCTGCAATTCCATTGCTCTCTGAAATCACACAGATCGCCCGGTCAAGGTAGCCGACCAATGCCACATCATCCTGCTTCTCCTGTTTCATACCGATCAATTTCCGTATAATCGGAAGTCCAAGCTGTTCCCTATCGGAATTGCTGCAATATCTTCCGATAAAATTCAACAGTTTTAACATTTCTTTTTCCGCCCGTTCTTCGTCCGTTTCAAAACAGGCAATCAGAAAAGCGGTCTTTATTTCGATCTCACTGTATAACTGTTCCTCTCTTACTTTTTCTTCCGGCTTGGTCAGATGAAGTGCCTCTTTTAACATTTCAATGGCTTTCTCCTTATCCACACCTGCATAAAGTTCTATCTGTGCTTTTCCGCAGAGATAAAATTGCCTGTGGAGAATTTCTTCTCCCGGCATAATATTTCGATACTGCTCTAACAACCGGTCGGCCTCTGTATAATTTTCCTTTTTTAGTTCCTGATTTATTTTTTCCCGCAATACCATTCTGTGGTAGTCCACTTCATTCAAAAGCAGCTCAAATTCCAAAACATGTTTTCCTATCCGCTCTACCAGAGTCTGGCTCGTCAAAGAATCTACTTCACGATACCCCTGTTCTATCCTGCTGTAGGTTGTGATACTGCAGATTCCATCACATAACTGTATCTGAGATAAATGATATTTTTCACGATAGTAAGTTAATAAAACACTGACTGTATTGATTTTCATTTAAATTCCTCTTATCTTATCGTTTAAACTACATTCATTATATCATCAATATGTTTTATTTTCTACTATTTTAGGAATAATGTATAAAAAAAACAGGACTACACGAGTCCTGCTTTTCTTAAACGTTTTCTGATTTCCGGTCCGATCAGAAGGCATATGATAATTTTAACAAGGTCTCCCGGTATAAAAGGGATCACTCCTGCTGCCAGTGCCGCCTGAAATGACATCCCAGCCTGCCATGCCAGCCACACGGTTCCAAACAGATAGCAAACTGCCGTTCCAAGTACCATTCCAATGAAGTGGAGGTATCTCTGATGCCATTTGTCAATAAATATGCCACAAATAAGTGCCATGGGGATAAATCCGATCAGATAGCCACCGGTTGGTCCTAACAGTTTCTGTGGTCCTGCCGTAAATGCCGCAAATACCGGAACTCCGACAAAACCGATCAATAAATATATCAAATAACTAAGTGTTCCTCTTCTGGTTCCTAATACATAGATTGCCAGATAAATTGCAAAATTTGTCAACGAGATTGGCACGGGACTGATCGGAAGCGGAATGGAAAGCGGCCCTAAGATACAGGTCACTGCTGCCATTAATCCTATCAGTGCAATACATTTTGTGTCTAATCTTGATTTTTTTGCGTTTTCATTCGTATCCATTTACTTCTCTCCTTTTCTGAAAGAAGTATACTCTGTTGCTTTCCTATTGTCAACCTTATTTTATTTTATAGTTTACAATATTATGGACGAATTTCGGAAATCTCTCCATGTTTTTCATAGTTTGTCTTTCTGGTAACCTGGTTTTTCTCATCGACAAACAGTACCGTAGGTTTCATCTGTTTTGCTTCCTCCGGGGTCACATCTGCATATGCCATGATAATGACTTTATCGCCGGTCGATACCATACGCGCTGCCGCTCCATTTAAGCAGATCACACCGCTTCCTGCCTCTCCTGCTATCGTGTAAGTTTCAAAACGGGAACCATTGTTTACATCTACAATCTGTACTTTTTCGTATTCCAAAATACCGGATTCTTCTAATAATTTCTGATCTACTGTAATACTTCCAACATAATCTAACGCTGCCTGCGTAACGGTTGCACGGTGTATCTTTGCTTTTAACATTGAAATTGTCATCTGTTTTCCTCCCAAAATCTATAAGGTGACCATGAAGTTGTCGATCAGTCTTGTTTTTCCGATATAGACTGCGATCGCTGTTAAGATATCATGTTCGATCGTTTCTACCTGCTGCATGGTTTCCAGATCAACAACTTTTACATAATCGATCTTTGCAAGTGGCTCTTTTTCGATCTCTGCGGTCATAGCTGCAACTACTTTTTTCGCATCGCGCTCGCCTTTTTCCACCATTTCTTTTCCAAGGAAAATAGAACGGCTTAATACCAATGCAGCTTTTCTCTCCTCTTCTGATAAATATGTATTTCTGGAACTTTTGGCAAGTCCATCCTCTTCTCTTATGATCGGACATCCATGGATTTCAAGTGGCATATTCAGATCTTTTACCATTCTTTTAATGATGGCAAGCTGCTGCGCATCTTTTTCTCCAAAGTAAGCGTGATCCGGTGTAACGATATTGAATAATTTATTTACAACTGTGCATACACCTCTGAAATGAACCGGACGGCTTAATCCACAAAGTTCCTTTGTCAACACATCCATATCCACATAAGTATAAAAATGTTCGCCATACATCTCTTCCGGTGTCGGGTGGAAGATCAGATCTACTCCGTGTTCCTCGCAAACTTTAGCATCGTGCTCTAAATCTCTCGGATAACTTTCTAAATCCTCATTCGGTCCAAACTGGATTGGGTTGACAAAAATGCTGACGACTACTTTGTCATTTTCTCCTGCTGCATCCATCAGACTTGCATGTCCCTCATGCAGATATCCCATAGTTGGTACGAATCCGATCGTATATCCCTCTTTTTTCCACTCTTTTACCTGTGCTCTTACTTCTTCTACTGTAGATACTATTTTCATTTTTATAATCTGCCTTTCTAATATAATTTTTCGATCACGCTGTCATCGATTTTAAAACAATGCTCCTCTGACGGGAAAGTTCCCTCTTTTGTCTCTTTGATATATGCGGCTACGCCTTCCTTCATTACTTCTCCGACATTTGCAAATACCTTGACAAATTTTGGTCTGAACTCTCCATACATTGCAAGTAGATCCTGATATACTAAAACCTGCCCATCACATCCGGCTCCCGCACCGATTCCTATGGTTGGGATTGTAAGTTCTTCGCTGATTCTTGCTGCCAGTTTTGCCGGTACGCACTCCATTACTACCATACATGCACCTGCTGCCTCTACTGCCTTGGCATCTTCGATCAGTTTTTGTGCCGCTTTGATATCTTTTCCCTGTACTTTAAATCCACCAAATGCATTGACGGATTGTGGGGTCAGTCCGATATGTGCTACAACCGGAATGGATGCCTTCACGATTGCTTCAATGTGAGGTGCAACCTCTACACCGCCTTCCAGTTTTACTGCATTGGCACGGCCTTCTTTCATCAGACGTCCTGCATTGACAACGGCATCATAAACCGACGTCTGATAGGACATAAATGGCATATCTGTTACTACAAACGCATCTTTTGCTCCTCTTGCAACGGCTACGGAATGATGAATCATATCCTCCATGGTAACGGAAAGGGTATCTTCATATCCAAGCATTACCATTCCTAAGGAATCTCCCACAAGTATGGTATTTACTCCTGCTTCGTCCATTATTTTTGCTGTTGTGTAATCGTATGCGGTTACCATTACGATCTTATCGTGGTCTTCTTTTTGTTTCTGCAACGTTAATACAGTGTTTTTCATCTTAATCTCCAATTCTGAATCTTATTTGTCGCGACTACTCCGTTACGAGTAATTGCTTTATTTCCCCATATTCCTGATCCGGATGTTTCTGCTCTGCCAGTTTTACAAGCTGCACGCCATTTTTCCGGTAAGCAGATGCAATTTCTATCGGCAGACACTCTAAATGTTTTCTCACTGTTTCTACATCGCCCCGTTCAATCGGTCCGGTAAGGGATGAGACACAGCCCTGTTTTTTGATATTTTCCAGATTGCCTCTCGCAAGCGTATACAATTCCGCTCTTGCCTCGTCTTCTGAAAATCCACATGATAAAAATAATTCCTGTGCCATGGAAAAAATGGCTGTCATGTGATTCGATGCCAGGGACGCTGCCGCGTGATATTTTGCCTTGTTTTCTGCCAAAATAACACAGGTACGATTTCCTGCTTCTTCAAAGATCTGTTGTATGGTGGAAATATGTGTTGCATCACCCTCGATGGTAAACAATGCGTTCTTTAGCTGTTCATAAGAACTTTCCCTGCTGCTGATCGCACATAAAGGGTGTATGGAATAGGCACTGCAATTTACTGCGGTGCTATCAGAAAAGATTTTTGAACTATGAAGACCACTACAATGAGCGATGATCTTACCAGAGGCGTATGGCTTTGCCTCTTCCCAGACTTTTGCAATACAATCGTCCGGTACGGTAAACATCAATATGTCGCAATCGCTTATTATATGCTGTAGTTTCTCATAATAGGTTGTGTTTGTAAATTCTGCCGCCCATCTGGCGGACTTCTCGGTCAGACTGTAGTAACCCGCTACATTTCTGCCACTTTCTTTTAAATATTTTCCCAGTGATACGCCGACTTTGCCGGCTCCTATAAAACCAATCTGCATAGATTACCTCCCTTCGGAAGCATCCTGCGACAGTCTCATTCCTCTTTGGATATAAGCAGTCTTTTCATCGTTTTATATTCTTTTTCTGATTAAAAATTCCGGTATGGCTTCCAGAGAATGCCACCCGGAATTTACTATAACACTTTACAAATGGTGGGGCAACTGTTTTATTATTTTCAAGATCAAATATCCACAGCATATCCCTGTCGTGTTTAATATCATATCATCTACATCAAAAATTCCCAGCATGCTAATAAACTGTATTGTCTCTATTATCAGGATATATAATATGCCTATGGAGATAGTTTTCCCGAATCTTGTTTGAAAGGCTAACGGAAACAATATTCCAAATGGGACAAAAATTATGATGTTTCCTATTATGTTTTCTACCGCCCATAATTCCCGCCCATGTTGTACCTGCTGTACGATCGTTTTTAACGGGATCAGATTAAAATTCCAAATTCCCATTTCACGATTCTCTTTAACAGAGCTGATCCGATCCATAATGGAATAAATTGATATCCCGCTTTTGAAAAGCAGTACTATAGTTAATACTATGACATAAATAATAAATATTCTTCTGATGGTTTTCATGATACCTCTTTTATTGCTATACTTTTACACATGACTCGTTCATTTATATATTTATGAAAACATATTATTTTATTTTTTTGATATAGTTCCATCAAATGAATATCTATTACCATTTGTAGGAACCTCAAAACATATATAATATTTTTTAGAAGAATTTAAACCTGAAATTGTGCCAGAACCACATTTACTCGAAATTGTTATTTGTTTACTTTTTACTTCCTTCTTTTTTGAATTATAAACTCTTACTGTTAATTTATTATTTGTTGCCCCTTTATAACTATCAATTAACTTCCAGTTAGATACGCTGATTTTTATGGAAGAGGCGCCTTTTAACCATTTACTTGTATACACACGATATCCCATGTCACTAACCTGATAATTATAATTTGATACTGATAAATCATGCGTATCCGCTTTCTTTGCGGGTGGATTCTTACCTTTTTTTATATTATTTATAACAGTTAATTCTGATGGTGGATTTGATGATAATACATTATTTTTTTCTCCTGCAAATACCGATACTCCCATTACCATACACAATACAAATGTTAAAATAAATGTTACTATTCTTTTTTTATACATAATTGTCTCCTTTTCACTTTGTATTCGTTGCAGCTTATTATTTTACATGTAACTAAATTATACCTGTCTATAAAATTATTACTATACCATAACTGGAAAATAGAAAAAATTTACTATTTCTCTATATCTATCTTTTTCATTGTCTTATTTTCAATCTGATAAATCTTATTACAGTATTTTAAATTTTCTTTTCGATGCGTGATCAGAAATACAATTTTATCATTTGTTCCCAATATTCCATCCAAAATTGTTTTTTCCGTCGTCTCATCCAATGAACTTGTTGGTTCATCTAATATTAATACCTCAGCATCTTCTGTATACATTCTTGCTAATGCAATTTTCTGCTTGTCCCCTCCGGATAGATTATTTCCATTTTCCAATATAGCAGGCTCAAATATATCTCTTTCTGTCGTAAATTTATCAAGAAATCTCAGTCTTTCATAAGTTTCTTTTGATAATTTTTTTCTTCCAAAATTAAGATTATCATAAAGAGAACCTGTAATAATCGGCACATTCTGAGAATAATTACATTCCCTTTATGTGCCTCCATTTGAATATCTTTTATTAACAATATTCCATCTGTTGTATAGAGTTTATCAATTGAAATTTCTATATCTTTGATATGATCTAAAGAAACTGTTCCCGTCTCTTCCTACTCTTCTTCAACTAATTTTAAAAATTCAAAATAAGTATAAACAATATTACCATAAATATAAATGGATTCATAGTTAATGAATACAATAAGATCAGTATTATTGTCAATCGAGTAGGAGGGGATTTATAAATCCCCGACCTCTCACACCACCGTGCGTACCGTTCGGTACACGGCGGTTCAATCAACTTAACAATTAACACGAGTTTTCCACTGTTTCCATATGCACATGCGCAGTCTATATCTGATATGTTTATCCATATCTCTACAGAGAGTTCTCATTTTGCTTATCTTGAAGTAATTTATCCAACCTCTAATGAGCTGATTAAGTTTCTCAACTTTGTAGTTGTTGCTAACTCCCCAGCTTCGGCAAGTGAGTTCTTTCATTCTCTTCTTAAACTTTGCTACTGATTTTGCATGTGGCTTTGCTTTAAACTGATGTGCCCTTGTGTCAAAGTAAAACCCGAATCCAAGGTATTTTATTCCGCTTGGTCTATCGACTTTGCTCTTTGTTATGTTGACCTTAAGCCCTAGTTTCTCTTCAATGTATCTTGTTATATTTCTCATAACTCTGTTGGCAGACATTTCACTTCCGACCATGCTGATACAGTCATCTGCATATCGTACAAAGTTAAGCCCACGCTTTTCCATTTCCTTATCAAGTTCATTCAGCATGATGTTTGCCAGCAATTGCGAAAGATTTCCACCTTGTGGTGTTCCCACGATGGATTCCTTGTATTCATCATCAATCATTATTCCACTGACAAGGTATTTTCTAACAATAGAAATAACATCTCCATCTTTGACAGTTCTACCTATGATAGTCATGAGCTTATCATGATTTACTGTGTCAAAGAACTTCTCCAAGTCAATGTCTACAATCCAGTCATTATCCTCATTCATCATGTCGAGTGCTGTTAGGATTGCTTGCTGTGCACATCTGTTAGGTCTGAATCCATAACTATGGTCATGGAACTGTTCCTCATAGATTGGTGTTAAAACCTGTGCAATGGCTTGTTGTATGAAGCTGTCTGTTACTGTTGGTACTCCTAGGTTTCTGACACCACCATCAGGCTTTGGTATCTCCACTCTTCGTACTGGCTGAGGTTTATATTTTCTCGTCCTCAACTGTTCCTTGATGATTTCGCCGTTCTTTGCAAGATGTTCTTTAAGTTCTGTGTACTTCATTCCGTCCACTCCCTCTGCACCTTTGTTTCGTACGACTTGCAGATATGCTCTATTGAGATTATCACTAGATAGTATCTGCTTCATTAGACTACTTGTGTCCATGCGTTCTTTCCGTCACGCTTGATTTGACCACCCTTTTCCCGATTGGTTACGGCAGATGTTGCCATTTCAGAGACTTCTTCACTACTATGGGCTCGGCTGACTTCTCACAGTTCGTTGTTACTAGGCTAATGGAACCTCTGTGAGACCTCCACGCTTAAGGTGCACGCTCTTTCTCTCCATATATCCGCCACATTTACTCTGCTGCTACAAACGTGATAGTTATTAGACTTCGTTGCTTTGAGCCAACTTATCTCTCTCTCTCGCAGCCTAGCCTTATATGTGATTTCTGTTCGTCGGACCGGTGGTTTGCTTACAGCTTCCTTCAGATTTCACCTCGCGCTGAACACCCTTGCTGTTCAGCTATACGCTTCCCACTATCTAGGCGTGTTCGGGACTTGCACCCGTTAGAGCGCGCCCATGGCGCGCAAACTCAAAAAACAGGAGCCATTATTCTGACTCCTGTCTCTTAAAATTCATTTATTCTTCTTCGGATGCGTCTGCTTCTGCTCTTTCTAAGAGTTCTTTCATAAGTTCGTCATCTGTTTCAGTATTCTGTCCACTTGCCTTTTTTGCATTCTCTGCTGCAAGTGCCGCACTTTCTGCTTCTTCCTCTTCACTTAACAGTTCTGAGGTATCGGTATTTTCCATAAGGCTCTTGTCCTCACGTACTTTTGCGATACTTGCAACTGTAACATTTTCATCCAGATTGATCAGTTTAACACCGGATGTGATACGTCCGAGAAGTGCTGTGTCACTTACCTTGATCCGGATAATAATTCCTTCAGTTGTAATAAGCATCAGTTCGTTCTCTTTATTGACTGCTTTCACACCAATGATATTTCCGGTTTTCTCGGTAATCTTGTAGCATTTTACACCTTTACCGCCACGGTTCTGCGTTGTAAATTCGGAGATCAACGTACATTTTCCAAGACCTTTTTCGGAAACGATCATCAGAGCCTCGCCCTGTGATTCCATCTGCATACCAATGACTTCATCCCCATCGGTCAGGTTCATACCGATCACACCCATGGAGGTTCTTCCTGTTTTTCTGACATCCGTCTCTTTAAAACGGATACACTGTCCATATTTGGTTACCAGGAAGATGTCCTGCTCATTGTCGGTCTTCTTCACTTCGATCAGCTCGTCATCTTCTCTCAGATTAATGGCTGCAAGTCCTGTCTTTCTTACATTTGCATAATCAGTGATTGGTGTCTTTTTGACGATTCCTTTCTTGGTTGCCATAAAAAGGAAATGTCCCTCCGTGTACTCTCTGATTGGAATGACTGCTGTAATTTTTTCTCCCGGCTGCAGCTGCAACAGGTTTACGATTGCAGTTCCCCTGGCTGTTCTGCTGGCTTCCGGTATCTCGTATGCCTTTAATCGATAAACACGACCTGTATTGGTAAAGAACATCATATAATGATGTGATGTCGTCATCAGAAGTTCTTCGATGTAGTCGTCCTCAATGGTCTCCATTCCCTTGATTCCTTTTCCACCACGATTCTGAGCGCGGAAATTATCAAGGCTCATTCGTTTAATATATCCTAGCTTTGTCATTGTAATGACGGTATTGGTTACCGGGATCAGATCTTCCATGGAAATATCATACTCATCAAAACCGATCGAAGTTCTACGTTCATCCCCGTATTTGTCTGCAATGAGAAGGATCTCCTGACGGATGACTCCAAGCAGTTTTTTATGATCTGCCAGAATTGCTTTTAATTCTGCAATGCGATCCATCAGTTCTGCATACTCTGCCTCTAACTTTTCGCGTTCCAGACCGGTCAGCGCACGCAGACGCATATCTACGATTGCCTGTGCCTGTGCATCACTTAATGCAAAACGCTCCATCAAACGTGTTTTTGCTTCTGCCGTATTCTGGCTGCTGCGGATGATACTGATCACTTCGTCAATATGGTCGAGTGCGATCAGTAATCCCTTTAAGATATGTGCACGCTCCTCTGCTTTGTTCAGATCATATTTTGTTCTTCTTGTAACTACGTCCTCCTGGTGAATGAGGTAGTAGTTCAACATTTCCTGTAAATTCAGGACTTTTGGCTGGTTATTTACCAGTGCTAACATGATAACACCAAAGGTATCCTGCAGCTGTGTATGTTTGAATAACAGATTTAATACTACATTTGGATTTACATCTCTTCTTAATTCGATACAGATCCTCATTCCCTGACGATCGGATTCATCTCGTAAATCTGTGATTCCATCGATCTTCTTATCACGGACAAGTTCTGCGATCTTCTCGATCAGTCTTGCTTTGTTGACCATGTAAGGAAGTTCCGTTACAACAATACGGTTTTTTCCGTTCTGCATCGGCTCAATATCTGTCACTGCACGAACACGCACTTTTCCACGTCCGGTGCGGTATGCCTGACTGATGCCGGCTGTTCCGAGGATCATACCTCCGGTTGGGAAGTCTGGTCCTTTTACGATGGATAATAATTCTTCGATATCGGTCTCCCGGTCTTCATTGACCTGATTGTCAATGATCCTTACTACCGCATTGATCACCTCACGAAGATTGTGTGGCGGAATATTGGTTGCCATACCAACGGCAATACCAGTCGTACCATTTACCAGAAGGTTTGGATAACGGGACGGCAGTACTGTAGGCTCCTTCTCTGTCTCATCAAAGTTTGGAACAAAATCTACGGTATCTTTATTGATATCTGCAAGCATTTCCATGGATATTTTGGAAAGACGTGCTTCGGTGTATCGCATTGCAGCCGCGCCGTCTCCATCCACGGAACCAAAGTTTCCATGTCCATCTACCAATGGATATCTGGTTGACCACTCCTGTGCCATATTAACTAATGCACCATAGATGGAACTGTCTCCGTGTGGATGGTACTTACCCATGGTATCACCGACGATACGCGCACATTTACGATGTGGCTTATCCGGTCCATTATTTAATTCTATCATGGAATAAAGCACTCGACGCTGTACTGGCTTTAGACCATCTCTGACATCCGGCAATGCACGCTGTGCAATAACACTCATGGCGTAGTCGATATAGGATGTCTCCATCGTCTTTTTCAAATCAACGTCATGTATCTGATCAAAAATTTTGTCATCCATTTGATTGTTCTCCCATTTCTTCTATTGCTGCAAATCCCTTAGATATCCAGATTCTGGACATATTTTGCATTTTCTTCGATAAATTCACGTCTCGGTTCTACCTTATCTCCCATCAGGGTCGTGAACGTAACGTCAATTTCAGAAGAATTTTCCTCATCTATCATGACACGTTTCAAAATACGTTTTTCCGGATCCATGGTGGTCTCCCAGAGCTGCTCGGCATCCATCTCACCTAATCCTTTGTAACGCTGGATCTTGTTATTGCCATCACGCCCAATCTCCGTCAGTATCTGGTTTAACTCATCATCACTGTAAGCGTACCATACCCCTTTGTTTTTCTCGATCTTGTAAAGAGGTGGCTGTGCCAGATATACATGTCCTTCCTTGATCAGGTCCGGCATAAACCGGTATAAGAAGGTCAGCATCAGCGTACTGATATGTGCGCCGTCGACATCGGCATCCGTCATAATAATGATTTTATTATAACGCAGTTTGGAAATATCAAAATCTTCATGGATACCGGTACCAAATGCAGTGATCATTGCCTTGATCTCGGCATTTCCATAAATCTTGTCCAGACGCGCCTTTTCTACGTTTAAGATTTTTCCTCGTAGTGGCAGGATTGCCTGTGTAGCACGGCTTCTTGCTGTCTTCGCGGAACCACCTGCGGAATCTCCCTCTACGATAAAGATCTCACAGTTTTTCGGATCCTTATCGGAACAGTCGGCAAGTTTTCCAGGAAGTGACATGCCTTCCAGTGCTGTTTTTCTACGGGTCAGATCACGCGCTTTTCTTGCTGCTTCTCTTGCTCTCTGCGCTAAAAGTGACTTCTCACAGATAGATTTTGCAACATTTGGATTCTGCTCTAAGAAATAGGTGAGCTGCTCACTGACAACCGAATCAACGGCTCCACGTGCTTCGCTGTTTCCTAATTTCTGCTTGGTCTGTCCCTCAAACTGAGGCTCTTCAATCTTGATACTGATGATGGCAGTCATACCTTCTCTGATATCATCACCTGTCAGAGCCGGTTCAGAATCTTTTAAAATCTTATTTGCTCTCGCATAAGTATTAAATGTCTTTGTCAGGGCATTTCGAAATCCTGCCAGATGTGTACCACCTTCTGGTGTTATGATGTTATTGACAAAACTATAAGTTGCATCATTGTAGGAATCATTGTGCTGCATGGCAACTTCAACATAAACACCATCTCTGGTTCCTTCACAGTAAATGACATCCGGATAAAGTGCTTCCTTGCTGCGGTTTAAGTAAGTGACGAACTCCTTGATACCGCCGGCATAATGAAATTCATGATTGTGATGTGAATCCTCTCTGGTATCGGTTAAGGTAATACGAAGACCTTTTGTCAGAAATGCAGTTTCTCTCAAACGCTGCTTTAAGGTATCGTAATCATAAACCGTCTCCTCGAAAATATCCGGGTCTGGATGGAAGGTAACCTTGGTACCGTGTTTCTCTGGATCGCAGGTTCCAATGACTTTTACCTCGTCTAATGGCTTTCCGATCTTATAACTCTGGGAATATACCTGTCCCTCTTTGTATACTTCAACGGTCAGTTTTGTTGACAGTGCATTTACAACGGATGCACCTACTCCATGAAGTCCACCGGATACTTTATAGCCTCCGCCACCAAATTTACCTCCGGCATGAAGTACCGTATATACAACTTCAAGTGCTGATTTTCCAGCTTTGTGGTTCATTCCGACCGGGATTCCACGTCCGTCATCTTCAACTGTAATTGAATTGTCCTCATTGATCGTAACCTCAATGTTCTTGCAGTATCCTGCCAATGCCTCATCCACTGCATTATCAACGATCTCATATACCAGATGATGAAGTCCTCTTGCAGATGTACTTCCAATATACATACCAGGTCTTTTGCGGACTGCTTCAAGTCCCTCTAAAATCTGTATCTGGTCTGCACCATATTCATTTGAAGTTGTGTTATTTTCTGTAGCCATATATTCCTCCAATCCGAAGCATCGAAATGCCCGTCCTTAGCTAATTTTTTTCAAAAACCTGTCCATCTATCACTTCAAAAACTCTGTTTATCTGAAATCGGTTCCGAACAAATTCATCCAAACCGGTACAGGTAATCATGGTCTGTGTATCATAAATATTATTCAACAGAAAATTCTGTCTGTCGCTGTCCAACTCGGAAAGCACATCATCCAAAAGCAGCACCGGCGTATCATGGATGGAACGCTTTACCAGTTCAATTTCCGACAACTTTAATGACAATGCCGAAGTCCTCTGCTGTCCCTGTGAACCAAATTTCCGTATATCTACATCACGGATGGAAAATAAAAGATCATCGCGATGTGGTCCTACAGAAGTCTGACACAATTTTCTATCCCTTGCGGCTACCCTCTCCAGTTCTGCCTCAAAATTCTGCTCGGTAGCACTCGGCTCATAGGTTAAGGTGAGTTCTTCTTTTTCACCGGAAATCCGGTAATGTATCTCATGTACGATTTCACCCAGTTCTTCTACAAACCGCTGTCGTCTGCGAATGATTTTTTTGCCGGTCTCTAAAAGCTGCAGATTCCAGACTGGAAGTGTCTCTTCTAAATCCGGCCGATATACCATATCTTTGAGTAATTTATTTCTCTGATTTAAGATTTTATTGTAATTGGTTAAATCTGATAAATAGATCTTATCCAGCTGACATAATTCTGAATCAAGAAATCTGCGTCGTTCCGTCGGACCATTTTTTATGATATTTAAGTCTTCTGGAGAAAAAAAGACAATATTTAATATTCCAAACAGCTCACTTGCCTTTTTGATCGGCACTTTGTTGATGGCGATCCCCTTGGAGCGGTTCTGTTTCAAGTGCATGTCGATCTGATATTCTTTCTCCTGTTTGATCACAGTCGTACGAATATGTGCTTCCTGCTCTCCGAAACGTACCATCTCTTTATCCTTGCTGCCCTTGTGTGATTTTGTCGTACCACTCAGATAGGCAGCCTCTAAAATATTGGTTTTTCCCTGTGCATTTTTCCCATACAAAATATTGGTTCCCGAATCAAACGTCAGATCTAACGACTCATAATTGCGGAAATTTTTTAATTCAATCGATTTTATGATCATTTGATGACTTTTACGGTTTCGCCATTGTAGGAAAAAGTATCTCCATCATGTAACTTTTTTCCGCGCTGGTATTCCACTTCTCCATTCACTTTCACTTGTCCATCTAGTATCAGCATTTTGGCATCTACACCAGAACTGACAAGCCCGGCTTTTTTCATAGCCTGACCTAATTTGATAAATTCATCTGTTTCACGGATATTGATCTCTGTCATAAAATACCCATACCTTTCTTATCGCCTGCAAAAATCCGTATCTTATACGGTTGCAGCATTAAAATTAACCGGAAGGATCAGGTAGATAAACTTGCCTTCTTCGTCTTTGATAAAGCACGGTGCTTTTGGATTCACCATGTAAAGTGTCACTTCTTCCTCATCGATGACACGAAGTGCATCAATAAAGAATTTCGGATTGAATCCGATCAGGATATCCTTTCCTTCTTTTGCAATATCGATATCTTCATTCATGGAACCAATAAAGGAATTGATCTTTAATTCCATCGTAGAATCGGTAATATTCATAATGATCGGCTTTTTGTCTCCTTCTTTTACGAGAAGTGTCGCACGGTCAATACAGTCTAATAATTCACGTTTGTTGATTTTTACTTTTGTCTCATAATCAGAAGATAACATCTGGTCGATCTTGAAGTATTCTCCTTCGATCAAACGGGAAACAACTGTGGTACTGTCAAATTCAAATACGATATGGTTGTCTGTCAGGTAGATCGTAACTTCTTCCTCGGAACCTCCAGGTAAGATCTTGCTGACTTCCTGTAATGTTTTACCAGGAACTACAACCTTTTTCGCTTCATAGCTGTTCTTTAATTCGATATTGCGGATAGAAATACGATGTCCGTCGAGAGAAACTACTTTTAAGTTGTTCTCCTGGATCTCGAATAACTCACCGGTCATTAATTTGTTTGTATCATTGTCAGCGATCGAGAAGATCGTCTGGCGAATCACTTCTTTTAAGGTGAACTGGGACATGGTAATGGATTCGTTTCTTTCAATAAATGGAATATAAGAGAAATCGTCTCCTGATTTACCTACGATATTAAATTTGGCCTTTTCACAAGTAATGGTTGTTTTAAAGGTTTCATCTGTTTCAATTACGACATCACTATCCGGTAATTTACGAACGATTTCAGAAAAGATTTTTGCATCTAAAGCAATAATACCTCTTTCTACGATCTCACCTTCAATTTTAGTTTCAATTCCTAACTCCATATCATTTGCAGTTAACTTGATATCATTGGTAGATGCGTCGATCAAGATACATTCTAAGATTGCCATGGTTGTTCTGGTTGGAACTGCTTTTGATACAATATTAACACCATGTAATAGATTAGCTTTGGAACAGATAAGTTTCATGTTGTGTGTTACTCCTTCCTGATGATAACGTTTCGACGTACCACGACGTGTGGATAAAAACATAAATTGAAATCCGACGTAGTCGTCTTAGTGTATGTGAATATGTGAATAAGCTCATAAACCCTTAAGCCTCAAGGGCTTCGAAAAAAATTTAAGCTGTATAACCATGTGAAAAACCTGGGGAAGCCATCTTGAAACACTGTGCATGTAGAAAAATGTATGAAATTGTAGTCAACAGCGTTTCAACAGAAAAAATGAACTTGTCCCACAGAAAAAGTCCACATTTCTACGAGTTATCCACAAAAAATTGTTGAAAACTAAGAAAAATATGGATAACTTTAGTTCGGATTGATCTTTTTCTTGATTGTTTCGATCAAATTGCGGGTTGTTTCGTTGGTTTCGAGCTCTTTTGATATCTTGTTGATCCCGTGGATGATGGTGGAATGGTCTCTTCCTCCAAGTAAAGTACCGATCGAGTCGAGCGGAATGTCCGTCATATTTTTACAGAGGTACATTGCGATCTGTCTCGGTCTTGCGATTTCATTACTCCGGTTTTTGGAGATCATCTGATCCAATGAAATCTGGAAATGTTCAGAAACAACTTCGATGATAAGCTGAGGCGTAATGGCTCTTGGCTTGTCCGGTGTAATGATATTCTGAAGTTCTTTGACTGCAATCTCCATCGTAATGTCTGTTTTTTCCAGATTGGAATAAGCGAGTAATTTATTCAGTGCGCCTTCGAGCTCACGAATATTGGATTTGATGTTGGTTGCAATGTAATTTAAAATCTCATCGCTTAACTTCATCTCATCTGCTTCGACTTTGCGGCGCAGGATCGCCATTCGGGTTTCATAGTCCGGCGTACCGATGTCAGCCATAAGACCCCATTCGAATCTGGAACGGATACGATCTTCTAAGGTTTCCATATCTTTTGGCGGTTTATCAGATGTTAAAATGATCTGTTTACCGGCAGAGTGGAGTGCGTTAAACGTATGGAAAAATTCTTCCTGTGTACTTTCTTTTCCTATAATAAACTGAACATCATCGATCATAAGGACATCGATCGTACGATATTTCTCACGGAATTTGTTCATCGCGGACGCATTACCGCTACGGATCGACTCGATAACTTCGTTGGTAAATTCCTCGGAAGTAACGTAAAGCACTTTGGCATCCGGATTTCGTTCCAAGATAAAGTGACCGATGGAGTGCATTAAGTGCGTTTTTCCAAGTCCAGGTCCTCCATAGATATAAAGAGGGTTGTACGCTTCGCCCGGAGATTCCGCAACAGCAAGAGACGCCGACTGTGCAAAACGGTTATTGCTGCCGACGACGAAAGTATCAAAGGTATAGTTTGGATTAAGGTTTGATTTATTTGCCCGCTCGGAAAGTGCCGGCTTTTTTCCTGTCCCGTTATTTGGACGAATATTTTTCGTCTGTTCCGGGAGAATAAACTGGATCTCGTACTCGATACCAACGATCTCAGCGATGGCAACTTTAAGCGGAAGATAATACTTCTTAGAGATGTAACTTAAAGTCATTTGCTCGGACGGTACTAAAATGTATAACGTATTCCCGTCAACACCATAAACCTCAAGTGGACGAATCCAGGTGTCGAAGGAAATGTCACTGATATCATGTTCTGTTTTAATGGTGTGGAGTATCTCTTCCCATTTTTCTAAAATCGTGTCCATTTTAACGCTCCTAAAATATAGAATCCTACTTATTATCTATCCTACACTATTTTTTTTCTTTTATCAATGATAAATTTGTTATAGGTGGAGGGGATAGGCGCATAAACAAAAAATCGCTTTACGGGCAAAATACGCAGTGTGAATAAGTAAAAATAAGTTATAGACCGGAAAATAAAAGGCGTTACACCGATTATTCACATCTTATCCGTGGATTATCAAGAAAATATCCACAAGTTATCCACAAATTGGGGATAACTTTTTAAAACCCCGAAAAATCAGCATTTTCTGACAGCCTGATTTTAACATTTTAAGGAAACTGTATGTGGAAAACAAAATAACTAGATATAGTTGGTATGAGTTTCTTCCTTATATATATTGTGGTCAACATTTTCCACAAAACTGGAAATGTTGAAATGTAGATAACGAAAATGCCTGAAAAAGCCTTAGAAAAGCATTTTGGGGGTTGACTTCATTACTTTTTTTGTTATAATGAGAATGATGTTTTTTAACCGAAAGAGTATACGCCGCAAGGCGTTTCTTATCACATCACATTGATGATGGAAGATTTGCAGAGGAGGTGGATATCACATGAAGATGACATTTCAGCCGAAAAAGAGACAGAGAGCGAAAGTTCATGGTTTCAGAAGCAGAATGAGCACAGCAGGCGGAAGAAAAGTATTGGCTGCGAGAAGATTAAAAGGTAGAAAGAAATTATCAGCTTAGGCCACATTTTTGTGGTCTTTTCTTCTATCAGAGGAATAAATCAATTATGAAATTCTCAGAATCGTTGAAGAAAAACAGAGATTTTAAAACGGTATACAACCAGGGCAGGTCATACGCCAATCGCTATCTGGTTATGTATGTCATGGAAAATCATACAGACAGAAATCGTATCGGAATATCCGTAAGTAAAAAAGTTGGAAACAGTGTTATAAGACATCACCTTACCCGGTTAATCAGGGAAAGTTACAGACTACATGAGGACATGTTTAATAGTGGTTTAGACATTGTAGTCATCGCAAGAACGACAGCGCGTGATATCACATACCATGAGACGGAGAGTGCGCTGCTTCATCTTGGAGGTCTTCACAAGGTAATAAATCAGCAAAAAGAAAAGAAGATGGAATCGTGTTAAAAAAATTATTGATTGCCTTGATAAAATTCTATAGAAAGTATTTATCTCCGATGAAAACAACAAAGTGTCCATATTGTCCGACCTGTTCTCTTTATGGTCTTGAGGCAGTGGAAAAATATGGTGCGATCAAGGGCGGGGCTTTAGCTTTTTGGAGAATCTTAAGATGTAATCCCTTTTCTAAAGGAGGCTATGATCCGGTTCCATAGTGGAGGTATTGACTCGTGTCAGATATGTTATTAACAGCATATAATGGTGCAATTCTAGGACCGATTGCAAAATTATTGGGATGGGTAATGAATGGAATCTACCATTTGATGGCAATGATCGGGCTTGAAAATGTAGGTTTATCTATCATTATCTTTACATTAGTTGTTTATGCGTGCTTATTTCCTTTAACCTATAAACAACAGAAATTTTCAAAATTATCGCAGAAGATGCAGCCTGAATTACAGGCTATTCAGAAAAAATATAATGGAAAGAAAGACCAGGCTTCCATGATGGCAATGCAGGAGGAAACGCAGGCCGTTTATCAGAAGTATGGTGTTTCCATGATGGGAAGCTGCGTGCAGCTTTTGATACAGATGCCGTTATTACTCGCACTGTATCGTGTATTTATGAATGTGCCGGCTTATGTTTCATCAGTAAAAGACAATTTTACAGATCTGGTAAACGGAATCATGGCAACAGGCGGATATCAGGATAAGATGACACAGCTTGTTACAGACTTAAATATCTTAACCACGCCAAAAGCAGACTTTACCGTAACAGATACGACAGCACTGGCAAATTCAACTGTTGATGTTCTTTATAAGATGAACTCTTCCGGATGGGATAAGTTACATGAACTGTTTCCGGATTTAGGTTCTGTCATTGATTCTACATCACAGGCAGTAAACCATGTAAATACATTTATTGTGTACAATATTTCAGACAGCCCATGGCAGTTGATCACCAGTAATTTTTCAACACATCATTATCTGATGGTATTTGCAGCGGTGTTGATTCCGGTTATTTCTTATCTGACACAGGTATTAAATATCAAGATGATGCCACAGGCAGCAAGTACCGGAGCTGGTGGAGACAATGCAGATGCAATGGCAGCACAGATGAAAATGATGAACCAGATGATGCCATTATTTTCACTGTTCATGTGTTTTACAGTACCGGTAGGTCTTGGTATTTACTGGATCGCAGGTGCGGTTGTCAGAAGTATTCAGCAGTTCTTCTTAAATAAGCATTTTGAAAAACTGGATCTGGATGATATTATCCGCAAAAACCAGGAAAAAGCAAAGAAAAAGCGTGAGAAAATGGGAATTACAGAGAACCAGATTTCAAATGCAGCAAGAATGAGTACGAAACATATTAATGAAAATGCTGGAAAGACCGTTTCTTCCGCAGAGAAAGAACTTCAGCTTGAAAAAGCAAATGCAGCAAAAGCACATGCAAAAGAGGGAAGCATGGCTGCAAAGGCAAATATGGTTCGTGATTTTAATGAAAGAAACAGCAGAAAATAAAATAAATGAAAGGGGTTATAGTTTATGGAGTTTATCGAGATTTCAGCAAAAACTGTGGATGATGCGATCACAGAAGCTCTGGTTAAATTGGGGACAACAAGTGACAGGATCGAGTATGAAGTAATAGAAAAAGGCAGTGCCGGATTTATCGGGATCGGCAGAAGAGATGCCGTGATCAAAGCACGTAAAAAGTATTCGATCGAAGATGACACAAGAGAGTTTTTAAACAAAGTGTTTGCAGCAATGGATTTACAGGTTGAGATCATCATCGACAGACCGGAAGATGGAAATGTGGTAAATGTAGAGTTAAAGGGAGATGATATGGGAGTCCTGATCGGAAAAAGAGGACAGACCTTAGACTCCTTACAGTATCTGACCAACCTTGCCGTCAACAAACACGCAGAGAATTTCGTAAAGGTTAAGATCGATACAGAAGATTACCGCAAGAGAAGAAGAGAGACTTTGGAAAATCTTGCCAGAAACATTGCATATAAGGTAAAGAGAACAAAGCATCCGGTATCTTTAGAGCCAATGAATCCTTTCGAGAGAAGAGTAATCCATTCTACTTTGCAGAATGACAAATTCGTAACAACACACAGTGAGGGTGAAGAGCCATACAGACATGTGGTAGTTACATTAAAGAGATAAGAAATGATGGGTATCCAATTGGGTACCCATTTTTGCAATATAGTAAGTAAATGAAATGAGGAAAAAAATGAGAACAGATACGATAGCTGCGATAGCAACTGCAATGTCAAGTTCAGGAATAGGAATTATCCGAATCAGTGGTGAAGATGCAGTCACGATCACAGAGAAGATCTTCCGCATGAAAAACGGAAAAAAATTGTCGGAGATGCCAACGCACACCATTCATTATGGACATATCTGTGACGGAGAAGAAGTGATCGATGAAGTTATGGTTCTTCTGATGCGCGGACCAAAAAGTTATACGAGAGAGGATACGGTCGAGATTGACTGTCATGGTGGTGTCTATGTCATGCGACGGGTTTTAGAAACCGCGATCCGGTATGGTGCAAGACCGGCAGAACCGGGAGAGTTTACCAAGAGAGCATTTTTAAATGGACGTATTGATCTCTCTCAGGCAGAATCTGTCATTGATGTGATTCATGCGAAAAATGAATTTGCATTAAAGAGTTCCATGAAGCAGTTATCCGGTTCTGTATCAAATGCGATAAAAGAGATCCGGGGAACCGTTTTACATGAGATTGCTTTTATCGAATCTGCATTGGATGATCCGGAACATATCAGTCTGGATGGATATCCAGAGCAGTTACAGGGGATTGTAGAAGAAGTATCGGGAAAGATAGAGAAACTTCTTTCCACCAGTGACAATGGAAAAATCTTAAAAGAGGGGATTTCCACCGTCATTGTTGGAAAACCGAATGCTGGAAAATCGTCATTACTTAACACGTTACTTGGTGAGGAGCGGGCAATTGTTACAGATATTGCCGGAACAACAAGGGATGTGTTGGAAGAGCAGATCAATCTGAATGGGATCATATTAAATATCATCGATACGGCAGGAATCCGTGACACAGAAGATGTCGTAGAAAAGATCGGTGTGGATAAAGCAAAAAAATATGTGAAAGATGCTGACCTGATCATTTATGTTGTGGATAGTTCAACAGCACTCGATGAAAATGATTTTGAAATTATGGAATTGTTGAGAGATAAGACGGCAGTTGTTCTGATGAATAAATCTGATCTGCAGCCGGTCACAACTGCAGAAGAGGTAAAATCACATCTGGATAAAACCGTGATCTCCATTTCAGCAAAAGAGCAGGTGGGAATTGATACCTTAGAAGAAACCATCAAGGAATTATTCTTCCATGGTGAAGTTACCTTTAATGATGAAGTTTATATTACAAATATTCGTCACAAAACAGCTTTACAGGAAGCTTTGAATAGTTTACATTTAGTAGTGCAGAGTATCAGGGATGGGATGCCGGAGGATTTTTATTCCATTGATCTGATGAATGCGTATGAAGAACTGGGAAGTATCGTCGGGGAAGCCGTAGAGGATGACCTGGTGAATGAGATATTTAGTAAATTTTGTATGGGCAAATAATTGGCATCATAGGATGCCAATTATTGAAAGAATGCAAAACCAGCATTCTTCCGGTGTATTTTGATAATTACGATAATAGAAAGAGGGATATAAAATGCCTGCGATTGAAGAAAATTATGATGTGGTAATTGTCGGTGCGGGACATGCAGGCTGCGAGGCAGCACTGGCATGCGCGAGACTTGGATTGGAAACCATCATTTTTACGGTAAGTGTGGACAGCATTGCATTGATGCCATGTAATCCGAATATTGGTGGAAGTTCCAAAGGACATCTGGTCCGGGAAATCGATGCGCTTGGCGGACAGATGGGGATCAATATTGATAAGACTTTTATCCAGTCAAAAATGTTAAACAAGTCCAAGGGACCTGCAGTTCACTCGCTGCGTGCACAGGCGGATAAAGCAAACTATAGCATGGAGATGCGAAAAACACTGCAAAATACAGAGCATTTAACAATACGTCAGGCAGAAGTAGCAGAGATTTTGACAGAAGAGGTTGATTCGGTACAAAAGATAACCGGGGTAAAGACCGTTTCCGGTGGAACTTATCATGCGAAAGCAGTCGTTCTTTGTACGGGAACTTATCTGCGCGCGCGTTGTCTGACCGGAGAGATGATCACTTATACCGGTCCAAACGGACTGATGGCAGCAAATCATCTGACTGATTCTCTGGTTGCACATGGAGTAGAAATGTTCCGCTTCAAGACTGGAACACCTGCAAGAGTAGACAAAAATTCGTTGGATTTTTCAAAAATGCAGGAACAAAAGGGAGATGAACGTGTGGTGCCATTTTCCTTTACAACAAACCCGGAAGATGTGCAGATCGATCAGGTTTCCTGCTGGCTGACCTATACGAATCCAAAAACACATGAGATTATCCGGAACAACTTAGACCGTTCCCCAATCTATGCAGGTATCATAGAGGGAACCGGACCACGTTATTGCCCATCCATTGAGGATAAAGTGGTAAAATTTGCAGATAAAGACAGACATCAGATTTTTATTGAACCGGAAGGCCTCAATACAAATGAGATGTATGTGGGAGGAATGTCATCTTCTCTCCCAGAGGATGTGCAGCATGAAATGTATCGCACACTTCCGGGAATGGAACATGTGAAGATCGTGCGGAATGCCTATGCAATTGAGTATGATTGTATCAACCCGAACCAGTTATATGCAACATTGGAATTTAAAAAGATTAAAGGTCTGTTTTCCGGTGGGCAGTTCAATGGAAGCAGCGGATATGAAGAGGCGGCATGCCAGGGACTGATCGCAGGTATCAATGCGGCAATGAGTGTTTTAGGAAGAGAGCCTCTGGTGCTCGACCGTTCTGAAGCTTACATCGGAGTATTGATCGATGATCTGGTAACCAAAGAAAACCATGAACCATATCGTATGATGACATCCAGGGCAGAATATCGTCTGTTGCTGCGCCAGGATAATGCGGATCTCCGTCTGACAAAAAAAGGATATGAGATCGGACTGATTTCGAAGGAACGTTATGACTGGGTATGTAAAAAAGAAGAGCTGATCGCAGCTGAGATCGAACGTGTTGCCAAAGTAAAGATCGGTGCAAACAAAGAGGTACAGGCGTTACTTGAAAGTTACGGCAGTATCCCATTAAATACCGGAACTTCACTGACCGAACTGATCCGCAGACCGGAACTTGATTATGATAAATTAGCACCGATCGATCAAGAACGCCCGGAGTTGCCGGCAGAGGTGACCGAGCAGGTAAACATTAATATCAAATATGAGGGCTACATCACAAGACAGATCAAACAGGTGGATCATTTTAAGAAGTTAGAGAAGAAGAAGATTCCAGAGAACTTTAATTATGATGAAGTTCCAAGTCTTCGTATCGAGGCCCGCCAGAAGTTAAAATTATATCAGCCGATCTCGATCGGACAGGCATCGCGAATATCAGGCGTATCTCCGGCAGATATTTCCGTGCTGCTTGTATACATGGAACAAATGAAATATCAGGGAAAGTGAAAAGAAGCGTATGGAATATAATCTGGATCAATTTAAAAAAGGGTTGTCGGATCTGAACATCGATCTGACCGAAAAACAGATCGAACAGTTTCTGAAATATTATGAGATATTGGTTGAGACCAATAAAGTCATGAATCTGACCGCGATTACAGAGTTTGATGAAGTGATCGAAAAACATTTCTTAGACAGCCTGTCACTGGTTCGAGTATTTGACTTAAACAGAAATGTAAAAATATTGGATCTGGGTACCGGGGCAGGATTTCCGGGCATCCCACTTAAGATTGCGTTTCCAGAGATTGATATTGTGCTGGCGGATTCCTTAAACAAGAGGGTAAAGTTCTTAAATGAAGTGGTGGAGGCCTTACAGTTAAAGCAGGTCGAGACGGTTCATGGAAGAGCAGAAGAGTTAGCGAAAAATAAGAAATATCGTGAACAATTTGACCTTTGCACATCTCGTGCCGTGGCAAATTTATCCTCTTTAAGTGAATACTGTATTCCTTTTGTGAAAGAGGGAGGCAAATTTATTTCTTATAAATCAGGAGAGATTGAGGAAGAAGTCGATCAGGCAAAACGTGCGATCCATGTGTTGGGAGGCAAATTAGATCGGGTTTATAAATTTGATCTGCATGAACAGAAGAGATCCTTTGTCATCATTGAAAAGGTAAAGAAAACACCAGCTGTTTATCCAAGAAAAGCCGGAACACCGACAAAAGAACCATTGTAAAAAGATAAAAGAAATCCGCTGTTAGTTTCTAACAGCGGATTTTTTATGCCTATTTTACTGTTTTTGCAATAACATCGTGACAATTTCAAATAACCGATCCGGAGCCTCAAGCTGTGGAAGCAGTTTTGTATTTGAAATATAAGCAGTTTCAATAGATGAGTTCTGTTTCGCATAAGTGGTAGCGATAGAAACTGCATGGGAAGATGCGCGGCTTTCTATGATGTAAAGTGGAATCTGGATCCGTTTTAATGCGTGGAAGATACTGTTATCAATGTATTTTCCCTCAATGCTTGCCATCAGATATTTGCCATGGCTATGATCCATATGCGCTGCCTCATAATAAGCATCCAGCATTTTGGAAGAGATAAGCTGTGGTTTCGCAAAGAAATCCTGACGGAAAGTGAGTCCGATGCTCTTCTCATGTGTTTTTAAATTGTAAAGGAACGTTCCTAAAACAGGGGTTTCCAGTAAAGTCTTTCTCCAGGTAGAATGTGAAGTTGGCATTTTACTGAAGCTGTCCGGCATCGGTGGATTGATTGCAATGATTTTGGTAAACAGATTGTCGTGCATATTATTTGCAAGGATAACAGAAGAAATAGAGTTTCCTGTTGCAATCACATCTGTTTTTCCGCCGATGATCTCCTTTACAAAATCGGTAAGTAACTGAACATAGAGATAATTGGTGTAGGTTAGATAGGGTTTATCAGATCGACCACAACCAAGTAAATCTAAAGTATATACGGTATGATGTTTTTCCAGTTTTTTTGCAAAACGGCACCACTCGTAAGAGGAACTGATCGGATTGAGTTCATGGATCAAAAGGATCGGAGAACCGGTTCCGCGTTTGGTATAGTAGATTTTTCCGTTTTTCCAGTCAAAATAGTTGCCGTTTTCCACCTTTAAGATATTTTTCATCTCTGCGGTAAGGTCGACAAAACGGTTAATAAAATGAATGGTTCCAGCAGCAAAAGCTGTCAGTAGAAAAAAATGTCGGATATTTTTTTTCATGCTTTTATTCATATGTGCCTCCTGCCTACATTGTATTTGAACTTCTCTATCTTTATTATAGCCGCTTTTTGGAGGTTATACAAATTAAATTTTATGAAATGTTATTTTATAAAAAATAGACTTTCCATTTATAACGAATTAGGATAAAATAATATTGATATTTTATGTTTTTAAATAGAACATATGTTCATGGTGGCAAAATGGTAGACGAATATTTAGAAAAATTGCAAGAATATTTATTGAATGAAAAGGCTGATCTGGAGCAGGAGATCAATGATCTGCAGACAAAGCTGCAGGAAAATAGTGAGTTTGCAAAGATCATAGAAGAAAATGACAGAGCTGGATATGAATCCTTCAGTCCAAGAAATATACATCCGGAAGACACAGAGAAAAAGAAGGAATTATCTGCTCAGAAAAAACAGTTGGAAGAGAAGATCGCTGGAAAGCAGGATTCCTATCAGACTTGCCTGGAAAGATTACAGGAATTAACAGAGGTAATGGATTACTCCAGAAAAGTAGCAGTGGAAAATCGAAATTCTGATACAAAGGCAAAAGACTACCGGTTATCCCTGTTAGAGATCCAGGAAAACGAGAGGCAGAGAATATCAAGAGAGTTACATGATTCTACTGTGCAAAACCTGACTAGTCTGGTGCATAAAGTAGAGTTATGCAGCAAGTTGGTGGAAATGGATCCAATCCGTTGTAAACTTGAGCTGATCACAATGGGAAAAACATTGCGCGAGATCATAAATGAAACCAGACAGATGATTTACAATTTGAGACCAATGTCATTTGATGATATCGGATTGGACGTTACGATTGAACATGCACTTGAGAAGTTAGAAAGTTCCGAGGCAAAGAAAATAGATTTTTCTGTAGAGGGTGAACCTTATGAAATCAAGCAGGTGATCGGAATTACCTTACTTCGGATCATTCAGGAAGCATGCAGTAATGCTATCAAGCATGCAAATGCTTCTTATATTAAGGTAGTATTAAATTATCAACCGGGTCAAATACTATTAACAGTAAAAGATGATGGCGATGGTTTTGATGTTGAAAAATTCAATGGTTCTGTCAAAAAAGATAATTCGGGATTTGGTTTGACCATGATGAAAGAACGCATTTATCTGTTGGCAGGAGATATATCCATAGAATCAAAAGAAAAAGAAGGTACGAAAATCAGTGTAAAAGTACCGATTGTTAATAAGGAGGAATGAAAATGGCAGTAAAAGTAATGATAGCAGATGATCACTCTATGATCCGGGAAGGATTAAAGCAGTTATTAGAGTTAGAAGGAGATTTTGAAGTAATAGAAGAGGCATGTGATGGAGTGGAATGTCTGGAAAAATTGCAAAAGACAACACCAGATGTTTTGTTACTGGATATTAACATGCCCAATATGAATGGACTTGAGGTCCTTACCAATATCAGAAAACAGCGCATAAAGGTAAAAGTTTTGGTACTTACTGTTCATAATGAGGTAGAATATTTATTAAAAGCAGTTGATATAGGAATTAATGGATATCTGTTAAAAGATTCTGAGTCAGCCGAGTTAAAGAAAGCTATCCTTACCGTGGTTAATGGAGAGGATTATATTCAGCCAAGTCTGATTCCATTATTAAATGCCAAGATGATCGATCGAAATAAGGATAATGTAAAGATCGAGAGTCTGACCAGACGTGAGCTTGATGTTCTAAAATTATTAGCAGTTGGTATGTATAACAAAGAAATTGCAGAGCAGTTAAATATCAGCGAACGTACGGTTAAAAATCATGTATCAAATATCTTTAAGAAGATTTGTGTAACAGATCGTACACAGGCAGCGGTATTTGCAATTCGAAATAATTTGATTACAATCTAAGCAAAAGAATAAGTAAATGAAAAATATGGACTGGAATTATCATGGAATATATGGTAGTTCCAGTTTTTTATTGTATAGGAAATCCCTATACAGTAAAAGCAAGCAAGCTTGCCAAGATGCGCAGCTCGCGGAGAAGAAGTTTATTTTATCTATGATAATGTAGTAATTACTTCATAATGTTTCACGTGAAACATCAGTGAAAAATATAGAATAACTAAAACACCAATATGAAATAATATAGAAAATTTATGTGTAATAATAAGGCATAACAAATATAATAATTGCAAAATATTTTTTATAAAATAGTAATATCAAGTATAAAACAACAATAAAAATGTTTCACGTGAAACATTAATTTTGAAAATCACACTTAAAAAGTAAAAAAAGTATATATAATTTCAATTTTTATAGATATATAAAAAAAGAAGTGATATAATAGAAGTAAGTGAGAAAATTATTGTTGCAGAAAGAGGTAAAAAATGAGCAGAATTATTGCGATCGCAAATCAGAAAGGTGGAGTTGGAAAGACAACCACTGCCATAAATTTAGCATCTTGTATTGCAGAAGCAGGAAAAAAGGTTTTAACGATAGACCTCGACCCACAGGGAAATATGACAAGTGGTCTTGGAGTAGATAAAAATGAAGTAGAAAATACCGTATATGAGCTGATGTTAGACCAGTGTTCTATCAAGGAAAGTATGGTAGACACGGTTGTGGAAGGAATGAAAGTGATCCCATCCAACGTCAATCTGGCAGGAGCTGAAATTGAACTGCTCGGAATTAATGAAAAAGAATACATATTAAAAAATGCAGTAGACTATATTCGGGATGATTATGATTTTATCATTATTGACTGTCCGCCATCTTTGAATATGCTGACCATCAATGCGATGACAACAGCGGATTCAGTACTGGTTCCAATCCAGTGTGAGTATTATGCACTGGAAGGATTGAGCCAGTTGATCCATACCATTGATCTGGTACAGCAGAGATTGAATCCACATCTGGCTATTGATGGAGTTGTATTTACCATGTATGATGTGAGAACCAACTTATCAAACCAGGTTGTAGAAAACGTAAGAGAAAATCTGAATGCCAAAATATATGAGACATTGATACCGAGAAATATCAGATTAGCAGAAGCACCATCTCACGGACTGCCGATCAATCTCTACGATCAGAGATCAGCAGGAACCGAGAGCTATCGTGCTCTTGCAAAAGAAGTTATGGAAAGGACGGACAGATAAATGGCTGCGAAAAAAAGTGGATTAGGAAAAGGACTTGATTCATTAATCACAGATAAGGTAAGTATGGGAGCTGCGACACAGACAGCAGAAAAAACGAGAGACGAAAAGTCGATCGAAGGTATTATCGTAAATATCAATAAAGTAGAGCCAAACCGGGAGCAGCCAAGAAAGAATTTTGATGAGGATGCGCTGGTAGAATTATCAGAATCAATCAAGCAGTTTGGTGTATTACAGCCATTGCTGGTACAGGATAAAAAAGATTATTATGAAATCATCGCCGGAGAGAGAAGATGGCGTGCGGCAAAGCTGGCAGGATTAAAAGAAGTGCCAGTGATCATAAAAGATTTAACTGACATTGAAATCGTGGAGTATGCGTTGATCGAAAATATTCAGCGTGAAAACTTAAATCCGATAGAGGAAGCTTTCGCATATAAGAGGCTCTTAACCGAATTTAATTTAAAACAGGATGAAGTGGCAGAGCGTGTATCTAAGAGCAGAACTGCAGTAACTAATTCAATGCGTCTGTTAAAACTCGATGAGCGTGTACAACAGATGGTGATCGACGATATGATCTCAACCGGACACGCAAGAGCATTACTTGGAATTGAGGATAAAGAAAAACAGTTCGCTACAGCTCAGAAGATATTTGATGAAAAATTGAGTGTACGTGAAACAGAAAAACTGGTCAAAAAAATCCAGAAAGAGAAGGATACTCCAGAAACAGCAAAAAAAGAACTTGATCCTCAGCTTACAACGATCTGCCGTGACCTGGAAGAAAAAATGAAACATATTTTGGGCACAAAGGTTGCAATTAATCAGAAAGATGATAAAAAAGGAAAAATTGAGATCGAATATTATTCCATGGATGAATTAGACCGTATTATCGATCTGTTTGGTACAATACAGAAATAGAACACATGTTCTGTTTGAGAAAGGAAAGGCATTATGATTTCGCAGTATTTAGGATTTGATTCCGATTATATTATTATTGGATTGACCGCAGTTGTTTTGATCTTATTTATTATGATTATAGTAAATATTGTCCAGATGAAAAAACTGAAAAAAAATTACAAAATATTTATGAGCGGCAATTCGGCAAAGAATTTAGAGGATACCCTGATCAAAAGATTAGATCAGATCGATTCACTGATCGAGGCAAACGAAGAAAATGAGCAGCACATTCAGCTCCTTTTTGGAAAGATGAGAAGAACCTATCAGAAGATGGGATTGATCAAATATGATGCGTTCCATGAGATGGGTGGAAAATTAAGTTTTTCTCTTGCCATGTTAGATGAAAAAGACAATGGATTTATTATTAATGCGATGCACACGAGAGAGGGTTGCTATACTTATATTAAGGAAATCGTGGATGGCAATTCCATTATCGTTTTATCAGAAGAGGAGCAGGAGGCATTAAACAGAGCGATGAAATTCGAGAATGCAAAGGAAAAGTAGGTAGCATATGAATGCCTGCTATGTATGGGGAACGCGATGAAAATACGCCAGGTAAAATCACTTACAGGTGGAGAAAAGCTAGCAGAATCCGTTTTTACAGACAAAAATGAGATACTGATATCAAAAGGTACCGTATTAAAACCAGAATATCTGGATTTACTTTCATTTTTGGGCATTGATTCTGTATGTGTGGAAGATGTGTATCGTGAATATGAAATACCACATCATATATTTAGTAAACAAAAGAAAAGTGATTATATCCAAAAAGTACAAAAAGTATTAGAGGGACATATTTATCAATCAAAAAATTCACTGGAAGAATTGACGGAACTGGCGAATCTCATGGTGGAGGAAATACTCTGTGTTGATGAAGATATGGTTCTCGATATGGAAGAGAGAAACAGCAATCTGTATGAGCATACGGTTATGGTCACAATCCTTTCAATCATGACAGCAAAAAAGCTGAAGTTAGAAGAGGAAGTAATGCGGTGCATGGCAATCGGATGTCTGCTGCATGACCTCGGACTCCGCTATATTACAGTACCATATTTGAATTGTGATATGAGAGCACTTTCGGCGGCGGATGGGTTTGAGTACCGGAAACATACGATACTGGCTTACTCTGCATTAGAGGGTGAGACATGGTTGAACCCAATTGCAAAGAAAATGATACTGGCACATCATGAAAGAAAAGATGGTTCTGGATTTCCATTAAAACAGAAAACAAAAGAGATCGAATGTAATATTTTGCAGGTGTGTGATGCGTTTGACTGTATGATTTCCGGCATGGAATGTAAAAGAGTCGGGCTACAGTCTGCATTGGAATATATGATCGAGACATCCGATGTATTATTTGAACGGAAAATAGTAAAAGTGTTACAGAAACTGATCGCTTATTATCCAGTCGGGACAATGGTAAGGTTAAATACTGGAGAGCCTGGACTTGTCATGGAGCAGACAACAAATTCCATCCGTCCGGTCATCCGTGTTCTGGATTCCGAAAAGAGGATCACAGAGAAAATCTATGACTTACAGAAAGAAAAAGAGGTCTCTATCCTGGAGATTATCGTGTGAAAATAGAAAAGAAGGGAGGATTGTATCGTGCATAAATTTTTAAGAGCAGTTGGATTTTCCAATATAAAAAAAGAAGAACTTGAAATACTGTGCAGAGAAATTGTGAAACATCCTACGGTCCAGAAAGTTTCCACCGATTCAGAGGGAAACGAGTTTGCAGAGCTGAGTAGGGAGTACGGAGATTTTTTTGGTATTTCTTTGCGTGGTGTATACAATGAAAAAGATGAATTTCAGATGGAATATTATTATCCATATTTTTGCGGAACGCAGATTTCAAGCCATGAGATCGCAGAGGTAGAGAAACATGCCGAAAAGGAATCTTATGCGGGAATCTGTGATGAGGTCAAGATAGGTGTAACCCTGATCTTTTATTTGCAAAATGTAATTGATTACCTTGCGGTAAAAGAAAATAAGAAATACATGCGCCTGGCAGAGGGCATCATCTTAGGTGCGCTTTCCACCGAGGGAAAGATCCTGCTTCCGGTAAATAAAACAGAACAGCAGGAAAAACAGAAAAAGAAACAGAGCAGTGACAGAAACTGTCTGATCGCAGCTGCGCGGGAAGGGGATGAGGATGCAATCGAGAATCTCACGCTGGAAGATATGGACACCTATTCCATGTTATCAAGGAGAATTACCCACGAAGATGTACTTAGTATTGTGGAAAGTTACTTTATGCCATATGGCATTGAGAGCGATCAATATTCGATTCTGGGCGAGATCATGGACTGTCAGCTTGTGACAAACAATTGGACCGGCGAAAATATTTATGAGATGCAGGTTTCCTGCAACGGAATGATGATGGGTGTCTGCATCAATCAGAAAGATCTGCTCGGCGAGCCACAGGTGGGAAGACGTTTCAAAGGGAATGTCTGGATGCAGGGCAGCATAAAATATATGGATTAACACTAGCGTTTTTTTTAAATATATGGTAATATAAATAAGTTGTATATGATAATATACAAGAGTTCTCGTAGTTAAATGGATATAACAGCCCCCTCCTAAGGGGCAGTTGGGGGTTCGATTCCCTCCGGGAACAGTCGATTTTTTGCAACAATGATCGTAAAAATTCATTGTTGCATTTTTGATTTTATGGGGCTTGCGAGCACCGAAAAAAGAAAACAGGCCTGACGAAGTGTCGCTCAGATTAGATTAAAAATTCTAGTCTGGGCGATTTTTTTCGTTCAGGGAAAAGGAGGAAATGTCATTGACAGAAAAGACGGATATCAGAGATTCGGATGAAAAAGTAGTTGAAATTGAAATGGAGCGGTTAAGAAATTTTACGAATCATCCATTCAAGGTAATCGGTGACAGTCAGATGATTGAACTACAGGACAGTATTAAGAAATATGCAGTTCTTAATCCATTGATCGTCCGGCCGAGGAAAGAAGGTTACTATGAAATTATTTCAGGTCACAGAAGGAAATATGCAGCAGAACGACTGGGCTATAAGAAAATTCCTGTGATTATCCGCATGATGCAGGATGATGAAGCTGTAGTAACTATGGTGGATTCCAATTTACAGAGAGAGCAGATTACACCAAGTGAAAAAGCATATGCCTACAAGATGAAATATGATGCCATTAAAAAGAAAGCAGGCAGAAAGAATTGTGGTCAAGTTGACCACAATACAGGAAAGAGAAGTATTGATGTGATCGGAGAACTTTGTGGAGACAGTGCAAAGCAGGTCCAGCGTTATATCAAAATGACAGAACTGATACCGGCTCTATTGGATAAGGTGGATGACGGATCAATGGGATTTACCCCGGCGGTGCAGTTATCTTATCTGAAAAAGAAAGAACAGCAAGAAATTATTGATGCAATGGAGGCAACCCAGTGTACGCCATCGCTTTCGCAGGCAATAAGGATCAAGAAATTAAGTGAGGCTGGAAAGCTTACAGAAAGCGAAGCTGAAGGAATCCTTGGGGAGATAAAACAAAAGGAAGCAGACAGAGTAGTTTTTAAAAATGAACAGTTATACAGATTCTTCCCATCAACCTATACATCGGAACAGATGCGGAGAGAAATACTGGAACCATTTTATGGAGAAGTATTATACGGATCTTCTGAAAATGCCGGCTGTAAAGAGTTCAAGGAATCCGGATGGGGACAAGCTGATCACAGCTGCTCTTTAAGTAGGTAGGCCCGATACAACCGAGGGTTTTGTGAAGCGATCAAACTAACACGGAGCTGTTGCTTTTCGGTCAGATGTTCGGGAGCCTTTCCAAGTGCATATGCAGAGCCTTTTATCTCATCTGCTTTAGCTTTAGCTGCTTTCACAATAGCAAGTTCAGGATCATCCTTTTTAGGACGACCCTTGCCATATGGATTATCTTTTTTGATCTGCCTATATTCGCTGTAGGCATCATGCCAGATATCTTTTCTGACTTCATTGAGAGCTGTCATAGCCCACTCGATTACGTGAAAGGAATCAACACAATGGGCGCAGTCAGGAGTGTATTCATTTACACACTCTGTGATCCATTTGGCACCATCACCTGTAACAACCTTGATGCTGGATAGCTGCTCTGGAGTAAGCTGTTTATAAAACTTTTCAAGAACGGATTTGCCATGGTCTTCCGATGCCCATACCACTGTGTTGGTATCGTGATTAACGATTACTGTAATGTACTTGTGACCCTTTTTGTAACTGGTTTCGTCAATGCCGATATTAACCAGACTATCAAGTCTTCTTGAGTGCTCCGGTTCTAAATCGTGAAGAGCACGATTGACACAGCGGCCTACAGTTTCCCAGTCCACTCTCATGAAGTATGATGTGGTACTTCTTGGAAGATAGGATGCAAACCATGCAACGGTAAGGTCGAAATCCTTGGTAAATCTACTACCTGGATATGCCCATGGAACTTCGGCAACATATAACCCCATGTTCAAGGCAGATGATACGATGCGTCTGGTATTCAACTTCGACCAGAATACCACCCCAGTCCAGTCCCCTCCAAGTGGTTGGTCTGCTGGAATGTTTGTCATAAGCAGGACATGACTTGTGACAGAAAGGGCAGTCATTCTCATGCCATTTATTAGGTCTGGCTTTGATACGGATGTGTTTCACGCCATCCTCATCAGAGTAAAGATTAAAATTTTCTATCAAGAGAATAAAGTATTGACAAAATTTTGTGGGGTGGGGTAGAATAACGGTAAAAAATTCCAAAACATAACGCATTGGTGCTTTTCGCAGAAAGAAGAAAAATAAACATGAAAAAGAGAAAGAACTTGGGAAAAAAGTTAGTAACAATGTTAGTGTCTGTAGGCTTTTTTGCAGTTTTGATTACAGCCTTGAATTTAATGGCATTACAAGCTATTCGAGGAAAGAATGATGTGCTTATAGAACAGTTTGAACAATATGAAGAAGCAGTGGAAAATAATGATACCGCGGTTTTTGAAACAGCAAAAGGAGAAGTGGCAGAAGCCATCAGACATATCAACTACAGAATAAATGGAAGCATCATTTTTGATCTTGCACTTGTGGTAGCTGATATTATTGTAATCGTACTTCTTTCGATTGTTATTAATAAGTCCATTGTTCGTCCAGCAAAAAGAGCAAAGAATGATTTGGATGATATCATTTTAGGTATAGAATCAGGACAGGGTAATCTTACGTTAAGAGTATTTGATGAAACCAGTGATGAAATTGGTCAGCTTGCAAATGGTGTCAACCATTTTATTGAAACATTACAAAATCTTATGGTAAAGATTCAGAGTGTATCAAAAGATATGAAAGAATCTTCCTATCTTGTACAAAATGAGGCGGAATCTTCAAATATGAGTGCATCCAATGTGAGTGCAACATCGGAAGAACTTGCAGCATCCATGGAAGAGGTATCTGCTTCTCTACATGATTTAGCCCAAGGATGTAATAATCTGCTAGAGAAAATGGCAGGCATGAATGAGGATGCTAAGAACTCTGCAATGAAGTTGCATGAAGTGAAGCTTACTGCAGAAAATAGCTATAAAGAAGCGATTGCATCAAAAG